>Ga0207903_1000305_pt1 | contig 16114 bp, 9 predicted proteins | sample MalvirmetaMSP131_FD_184234 | JGI IMG/M metagenome (GOLD analysis project Ga0207903, IMG submission 184234) | Marine viral communities from the Deep Pacific Ocean - MSP-131 (SPAdes) | ecosystem: Environmental > Aquatic > Marine > Oceanic | place: Atlantic Ocean | collected 2011-06-25
GGCAGGGATCCATCCAGTTCTTTTTATGCACGGTGCGCATTGCGGGCGGCAACTAACGGAAGGCACGCTTTGCTCAATCGTGGCGCTGGCTGGTGTTTATTGGGTGGGATCGGGGAATGAGGTCGTGTGCCCTTTCGGCTTGGTTGCCGAGATCCACTGCCGCGTCTTTGCCGCCAGGCTTATGGGCGCGTGACGGTGGGCCGGCCCAGGCATCCGGGCGATCGGGATGATCGCTCCGCGACTCTGGATGACCTCGCGTGCAAGCGCATGACCCGCCTGAACGGCCCCGTCGATGTTGACGCCTGCAATCAAGGCGTGAAGACAGGCGGCATTGAAGCTGTCCCCAGCGCCGGTGGTGTCGACAGGCTGGATCGGCGAGGTCGCGATCAGCCGCCCCGGGCCGCCGTCAGCGGCAAGGGCCCCGTCGGGGCCCTGCTTGACGACCACCAGAGACGCGCCCGCCGCGCGCCAGCGGGCGATGGTGTCCCCCGGCGTCGCGTCGCCCATCAAGGCCTGTTCGTCCTCGAAGGTGGGCAAGGCCCAGTCGACCAGCGGCATGAAGGCCGTCACCGCGTCGCGGGCAGCTGTGTGCGAGGGCCAGTTGCGCGGGCGATAGTTGGGGTCAAAGGCGACCTTGCCGCCCCGCGCGCGGACCGCCCGGGCGATGTCGTGGATCCTGGCGCGGCCGACGGCATCGAACAGGGACAGAGTGATGCCGGACAGATAGAGCAGATCGGCCCGCTTCATCGCCTCCACCGCCGCGGCGGACGCTTCGAGCGCGAAGAAATTCCGCGCCGCGCTGGTCTCGCGCCAATAGGTGAAGGTGCGCTCGCCGGCATCGTCGGTGCGGATGGCGTAGAGGCCAGGCGCACGGTCGGGGTCGGTGAGGGCGAGGCCCAGGTCGATCCCTTCGGCGCGCCAGGCGGCGCGCAGTTCGTCGGACCACGGATCGGGGCCGAGCGCTGTGGCATAGGCAACGTCGTCGCCAAGCCGGGCCATGTAGAGGGCGGTGTTCAACGTGTCGCCGCCGAACGCCAGCCGGGCCGAGCCGTCGGCCTGGCGGGACAGTTCGAGCATGCACTCGCCGAACGAGACGACGCGCGGCCGGTCGCTCATACCCCGCGCGTCCCGTCAGCGGACATCACGAGAAGGCAAGGCCGCCGTTGATGTCGAGATTGGCGCCGGTGATGAAGGCCGCGTCGTCAGAGACGAGGAAGGCAACGGTGGCGGCGACCTCTTCCGGATTGCCCTCGCGGCGCAGCGGCGTGCTACCGGCGACGGTCTTGCGCACCTCATCCTTCGTGAAGGTGTCGTGGAAGCGGGTGGCGATCATGCCGGGGCACAGGGCGTTGACGCGGATGCCCCGGGGGCCCAGCTCTTTGGCCATGGCGCGGGTGAAGGTCATGATCGCGCCCTTGGACGTGGCGTAAATCGAAGCCCCGGGTCCGCCGCCATCCCGTCCGGCCAACGACGAGAAATTCACGATCGTCGATCCTGCCGCCATGTGAGGGACGGCGGCCCGGGTGGCCAGATAGGCCGACTTGAGGTTCAGGTTCATCACCGTGTCAAAGAAGGCCTCGTCAATCTCGGCGAGCGGCCGACGCTCGACCATGCCCCCGGCCAGATTAACGAGGATGTCGATGCGGTCGCCGAAGCCGGCGCGGGCGGCCTCGATCAGTCCGTCGACACCCGCCGCGGTCGAGACGTCGGCGCGGTGGATAATGGCCTCACCGCCGGCGTCCCGGACGAGCTTCAGGGTTTCCGCGGCGCTGGCCTCGTCGTTGGCGTAGTTAATGCAGACCTTGGCTCCCATCTGAGCGAGCCGAAGGGAGACCGCGCGACCGATATCACGGCCGCCACCCGTGACGATCGCGACCTTGTTGGAAAGTGACATTTAGGCGTCCTTGATTTTGGAGGAGGAGGAGGAGGAGGAGGTCGGCATGGACGGCACCGGCGCGATGCGGCCGGTCACGAACAGGACGAAGAACAGGGCGACGGGCACCAGGAGAGCCACCAGTACGAAGATTGGGGCGTAGGAAACCTTTGTCATGGCTGGCACCAGCCAGGTGATGATCAGCGTGCCCGCCACCGCGGCCATGCCGCTGACACCGGCCAGTGTGCCGACGCTTTTCTGGTGGAAAACGTCACCCGGCAAAGTCTGGATATTTCCAATGGCGACCTGAAAACCGAACAGAACCGCGGCGATGATCAGCACAGCAGCCACCGGACCGGGCGCTTGGGGTGCTGCAATCAGGGCCGGCCCCATGATCGCAGCGCCCAGCGTGATGGCGACCTTTCGGGCTCGGTCGACCGACCAGCCGCGACTGATCATGAGCCCCGACAGCCACCCGCCGAACAGGCTGCCGATCATGGCGCCGACGTAGGGAACCCAGGCAAAAATGCCGATCTGCTTCACATCAAACCCGAAGGTTTCCGCCAGGTAAATCGGCAGCCACGAGACAAACAGCCACCAGACAGGGTCGAGGAAAAAGCGAGCCCCAATGATCCCCCAGCTCTGTCTGTGCGACAGGATCTGGCGCAAGGTGGGCTGATAGGCGGGAGCCTCTGGCCCTTCACTCGGCACAGCCTGGGGGGCGTCCAGGATCAAGGCACGCTCGGCCGCATTGACCCACGGGTGGCTGGCCGGCCCCGCCTTGTAGATAATCAACCAGGGCAGCAGCCAGACAAAGCCAACCAGCCCCACCAGAACGAAGGTGAATTTCCACCCGACCAGCAGGAAAAGCCCTGCGATCAGCGGTGCTGAAATGATCGCCCCGATCGATGCCCCGGCATTGAATACGCCTTGGGCCAGAGCCCGCTCCTTCGGCGGAAACCATTCAGCATTGGCCTTGACCGCGCCAGGCCATGCTCCGGCTTCAGTAAAGCCGAGCATGGCCCGGAAAATGCTGAACGACATGATCGACGTCGCCATCCCGTGCAGCATGATGGACAACGACCATGTCGCAATAGACACGGCGAAACCCATCCGCACGCCAAGTTTGTCGAAGAAGCGCCCAAACGCGAACTGACCGGTGGCGTAGAACACCATGAAGATGGTGACCAGCAAGGCGTACTCTTCCTTGGTCGCACCGATGTCAGCCGATATTTCAGGCCACATCACCGCCATCGCATTGCGATCGACGTAGTTGATCACGGTTCCGATCGCGATCAGGGCAATGATGACCCATCTGAATCTGGACGGCTTCATGTCGCTCTCATCCTGTTTTTCTGCGCGCCGTTGCGCGGTGATGTGCAGCAAGACTTACTGATCAAATCGGGCATAGGGGCCCGTCCACGCATAGACCCTGTCCTCGACGGTCAGTCGGTGGTTCCGCCCTTCGTGACCGGCAGCGGAAACGCCCAGCGCAAAGACCTCGCCCGATACCAGCGTCACGACGATGACGTCCCCGGCAGCGTCGCCCGCATGGGCGATATGCCGGATGCGGCTGGATCCGTCGGTGACAGTTTCGGCGACGCCGTCGTACCGGCCATGCGGTTCCAGCACCGATACAAAGCGCACCGAGGGCTGGCCCTCGACCCTCCGGATCAGGGCCGGTTCACGGCGCAGGTTGAAATCGGGGTCGTTGGCGCCGCTCTCGACCAGCAGCGCCTGACTGGGGACATCTTCTACAAAACGGTAAGTGTAAAAGCGCCCGTTCAGCATCCATGAAAGGCTGCGCTCGCCCAGAAAATTTGGCGAGTTCGCGTCAACCCAAAGGTGCTGGTAGCCAGCCCCATCCCCCAATACCGACCGGCTAGAAACCGCGCGCTCGGCCTCGAATCCCACGGTCATGATCTGGCCACTGAAGTGAAGCGGCAGGTCATAGGTAACCGCGCGGTCTGCATCGGCCTTCATCAAATCGATCACAATCGGCATTGGCAGGGCGGGATGGTCGACGAGTGCCAGCACCCGGGTGAAGACGACACCGTCGTAGGCCCCCCGCATGGTGGCCGAGCTAAGGGTCAGGCCCGGCTCATCGATAAACAGGCCCAGTTCCGGCCAGTGCTCCTCAGCCACCGACAGCCGTGCGTCGAACTGGCTGGTCTGATCAACGACGAGAGTGTTATGCGCGATCGTTTGCTTGGCCCAGCTGTTGTTCTCGGGCAGGTAGACGCCGCCGCTCTTGGCCTCAATGTTCAGATACCGGGCCGAGCCGTAGTCGGTGACGACCTCCTGCCCATTGTCGAAGAACAACCAGTTCAGTCGGTCATAATGGCCGTGCCCCATGCCCTGGGCGGTGTTCTTCATCACCAGGGTTTGGCCGGTCAGATCGTCCCCGCGTCGAAGGATAGCCAGGCCACCGCGGTCGCCATCCGGGCCATCGCGCAAGACTCGGGACGAGAAGGCGAAGGGCTGTGCCAGGTTCTGCGATAGACCCTCAGCCACGGCCAGACCGTCTGGCGTCATCGGGATGCGGCCCTGTCGACGCGCGATGGACAGCAAGGTCGGGTCCTGGGTGCGGGCATAGGCAATGGCCACGCCCAGAACCAACTCCTCGGTATCCAGCCCCTTGTCCTTGATGGCGTCGTTGATCGGGAAGAACAGCCCCCCGTAACTGCTGTGGACCGTGGTCGTAACCGCCTTGATCAGAACACCGTCACCGACCTCGAAAATGCCAAGCTCCGGCTGGTTTTTTTCGATGGCGGCTGCAAACACCACAAAGGGGGCAAGGGCGTAGCGTTGATAATACGGCCCTTCCTCATAATAGCCGTCCGGTGAAAACAGGCGGTCGATCTGGCGCAGGAAGCCCGAGGTGCTGTCGCCTTCCAGCCCGTTCAGCGCAATATCGACCAGATGCGGATCGCGGAGCACGTAGCCGGTCATGCCGACTCCGGCGACCGCCCAGGTCGCGTGGTTATGGATGCGGTTAAAGTTGGTCGGCGTTTCTTCTGACAAGAAGCGCGCCATCCGCCCGAAGACGTCCGCGTCGATGCGCTCTCGATCTTGCGGGCTCAACGCATCACGAACAGCGTCGTAGCCCTGTATGGACTGCACCAGCCACACCGAGTCATTCAGGGTCTGCCAGAACAAGCGGCCCGGAAGCTGGTTCCTGGCCGCCGGATGGTTGCCCAGCGTGGGATACAGATCGGCATAGGCCAGCAGAATGTCGCGTACAAAATGGGCGTAGGCCATGTCGCCGGTCAGGCGATAGAGCGTACCCGCTTCCAGGATCGACCGCTGGTTCCGCTTGTGCTGCTCATGCGTATAACCGCCACCCGGATCCGTCGGCAGAGGCACGATGACTCCTGCGCGCATCGCAGTCGCAACAGAGGCCTCCATCCGGGCACGTTCCCTGACAAGCATCGGGAGCTGTTGCGAGGCGAGAGCCAGCTGTTGCCATTCCTGATCCGACACCAACGTCGGTGAGGCGTTCGGCTCGGCCGGAGCCATCTGAGCTGACCGGGTTGAACCCAGCGCCTCGGCCGCTGGTGTCACGGCCAGGCCGCCGAGGGCAACGCCGGCGATGAGAGCGAGTCGAGACGGCATGGACCGGAGCGACATCAGCGATCGCCCTCGGCGGCGTACAGATTTGACCAGGCCTCAGGGGCCCTGTCGAAGCTGTTGCCCGACGCGGAGAAGGAGGGGGCACCGACCGTTCGGTAGAAGCGGAAACTGCCGCCCTCGATGAACTGATTGTTGGTAATGACGGCTCGCTGCACCCCATGCAGATCCAGAGCTGCAACCGGACTTGCGTTGTTGCCGACGCGCCGGAACACGGAGCCTTCAACGCGCACGTTCGGACCGAACGTGCTTTCGTCGGTGCCGCCGCGATAGACGTCAAACGCTGCGCCTCTGATGTCTTCAAACACCGAGCCCTCAACTTCCAGCCGTTCCACATTGTAAAAGCCGAGATCGTCGGTTTCCGTATTGGCAGACAGAACCGAGCCGCTGACGGATCGAACCGTAACCCCGGTCAGTGAGACCAGATCCGCCGTCGTGCCCTTGTCCGCATAGATGACGTCGAAGGCTCGATTGACGGTCAGTGTGGTGAACAGGGTGTCCTCGATCAGAAGTTGGTAGTTGGCCGCGTTGCCGGTCGCCCGAACCACCGCATTGCCGGCGCTGTCAGGGGCGCGTTGGCCGGAGACCGTCAGGCCGACGAGTTTGAGGGATCCACCACGGACAATTTCAAACAGGGTCGGCCGGTCAAAGACGAGGGTCACTGTGCCAGGAATTTCCGCGCGGACCGTCATCGGGCGGTCCACCCTCAATACTGCGCTGACCTGGTATTCGCCCGGCTTCAAGACCAGCTGATCGCCAGCCGCACCCGCAGCAAAGGCGGACGTCAGTGTGTCCTCGCCCGGATGGACGGAGATCATTGCTCCGCTGTCCAGAGCGACAGCGGAGGCGTTCTTCGGGTACCACGACACCCCGGTGTCCTGACGATGCACAACCCGCAGGTCGGGACGCGCGCCGACGCCATCCAGGTCTTCCGGTACCGATAGTCCGGCAGATCCACGCACCATGACCACGGAGCGCTGGGTGACGCCCTGGATCGCTTGCATATCTCCGTCCAGCGACTGGATATTGCCCTCGAGGCGCAGGCCTGAAATGTCGCCGCGTATGCGGATCGGGTCATGACCGTCAGTGTTGACGATCAGGTTACCCTCCAGAATGCTGTCAACGGGCGCGGCGGACCGTTCTGCGTCCATCCCTGCGCCCAGAAACACGCTTCTGGCATTGACGATCGTATTGTTCTGGATCGTCGCGCCTTCAACCTGGACATAGCGGTTGGCTGGTGAATTCGGGACGCCGTACATGACCGTCAGGGCACTGGCAAAACCCTCGCCGGCCAGACCCACCATGTAGTTGTTACGCACCGTCTGATCACGGTTGATGATACGGATGCCGCCCGTGTGCGGCTTTCCGTTGCCGATGAAGACGTTGTCTTCCACAAGGTTTCCGTCGCCGTGACGTAGCGTCAGCGCGCCACGCGACTCGAAAAACACATTGCCGCGATAGATATTTCCGCCCGACTTGTTCGAGATGATCTCGACCTCGCCGTCGCAGTTGTCGAACCAGTTGTACTCGACGACCGTGTAGGAGTTGCTCTCGGCGTCGTGGCTGGTGCCGACGCGGAGTGTCTCGCCGCCGTTGGAGCCCAGGTTAGGGCGCGGGCCGAAATAGTTGTGGTCAATCCGGTGGCGGTTTTCGAGGCCCTGCTGTTCATCCCGCACCACGACGAGCGTCGTGCCCGCATTCGTTTTTCCCGACAGGTGATTGTGATCAAACCGATTGTTCTGGCCATACATCGCCACCCAGTTGTCTGATTCCCGACGCTCCGGCTTGCTGAAGCTGTCGATCACCATGCCGGTGACCCGGCTGTCGGTAGCCCGGTTCTCGCGGTTGCGCCGGAAGGATATGACCTCTCCGGTTGGCGAATAGCCATCCTTGAAGACCAGGTTCGATACGACGAGATACCGTCCGGCCATCCGCAGGTTGGACTGCCCTGTCAAAAAGACCTTGCCCGGCGTCTGGGCTGTCACCGTGATCAGGGCGTCGGGCCGTCCCGATCCATCGACGACCATCTGGAAGTCGCGCCACTCGCCATCCGCGAGGGCAATCGTGTCGCCGGGCCGGGCTGCCCGCATCGCTGATTCAAAGTCTCGAGGCGTCTTGACCAGAACGACGGAGGCCGTTCTCGAGGCGCTCATCGATGCCGCATCTGTCAGCGGGACCGAGGCCAGGGCTGGCGAAATCGCAGGGGTCGTGACCATCACCGCCGCGAGAATTGCGGATTGCAGCCTTCGTAAGAGCATTTCCCGTTCCCTCTGGCATCGTATCGGGCTCGTTATTGTCGGCTCGATTGACTGGAAGCGTAAGGCGGCAACCAAAAGCCGTCAACCAATTTAGCATGATTGGCCATACCGCTCGCTCGACCATAGCCAAATGTGAACTGTTTTTCTTAAGCGCTCCCGACTGATGTGAAGCTCGCGACCGCCCGCGCAGTTGTGACGCACTCGCCGCTTACCAGCACCTACTGGCGCGGTGAAGTAGGGGTCAGCCAGTGATGCATGCCAATCACTGCGGGAGGTCGCACAAACAGGTTGACGTATTGGTAGACCTCTGACAATCGTTTGGGCAAGCTCGCGACAAAGCGTGCATTGGGGAGGAATGACTATGCGAACCACCAGTTCAAGACTCATGGGCTCGGCCAGCCGCGTTTCGTTAGGAATGGCCGTGGCCTTTGCTTTGGCCGGTCTGTCGGCAGCGGGCGCGGCCAGTGCCCAGGAGGCAGACCCGACAGCGGAGCCGCAGGACACCCAGGTCGACGAAATCGTCGTTACCGGCATTCGCGCGTCCATTCAGTCGTCGATTCAGCAAAAGCGCAACGCCGACATCGTGTCCGATGTCATCTCGGCGGACGACATCGGCGACCTTCCGGCGTCGTCCATCGGTGAAGCCATCGAGACGATCACGGGCGCCTCGACCCACCGGGAAAAGGGCGGAGCGTCGGAGATATCGATCCGCGGCCTTGGCCCATTCCTGGGCTTTGCGACATTCAACGGGCGCGAGGCCACAAATGGCAGTGGCGACAGGTCGGTCAACTTCAACCAGTTTCCGTCGGAACTGATCAGCAGTGTCGCGATCTACAAAACCCAGCGCGCTGATTTCGTGGAGGGTGGGGTCTCCGGCATCATCGACATGCGGACTATCCAGCCGCTGGATTTTGGTCGCCGCCGGTTCCAGGTCGACGGGCGCGCCCTCTGGACAGACTATGACGACAAGCTGATCGATCCCAGTGGACTGGGCTGGCGCGGCACGCTCAGCTACATCGACCAGTACGATCTCGGTGAGGCGGGGCGCCTGGGAATATCGATTGGCGTCCAGTCGCTTGAGACCAGCAACCCGGAAGAGCTGTTCACCAGCAGTTCGACCTGGGTGGCCTGCGACGGCAACCAGGTGGTTTCCGCGACTGCGAACTGTGCGGAGGTTTCCAATGCCAGCGTGTTGTCGGGGACTCCCTACTATCTCATTCCGGGCAGCCGGACCTATCGTCAGTTCACCGAGAATGACCAGCGAGACGCAGCCTTCGTAGCGCTGCAGTGGCGGCCCAACGACCGCGTCGAGGTTTCGCTCGATTATCAGTCATCGCAACGCATCTACACCGAGGACCGGCAGGATCTGAACTTCTCTGAAACGCGGCGTGGGGTGAACAACCGCGAAGTCAGCGATGACGGGGTCCTTCTGTACTACACGGGAAACAGCTCGATAGAGTCCACGCCGACCTACCGCATTCGTGACGAACAGTATGAGGGCGGCGGGCTGACGGTCACTTGGGAAGCGCGGGACGACCTGACAATTTCGGCCGATGCCTCGTTCTCAAGCACGTATCGGAGCGAGATGGACCGCCAAACCCGGATGCGGTCGTTCAATCGCGACGTCTATGGGAACGTCACTCCGGGCGTCATCAACACCAACCGTGTTGCCTACACATTCGATTATCGCGGAACGGACATCCCGACCATCACCGTCGATCCGGCTTTCGACGTGAATAATCATGACTACTTCAGCACGAATGGACGTGTGCGGCGGGATGAAAATGTCCGCGAACACGATATCAAATCGGCTCGTCTCGACGCCGAGTACCGGCGCAACGACGGGATGATTACGTCGGTCGCCGTCGGCGCTCGTATCTCCGACATGACCTACACCGACTTCGATGATCGTGTGGAAATGAGCTTTACCACCGCGGAAACCAGTGCGGCGAACCTTGCTTGCCGTCGGGACTTTGCCCAGACCGGATTTCTGGACAATGCCTCGGGGAACAGCATCACGAGCTGGGCCCAGTTCGACCCGCTTTGTCTGTTCGAGGCTTTGACCGGCGTCGAAGACACAGGCCGCAACGCAGACATCCGGGCGATCGGCAACCGTGATGTCGAAGAACGCACGCTCGCGGCCTACGCCATGGCCAACTTCGAGACGGAACTGTTTGCCCTGCCGTTCTCCGGCAATTTCGGTTTGCGCGTCGTCAATACGGACGTCACCTCGCGTGGCCTGCGTAGTGGGATCGACGTCATTAATAACATCGACGGCACGGTCTCGCTGGTCTCCACCGGCACGTTCGAAACCGAAACCTTCGGTGGCAGTTCGACTGCCTGGCTGCCCAGCTTCAACGGCACTCTCGCCCTGAATGACGACACCCTGCTCCGGGTCGGCGTGTTCCGCGCTCTCTCGCGGCCTGACCCGAGCGCCCTTGGCGCCGGTCGGACGATTGCCCTGGCCGGCGGCGGCTCCTACGCCACCGTCGAAGAGGCGATCAGCGGCATCACGGCCAACGGAAATCCGGCGGCGGAGCCCCTCATGTCCTGGAATGCGGATGTATCCTACGAGTACTATCCGAACGCCGATTCCATGTTCAGTGGCGCGATCTATTATAAGCAGTTCACGGGCGGGTTCGTCCCGTCAGTCGTCAACGAAACCTATGAAATCGACGGCAACACGGTCGTGGTCCCCGTCATCGTCGATACCGCCACGTCCGACAACAGCGACCTTTGGGGTATCGAGCTGACAGCGGCCTATCGCTTCTCGTCACTGCCTGCCCCGTTCGACGGATTGGGCGTCAAGGGCAGTTACAACTATGCGGAGTCCAACTTCGAAAACCACGACCTCCGCCTGGGCGACAGCGTCGACGCGGTTACCGGGGTCGTCACGCCGGGCATCGTCGAACCTGCCGGCATTTTCGGTCTTTCGACGCATGTGTTCTCGGGATCCATCTACTACGAAATCGGCCCGGTTGAATTGCAGGCCATCTACAAGGGTAGGACGGAATACTTCCAGAAATTCGTCGGCAGCGCGGCTCAGAACAGATACATTCGGGACACTGACACTATCGATTTCCGCGCGTCCTATCGCGTGAACAGCAATCTGTCCTTCAGCTTCGAGGCGTCGAATCTGACCGATGAACCGCGGATTCACGACATGCCTATTCCGGGCAGCCTGCGGGAGTATAATAGCTACGGACCGAGATATTATCTTGGCTTCCGATTCCGCTATTAGGATGATGGATCGCCGGGAGGCTCGACCTCCTCGAACCTCCCGGTCCTTCCTTGAACTGGCTGCTTATGATTGGTTCAACTGATGTCTGAAGCGCGACTTTATCAGACAATCGCACGTGAAATTCGTGGCATGATCGAGTCGGGCGAATACCCCGTCGGGGCGCGCTTGCCCGGCGAACGTGAGTTGGCCGAGCGCTTCAATGTCAGTCGGGTCACGATCCGTGAGGCCGAGATCGCCCTGGAAGCCCAGGGCTTGATCGCGATCAAGACCGGCTCTGGCGTCTACGTACTGGCCAGATCCGGCACGGATCCTGTCGGACTGCCGAACGTCACAGCGTTCGAACTGACTGCCGCGCGCGCAGTCATCGAAGCCGAAGCTGCCGCCCTGGCCTGCGCTCACATAACTGACGCCCAGATCGATGAACTTGAAGACCTGATCGTCTCCATGTCCCGGCCAATGAATGGAGCAGATATGGAAGGCGAAGATGCGGACAAAGCCTTCCACCTCGGAATCGCCCGTATTTCTGGCAATCCCGTCATTGAGTACATGGTTCAGATGATCTGGCGCATGCGCAATGAGTTGCCCAAGGTTAGGCGCGTGTACGCTGGCGTTTGCAAGGATGACGCGCAGGCTCGTGCGGACGAGCACGGCGCCATTCTGTCAGCCCTCCGGGACCGGGATCCGCTGGCCGCGCGCACTGCCATGCGCGAACATTTCCATCGTCTCTTCGAGGCGATGCTGGAGGCCGTCGAGACGGAGGCTGTAACTGAGATCCGACAGCGCACCGCGCGCGACCGTGAGCGCTTTCTGGCTGCCACCCGGACTTGAGCGCCGGCCGAGTCGATACGCAAGATTTCACTCTGATTGGGGGCGTATCACTCCTCCCCTTCTTATTTTGTCGGGCTCCAGATCGCGGCCGGCCAAGCAGATTTGGCATTCCCTTCGCTGGATGGCAGGCCGTCATGGTATTGCTGGGTCCAATCCTGGCTCCGTGAGCGGCGACGGAACCGTCAACAACGGGTCGGGAGCGGACAGTCGCCTTAGGGTGAAAAGCGGACATCGGAGCGCAGGCGCGCTTTGTTGTGGGTGCAGCCCCAGCGCGCTTACGTAGAGCATCGGTTTCGCGTAGAACCGCCCCGGTTTGGTTAGTCAGGGTCGGTCGGAAGAATGCGGATGAAGTCCGGATCGGGCATCGCGGCCGTGTTGTTGGTCTGCATGGCACTGCCGACGCCCGTCTTGGGCCAAGACCGTGAGCCGGAGACGCAGGTCTTCGAGGTCGACGAGATTATCGTTCAGTCCACGCGGTCGAACCGTCGCGTCCAAGACGAGCCCATCAGGGTCGAGGTGATCGGTCAGGAAGAGATCGAGGAAAAGCTCCTGATGCGGCCCGGCAACATATCGATGCTGCTCGCTGAGACTGGGGGCCTTCGGGTCCAGGTCACCTCTCCGGCATTGGGGTCCGCCAACATTCGAGTCCAGGGACTGAGTGGACGCTACACCCAGCTACTCGCGGACGGGCTACCGCTCTATGGAGGGCAAGCGTCGTCGCTGGGTCTCCTTCAAATCCCTCCCAGCGACCTGGGGCAGGTCGAGGTCATCAAGGGATCGGCGTCGGCCCTCTACGGACCCGCTGCTCTGGGCGGGGTGATAAACCTGATCTCGCGTCGCCCCTCGGACGAGCATGAGGGAGAGTTGATCCTCAATGTCACCTCGCGGGAGGGCGAGGACCTGTCGGCCTACGGCGCGGGACCGTTGTCAGTCTCATGGAGCGGTTCTTCTCTCCTCGGATTAAATCACCAGTCCGCGCAAGACATCGACGGTGACGGATGGGCTGATATGGCCGGTTACAGCCGCTGGGCGTTTCGCCCGCGTCTCTTCTGGACCGGCGACAGCGGGGCCACGGCGTTCCTCACGCTCGGAGCCATGCAGGAAGAACGACTGGGTGGGACTCTGGCCGGACGCAATGCCCCCGATGGGTCCCCCTTCCTTCAGCTACAGGATACGACCCGTTTTGACGGCGGTGCGATTTTCGAGCGGCCACTCGGCAACGGGGGCTTTGCTCAACTCCGCGCTTCGGCAGTGTCGCAAGATCATCGGCATCAGTTCGGCGATGTGATCGAGCGGGATGAGCACCGGACATTATTTGGCGAGGCTTCGCTATCAGTCGATTGGGCGGGATCGTCATGGGTTGTCGGGGCCGCTATGCAGTCCGACGACTACACATCAGAGTCTTTCCCCCTCTTCGACTACACCTTCACCACGCCCGCCCTCTTCGTTCAGGTGGAAAGTGAAGTGGGAGAAAGCCTGACCTTGGCCGCGAGCGGACGCTGGGACGATCACAGCGAGTACGGATCCTATTTCAGCCCTCGGTTTTCGGCCCTCTACCGGCCTGGTCCCTGGACCCTTCGGGCGTCGTGGGGCAAGGGCTTCTATGCGCCCACACCGTTTGTCGAGGAGACGGAAGCCTCTGGTCTTTCGCGGCTGGAGCCGATTAGCGGCCTTCGGGCCGAGACAGCACAGACGGCATCCCTCGACCTCGGATACGCGGCGGGTCCGTTCGAGGCGACAGTGACTTTGTTCGCGTCAGACATCGAAGACGCTGTGCAGGTGCAAGAAGTGGCACCGAACCGTATTCGACTGGTCAATAGCGGAGGGACGACACGCACTCGCGGAACCGAACTACTGCTTCGCTACAGGTGGGACGCCTTCACCGTCACCGGCAGCTACGTCTATGTGGATGCGAGCGAACCTGATCCTGTCGGCACGGGACGCCGGACCGTGCCCCTGACCCCTCGCCAGTCGGGGGGCGTCGTCGCGATGTGGGAGGATCATGATCGAGGCCGGATTGGCCTTGAGGCTTACTACACAGGCTCACAGCCGTTGGATGGCAACCCGTATCGCTATGAGGGGCGGGATTATTTTGAGTTGGGCGCGCTGGGTGAAATCGTTGTTGCGGACGGGGTGCGTGTCTTCCTTAACCTCGAAAACCTTCTGAATGTGCGCCAGACCCGATACGATCCGCTCCTTCTGCCCCAACGGTCACCATCGGGAAGCTGGACGGTCGAGTCCTGGGCACCGCTGGAGGGGTTCACGATCAATGGCGGCATTCGACTTCGTTTTGGCGGGCACTGAAGAAGCGTCCGCTATGGGTCGCAGTGAAAGCCGACGCCCTTCGCGCCGAGTTCGTCGACGATCCTGGAGAGGCCCGTCAACCACGGGGTCAGACGATCCAGCCGTCCGAGCTTCTGGAAGTATGCTTCGGCAGCCCATCCGGCGACGGTTCGTCGCTCCTCCGGGTCGCTTGATAGTAGAGCACCAGCTTGAGATTGGCGACGGGCGGACCATAGCGCGTCGAGGGTGTCGCGGCGCGAGGGCATTCGGACAAACTCCCTGCTCGCAGCTTTGTGCTCGCGAAAATGCGCGACTTCGGAGTCGAACAGCTCACCGAGATAGCCGTCCAAGGTCAAGGTTGATCGGTTGGACCGAAGCGCAGCGATCTTGGACCGCAGCTCGGTGCGCAGTATGTCCGCCCGAGCATTTGCGAGCTTGATGTCCCCTGTCCCCAGAGAGCGAATGACCTGCTTCCGGGGGCGCCCAGCTGGTCTAGGAAGCCATACGACACGTCTTCCGGCACTGGAAAGCGGCGTTCCAGGCCCCCTCCCGATCGCCTCTGAACAGGCTCCCCGAGCCGCTCATTACCGAGGCTCCGCTTCCGGCCCACTCGACTCACTCACATTGCTTTGACAGCGCGATTTACAACGCCAAACGCAAGGCGGTTGTCAGTAGCCGGCGCAGGCTGCACGGTTGCCGCGTTCGCAAGCCGCGACCTGATCGCGCCAGCGGGCCTGACGGGCTTCGGCGGCGGCCACCTCGGCGCGATGCTCGGCCATACGGGTCTCATAGGCGCCCCGTTCGCGCGCGGCCTCGGCCTCAATCTCTGCAATGCGGGCCTCGCGCTCGGCGACGGCCGCTTCATAAGCGGCGCGGCCCTGGGCCTCGATCGCATTGGCGCCTTCCAGCTGGGTCAGAACCCGGGCATTCAGCCGGTGGGTTTCGTCATTACCCGAGTCCTGCTGGACGGCGGGGTCCTGCGCCGGTCGGGGGGCGGGATCCTGAAGAACAGGGTTGCCCAGCATCAGGGCGGCGGAAAGGGTCACAAGCGTAATCATGGGGTCCTCCGATGGAACACTCATACGCCATCGGAAACGGTCAGGCCTGTGAAAGTTTCCCCATTCGGGAGGTCAGGCGTTCAGCACCAGCTCGAACACCGTGCCCTGCGGCCCGGTCGACACCAGCCTGAGCGTGCCGCCCTGCGCCTCGGCCAGCTCGCGCGAAATGGTCAGGCCGAGGCCAGACCCCTCGCGCCCGGCGCCCGAGACAAAGGCCTGGAACAGCCGCTCCTCGACTCGCGGGGGAATACCGGGCCCATTGTCTTCCATCCGGATGTGGACGCGGGTGCCCCGGGCTTCGGCCGCGATCTTCAGGCGCGGCGGGCGGGTGCCGCTGACGGTCTCGGGCGTGTCGCTCAGCGCCTGCCGGGCATTCCGCATCAGATTGACCAGGATGCGGTGCAGCTGGTCCGGGTCGGCGGTCACCGCCAGACGCGCGGGCAGGGCGCGAACCAGTTTGATGTCGCTGTGCTCCAGTCCGGCATCCTGGGCGGCAGCGGTCACGGCTGGCCCCAGTGGCACGCGGCGCAGTTGCGGCTCGGGCTCCTCGGTCTTGCCATAGTCCAGCACATTGCGGGTCAGGGCCGTGGCCCGGCCCAGGGCCCGCTCGAGACGGGGCAAGGCCCGCGCCACCGCAGGATCCGCGGAATCGGCCATCCGGTCCGAGGCGATCTGGGCCGCGCTCAGCATGTTTCTCAGGTCGTGATTGATCTTGGCCACGGCCTCACCGAGTGCCGCCAGCCGGGCACGCGAGCGCAGGGCCAGACGCACCTCGCCCTGCATGCGGGCCAGTTCGCGCTCGACCTGACCGATCTCGTCGCGGCGGCTGGACGGGGTCTCGGGGTCGGATTCGGGATCGCCGGCAAACCGCTCGATTGACCGCGTGACCCGGTTCAGCGGTCGCAGCACCAGCGCCGCCAGCGCCGCATACAGCATCAGACCC
>Ga0207903_1000315_pt1 | contig 15706 bp, 8 predicted proteins | sample MalvirmetaMSP131_FD_184234 | JGI IMG/M metagenome (GOLD analysis project Ga0207903, IMG submission 184234) | Marine viral communities from the Deep Pacific Ocean - MSP-131 (SPAdes) | ecosystem: Environmental > Aquatic > Marine > Oceanic | place: Atlantic Ocean | collected 2011-06-25
CTCGTCTTCGATTATCACGATGGATTTCGCAGGCCGTGACGCACCGGCGCACAGCTTGCATTCGGCGCAAGTCCGCACCCGTTCGCCGTTCTTCTTTGATGGGCAAATCGCCTCGTTCGTGGCGACGTTTTCGTAGTCATCCGCGAGGCGGTAGTAACGTACGTCGGAGCCGTGGATCGCTTGCAATTTCTCGACGGTATTTATGGAGTCCACGCTTGCCATAGCGTAGGTGAATAAGCGCACATCAAAGAATGATTCTGCCCATTGGTGAGTGTACGCGGTATGGAACGGTGCGCGGGTGAATAATGCATGCCAAACTTCGTACGGAATCATGCCCGGATCTCCGTAGTCACCGCCACGAATACCGACGCCATTTGCAGCACATAAATCGCCTGCTTCTTCAGGTGTCATTCGATCATAACCACTCGAGGATTCTTTGCGCCATTTTGACGCTATCCCGTAGACTACATTTACGTAGCAGATACGCTCAAACTTGCGCGTAGTTTCGTTCCATGTATAGCGCAGCGGGCAGTTGCCACAAATGGACACATCCGCGTCGGTTTTTATCGCTTCCCATGGATGCATATCGGACCGGATGATTGACACCTGTGCCATGCGTCCAGTTTTGTCGTTTGCACTGCTACCATCCATGTTAGTGATGACCGCCATGATGGGCCCGTTATCGTACGGGCTTAATCCCTCCCAAATCACTGCGGAATTGATGCGTTGTTTGCGTTGTTTCGTGACCATTTTGTGCTCCTGTTTCATAATGTTTTGATCGCTCATTTCAATCACCAATTTGTCGCCGGATTCGCTCATGTTTTCTACTCCAATTCACTGTCATATTCGGCCGATCGCCGTTTGGACATTGTCTCAGCGTAGGCGCAACTGTTCAAGTTTGTCTAGTTGGAGCCATGGAGAAGACCTAAGCGACACGCAAAAGCGAGGGTGATCGCCAGGAGCGGCCAGGAGCGGAGAGCCTAGGAGTCGGGGCCTGTCCAAGCAATTTAAAAAGCACGACGCCCCAAATCGTGCCGAATTAGGCCCCATTCCAGCCCATACACGCGCCCGCGCAAGGCATCGCGGTCCAAACGTCGGCCAGGAGCGCCAGACGCCCGCCCCGCCTGCGCGCTTGCCCGCGCGCCGGGCTCTCCGAGCCCGCCAATAGCGCATTCCGATGAGCTATTGGTGAGAAGGGATTACGATGGCCGATTGTGGATTACGATTGCCTGTGATCGTTTGTAGACGCCTGCCGTGCATTCATATGCGCGGTGGGACCATCTCAGCTCCTTTCGATGATCGAATAGCACAGTCCTCTGAGCTATCGTGAGTCGGAAGGCGCTGTGGGTAGGAAGAGCGGCAGCAAGTACTGTAGTCAATCAGGGTATGGGTAGGGCTTAGGGTTAGTGTAGGGGTGTTGAAGGATACCCACGACAGGTTATTCCGGGTAAAGACGCCATTGACAGACGCGCGCTAGCTGTGCAGTATCACGAGGTGTAGGGGCCAGTTCTACCGTATTACCCAGTAATAGAGGGTAATATTACGGTAATTACTTACCCCCCCATGGCTATATAGCCAGGGGTAAGTAATACGAGTAAGAGGAGAGTAATGCCTACCGGAGACACGGAAGGGCTGAAGGCTGGAAGGACGCGCCTGAACCGGGAGCGCAAGATCGATGGTGCTGATCGTAAGAGGATATTCTTTGCAGCATACGAGGAGTACGGGACGGTGGCGAAGGCCTGCGAGGTAGCGGGTATCGCCCGTTCGACGCAGCGTGTCTGGATGACAGACCCCGACTTCGTCGATGTCTTCGAGCAGTCGAGACGTGCCTTTGCGGAGTATCTCGAGCAGATAGCTCTCGACAGGGTGAAAGATCCGCATGGGAACCGTGGGAGCGACGTGCTTCTGATAGGGCTGCTGAATGCGAATTGGCCGCAGAAGTACCGCCAGACATCTGCTCTGGATCAGGATTACGCCCGCGAGGTGCTGAGTGAGATGAAGCGGGTGTTCAAGCAGGAGAAGGTCACTCAGCCGCCGCAGGAGACGGAGCTTTCGGTGCCGATGGAACGGACGCTCGCACAGATATTGGAGAAGCGCAGACATACCCCTGAAGAGGGGAAGAAGGAAGAAGGCGATCAGCCGGAACATAAGGACGTGGAGTAGACATGGCGAAGGATACGAGTGTGTGGGTCGCGCTGGCGAAGATGCCGCTCCCCGAGGAATCGAGGGGCAGATGCAGGAATTCAAGGAACTGTAAGAATATGAATGTGATATTGGGGAGTGGTTACTGTGTCGATTGTTGGGATAGAGGGTGGCCGCACCCGGAAAAAGAAGAAACGTGGTAAGAACATGAGCCTGGTGTGCGTATACGAGTACCACCCGGATTGTAGGAAGCCGGACTGCGGATGTAGGTGTCACAAGTGACCACGTCCACTACGGGGAAGAAGCTACGTGATTACCTCTTTGAGAAGGTGGGCTTCGCGCCGACGGATGAGCAACGAGCCATCCTCGAGTCCCCTTTTCGGTTTAATCTTGTGGCAGGTGGCGAGCAGGCGGGCAAGTCTCTTATCGCGTCCAAGTATCTCCTTGGACGTATCGCCGAGACCGAAGGGAACGGGCTGTACTGGCTCGTCGCAGCGGACTACGAGCGAACGAGAGCAGAGTTCGAGTACCTGATAGAGGACTTCTCCGCGCTTCGTATTCTTTCTTCTGCCTCGAAGCGGGTCGATCCTGGGCATCTGATACTGGGGGACGGCACCCGGATAGAGACGAAGTCCGCGAAAGACCCCCGTACGCTGGCGATGAGGGCCCCGGACGGGATATTGGGGTGCGAGGCATCGCAGTTGGATCTGGAGACCTTCTTCAGGCTGCGCGGAAGGTGCGCGCCGAAGAGGGGATGGATGTTCCTCTCGGGTACGTTCGAGGGCAGCCTCGGGTGGTATCCCCAGATGTTCACCGCGTGGGCCTCCGGTGCCGATAAGGATGCACGAGCCTTCTCGTTACCGAGCTACACGAATATTCATCTCTATCCAGGCGGTGCGAACGACCCCGAGATCCAGCGGCTGAGAGAGGTTTCGAGCGACGACTTCTACATGGAGCGGATAGAGGGTAAGCCCAGCCCCCCGAAGGGGTTGGTCTTCACCGAGTTTCGCCCCGACATGCATATCAGTGAGGTTTCTTATGAGAAAGGTGAGCCGGTTCATCTCTGGATGGACCCGGGTTATACGGGTGGCTATGCCGTGGAGGTGGTTCAGATCAGAGGAGAGCAACTCTGTATCATCGACGAGATCTACGAGCAAGGACTCGTCACCGACGAGATCATCGATGTCGCCCGCTCTCGAGAGTGGTGGCCCGACGTTAAGTTCGGAGTCATCGACATCGCAGGCACCCAGCACCAAGCGATGGCGGCACCAACGGAAGTCTGGCTCAACCAGACCGGACTCTACCTCTCCTCCCAGAAGGTGAGGATCAACGAGGGGACGGAACGGCTCAAGGGCTGGTTGAAGATCAACCCGAAGACCCACGCCCCCCGTATCGTGTTCTCGCCGAAATGTCACGGTATCCTGTCTGAATTCGGCTCTGCGCCGAACCCGTTCGATGGACAGACCAAGGCATATCGCTGGAAGACCGATAGGGATGGGTCCATCGTCGGAGATGTGCCCGATGACAAGCATAATCACGGCATCAAGGCCATCATCTACGGCTTGGTAGACCGGTTCGGGTATGGATACATCCAAGATAGAGAACGTATCCATGTCAGAAGGTGGACATAGATGGCGAGAAGACGCCCTGAAGACATCGTAGCCCTCGTAGATGGGCACTATGACGCGACCGAGCCACTGCGCCAGCGCATGCAGGACGACCACGCCCTCTATCGCCTGGAGCCGTACGACGCGGGAGAGGGATATCAGTCCTACACGTCGAACGAGCCGCAGACCTACGCGGAGAAGGTGATCGGCTGGATAGCAGGGGCCGATATGACGGTGCGTATCCCCCATGACGGGGCAGATCCTGAGCTAAGGGAACGCAACGACATGAAGGAGCGGTTCCTGATAGGGATAGAGAAGGCTGGCAACGAGCGTCTCTGCCGCATGATGCTGCCGGAGATACGAGACCAGCTTGCTTGGTACGTCACGGTACGCGGCTGGTACGCAGGCAGGGCCCTGCTCGCGAAAAGAGAGGATGGCTCGACCTACGTGGACATCACCCCGTGGGACCCACTTCATACCTACTGGGGAACGGGGCCGGACGGTCTGGACTGGGTCTGCTACAAGGTTCCGAAGACGAAAGACCAGATATTCTCCCAGTACAACGTCAAGATCGACTGGGATGCGCCCTACTCTGCCGACGGCATAGAGGTCTACGACTTCTACGACAAGGAGATGAACACGATCATCATCAACAACGGTTCCGAGAGGAATCCGTTGGTGCGGGTGATAAAGAAACAACAGCGCCACGGCGCGGATCAGGTTCCCGCCTTCCTCGGCCCCATCGGGGCGAACCCCTATATCGTGAGTCTCACCCAGTCTTCGATGAGAGACACGATAGCCGACGTTGGTGAGTCCGTGTTCCGGGCCACGAGAGACCTCTACCCGAAGCACAACCTGATGATGAGCACGATGCTCGAACTGACCGCGCGCTCGCGCAGGCAGGGCCTCATCGTCCGCTCCCGCGACGGAACGAAATCTCTCGATGAAGACCCGTACCTGGAGGGCTCGGAGATCTCCCTTGCCCAGAACGAGAACGTGGAGCCCTTGGGGCTGCTCGAGATGGCGAAGGAGACTGGTGCGTTCATGACGCTCGTCTCCGGCGAGATGCAGCGCGGCGCTCTTCCCTACTCGGTCTACGGCGAGCTTCCCTTCCAACTCTCAGGGTTCGCGATCAATACGCTCAGGCAGGGCGTGGAGACCGTTGTATCGAAGTATCTGAGGGGCGTCGAGAAGGCGTATCAGATGATCTTCAACCTGATATCAGACCAGTATTCTGCGGGAGCGTTCCAGTCCATGGAGATCTCGGGCATGGATAGGAACCGTGTCTACTTCACCGAAGAGATAACCCCCGAGATGATCAAGACCACAGGCCAGCCCGTGGTCACCCTCGTCGGACAGCTACCGCAGGACGACATGACCCGCTACGCCATGGCCCAGATCGCCCGCGAAGGCCCCACCCCACTGCTCTCCGACCGCGCCATTCGCGACCGCATCCTCGCATTGCAGGACGCAGATCAGATGGACGACGCTATCAAGGAGCAGATGGCCGAGCGCATGCTGCCCGAGGCGGCGCTATGGACCCTCCTGCGTGCATCAGAGCGCCAAGGGCGCCAAGACCTCGCGAAGTTCTACCTCGGCGAATTGATGAACGTGCTGATGCAGAAGCGTCAGATGGCAGAGCAACGAGCAGCGCCCCCAGCACCACCACAACCTCCTATGGGGCCACCTGTGCCTGGCGGAGGCCCGCCTATGCCTGGTATGCCTGGCGGAGGTCCGCCTATGCCTGGCGGAGGTCCGCCTCCCGGTGGCCCTCCAACCATGGCACCAGAGATGATGCCGAACGCCATGATGGGCGTTCCTCCGCCGATGCCCGTACCGCAAGCTGGGCCAAACGTGCCACCAGGCACGCCACGGCCAGGCGCTCAGGGAGGTCCGTAGATGCCACACAATACTGACCATGTCCCTGATCTGTTCGAGTCTGTCTACACAGGCGCACCGGAAGCTGTCATCTACAATATGTGGTATGACGACCTGACGTTTGACGATGCTATGGATAACCATATCAATCAAACATTTGGGTACGGTGATGATACTCTCGACCCCTTAGAGGTAGAGAACAATGATCCGTTTGCGGTGGAGAAGGCCGTCTACCAGAAGGGAGTAGAAGCCCGAACAGGCGCTCCCATGACGGGGATGCTGACTCCGTGGGGTCTGAGTCTCGAGCAGAACGAGGTCGACAGCCTCATCGGTCTCTACCCTGGCATAGATGCCCTCGGTGGCGCAGACCCGTACGACTTCGATACGGCTTTCAACGATACTGATCTGGTACTGGGTTATACCGGTGATGAGATAGACGACCTGCTGGACACCATCAATGACACGGCAGTCGATAACGGCTGGATCAGTAGTCTCAACGCGATGTGGGATACGGCAGGCAATTGGCTAAGCGAACTCAATCCATTCTCACCCGAGATTGCTTACGCCTCACCTGTTTATGGGCTAGGCGCGGCTGAAGAAGAGGTCTCTAGTCCACTGCTAAGCTTCGACTGGCTCAAACCTGCCGCAGATTTCATTACGGGCACCTTCGAGAACCTAGGTCGTGACGTTTTCGGGATGTCATCCGGGCTATCAGGAACATCCGCAAGTGGTTTGGAGCAAGTTGTCCAAACGACAGAAGCGAACCAGCGCGTGCGTGATCTTCACAGTGATTACCGTAATACAGAGGATGTCACCGAATTTCTCGCGGGTCTCAATGCCTCGCTTACAGACCCGAATCCATGGGCATTGCCAGAGGATGTGCGGATATTCGCCAATCAGTTGCGTGAGCAGGGCACATCGAGCTTCGTCACTGACTCGATAGAAAACATACTTGCACAGGCTGAAAGAACCAATACTACGGTTGCCGGTGGCGGACCGGGCGTTCAGCCGAATCTCGCGGTGGACTACACAACTGCCGTATCCCAATTTGGAGGGAAGGGAGGGGCCGGTGGAGGCCCTATGAGTCGCTACAGCGTCGCACTAGCGGGTGGAGACCGGTCTCCCGAAGACCTTGCAAGTGCGATGACGTACTGGGGTACGCTCGATGAAGATGATAAGAATGCAGTTAGTGACGCTATGAATGAGCAGCAATTAGGCAATGTCGCAAATGCACTCGATGTTGTTTTCCCCGGATGGAATCCTACTGATCCTATCTCTACTGTCCTTCCCTCTACGACTGTCCTTCCCACTACGACTGACCTTCCTCACGGACCACAGACAATGGCAACTACCGCTACCCCTACGCCGCTCGATCCCTTAACAGATGTATTTAGAAGTCCGGGGGCAGATGCCGCACCGTACTCGATCCAATTTGAAAGACAGTTCAACAAGATACCGGGCTCCGGTTCATACAATGCACAGCAGGTACTTCCGCTCCTCAGTGCTGATGCCGAGGCGTATTACTACCTCACGCAAACTCCATCGGTAAGCGGGGTTACCAATTACGGATTAATTCCGGACTACGGATGGGGAGGCGAGACGGAGATGGATGCCCAGCGTGACCAAGACCTAATGACCTACTATGACCGCTATATACAAAACTTCCTCGGTGATGTATCTGTGCTGAATAACGAAGATACTCGTAAGGCCATGATTGGTCTGCGAGATAATATGTCAGCAATCGAAAATCTATCGCACGATCAGCACCAAAAAGTTGTAGCTGATGCGGGGCCTGATCTGGCGTGGCAACGTGCGCATCTGATGAACCCAAAGGATAGTAAAGCTCTAAAACGTCTCGGTAGGCTGGTTGGAACCTACCTCTCGCCACTAGGAGCAGGCCGATACAGCATCACAGAGAGGCAGGGCTGGGTGACAGACCAGCTTTCTTCATGGGTACGCGATGGAAGATCAACCGAATCATTCCTACGAGCATTTGTGAAATAAGGAGAGAACTATGGCAACGCTTCAAGATATCCTGGGCGCGTATGGCGCTAGTGTTACGGGGTTGCAAAAACCTGGGCAGCAGTTCTATCAATTCGCAAGCGGTATTGCCCCAGGCCCATCACGGCAAGCTTTCTGGAAGCAAGAAGATCCACTAACCGCGAGATTTCAGTTGCGGCAACCTGAATATGGGGGTCAATTCGCCAACTGGCTCGGTGCCTATGGAAATGAAGCAGGTACGTTAGTACCGGGATATAACTATCCCGCAACCACCGCAACGAACATAGGGGTTACCCCATTAACAGGGGCCGAGATCCGCGGTAGGGCTACGGGCATCGCTGGTCTGACAGGAATGACGGGTACTCAATACCTGGACTACTTGGGCTCTCCTAACATGGGGTCAGCAGCCTATGGATTGGGGACACCCCAATACGCAGCGATGCAAGATCTGACACCGACGGAGCTTGGTGAATACCGAACGACCTATGGTACCGGAGCAGACGCTGGCACGAACGTCCAAGACCTCATCAAGCTGATGGCAATGCAACGCCCCGAAGCGATGGGCGGTGAGCGCCAGTATGGTGGAGCCACAGGCCAAGCTCTCTCTAGCCTTGTCGATGAACTCTTCACCGCATACATAGGACAGAATCCAGAATTAGGCGCGGGAAGTTTCCTTCAGTGGTGGCTCGATGCGAGCAAGCCAGGGGTGGCGGCTGGCGTAGGGAAACCGGCTGTAGCACCGGGGCGGTTGGCATTCGGCGGGTAGGGAGAACATGGCATGGCAGAGAATGCATTCAATGATTTCCTAGCTAATAGCGACTGGGGTTCGATGCTATTAAGTATGTCGGAGCCAGGGTATGTCGCAGGTCTTCCACAGTACTACAGTTCACCTGCCGGTCAGCAATTCGGTGCAGCTAGTCCGAGACGCGGGCGTTACTACCAGCAGGCCTACAGCGATGTCTACAGCCAATACATGGGAGCGTGGGGAACCGCAATGCGTGAGGGCAAAGAGCCAGCCTCATTCGGACAATTCCTCGAAACCGACCCATGGACGAAACGGTATGGACAGTTGCCTCAGTTCGAGCGCGGTGTGACTAAGACGTATACCGATCCAAGGACTAGGTTCATCTTCTACTAATGGCTATCTCCGAAGAAGAGAAGCAGAAGAGACGAGAACGCATCAAAGCCCTAGAAGGCGATGGTGGGTTTTCCATCGATCAGCTAGGGCCACTCGCGCCTGTTGCACGAGCGGCAGTTACCGCCCTTGACTATACACGCCATGGAGTAACCGAGGACATCCAGCGTCTCGGTGAGATGCGTGAGACCTACGACGAGCGAGGATTAGGAGGGCTCGCATCTCATCTCGCGAGAGAGATGGGCAGCGATGTGCTCGACTTCACATCCGATATCAGTAAAGGTCTGATACCGGAAGGGTGGGGAGAGCGTCTCGATCCATCGGATGAGACACAGATGGGATTGCTCTTGGAGCAGACCAAAGAGGATTGGCGTCGTACCGAAGGACGTGAGCCTTCTCTCGAAGAGCAGTACATGATGAAAGCTGACATCCAAGATGCTGCCATGCCGGGACTTACCGAGCGCCGCAAACTCGGCCCATGGGAATTCTCGAATCGTGCGCTGATCGAAGTTGGCGCAGATATTCCCACGGTAGCAGCAGAGATAGCACTCACTGGAGGATCGGCAGCGGTGGGCAGGAAAGCCCTTCAAGCGGCTACTAGGGCCAGTGTGAAGATCACACAGAGTCAGGTAGGCAGAGGTGCTAAACGAGAGGTCGCTGGCCGTGCTGCTGGCAAGGCAGTATCTGTTGCTGGGCATAGCGTCAACCAGATATTCCATATGCCTCGATATGCCGATATCGCCGTCGGAGCCACAGTAGGCAGGGCTCTAGGCTTGAGTGTTTATCTTCCTTGGAAGGTAACTACGGGGACGTGGAAAACAGGAAGGATGCTCATTGATCCCAGCTTGTATCCGACAACTGAAGGCGGGCTGAAGGTAGCGGTGAACTATTTCCGCCGGGATGCACTAAACCGTGGTGCGCTGGGTTCGGATGTGAACCGCAGGGCAACGAATGTCGTCGAGAAAGCTGCCAGAGAAGGCAAGCTCAATGAGAACACTCAACTTCATTTCGGGCAGCGCGGAGCAGATCTATGGCGTAACGAAGCCCTAGACAGTGCTGGTGCAGACGGCACGCCGTGGTGGAGAAGAATGCACAGGGGTACACACCCGAAGGGTAGCGATCCTACCCCACCAACAGGCAACGCTATCTATGATTCCTTTAGGCCTGTCGATGCCTCTCCAGAGGGACAGAGGCTGCTCAATAAAGATCTATCCAAGATGGAAATGATCCACGATAGCGTTGTTCAGATCAGACATAACCTCACTGAGTTCTTGAGAGGGATGAAGGAAGCTCGCTTCGGTGTCAAAGCCAGGGTCGATCCAGAGGCAGTAGAAAAAGCGAGTAAAACATCTAGGTTTGGCAGACGCGTGGGGGAAACTATCACGACGGTACAGGATCAATGGCTGAATCGACAGGAAGCATTGATTGCCAAAGCCAGGTCGCAGACCTACTTCTACATCGGCGCTCTCGAGAAAGCAGGCATGTTGCGCTGGAATGTCGGGGGTTACACGGGACGTGCAGCCGAGCAATTCGATGAACAAGCGGGACTAACTCTTGCTAGCGGAAACAGCTTTACCGGACTTGTTAGAGGTAGTGCGACGGACGCTCAGAATCGTGGGAATCATAGCGTCGTGCTGCCTGACATACCATCTGCCGTAGTTCCACCGGACGTAGTAGAGGCCGCCACTGTCGGAAGTAGGCACTTTGCGATTCAAAATAGGTTGTTCGAGGAAGGTATCGGTGAATCTGGATACACCTTGCGTGGGCATACACGGATAAATGTAGAGCCCATGACGGGAACTCCTACCTACTACCTCGATAACACAGGCAAAGCTGCCGGTCCTATACATCAGGTCGACCGTTACGATGCTGCTGGCAACATCATGACCACCAAAGACCCGAATACCCAGGTAGTCTTCAATCAGACAGAGTGGATTGCCGATAACCTCGATCCAGCGATGGGCGATATCATCGAACACCTTGGCCTCTATAGGTCTCCACTCCGGTCTGTCAGGAATGTCGTACAGCGCATCGACGGGCAGGGGAATCCGATAGAAGGCGACTGGATGAATGCATACGACGTATTCGAGGAAATGGCGAACATCGCCCGTGAACTCGAGACTGCCCTTAGTGCTGCTGGATCTGGTGTAACCCACGCATTCACTGGTCGGTCTATAAGCTCTGGAGGAACCTATTACCCGAGGAATGCCATGGGTGGGGGAAAGGTAACTGACAGTCATTTCCCAATGGAGGAACCTCAGCCGGAACTCGCATTCAAAATAGATGAGACAGGCCAGTTCCTTCCTACCGGTCATAGCAAGCAACGGCAGTTTACCTCTCAAGCAGAGGGCCAATGGAATGGGCAATGGTATATCGATCCATCCATGGCGATGGACGACTACGCCACCTATGTCGCCAGACACATCATGGCGGTCAAGTCAGGCCAATTCGTTTCTCGTGTAGCTGATGAATACGGCATCCCCAACGGAACAGTGGATGATCTGCTAAAGGATAGCGACGGGTATCAGCATCTCCTGCAACAGGGCCAGGAACTCGAAGATGCTCTCGCGTATGCGGTAAAGCGTCAGCGCGATATCAATCCAAAAGGTACGGGACAGAAGATAAACAAAGCCGAAAAACTTTTCAAGGGTATGAATTATTGGCTTCGTTTACGTCCTATCTACGGTAACAACGATGTCGGGATGAATAAGACCATCTTCGAGCAACTGGACATCCTTCAGCAGAAGGCCAATGAGTGGGTAACAACGGTAAAAGCAGCGAAGGGCGAGTGGGCTATCGCGACTAGAGATGTGCTTCGGATATCGAATGCAATGACAGCTTATAAAAAGGCTGTTGACGACGCGAAGGATGCCGTACTCAAAGACTACAAAAGCATTTCCGGTGTCGCTGAAGCTACCGGCACGGGACTCGAAGGATTGTATTTCCCTAAGGTCTTAGCTCAGTCCATATTGTCCTCGAACCTCGTTCGTGAAAAAGCCAGTGATGCTATCTTTTTGGCTAAGGTCAACTCGTACATGAGGATGGTCGGTGCCACAGGTGACTTCAGCGCTTTCGGCATACAGGGATGGACAGGCGTTCTAGGGGATACCCTTGATCGTGCCGGAGTGATAAATCTGCGTACTGGTGCGAATGAGATAAAGATCAATAGGCGAGGGGACGCCTTCACTGCGCTCAGAGCAAGCTGGGATGCTTTCGGTAACAATGGAGACCAAGTCGTCGGTGAGTACTTCTGGCGGCAGGAGCAGATGGCCCTCCAGATGGGCACGCTAACTCCGACAGATGCTGCGAATGCTGGCCTCGCGATACTGAAGAATGCACCAGACCTTAATTACACTAGCGCTGCGGGACTTCGCTCTCTACCCGGAATCAAAAAGTTCGACAGAGTATTTACGCACTACGGCAACGTATTTCGGTATGAGCGCTTCGATACCGATATGGCTATCGAGATGATGCGTACGGGCAAGACCGCGCAGCAACTAGTCCAAAATGGCACTGCTACCGAGATAGCTACGGTTGCAAACTTCATGTCAGGTGTGGGGAGACGCGGGTTTCTCGGCACGTTCGGTCAGATGACGTTGTTCGCCCCTCGTTTTCTCCATGCACGCATGAAGATGCTCTCTCTTGCAGCACAAGGATTGATGCCAGGGGTTACGAAGACTACGCAGCAAAGGGTTGCGGCTCAACATCTGAGCAGGGCATTCGGCAATGCTACCTATCTGACATTCATGATCAATGAACTGTTGGGAGAAGAGACCGATATCAACCCGTTCGTTAGGAATCAAGCCACGAAACAGTGGTACTTCAATCCCAACTTCTTGCGTATCCATGCCGGACCGATAGATGTCAGCCTTTTGGGGCCATGGGATGGCATGCTGAGACTTACGACGCTTCCTCTCTTGATAGGTTTGAATGTTGGTCAAGAGGGTTTCTCAAGCCTCTCGGCTCTACGCAGTGCTGTCAGTGCGCCAGGAACTGGATACGGTCTGGATATGGCTTTCGGATCGGATGTTATCGGCAGAAGCACGGTACCGCCGAAAGATTCTTCTCTAGGGAAACAAGCTGCATGGTTTCTTGAGCAATTCGCTGAACACCTAACACCTTTCGCCTGGTCCGAGTTTGCCTTCAGTCAGCCAGGCCAGCAATCGATTGTAAGCAGAGTGTTCGGTGGTTTTAATGAGCTAACGAGCGACCCCCTGAAGGGCATCGGCACGATAGCCGCCGGAGTAGGCCAGACCGCAGGACAGCTTATGGGTGTTAAGAGCGCATACGAGACTATCAACGAAGCGAAGAACGAGGCATACAACGATATCCTCGAGAACATGAACCATGAGCAGAAGTTACAGGTCTTCGGCGTTGATACGGGCGCGATGACCGAGGAAGAGATGAAGCAGCTTTGGGCGCAGGCAGGCGAAGCCTGGTGGAAACGTGCTATCGATATCGGAGAGGACTGGAGTGTCAGCATCTCGTTCCGGGGACGCCTCGGCGATCCGGTTCCTAAGTGGGAAGACATAGCGAATGACCACAAGAAGAAGATCAAGGAGATGATCTCCAGCGGAGCATTCAAAGACGTGATGACTCCCGAAGAGATGGCTGACTTCGAGTCGAGGATCAACGAACGCAGAGCGCGCAGTGCAAGTGCCTATGATCAGTACAAGCTAGAGAGAGAGGCCATAGATAGGCGACAGCTAGATGCGACGCGAGCGATTGAAGATGCTTATAACAACCCTGACCCAGGATGGGAAAAGGGATGGATTACCGTTACTTATATCAATGAGGACGGGGAACAAGCCACTGAGAATGTAAACCTAGAGCCTGGAGATCTCAAAGCGTATTCAAAGTATATGAGAACGGTAAATGGCAACTTCGCCAAAGCCAGGCGTATCCTTACTGCACCGGGAGGTACGTATTACAAAGTAGTTGAGGATTTGTTCGGTGAGGGTGAACTATCGAGAAACGTCAGTGAATGGGACGTAGATATCTACGATGCAGCCCAGTATTTCTATTTCGACACCTTCTATGAAGAGACGAAAGATAAAGAAGGCAAAATCCTGCCGTCGATAGTAAGTGGTCTCGACGGGACGATTGATTGGAATCTGAAGGATAAGAAGACCGAACACTGGTACAAGATGATGGAGCAGCGATATCCATCGATAGACAGAGGGCGGTTAACGAGATACCTCTGGCGTGTAGAAGACTCGATGGTAAAGGATTCGCCGCCACTCACAGAAACGCTATTCGAGATGCAGAAGTACATCAGCAGGCAACCCATGGTCGATGGGAATACCTACTATGAATTCGACAATATAGGGATCGACTTGCTAACGAAAGCCAGCGGTCTCGCTCGAGAGACGGTAGAGAACTTCTATATCCGATGGAAGGGAGCCGGTAGTGATGCCAAGAAACGTGTCGCTAACGAAGCAAGAAAAGATGGCATCGTAAATCTCGAAGATATCGACCGTTTGCGACAGACATATATGGATAGCTACTTCAATATGACAGATGCCGCAGCACAGAACTTACGAGGAAAAGAGTATCAGACAGAGAGAGAAGGTCGAGCGCTTATTGAGAGCATGCTTGTCCTTCTAGACAAACGCTACAGCACCGATAAACCGCCCTATAGTCGGCGTGCGCAAGAGACACTTGCGATACTTGAACGACATGGTAGGGGCGATAAGCCGATACCAAATATGACGGAGTTCGTGATGGCTGTTGCTGAGGGCCATACATTATGTGAATGGTTGGAGCAGGAGTGTCCAGATGAATCGAAGAAGACATTAGGAAAAATCTTACCAAGAACTGAGTTTACGGAAGGGGCTATCCTAGCACCTTGACTTTATTTTAAGACAAAGCTAAGACTAGAGCAGAAGGAGTAGGAAATGGTAATGACAACGGACCCGATTAACGAAGAACAGCCGGAACAAGCTGTTCCATCAACCTTATTGGATCTGGGTGATGCCGATGCACCTGTAGATCAGGGGCAATCGGAAGAGGTACAAGAAGCTCCAGTCGTAGAAGCAGGGCCAACAGAAGTAGTCCCTGGGGCTCCGGCTGATCCAGGGGCCCCAGCCCTCGATGAAGACGGCACTCCGTCATTAGATCCTCCGCAGGAGATGCTACCTGGCAATCAAGAACAAGAACTCATGGAGTTGCAGCGCCTCCGACAGACGAATGCCCAGAAGGAATGGCAGCAGCAACTCATGCGTGAAGCTCAGACCGTTGAGCGCAAGGCACAGGAACAGGGTGCCGATCCACAGAGTGCTCGGCTGGTAGCTAGGCAACATCTCGCTCACGCACAGAAAACCAGAGAGCAAGATTCAAAGGCTCTCGACCTCGTCGGCTTCGTAGAAGGCAGGAATAATGCTGCGATGCACTATGCACAGAAGTACAACCTGCTGCCTAAACAAGCGCTTGCAGATATCCAGTCTCTGACGAGGAGCAGGACTCCTCAAGAGATGGATATCGAAGCTAAACGTATCGCCCAATTCCGCTCTCAACGAGCGGAGATAGAGAGGCTGAAGCAGGGTCGTGTCGTACCGCAGACTTTCGACAATAGTCAGGGATCGGCGGAGGCCACGACCAATCGGGACCGCTTGCTGGACGCCTATAACAACGGCGATAGATCAGAGGCGGCATCAAGGGCCGCACGAGGTTTGAATTTCGGGAGCTAAAGGAGCCTTCCTATGGCAACGACCGCAACGACTGGTAATCTGGAGAATGCTCAGAGGATCATCCTTGCTTCGGCGAGGTATACCGAAGAGCACAACGCCCCTGCACTGGCTCTGATTGAGCCATTCACCCTTCCAAAGGGCTCCAAGCAGGTAACGGTGCCCAAGGTTTCAACGATGTCGATGAGTGACCTTCAGGACGGCGTCGACATCATCGACGAGGAAGACATCGGGATGACCACGGTAGACCTCACCGC
>Ga0207903_1000322_pt1 | contig 15492 bp, 12 predicted proteins | sample MalvirmetaMSP131_FD_184234 | JGI IMG/M metagenome (GOLD analysis project Ga0207903, IMG submission 184234) | Marine viral communities from the Deep Pacific Ocean - MSP-131 (SPAdes) | ecosystem: Environmental > Aquatic > Marine > Oceanic | place: Atlantic Ocean | collected 2011-06-25
AACGATCAGCGCCTTGAGCAGCGGATCGAACCCGGCACCGGGATAGACGGTCGTCGAGCTTGTCAGCAGCACGCCGGAGGCGCCCGAGATGATCCCGGCGAGAACCATCACCTGAAAAATCACCGCCTGCACCGGCACGCCGTTCAGCCGAGCGGCGGTGATGTCCTGCGAGACGGCCCGGATAAGTCGGCCGAGATTGGTCTTGTGCACGACGAGTTGCAGCAGCAGCACCATGAGCGCACTGCAACAGACGACCAGCAGGGTCTGGTGCCCGATGGACAGCGCGCCGAGGACGAACCGCCCCTCGACCTGAAACGGTTGCCGCAGGATCTTTGCGCCGATCAGGTTGTTGATGAGATCGACCACGATGGTGCTGAACGCCATGGTGAGGATGATGATCCGCAGATCGAAATTCGCCTTGCCGAAGATCCACCGGACCTGCGAGACGTAGAGCAGCAGTCCGCCCGCGGCGCCCGCGATCATGCCGCCCAGAAGCCCCGTCCACCAAGGCAGGCCCAGCCCGGTCACGACGGCCACCGAGCCATAGGCCCCGATGACGATCAGGGCGCCATGCGCGAGGTTCAGCATCGAAATGCTCCCCCATAGCAGCGCCAGCGACACCGAGCTCGCGGCATAGATCGCGCCCAACGCAATTGTGCTGGTTAAAATTCCAGTCAGTAGCTCCATCGCCTGGCTCCAGTTTTTCCTTTGTAGATTTGCACTCGGGGCTCCGGCAGAGCTCCGAGGCGCGACGTCATGCGTGTTGCTCAGGTGAACCAGGGCGGGGTTTCGAACGCGACCTCGTTGTAGGGTTTGGGGAAGATCAGTTTCTTCGGCACGGCCGCGGCCGGGTCCTTGATCTGGTAGAGCAGATGCGGCATGGCCAGAGATGCATCCGGTGAGATGGTCGGATATGGCAGGGCTGCGTTGAACTCCTTGGCATAGCGCAAGGTGCCGAACGGTGCGCGGAACGAGAAGCGGCGCAGGTTGTCGGCGATCTTGCGGTTCTGCTCGTAGTCGCCCGGCTCCCCGGTTCCGCCGGCCAGAGCGGCCGAAATCGCGTAGTGATACATCTCGGAATAGGTCGATGCACCCGGGTCGGCTTCGGCGGTCTCCCCGAACCTGGCCCAATAGGCGTCGCGGAACGCATTGCCGATCTCGTCGGGCAGAATGCCGATGACCGATGAAGACATGACACCCCGGGCGGCCTCGCCCGCGATCTCCGAGAAGGCTTTGAGCAGCGGCCCATACTGCATGTAGACAAGGCTGTTGGTGGGGTTCTCGGCAAACTGGATCTGGAATTGCGCCAGGTCCGCAGGGAAGAAATGGGTGTTCGCGATCACGGCAGGCTGTTCGGCGCGCACCTTGTTGAGGACGGCGCCCCATTCGGTGGTCGGAACGGGAACGATCTCTTCAAACGAGACTTCGAAACCGTATTGCGGCGCGGTTTCCCGGATCGCGTTGGAGATCACCGTGGAATAGGGAAGCGAGCCCGTGACGAGCGCGATCTTGTTGTTGTCGGGCTTCCAGAGCCCCTGGTCGCGTAGCGATGCCAGCATGACCGGAAGGCCGACGCCGTAGTAATATTCCGCGGGATCCGCCATGAAAATACCGGTGTAGCGCTCGGGATCGCTTTGGAAGGCTTCATGGTGTCCGATGGACGTGTTGTAGTGAATATAGATGATCCCTGCATCGGCGATCGGATCATACTCGGCCTGATTGGCGCCCACATTGTAGCCATTGATGATTGCGTGAGACGCGTAGCGATCAATCAAAAGCCGCGCAGCCGCGCTGACTTCTTCTGCGGTCTGGTTCTTACTGTCGAGCGTTGTCGGCTCCAGCATCTTGCCGAGGATCCCGCCGGCGGCGTTGATCTCCTCACACGCCATTTCCAAACCGTTCTTGTGTTCGATGCCATCAACCGCCAGCGGGCCGGTAAGCGATGCCATCTGTCCGATCGGAATGGTTCCCGATTGCTGTGCTTTGGCCTCGTTGACTGAGGCCAGAAGCCCGGCCCCGAATGCGGTTCCCGCACCCGTTGTCAGGAATCTGCGCCGTGTGCTGACAACAGTCGGTGAAGTGAGTTTCTTTTCCATGACATAGTCTCCCTGTTGTTAATTCTTCTTCGTTCACGAACGCAGCTGCGTCGTGTCGTTTTCGTAAAGTTCTTGAAGGAGCCGACACCCCAAAGCATGGGGTGCCGGGTATTCGCTAGGCGGTGCGCAGTCGCGCCGTTTCTGCTTCGTTCAGCGTCATCGTTTCGGAGTCGATCACGACACCGTATGCGCCCCTTGCCTTTTCGATGGACACATACCCGTCCAAGACGTCGTCCAGGACCTTCTGGGCAGGCCGTTCGTGCGGGTCTCCCCAACCACCGCCGCCGGTGCTCTCGAACTGAAACACCTCGTCATATTCGAACGGATGGCTGGACAGAAGCGGACTGCGCCAATCGCCATTTTCGGTCAGGCCGCCGATCACGATCTCGCGCCCATCCGGATAGAGATGCTTGGATCGCTGCACATCGCTGCGCAGCCCACCATTCACGCCGGGGCTACCTTCGCGGGTGCGCGAAGTTTCCATGTTCATCTCGCCCTCGCAGAGGAAACGGACCTTGAAATTTGCTCCCAGACCACCGCGGAACTTGCCGGCGCCGGCACTGTCGGGCCTCAATTCGAAGGCCTCGTATTCGATCGGGAACAAAAGCTCCGCCGTTTCGGCCATCATGTTCATGCAGTTGCCGAGCGGGTCCATCGTGACACTCATCCCGTCGTTATAGGGCGTGCCACCCCAACCACCGGCCGGCAGATCCGAGAATACGTTCGCGTTGCCGTGCTCGTCCTTCGTAGAGGAAACGAACCAGTTACATTCCGAACAGGTTGAGCCGGTGACTCGGTCGGGGATCGCCTGGGCCAGCGCCTGCCAGATCGCACTGGTGATCTTGGACGAAGTCAGCGTGGTACATCCAATCGTCGGCGCTGGCCATTGCGGGTTCAGCCAGGTTCCTTCGGGAATATCGAGAGTGATCGGAAAAAACATCCCGGCATTCGACGGCGCGTGCGGTGCGAGGAAGAACTGAAGCGAGTAATAGGCCGCCGAGGCCGTATTGGCGTAGGGCGAGTTGATCGAGCCCTTGCAGGTTGGGTCCGACCCGTTGAAGTCAACATGGATGTTCGAGCCCTTGACAGTCAGCTGCACCGCAACCTTGACTGGATCGGGTGAAAACCCGTCGGTATCGGCGAAATCCTCGGCATAGTAGACACCGTCGGGGATCTCTTCGATCGACTTGCGGATGATGCGTTCGGTATAACCGATCAGTTCCTTCATCGCGGCTTTCACGGTCTGCAGCCCATAACGCCGGGCAGCACGCTGCAACTCCTGCTCCGCAGCCCGCAAAGCCCCCAGATGCGCCTGAAGATCGCCTTCGATGAAGAAAGGGGTCCGCGTATTGTTCATGATGATGGCCAGGAAATCGGGATTGATTTCATAGTTCTCATAGAGCTTGATCGGCGGGATTCGCAGCCCTTCGGCGGCCACATGGGTCGAGAACGACATCCCCCCAGCTGCACCACCGCCCAGGTCCATCCAGTGACCACGGCTCACTGCAAAGCCAAGCACTTCCTCTTCATAGAAGACCGGCATGATGAAGGTGATATCGTTGATGTGCGTGCCGCCCTGATAGGGATCGTTCAACGCATAGATATCGCCTGGCTTCATGGTCTCGATAGGGTACTTTCGGGCCGCCGCGTCGGCGCTATATTGCATCGCCGCCAAGTGAACAGGGCAGTTTGCAGCCTGCGCCAGAAGGCGAAGCTCGGGATCGTAAACCGCGTTCGAGAAGTCAAGAATATCGGCCAGGATCGGCGAAAAGGATGTGCGTTGCATGATCGTGGACATGCGGTTGCACGCATATTCAAACGTATTGCGCAGAACTTCGAAAGTAACGGCGTCAACATCGCCGAAGCGTCCTTTGGTTTCGGTAGACATGGTTGTTCTCCTCAATTCCCGATGGTGACAACAAGGTTGCCGCTTTTGTCGACTTCGCCGGAGCAATTCGGCGGAATGACCGCAATCGAGTCGAGATACTCGACTACAGCGGGGCCCTGCATTTTGGCGCCCGGGGCAATATTCTTGCCGTCATAAAGTTTGGCGTCGTGCCAGGTTCCATCAAAATAGACAGGCCGCGTCGCATGGCTTTCGACCGACTTCTGGCCGCTGAAATCATAGACCGGCGGCTCTTTCATTTTGCCGACCGCAGTGACGCTTAGAGACACGAAGGCAATTTCGAAAGCTTCGTTCGATACGCCGTATTCCTTTTCATGCGCGGCATGGAACGCTGTGGCAATCTGTGGAATGTGCGAGTCAGTCAGTTCGCCAGAGGGAATATCGTTCTCCACCTCGTATGTCTGGCCCACATAACGCATCTGTGCTGTGCGGCGCAGCTCCATACTGTCGTCGGATATGCCGTCCGCGGCAAGACGCTTGCGCGCATCCGCTTCAATCTGATCGTAGAGTCGGTTCAGATCGGCCACCTTGACTTCGCCAAGCGCCGCATAGTGGAAGGTTTCGATATCGTGACGCATGTCCATGGCAGTGGCACCGAATGCCGAAGCCACGCCCGCCGCTCCCGGGATCACCACCTGCGGAATGCTCATCGCCTGGGCCACGAAGCAAGCATGCATCGGCCCCGCACCGCCAAAGCTGGCGAGGACAAAGTCGCGCGGGTCGCGCGCCCTGGCAACCACGACGCCCTTCACGGCCTGCGCCATGGTTTCGCAGGAAATCTTGATCATGCCGTCGGCCGTTTCCAGTCGCGACAACCCGATTTTCTCTGCTAGGCGATCGATAGCAGCCTCGGCTGCCGTCTTGTCCAGTTCGAACTTGTCGCTGAGCGACGGGTTTAGGCGGCCAAGAACGAGGTTTGCGTCTGTAATGGTCGGCTCCGTTCCGCCGCGACCATAGCAGGCTGGACCAGGCGTCGATCCCGCCGATTGTGGCCCCATCCGCAACGATCCACCCTCGTCGACCCAACCGATGGAGCCGCCACCGGCGCCGACGGAATGGATATCGAGCATCGGCACAGCGACTGGGACTTCCCATTCCAACTCATGATCGCGGGTGATAAGGCCCTCACCCTTCTCGACGATGGACACATCGAAGCTCGTGCCGCCGACATCGGTATGGATGATGTTTTCAAAGCCTGCATGTCTGGAAAGATAAGAGGCGTAAGCAACGCCGCCTGCCGGTCCGGATTCGATCAACTCCTCTGGTCGAAGCTTGGCGTTTTGCGCCCCCATGACGCCGCCGTTGCTTTTGAGAATAAGCAGCTTCCCAGCGAAGCCTCGTTCCTCGAGAACCTCCGACAGACGGTCGAAGTAATGCGTCATAATCGGCATAAGACAGGCACGAATCGCCGTTGTCGTGAACCGGCCATGCTCTCGGAAAACCGGGCGAGTGTCGGACGACATGACGACATGCACTCCGGGCGCCTCTTCGAGAATGATGTCCCGCATCTTTTTTTCATGCGCGTCGTTGGCATAGGAGTTTATGAACCCGATGCCGACCGAACCATAGCCCCGTGCCTTGATCTCCCGAGCGATCTCCCGCGCGGCCTCGTCCTGAAGCTCCCGGCGCACTTCGCCTTTGGCGGACATACGCTCATCGATTGTGAACCGATGGCGACGGCGGATCAGAGGCTGCGGTTTGGTCTGGTACGGGTCATACAGCGCCTTGCGGTGCTGACGTCCGATTTCGATCGTGTCCCGAAACCCTTCGGTCGTGACGAAGGCTGCATCTGGGTAGTCACGCTCAATGAGTGAATTGGTGGCCGTGGTCGTTCCGTGCATCAGGAACGAGATGTGGTCAAACGGAAGACCTGCTGTTTCGATGGATTCGAGAACACCGCGCGAGCGATCATCCTTCGTTGTAAGGACCTTCGCGGTCTTGTACGACCCATCTTCTTCGTTCCATGCAAATAAGTCAGTGAAAGTTCCACCAACATCAATCCCTACGCGCCACATGCGTTTCTCCCTGCTTGTGAATTTTGATGTCGTTAAGTTCACTAGACTGATCTAATTATGTCAAGTTTTTTTATTTGTGTACTGCTTTGGGCTATTTTACAGCGGTATTGACCGGGTAAGACCATGCAAGAACGTATCTTTCGCGTTCTTGGGCCCAGCGAGGGCAGAGCATCAGGTTCCGCTGTTGCAACTTGAGCGGGCAGTGTCCCGGGTGGTGGTGTAGGAGGCCGCGCGCGGAGCCTCTGGCGTAGCGCAGCGCGCGGCCGTGGGTGACGCTGGCGGTCATCGCCGATCTTCTGAGAAGGTTTGGGGTGCGAGACCTTGAACCTGAAACGGAGACGACGATGACCGAAGAGAGAATGGCGCTGATCGAGCTGGTTGAGAAGCAGGCTGACGGCGATCTTATCCGCGATATGCTGGCCTTTGCGGCTGAGCGGATCATGGAAGCCGAGGTGGAGGCACGGACCGGCGCGGCCAAGGGTGCGCGTTCACCGATGCGGGAAGCGCAGCGCAACGGATACCGCGACCGCGATTGGGACACCCGGGCGGGGCGGATCGCGCTTGAGATCCCGAAGTTGCGCAAGGGCAGCTATTTCCCGAGCTTCCTGGAGCCGCGCCGGACGGCCGCGAAAGCGCTCGTTGCGGTAATCCAGGAGGCCTACGTCCACAGCATCTCGACCCGGTCGGTCGATGACCTGGTCAAGGCGATGGGCGCGGGCGGCATGTCCAAGAGCCAGGTGAGCCGCCTCTGTGCCGAGATCGACGAGCGCGTGAACGCCTTCCTCTCCCGGCCTCTGGAAGGGGCGTGGCCCTATCTCTGGCTGGATGCGACATACCTCAAGGTTCGGGAAGGCGGGCGCATCATCAGCAAGGCCGTGATAATCGCGGTGGCTGTGAATGAGGACGGCAAGCGTGAGGTGCTGGGCATCGCCACCGGCCCCTCCGAGGCCGAGACGTTCTGGACCGAGTTCCTGCGATCGCTGGCCGATCGCGGCCTGAGGGGCGTGAAGCTCGTGATCGCCGACGACCACAAGGGCCTGCGCGCCGCCGCGCGCCGGGTGTTCAACGCCAGCCATCAGAGATGCCGGATCCACTGGAGGAGGAACGCCCTCGCCCATGCTCCGGCTAAGCAGCGCACCGCGGTGGCCGCGATGCTGAAGACGATCTTCGCGCAAGAGACCAAGGTCGAGGCCGAAGATCAGTGGGCCATGGTGACCGACGCGCTCCGCGACAAGCAGCCAAAGCTCGGCGCCCTGATGGACAACTCGCGCGACGATGTCCTGGCTTACATGTCCTTCCCACGTGAGCATTGGGCCCAGATCGCCAGCACGAACCCCCTGGAACGTGTGAACCGCGAGGTGAAGCGGCGCGCCGACGTTATCGGCATCTTTCCGAACGACGAGGCCATCATCCGCTTGGTCGGCGCGCTGATGCTGGAGACCAACGACGAGTGGGCCGTGGCGCGGCGATACATGAGCCTTGAAACGCTCGCCCGCGTCATCGACAATCCCAACGTCAGGCTGCCCGCAGTGGCCACCTGATCAAGCCCTGACCTTTCCGAAGGGCGGCGCTCCTACACCACGCCCTGGGACACTATCCTTGAGCGGCGGTGAATCCCAAGAGGATCGCCGCCAATGTCGTGGTGTCAAACCGCGAAGAAGGAAGCCTTGTGGCAAGTTTCTGAGGGTAGAGTGAGAACCGCGATAACCGGTTCAATCAGCAACCCGATCCTCGCCATGGCCATCGGGCCCCGGCGAACTCGCAATCGCGCAACTCGACCGCCCCTTCCGGTTGATCAAGTGGCGCGATCAACCAAATTCAGCCCACGCAAGCAGCTCAATTTTGGGGCCTTCACCGGTTCAAGTTCGATCCTGGTAGACATCGACTGGGCCGCTTAAAGTCATGGATCGTTACAAATCCACCTTGGCACATAGGTCCCCTGAATCATCGAGGTCAAACCACGGCCGCCAAGGTTCTGCAATCGATTCGTACTCAGTAGGACGGTGGTGAAATAGCCCAGATAATCACCGTTTCATCGTCACTCTCATTGGCATAGCGGTGCGGAAGCGAACTCTCGAAGGCAAAGCTGTCACCAGACTCAAGAGCGATCTCCTTACCGTCAAGCCAAAGAGTCAGTTTGCCAGAAACAACAAATCCAGCCTCTTCACCCTTGTGACTGTAGTCTTCTTTTCCGCTGACTGAATGGGGGCGAAAAGTGCACCGCAACAGCTCAATTCCCCGCGCCAGATTCGGAGAAAGAAGCTCGTCCCGTATGCCGCTCTCGAAATCCAGCTTGCGGCGCCGATCCCTGCGCACGACGAACTCGCGGAACTCATCATCGTCTTCGGATGGTGATGGGAAGAACCAAGATATGTTCACACCAAGTGCGCGGCTGATCGAATGTAGTGCTTTGATCGAAGGTGAAGAAATCGATCTCTCAATCTGACTAAGATACCCTTTCGAAAGACCAGTCGCGTTCGAAAGTTCACTCAACGTCACATTGCTTGCGCGCCTCAGATCCTTGATCTCCTGACCGACCAGCGCCCCGGCTTCCAGAACATCATCCAGATCTTGAATGGGCTCGGACTGGATTGGCCCTCGTAGAGCTGTGGACCGTGCTAGTGATGGTGTCTTCTTTTTCATGCAGTAGGTACTTCCGATAGGTCAGGGACGGCATTATGGCCCAGCTCTGGAACTGCCGGCAACATATTATGAACTTTTTCCAACAAATTTTTATTTTTGTGATCATGGCCCTGCGTCCTCTTTCGCCCTCTGAAACAAGCTTTGATCACCAGATTTTCCCTATTTGCACGTGCTCCGCCCCAATTCATGATGAAGTTTGTGAACTTTTATAGTTGATTTTTCACTTTATAGAAACCATGTTGGTTGAAGTTTAACGTCTGAGTCCAATGGAGGGAACAAGGGTGAAAGTACTTGTGCCTGTGAAACGCGTGATCGACTATAACGTGAAAGTGCGCGTCAAAGCGGACGGAAGCGGCGTCGATCTCGCCAACGTCAAGATGTCGATGAACCCGTTCGACGAAATCGCCGTCGAAGAGGCGATCCGCCTGAAAGAGGCTGGCAAGGCTGATGAGGTCGTCGCCGTGTCGATCGGCGTCAAGCAGGCGCAGGAAACCCTGCGGACCGCGCTGGCCATGGGTGCAGACCGCGCCATTCTGGTGGTCGCGGCCGACGATGTGCATGACGACATCGAACCGCTGGCCGTGGCCAAGATCCTGGCCGCTGTGGTCAAGGAAGAAGACCCCAGTCTGGTCCTCTGCGGCAAGCAGTCGATCGACAATGACATGAACGCCACCGGCCAGATGCTGTCGGCCCTGCTGGGCTGGTCCCAGGCGACCTTTGCCAGCGAACTGGCGGTCGAAGGCGACAGCGCCGTTGTCACCCGCGAAGTCGATGGCGGCCTTCAGACCATTAAGGTCAAGATGCCGACCGTCGTCACCGTCGACCTGCGTCTGAACGAGCCGCGCTATGCGTCGCTGCCCAACATCATGAAGGCCAAGAAAAAGCCGCTGGATGAGAAAACCGCCGCCGATTACGGCGTCGATGTCACCCCGCGCCTGAAGGTCGTGAAAACCTCGGAACCGGCTGCACGCGCAGCAGGGATCAAGGTCGGCTCGGTGGACGAGCTGGTGTCGAAACTCAAGGAAGCGGGGCTCGTATAATCATGGCTGTTCTTCTTCTTGCCGAAGTAAACAATGGCGAACTGTCGATGGACGCCACCGCCAAGGCGGTCAGCGCCGCCAAGTCGCTGGGTGATGTGACCGTGCTGTGTGCCGGGGCATCCGCTGCCGCCGCAGGCGCGCAGGCCGCCACGATCGATGGCGTGTCCAAGGTGCTGGTCGCCGAAGACGCAGGTCTGGGCCACCGTCTGGCCGAAGCCACCACCGATCTGATCGTCGGTCTGGCCGGCGATTACGAGCACATCGTTGCCCCCGCCACCACCGACGCCAAGAACGTGCTGCCGCGCGTCGCGGCGCTGCTGGATGTGATGGTGCTGACCGATGTCACCGCCGTTGTGGACGGGTCGACCTTTGAACGCCCGATCTATGCCGGCAACGCCATCCAGACCGTGCAATCGTCGGATGCGAAAAAGGTGATCTCGTTCCGCACCTCTACCTTTGATGCGGCGGGCACCGGCAACTCTGCCCCGGTGGAAACCATCGGCGGCGCGTCGTCCGACCTGTCGACTTGGGTCGAAGACAAGGTGGCCGCATCGGACCGTCCCGAACTGACCTCGGCCGGTGTCGTGGTGTCGGGTGGTCGTGGTGTCGGGTCCGAGGCGGACTTTGCCCTGATCGAAAAACTGGCCGACAAGCTGGGCGCCGCCGTTGGCGCATCGCGCGCGGCGGTCGACTCGGGCTATGCCCCGAACGACTGGCAGGTGGGTCAGACCGGCAAGGTCGTGGCACCGAACCTTTATGTCGCGGTCGGCATCTCGGGTGCGATCCAGCACCTTGCGGGCATGAAGGATTCGAAAGTCATCGTCGCCATCAACAAGGACGAAGAAGCGCCGATCTTCCAGGTCGCCGACTTCGGCCTTGTCGCCGATCTTTTCGACACTGTGCCCGAACTTACGGAGAAGCTAGGATGAACGCCAAAGTCATCGACGGCAAGGCATTTGCCGCGACTGTCCGCGCCCGCGTGGCCGAACACGTGGCGGCAAATGCAGCCCACGGCCAGCCCGGACTGGCCGTCGTTCTGGTCGGCGACGATCCTGCCAGCGATGTATATGTCCGCTCGAAGGGTCGGATGACGCGCGAGGTCGGCATGGCCTCGGTTAAGCACCGGCTTTCAGCCGAGACATCGGAAGCGGACTTGCTGAAGCTGATCGACGACCTGAACAATGATGACAGCATCCACGGTATTCTGGTGCAGTTGCCGCTGCCGGGGCACCTGAACGAGGACCTGGTGATCAACTCGATCGACCCGGCCAAGGATGTTGACGGGTTCCACACTTCGAACGTCGGACTGCTGGGGACAGGACAGAAAAGCATGGTGCCCTGCACCCCACTCGGGTGTCTGCTGATGTTGAAGGATCATCACGGCAGCCTGTCTGGCCTAAACGCCGTCGTGATCGGACGATCCAACATCGTCGGCAAACCGATGGCCCAAATGCTGCTGAAAGAGAGCTGCACGGTCACGGTGGCACATTCCCGCACCCGGAACATCGCGGAGGTTGTAAAGCGAGCAGAAATCGTGGTGGCCGCCGTCGGTCGCCCCGAGATGGTGACAGGCGACTGGATCAAGCCGGGGGCGACGGTGATTGATGTGGGCATCAATCGCATCAATGAAACTGTAAAGGGCGGCGGCAAGACCAGCCTGGTCGGCGATTGCCATTATGACAGCTGCGCCGAGGTCGCAGGCGCCATCACACCCGTTCCTGGTGGGGTGGGGCCGATGACGATCGCATGCCTGCTTCTGAACACGCTGAATGCCTTCTGTGACCAGAAGGGGTTGCCCAGACCAAGCAAGCTCGCGGTCTGAGCGCTTTGACAGACAGGAAAGAACCAAACTCATGACTTATGTTCTCACCGTTCACTGCACCTCGAAGCGGGGGATCGTGGCCGCCGTGTCCGGTTTCCTCGCCGAGCAGGGATGCAATATCACTGACGCGTCACAATTCGACGATGCCGAAACCGGAAGCTTCTTTGCCCGGATCAGTTTTGTCCCGGAAACCGGCACCAGCCTAGAAACACTGCGCGAAGGGTTTGGCCCGATCGCGCAGAACTTCGGCATGGAATGGGGAATTCACGATACGGCAGATCGAATGAAGGTCGTGATCATGGTCTCGAACTTCGGACATTGCCTGAACGACCTGCTCTATCGCTGGCGGATCGGGGCGCTGCCCATCGATATCGTCGGGGTGATCTCAAACCACATGACCTATCAGAAGCTGGTAGTGAACCACGATCTGCCGTTTCACCACATCAAAGTCACAAAAGAAAACAAGCCCGAGGCAGAGGCGCGGCTCTTGCAAGTCGTCGAAGACTCCGGTGCCGAATTAGTTGTTCTGGCAAGGTATATGCAGATCCTGTCCGACAGCGTGTGTCAGAAAATGTCCGGTCGGATTATCAATATCCACCATTCGTTCCTTCCTAGCTTCAAGGGGGCCAATCCCTACAAGCAGGCTTTTGAGCGCGGTGTTAAACTCATCGGGGCGACATCGCACTATGTGACTGCCGACCTCGACGAAGGACCGATCATCGAGCAAGACACGACGCGAGTAACACATGCTCAATCGCCCGAGGACTACGTCTCGTTGGGACGAGATGTCGAAAGCCAGGTGCTTGCTCGCGCAATCCACGCACACATTCACCGCCGCGTATTTCTGAACGGCGAAAAAACAGTGGTTTTTCCCGCCTCGCCTGGAACTTATGCCAGCGAAAGAATGGGTTAAAGGCCGATTGAGCACATCTACTTTTCTTCTACAACCTCCGAAGCTTCCGAATCGCAAACGCTTAATAGCGCAGAAAAACGGTAGCTCTTTGTCTGAAAAGGTCATCAAGAATGCGTAATTCTGAAATCTCCACCCGTCGCGATGCCGCCATCTCTCGGGGTGTTGGCATGCAGACGCAGGTCTATGTCGAACGCGCCTCCGGGGCCGAGGTCTGGGACGTCGAGGGCAAGCGCTATATCGACTTTGCCGCCGGGATCGCCGTGGTGAACACCGGCCATTGCCACCCCAAGGTGATGGAGGCCGTGCGCCGTCAAACCGAAGCCTTCACCCACACCTGCCATCAGGTGCTGCCCTATGAGAATTACATCCGTCTGGCCGAACGGCTGAACGACAAGGTGCCGGGCGACTTTGACAAGAAGACCGTCTTTGTCACCACCGGGGCCGAGGCCGTTGAAAACGCCATCAAGGTTGCGCGTGCTGCCACGGGTCGCAACGCCATCATCGCCTTTGGCGGCGGCTTCCACGGCCGGACCTTCATGGGGATGAGCCTGACCGGCAAGGTCGCACCCTACAAGAAGGGGTTTGGCGCGATGATGCCCGACGTCTTCCACGTGCCCTTCCCGGTAGACCTGCATGGCATCTCGACCAAGGATGCGCTGGCGGGGATCGAAAAGCTGTTCAAGGCCGATCTGGATCCCGACCGCGTGGCGGCGATCATTCTGGAACCCGTGCAGGGCGAAGGCGGCTTCTATCCTGCCCCCGCCGATCTGATGCGCGGGCTGCGCAAGTTGTGTGACGCGCACGGCATCCTGCTGATTGCGGATGAGGTTCAGACCGGCTTCGCCCGGACCGGCACGCTCTTTGCGATGGAGGGTTATGACGTCCCCGCCGATATCACCACCTTGGCCAAGGGTCTGGCCGGGGGTCTGCCGCTGGCCGCGCTGACCGGCCGGGCCGAGGTGATGGACGCCGCCGCGCCCGGCGGTCTGGGCGGCACCTATGGCGGCAACCCTCTCGGGATCGCCGCGGCCCATGCGGTGCTGGATGTGATCGAGGAAGAAGACCTGTGCAACCGCGCCAACGAGCTGGGATCGCGCCTGAAACAGCGGCTGAATGCGATCCGGTCGCGGGTGCCGGAAATGGTCGACGTGCGCGGTCCCGGCTTCATGATCGCGGCCGAGTTCAACACCGCCGATGGCAAGGCCCCGAACCCCGAGATGACCAATGCCATCCGGGCCGAGGCCCTGTCCCGCGGGCTCGTCCTGCTGACCTGCGGCGTCTATGGCAACGTGATCCGTTTCCTCGCCCCGCTGACCATCCCCGACGATATCTTCGCCGAAGCTATGGACATCCTCGAGGCGTCGATCGACGCCGTGAAAGGCGCTTGACATGAAAGACCTGATGACCTTGTCCCTGAAGGACCCGAGCCTTCTGGAAACCCGCGCCTATGTGAACGGCACCTGGGTCGAAGACGAGGCGCGCTTTGATGTCTTCGACCCCGCCACCGGTCAGCTTGTTGCTTCGGTCGCGGATCTGGACGTGGCCGCAACGGCGCGGGCGGTGGATGCCGCCCATGCCGCAGGCCACAACTGGGCGGCGATGACCGGCAAGGAACGCGCCGCGATCCTGCGCCGCTGGCACGATCTGATGATCGAAAACGCCGATGATCTGGCCACGATCCTGACCGCCGAGATGGGCAAGCCCTGGGCCGAGGCGCGGGGCGAGATCCTTTATGGGGCGTCTTTCATCGAATGGTTCGCGGAAGAGGCCAAGCGCATCTATGGCGATGTCATTCCCGGCCATCAGCGCGACAAGCGGATCATGGTGCTGAAACAGCCCGTGGGCGTCGTCGGCTCGATCACGCCCTGGAACTTCCCCAATGCGATGATTGCGCGCAAGGTCGGTCCGGCCCTGGCGGCTGGCTGTACCTTTGTCGCCCGTCCGGCCGAACTGACGCCTTTGTCGGCGCTGGCCATGGCGGTGCTGGGCGAACGCGCGGGCATTCCGGCGGGGGTGTTCAACGTAATCCCGTCGACCGATACCTCGGGCGTGGGGAAGGAACTCTGCTCCAACCCCAAGGTGCGGAAGATCACCTTCACCGGGTCGACCCGCGTTGGCAAGATCCTGATGGAACAGGCCGCGGGCACCATCAAGAAGATGTCGCTTGAACTGGGCGGCAATGCGCCCTTCATCGTCTTTGACGACGCCGATCTGGACGCCGCCGTCGAAGGTGCGATGATCGCCAAGTTCCGCAACAACGGCCAGACCTGCGTCTGCGCCAATCGGATCTATGTGCAATCCGGTATCTACGACACCTTTGCCGAAAAGCTGAAAGAGGCCGTGCGCCAATTACATGTCGGCAACGGCTTTGACGAGGGTGTGACCACCGGTCCGCTGATCAGTGAAGCCGCGGTGACCAAGGTTGAGGCGCATATCGCTGACGCTTTGGACAAAGGGGCCGAGGTGACGACCGGCGGCAATCGGACCAACACCGGCGGCACTTTCTTTGCGCCGACGGTCCTTAAGGGTGTGACCCGCGACATGCTGGTCTGCAACGAGGAAACCTTTGGCCCGCTTGCGGCGCTGGTGCGCTTCGACACCGAAGCGGAAGTCATCGATATGGCCAATGACAGCGAATTCGGCCTGGCATCCTACTTCTACGCCAACGATCTGTCCCGCGTCTGGCGCGTGGCCGAGGCGCTGGAGTCGGGCATGGTCGGCGTGAACACCGGGCTGATCTCGACCGAGGTGGCCCCCTTTGGCGGCATCAAGCAGTCCGGCCTGGGCCGCGAAGGGTCCAAATACGGGATCGAGGACTTCCTTGAACTGAAAAACGTCTGTTTGGGCGGCATCTCCTAATCCGCCCAATCTCTGGGACGGTGGTCCTCCTGCCATCGTCCCAAACCCCTTCCCCATTCCCGGAAACTCAAGACATGTCCTCCGACCATTCTTTTTTAAATGACGTGAACCAAATGTTCTCGGACGCCGCACAGCTGATGTCCATGGAGGAGGGTCTGGCGAATAAAATCAACGTCTGCAACGCCTCTTATATTACCC
>Ga0207903_1000324_pt1 | contig 15479 bp, 10 predicted proteins | sample MalvirmetaMSP131_FD_184234 | JGI IMG/M metagenome (GOLD analysis project Ga0207903, IMG submission 184234) | Marine viral communities from the Deep Pacific Ocean - MSP-131 (SPAdes) | ecosystem: Environmental > Aquatic > Marine > Oceanic | place: Atlantic Ocean | collected 2011-06-25
CCTTTTTTTAATGACCCAATATCGTTTCCAGCTCCAATATACTTTGCGGCATTAATAGTAGCTGCTTGTAATGCTTCCAAAGGTGTTAATCCTCCTTGCGCAAGCATCCAAGTTTCCCAATGTGCTCCAAGACCTTGTAGTTGTCCGTGGGCTCCCATATTCACTTTTACTCCTGCATCACTCAATGCTTTTGTGGTATTAGATACCAAAATATGGCCATTATCGTATTCTTCTTTAGGGACCATGGTTCTATGGCGGGAACGACTATCTATAATTGCTCTTGGAGTGAATTTTAAAAGCTTTTCATTTTCCCAAACATTATCTCTTTGATAAAAATAATATTCCCCATTTAATCCCCCATAATTTACAATAAGGGTAGGAGTATATCCAGTGCCACTTTTCCCCCAAATTTCCAAAACATCTTTGTAGACAGGTGCCACCGGAATATTATGCTCCACCCCTGTATGACCATCTATTACCATGGTAATGTTGTGATAAAATGTAGAGCCACCTTCAGGAACCACATTTATGCCTAATTCTCTTGCAGCTTTTAGTACTTGTTGTCGTTGTTCGCGACGTGGCTGATTATAGCTCTTTACACTCTTGGCACCAAAGGCTTTGGTACGGCGAATACTACTTCGAGCGTCTTCTAGATTGTTTACCAAGGCTTTAATATCCGCATCGGCTCCATAAAGTATGAATCCTGTAGAGTAGAGGCGAGGTCCTACTAGTTGTCCATTTTTTTGTAATTCTGAAAGGGTAAACACAGTTTCGGTATTGGCCGATGGATCATGGGCCGTCGTAACGCCAAAAGCCAAATTAGCCATAAACTGCCAATTTTGCTGAACAGTTAATCCATCCCTAAAAGCACCAATGTGCGCGTGGGCATCCACCAATCCTGGAATAATGGTTTTTCCTTTTAAATCGTACACTTTGGCATCTGTAGGAATAGTAATCTTTGAAGTTTCTCCTACACTTTCAATTCGATTTTGATTTACTACTAGTGTTCCGTTTTCAATAACCGAAGTGCCCTCCATCGTAATAATACGTACATTGGTAAACGCAATTTTCCCTGAAGGTTTATTGACGGAAGCCGTTAATCCAATTTTAATTCCTTGGGATTGCATTTCGGGAACTTCCTTGGGAGAGTTGGGTAAAAATGTAAAACGATCTTTTAAATCATTGCTAAAATATTCATCTCCCAACGTCCAATTCACTTTTTTACTATCGGCAGACCAATGCAAGCTGGTACCTGCATCTTTTGTTAATTGGGAAATGGGAGCAAAACTGGATTTATTATCTAAATCTATGGATTGACCACTCATAATTAATGGGGCAATGTACACTTTATGTAAATGTATAAACGCAATCCAATTGTTATCTGGGCTTGGTACTAAACGGTTGGCATATTTTGAAGAAATGTGTTCTTTTTCATCATTGCCGTTGAGGTTTACACTAATTAATTTTTTGGTTAGTGCCCCAAAATAGCTACCTCCCGTTTGTAAAAATATTCGCTTTCCATCCTTACTGAATAAGGGAAACTCTCCATTTTCAGTTACCTTTTTTTCATTTCCTCCATTGGCATTCATGGTATATATTCCAGCTTCTTTTGTAAAGGAATGCCCTTGCGCAAGGTTTCCATTTTCTTTCTGAAAAACAATGGTAGAACCGTTTGGCGCATAAGAAGGGGTTCTATAAATACCTTTATTAGAAGATAGTTTCACCGGAGTTCCCCCTTGTAATGAAACTTTCATGATAGCACCCTTTTCTAAATCATTCCAAGTAACATACACAATGTCATTTCCGTTGGGTGAAAAAGAAGGTTCAAATTCAAAATCTGAAGAGGCTGTTACTCGCTGCGGTGTCCCATTGGGTAATTCCTTTTTCCAAAGATGTCCTAATGCTTGGAAAACTAGTGTCTTTCCATTGGGAGAAGTAACCGCTTGACGAATCATTTTGGGAGTAAACGAAGTGTCTTCAATAGGAGTGTTAAAATGCACCGTTTCTGCTAAATCTATGGTAACATCGGCTTCAAAAGGGATGTTGGTAATAGCTAAGGTATTTATGTTTATCTTCAGAATTTTCCCTCCACTCCAAAAGACTAATTCAGTATTATTAGGCATCCAATCGAAGTTAGGATAGACGCCAAATATGGCCCAAGCTTCTTGCTGATCTTTGTTTAAACTGTCATAAATTGGCCATTCTTCACCTGTTTCAAGGTTGTGGATGTATAATACACTTTTGGTACGAACACGTTTTACAAAGGCGAGCATTTTTCCGTCGGGAGAGACAGTAGGTCGCGCTGCTCCGCCAGGTCCTCCAGTGATAGTTTCGGTTTTACCATCTTCAAAACTGTAGCGTTGAATGGCATAAATTTGCTTATTTGGGTCTTTGTTATACTGAAAGTAACCTCCCGGATAAATATCCTCACTGTAGTAGAGATATTTGCCATCTGCCGAAATAAAGGGTTCGTTCACATCTTGCTGGTCATTTTTGCGTTTGGTCAATTGTAGACCGCTTCCACCCGTAATATGGTACTGCCACATTTCCCCGGCACCCACACTTCTTCTAGAAGTAAAATGTTTGCGTGCAATTAGGTAGTTTCCATCGGGAGTCCATATCGCATTATTAAGAAGTCTAAAATCTTCTTTGGTAATTTGTTTTGCATCGCTTCCGTCCACATTCATTACCCAAATATTATCCCCACCGCCTGCATCACTCGTAAACGAAATTTTAGTACCATTTGGGCTAAATCGTGGTTGAATTTCAAAAGGAATTCCTGTTCTAATGGCCTTTGCCTTTCCGCCAGTAATAGGCATTGTATAGATATCTCCTAACAAATCGAAAGCAATGGTTTGCCCATTTGGACTTACGTCTAAGTTCATCCAAGTTCCCTCGTTGGTAGTAAAACTATGCGGTTTGTAGTTAAAGTCGTCACCTGGGTTGGCAACATCCCATTTTGGTGGTTCTTCTTTCTTGTCCTTCTTTTTTTGTGCCTGAATTGAAAGCGTTATAGACAAGACAAGAAGTGATAGTAAAATTCTCATTGGGTTGGTTTTAGGATAGTTTTTAAAGATAGTTATTTTTAACTAATATGATTGCCTTGATTTTATACCGGATTGACAAAGCTGGATTATTTCTTGAATTCTTTTTAATCGCGTTTCCGCTCTCTTGGCTTGAAACAACCAACCCAAATATCCTTTTTGATAACTAGGTGCAAAATCTTGATAGTTTTTAAAGGCTTTTGGGTGTAATGCAAAGGCATTCTGAAGATCTTCAGGAATCACTAAATTTTCAACATCATCCATGGCAGACCAAGTGCCCGTTTTTTTTGCGTGGTGAATCATTTCCCAACCGCTATCATGTATTAAGCCTTCTGCTTCTAATTCTTCAATGTATTTTTTGTTTAAGGCACTCCAGAAGCTTTTGGGGTTTCTAGGACAAAAATATTGCTGCCTTTTTCCATTGCCCAAACTTTTTACAGTACTATCAATCCAGCCATAGCAAAGCGCTACTTTTACGGCTTCCTCCCACCGCATCGAAGGGATTTCCATGTCTACTTTATAAAAAATTAAATGAACTCCTTGTGCGTATTCTTTGTGGTAGTCGTGTAGCCATTCTCGCCACTCAACGTCTCTTGGGAAATACAATTCAGGTTTTTCCATTAGTTTTTTAACACTTCGGATTCAACATAAAAGTCAGGCTTAATTCTAGCAGATTCAATAGTGGATTTAAATTCTTTGCTTTTCCATTCCGAAGTAGGGAAAATCCATTCTTCCTTTCCATTGATCACCATGATAACAGGCATATCAAATTTTTCAATGATGTTGGAATACCTGAACGAAAGTGTATTCTCTATAATTTTGTATTCCACTTTCGGAATCATAGTCGTTCTAAGATATTGCTGCCAAAATTCGGTTAAATCAATTCCAGATTGCTTACTAATATACTCTTCCACCTGCTTGCTTGTAACCGTTTGATGGTAAAAGGCTGTATTTAATCCTCGAAGAATACTACGCCATTTCTCATCGTCTTCCAGTAATTGTCGTAGTGTATGTAAAATGTTTGCCCCTTTGTAATACATATCACTACTACCACTGTGACTTACATTATAGGTGCCAATGACAGGACGATCATTACGAATTATTTTACGAGTCCCTACCACATATTCGCTGGAGGCTTCTTTTCCGAAGTGATAATCCAAATATAAATTTTCAGAATAGGCGGTAAATCCTTCGTGAATCCACATATCGGCGACATCTTTATTGGTAATATTATTGGCAAACCACTCGTGTCCTGCTTCATGGATAATGATAAAATCGAATTTTAATCCCCAACCCGAGCCACTTAAATCGTTTCCTAAATAACCATTTCCATAGCCATTTCCATAGGTTACACTGCTTTGGTGCTCCATTCCTAAATAAGGTACTTCTACAAGCTTAAAACTGTCTTCATAAAAAGGGTATGGGCCAAACCAATGCTCAAAAGCCTTCATCATCATGGGGGCTTGTTTAAATTGGGCTTTTGCTTTTGCTTCATTTTCACGAAGCACCCAATAATCCATATCGAGTTCCCCTTTTTCTCCCTTATATTTTTCTGAAAAATGTACGTAATCTCCAATATTCACATTAATTGCGTAGTTATTAATCGGGTTCACCACCTTCCAAGTCCATGTTTTTTTGCCTCCCATTTCTTCTGAATTTATAAGTCTTCCATTACCTACAGCTACAACATTTGAAGGGGCTGTAATTTCAAGATTTACCCCTTTGTCGGGTTCGTCAGCAGGGTGGTCCTTATTAGGCCACCAAATACTGGAACCAATCCCTTGATTTGAATTGGCAATAAAATGATTTCCTTGACTGTCTTTTCGCCAAGTAAAACCGCCATCCCATGGCGGATTTCGAGCCACCTTGGGCGTTCCTGAAAATTGAACGGTTAGTGTGTTAGTAGTTCCCTTTTTTTGTTTTTCTTTTAATTTAATAAAATGAGCGCTTCCTTCTGAAGTAAATGAAAGCTCCTTGCCTTTTTGAGTCACTTTTTCAATCTTCATGGGCATTTGCAAATCAATTTGCATTACCTCTTTCGATTCTAGCACTGTGTAAGTAATGGTGTTGACCCCTTGTATGGATTGTTTCTCTGGAAATACTTCCACCGAAAGATTATACTGCCGTAAATCCCACCATGCTCTTTCCGGAGTGATGCTACCGCGTAGGGTATCTTGTTTTGTAAATTGTGCTTGTACTGAAAGTGCGAAACTTAAAAATACAATTAAACTTAAAATCTTTTTCATAATTATTTTAATATTGAATTTGGAAATACAACGACGCTTTCGTGACCGTCTTTACTAACTGAGGCCACCCCAAAAAAGAAATTATCAATAACAATTCCTTCTAAAGTAAATTCAGAAACATCACCTACATATCTGCTATAGTCCCAGGTAGGGGAAGTGGTGTCTCGCCAATAAATTATATAACCTTTGGCTCCGTCCACTTTATCCCATTTTAATTTGGCTGAAGGCACTACAATGCCTCCAATAGCTACATTTTTTGGAGCAGGAGGTGCCCACGCCAAACATGCCAAATTAATAGCATTTATAGCCGTCAGTTTTTTGGCATATTCAAAATTGACAAACTTTAATTTATCGCCGTATTCAATACCATTTTCCGTACGGATGTCTTGATGTTGCTGGGTGTAATTTTCGTGTGCTTCCATAATTCTAATGCCTGCAAAACCAGCATCGTTAAACGGACGGTGATGACCCCCACGACCAAAACGGTCCAAACGATAGATCATCATGGGGTTCATTTCGGGCATATAGGTTTTGGTTGTTGTATAGACGTACCGCGCCAATTGTCTCGAAATGCCATCTACTTCGCCACCATAAAATCGACGGGCATTGCGTTCTCTATCGGTTTCGGTGGGAGGGACGGGTTCGCTAAAAATTCTAAAATCACGATTACTTTCAACGCCATCTACACCGGTGGTGTTTCCTATCATATCGTTGTTAAAAATCCCTATGATTTCCATGCCGTTTTGTTTGGCGTATTCGGCAAAACCTTTTCCGCCAAAGAGTCCTTGTTCTTCGCCGCTTAGGCCAAGGTAGATGATGCTATTTTCAAAAGTGTAGTTACTTAAAACTCTTGCAGCTTCTAGGGTGCCTGCCATTCCGCTGGCATTGTCGTTGGCTCCTGGAGCATCGTCGGTATAGTTATTAGGGTCACTTATTCTGGAATCGATATCGCCACTCATAATAATATATCGATTAGGGTATTTGGTACCCTTTTGTACAGCCACCACATTTACTATCCAAACATCTTTGGTGATGCGGTTATTTTCTCCTGCTTTTACTAAATCTTTCTGAAAAAACACTTCCAAACAGTCGTTACAATCTTTTGAAATGGCTTCAAATTCTTTTTTAATCCATCGTCGGGCAGCACCTATACCTCGTGTGTTGGAAACTGTATCACTTAGAGTATGTCGCGTTCCAAAATTGGCAAGCGTGGTGATGTCTTTTTCAATTCGTTGGGAAGAAACTTCAGAAATGATATCGTATATCCTAGCATCTGTTTGAGAAAAAACAGTAACAGTGGATAAAAGATATATAAATAAAAGATGCTTCATCTTAACTATTTTTTTTCAGCTACGAAAGCTAATTTAGTGCCATTAGGGCTTATGGACAAACGTGTAATATTCGTAATTCCTTTTTCAGAAAAATCGGCGATTTTATTCCAATCGCCATTTCCGAATAGGTCATATAAAAAAAGTTGTGCGCCGCTTCCTATGATGATTTTATAATCGGTTATCCAGAAATAATCCTCAATGCCAATGGGTAACTGGTACACAAAAAAACTTTCTAAAGTCTCCATATCTAGCTGATATACATCAAAATTGCCTTCCTCGTTTTTAGCGGTATAACTCGTGGCTTTTGTATCGGGAATGGTGTGAATAGAACGCCCACTTCCTTTCAGTAATTTGTAGCTATTTCCTTCTGTAAGGTCATAGACTACCAAGTGCAAATCGTCTCCTTCAATTACGGAACTTACCACAGTATGTTCATTGTAAAGCGTGTAATAGGCAACAACCAAATCTGGAATAAATTCCTCCGATGTACCCGCTTCGGTATAGCGATACAAACGTTGTTTCCCATCAGGATCAAGGCGAACTGCTGTAATATCGTTACTATTGGGGACAGGCTGTGGTGAGTATTCGCCTCCTTCCGTTTTGGCGTTGAAGTACTTCTCGGTATTTTCTGAAAGATTCAAAACACTTATATCGGTTTGCCCACCATGAGTTCTTGCATAGAGTAGGGTGGTATCATCTTTAAAATACGGCTGATTGTCATACCCCTCATTATTTGAAATATTTCTGAAGTTCTCAAACGAAAAACCTTGGTCTGTTTCCTGAATGTCAACGAGATAGACATCGGTTTCTCCTTGAGCAAAAAAAAGGGTGGTGGTTAAAGAGAAAAGGAAAAAGAGAAATAATTGTGGGAACCTAAATAACTTATGCATTAATTAATTTTATAGTTTTATATTAGAACTTCAGAACCCTAAAGATACCATAAAAATTAATTCAGAAAGTATTCAAATACAACTTACAGGGCCTTCGGGAATCCAGATGGAAGTAACCAATTATGGTGCCACACTCATGCGATTGCAAGTCCCAAATGCGAAAGGAAAATTAATTGATGTGGTGGTAGGACTTCCCAAAGCCGAAGCCTACACGTCTTCCCATTACCAACAATATAATTACTGTCTAGGTGCTACCATTGGGCGCTATGCAGGGCGAATTAGCAAGGGAGGTTTTACCTTGAACAACACTTTGTATCCTCTTAAAGATGAAATTACACTTCACGGTGGCAACAACGGTTTTGATACGCAACTCTGGAATGTCGAGGAGGTGGTGGAAACGGATCATCCCTATGTGCTGTTCTCTTTGGAAAGCAAGGCTGGAGCTAGTGGCTTTCCAGGAAATTTGAAAGTTTTTGCTAAGTATCAATTACTAGCCAATAGGTTGCAAATAACCTATACTGCTACCACCGATGCTCCTACGGTACTTAACCTTACCAATCATTCTTATTTTAATTTGGATGGAACAGGAAGTGTGAATGGTAATCGACTATTTATAAACAGCGACCACCTATTAGAAACAAACGAGCGACTTATCCCAACGGGACGATTGCTAAATGTAAAAGACACGCCCTTTGACTATACCAAGCCTACAACGCTTCACTTTAATGGGCATTACGGACTCGATACTCCTTTTGTTTTGAAAGAGGGAGACGTTAAAGCCACCTTATTTTCTGAAACTTCGGGAATTGAAATGCAGGTAACGACCAATCAACCTAGTTTGGTATTATTTACACCGCAAGATTTCCCCGAAATGGGATTACGAAATTATGAATCCTTTGCAACATTTCCTGCCATTTGTTTTGAGTGCCAAAACTTCCCTGATGCACCCAACCAAACCCATTTCCCTTCTGCTGTGTTACTTCCTGGCGAAACCTATGTTAATGAAATAGGTTATTCCTTTAAAATGAGCTAATTACGTATAAATACGTATGGTATTTCCCATTTTTAACTAGCAACTTTGTTGTACTGACAAAAAAATATTCAGTAGTACGCTAAAATTCTCCCCGCTGGCGTAAGAAAATGTAGCTCATTTAAAAATACTCTCTTATGAAGAAGTCTTCTATTATTAGTATCACTATTCTTACTTTGTCGCTTTTTCTTTTTGCCCAATGTAAGGATGGTAAGGAATCCAAAAAATTTTCCGAATTAGCTCAATTTGAAGGCGTTTTGGATACTTCCATTACTGTTTCATCCAACGTGCCTGCAGACCTTCCTAGTGGGGCTATGAATGCCTCTTTAGCTGAAGCCGCCAACTTTGCTTGGAACGAATTTATAGCACTAAACTGGCCAGCCGTATCACAAACAGGAGCCAAAAACACACGCGATGTTCCAGATGGGTCTAAATTCTTTGGAGACCAAAGTGTGCCTTTGGTTTGGCATACATATCGGTCTAAGGTGGAAATGTATCCTTGGAAAAATTTGCCAAATGGAACAACGCTACAAGGCGACACTCTATTGGTCTATAATTATGATGCAAAACCAAAGTATTTCTACAAAGATTCCATCCCGCCTTGTGCAAGTGCAAGTAGCGATGTAGCCCTTATCAATCTCGATGAGACTTCTGAAATTTCACTAAATTTTATGTTCGCTGGGATTAATCCAAAGACTCCCACCGCGACCAATTCGTCTCCTCAACTGGTACGCTTTCTTGCCAAAGGAAACCGAACTTATTTCGATTATATCACTAGTAAAAGTTACTTTAATCATGGTGGCGATTACTATGATGCCATCATCAATTACTCCAACGCGGTAACCACAGATACCGTGGCTAAAGATAGTACTGTCTTTTTCCCTACAGGTACTGTCATGCTTAAAGCCGCTTGGAGATTACTAACGGCAAAGGATAGCATCAATCAATATCACACTACCAAAGTGCGCTATTATGAAAAGAAAAATGGAAATCCATGTTATTATGAGGACGCCACTTGGGGGTTAATAGCCCTACATATCGTTCATAAAACACCCACTGCGCCTTATTTTACTTTTGCCACCTTTGAACAAAAAGACAATATTTTAACGGCCAACGGGAAACCAGTGGAAGATGCCAATGGAAATGTCATCAATCCGTTTACAGATGCTACGACACCGGTGGTAAGTCATACCGATTCCCCCTCAGGGACCACGACTACTATTTCAGATCCCTATTGCGATGCCAATGATAGTAGATTGTATTACCAAAACACGGCGGCTGGCCTTCCAAGTGACGGAAGTATTTGTGTAAATGGTCGTTACCACAACATACCTCAAGCTATTGTTAATGCCAATAAAGCCGCACATAATGCTATTAAAGCGTATAACAATGCAAATGGGGTTACTTCTTCTCCTTGGGAAAATTATAAGTTGGTTAATATCCAGTATAAGCCTTTTAATTTTAATGAGATTGATAGCAAAAACAATTTATTAAGTACCTATTTCCAAGCCAATATTGTGGTGGAAACCAACTATACCCTTCAAAAGTTTGCGGGGCAACAAATTGCTACCGGAAATGAAGCAGGGCAAACGTCAAATTTTGCAGGAGGGCAGCCTTTTTACAATGTTCATTTACCCAATGGCAATAGCTACGATAAAATAAATATGGGGGGTTGTATGGGGTGTCATGGAAATGCCCAATTTTCAGGAAATGATTTTAGTTTTATGCTACGAGGAGGTCCGGTCATTGAGCCCGATGTACCTGAGTTTGACAGTATAAATGTGGCAAAACTTGTTAAAAAATATAGATTCTATTAATCAGTAAACTTTTATAAGTTATGAGTTCAAAATATAAAATACATCCTGCCATTGGTATTGCCCGTGTAGGAGACAGCGAAGCATATTATTTAGCTCCAGAGACCGAAGGTGGATTACCCACAAAGTATTCAACATATCCAAATCCTAAACAGACGTTTAGAGATGATACCGGTAAATTGCTTCGGCAGGCTGCACAGTTTAAAATTTATGAGTATTCTGCCGCCAATCCAGAAGGTGTGGTTGTGACACCTGGACAAAACGGTGTAAAATCGATACAATGGACCACTTGGATAGCCAGTAAAAAAGCCAGTTGGTTTCAGTTTATGCAGCAAACAGGGTCAGGCATGGGACCTTATGTGGACGGAGTGAATGTCCCCACGCCCCCTGCCAATGCACCCTATGTTTATAAAAATGATGAGGGATATTTAACCAATAATGCCAACAATCCGTTTACTTCCTCAGGACAACGGCCCAGTGGTTACGATCCTAACGCGCCAACATGGCCTTCAGATAACAATAAACCAAGCAATCCGCTACGCTATAACCTTGCCTTAGGGACAAGTAATGATCCTGCTACTATGAACGACGCCAACAGGCAACAACTCATTTTGGACCCAGGTCCCATTACCCTTAATGGAGCGAATCAATCTGGAAGTTTCGATTTGGATCCTGCAACCTATCCTTTTCTGTCCAAGCTAAGTCCGTTTCCTATAAGTACATTAGGTTCTGCGTTAACCGATGACAAAGGGGGACTTATTGTATTGGGCGGATTTGGAAACTCTGGATCTACCAGTAATGAAGGTTCTATAATTACCGCTTACGCCAATAATGAAGGTTGGTTTGATGATATTGCCGATGGTCCCGTTACCGCGACTATTATCATGGACGACGGCTCTCAGGTAAAAGTAGATGTGCCTGCTTGGGTGAGTGTGGGGCCTCCTGCCTACGCACCACAGATTATCAATCAGGTGAATTTATACGACGATATTTATGATGTCTATGTACGTGAGTTAAACGCAAACCCCGCGCTTTTTAGCAATGGCGAGTTTCAAACCAACTATGTACCTAATTATTACACTGAAGTACAACCCATTCTCATGCGACCCGACCTGTACCAATACGTCGCTGGAATTCCTAGTTTAGGAACAGGAAATCACTTCGATTTAATAAATGATTCCCCCGAAGTATTTGCTGGCTTTGCCGCCAAGTATTTGCGCGGACGCGGCGCTCAAGGCGATCCACAGTCGGGACCTGCAGAAAATCAGCCAAGTTTAATGCCATTATTAGCAGGGGATAACCCTATTAGTAATTTTACGGCTTCCAAATTTTTAGGCCTCACCGCTACACAGTTCTTTATTTTGAGCCAGTTTGCGAGTGGAAAAATGGATAAAACCAACCCTAAACCCTTACCCACTGGAGTGGCCTTGGATAAAGCCAATCTCGAAAATTGTGTGGGAGGGGCTTTTTGTCCGGGGATTGAAATCACTTGGATAACCCGTAATACCTCCATTTATCAACCCCTACCTTCAGGATTTGATGCTTCCGATTTATTCCGAATTAAACAAAAAGACATGAGCCAGTTAACCAAAGGGAAACTGTCGCTTACCAATGGTGCCGATAATAACTATGCCAACGGATTGGAACCTGGAGACCTTACCAAATATATGGCACAGCCGTGGCAAGCCGATTTTAACGAGTGTTCTATTCAAAATATCAATACCGTAGGACCTAACAAGCCTGCCATTCAAAATGGGCAAGTGAATATTTGGTGGTGGCCTGCACAGCGTCCCTATACCGTTAAGAATGTGAACAACCAAAACAAGCAAGTACAGTGGACACGTGGCTTTGCCGAAAATACGAATGCCAATAATTTTGGCGATGTACAAATGGTAACTTGCTGGAAATACCTTGGGTTTGTGACTCTGGAAGGCTCCTTTCCTGGGGCTTTTGAAAGTGAACGTAACACCGAAGCCATTGACAATTATAAACCACCCACGCCACCTGCCGCAGCAGTGAATGTGGTTGCTAAACAAAAGAATGCCTAATGAAATCACCCTCTTTTGAAGTCGTCATCATAGGGGGTGGATGCGCTGGGGCATCCACTGCTTTGGCATTGCTTCAAAAGGGGGTTACTTCTATTGCCATTGTGGAAAAAAGCGATTTTTCACAACCCAGAGTTGGGGAAACCATTCAGCCACCAACCTCGCAATTACTAAAACAACTAGGCGTTTGGGAAGATTTTATACAAGAAGAACACTTAGCCTCTTCTGGGGTTGCCTCGGCGTGGGGAACAAGCGAACTGGAATACACCGACTTTATCTTTAGAACCTACGGAAAAGGCTGGCATCTGGATAGAAATGCCTTCGATGCCATGCTGCTTCGATTAGCCGTGGAACGCGGTGCCACTCTATTTGCTGAAACCCGCTTACAACAGGCTTCCAAAACCGAAAACGGCTGGACGCTTGTCTGTGGCGACACCACGCTTACCGCACAATTTGTGGTGGATGCCTCGGGGCGTGCTTGTGCCTTTGCCAAATTACAAGGCGCCCACAAAATACAATTTGACGATCTACACGGCATCTATACCTATTGGGAACAGCCCAAAGATGCCTTAGAAACCTTTGGGGCAGCGCATACCTTGGTAGAATCTGTGGAACACGGCTGGTGGTACTCGGCATTGTTGCCTAACGGTACGTTGGCGGTGGCGTTGATGACCGAAACCGAAGTGATAAAAACCCACCAACTCAAACATACCGAAAAGTACCTAAGCCTTTTACAACAAACCACGCATACAGCAGAGCGAATTAGCGGGTTGACCCAAGTGTCGTCCCCTGCTGTAAAGGTTGCCAATGCATACGAACTAGACACCATGGTGGGAGACGGCTGGTTGGCGGTGGGCGATAGTGCCTCTGCCTACGACCCTTTGTCGTCCTTTGGTATCCATAAAGCGCTACAAAATAGCTTGGAGGCAGGGGCAGCTATCCAAGCTGCGCTTTGTGGTCATACTACCGTATTAAAAGACTATGAACATAATGTACAACAGGCCTTTGAAAGTTTCTTAACCACGCGTTACCAGTATTATGCCATGGAAACCCGTTGGCAAGACAGCCCTTTTTGGATGGCAAGACAGCAAGCCATTAGCATACACCCCTTACAGGAGATAAAAGCAAGACCCAACATACCCGCTAAACAATGGAATAGAATTTTACCCAACCAGGCGATACAAAGTTTGTTACAAGGTTGTAACACACCTACCACGGCAGCACAATTGGTACAAGACTTCCAGAAGGAAAGTGCCCATAGCTACCCCGATTGGCGGGTGATACAGGCGGTGAGTTATTTGTATAAAAAGGAGTTAGTGTGTTAATAACTGAGAACAAAAAGGAATAAAATCCTGTTTGTTAATTATTTATATATACCGAAATTTGTTTTACAATAACTAATTATTCATAAAAGTATTAATGACTATAGAATATTACTAATAAAGAAAGAATATGGAACAAAAGAGAATAACAATAGTAAATATGAAAGGAGGAGTTGGTAAAACTACTTTATCCGTAAATATATCTTATGTTTTGGCGCGATTCCACTATAAAAAGGTACTTTTAATTGATGTGGATCCCCAATTTAATGCTACACAATATCTTGTAAATCAAAAAAATATTCTAGAACACTTTAAGGATAAAAAAACTATTTATGATATACTTCTGCCCAATAAAGAAGAGAATATTAGTTTGTCAGGAAACTCAGCACCAAAAAAAACAAATCAAGAATTAAAAAATTTTATTATTAATATTGGTAATTATGAAAATTCAGGTAGGTTAGACTTGCTTCCTTCTTCCTTAAAGTTGATTAATTTTGAAACTACAAAAAGGGGTATTGAAAACCATCTTAAAAACTTTATAAACTCAAAGTGTAAAGAATATGATTTTATAATTTTTGACTGCCCTCCGACATTATCTATTCTTTCATTAAGTGCATATCTAGCATCAACCCATTACTTAATACCTATTAAGCCAGATTATTTATCTTCTTTGGGTTTACCTTTGTTAGAAAGAGGCCTTAAAGAATATGAAGAAACTTATGGACATAGTCTTAATCCAATAGGCGTTGTTTTTACAATGGTTCAAAATACTTCTAGTTTACCAGCAGAAATTAAACAAAGTATCTTGAGTAGTGGCAAAAGAAAAATATTTAGAAATAGTGTAAGTCAAACTGTGAAAATTGCAAGAAGCATAGAAAATAACATAAATTCTATTAATGATTTCTACAATAATAGTAATTTTACAAGATATGCAATTGAGTTTAAAAAAATAGTTGATGAATTAATAGACGAATTATAAAAATGGACTTTAATAAATATAATAAAAAGGAACTGGTAGATATTGTAAAAAGTATTAATAACTTATTACAGAAGAAAGAAGTAAAAGGCACTACTAAAAAGAAAGACTTGGAAAGCCTTATAGGTTCACTTCCTTTTCTCTTGTTGAATGAAGCTTTTTTTGAAAAAAATCTCGATGTTGCAAATTTTGGCGAAAAATTAGGTATAAGAATACCAAGTCCTGAAAAAAAGAAAAAAGAAGATATTATTGGTCGTATAGTTTCTGCTGTTTCTAAATTTGATAAAAGAAAAATAGAACAATTGAACACGGCTATCGATAACTTGAATAAGAAATCTACAACAAATAAGGATAAGAATAATTTTTTTAATGAATGGGAAGAAGCAATTAAAAATATTGACCTTTAATTATGCCTAGTATTTTTAATTCTGAAAATATTGATCTTGATTTACAAAACTTTAAAATTGAGATTTTCAAAACTAATACAGTAGTAACTACTTCTATAACTACCGAATTACCTTCATTTAAAAAATATCATAAATTATTGTATACCCTTGCATTGATACAATTTAAAGTATCAGAAGTACATAAGGAAGAAGTACATAAATTTATTTTTCTTAAAGAAATTCAATCTGATTTATTAATGTTTATATCGCTTTTGTTTCAGGGCTTTAAAAATTCAGCATTGATACATAAAAGAAAAATAATAGAAAATTTTTATAATCATGTATTTTATTTTGACCATAAAATAGAATTTGAAAAATTGAATAATGGTAAAAAT
>Ga0207903_1000325_pt1 | contig 15476 bp, 14 predicted proteins | sample MalvirmetaMSP131_FD_184234 | JGI IMG/M metagenome (GOLD analysis project Ga0207903, IMG submission 184234) | Marine viral communities from the Deep Pacific Ocean - MSP-131 (SPAdes) | ecosystem: Environmental > Aquatic > Marine > Oceanic | place: Atlantic Ocean | collected 2011-06-25
CCGCACATGGCCTGATTCTCCGGTCCTCTTGCGCTGGCGCGGATGCCGATGACATCGCCGATGATATCGACGCGATGCTGGCGCTGGCGGACAAGGTATTGGACGACCCATCCACCGACATGGAGGTTCTGTCCGAAGGTGATGGTCCGCATATTCTGGCTTGGCGCGACTGGGTCGAGCCCGCCAACGTCGTGACCGACCCCGGTGGTTTTGAAACCCATGGCGTGTTGGACACTGTCGACAGCCTCTCGCAGCCGCGCGTCGCGCTTGACGGCGGTGCCTTTATGTTTGTGGAACCTACCCGTGCGTTGGTGGCCGTTGATGTGAACACCGGTGCGGACGTGTCCCTTGCTGCGGGGATCAAAGCGAATATGGCCTGTGCCCGCGCCTTGCCCCGTGCCCTGCGCCTGCGCGGGTTGGGCGGGCAGATCACGCTTGACCTTGCGCCCATGCCCAAAAAAGATCGCCGCCCGTTCGAGACCGCGTTGCGCCAGGCCTTCCGCGCCGACGACGTGGAAACGACACTGGTCGGCTGGACCCCGCTGGGCCACTACGAACTGCAACGCAAACGCGCCCGTATGCCTTTGGCCGAGGTGCTGAAGTGACCTGCCCGATCTGCGACCGTGAAACCTCTCCAAAGTATCGCCCCTTCTGTTCGGGGCGCTGCGCTGACGTGGATCTGGCCAAGTGGCTGAACGGCAGCTACGCGACCCCCAGCCGCGACCCCGAGGATATCGAGGCCGCAATCGAAGCCACCGAGGCCGCTTTGAACGCGCCCGACAAGCCGCATTAGAATTTTCCGAAAAAACCTTTGCCAAACATAGCAAAACCCTCTGGACACCCCCGCCGCAAACTCCTAGAAACCGCACACCCGACCACTACGGTGGTCTCCGGTGCCCGGGTAGCTCAGGGGTAGAGCAGTGGATTGAAAATCCTCGTGTCGGTGGTTCGATTCCGCCCCTGGGCACCAACTTTTATCATAAATTCCAATATGTTAAAGGTGCGGCACTTGCCGCTCGTGCTTTTCGTTCCGTTCCGGGTATCACTGGGGTAGCGTTTGACGCCATCAGTCTGTTCGGCCAACCCAATCGATTAGATGGCAGTGCTACTGCGTCTATTCGGTGAAACCAACCAATCCTAAACTGCTGCACGCCGCGCTTTTGTACGGCCCGGCGCGTCTAAAGGGCTCTGAAAGAAGCCGGAAGGTTCGCTTTGAGACTGACTGGCTAATTGGCAACCCTGAAGTGACACAACAATTTTGTTGGGCTTCTTGACCACAACATTTTTGTTGGGTAGGTAAGGGGCATGAATACTGGCATCATCCTTAATGAAAAAGAACTGCGCGAAGCTCGCTCGCGCGTGGCCGCGCTTGACGAAGCGCTGGCGACAGATGAATCCCTCAAGCGAGTTGTTGAGGGCTTGCCGCCGGAAGTCGTGAAGCAGCTGTCTGCGTCAATGCGGGCCGAACGTGACGACCTGAATGATGCAATCCAAGCATATGATGTCGCCAAGGGAACGGGTAAGCCAACGCCTCTTGAGCGCCGGGCGGAAAGTGATCCGGGCTTGATGTTGATCGTTGCACGGATTGCCAAAGGTTATACACAACGCGACTTGGCTTGGCGCTTGGGCGTAAAAGAACAGCAGGTCCAGCGATATGAAGCTGACCGTTACAATTCTATCAGCGTCAAAAACTATGCACGCGTTGCCGCTCTTGTGGGTGTTCGCTTGAGCGCGACCATCGAGCCAGACCCTCAGTTTCGGGGACTGGATAAGGTAATTGATGATGTCTCCAAAGAGGGCATCAAAAAAATCCTAAAACATGGCCGCGCAAACGGCTGGTTTTCTGATGACATGGACGAGTCTCAGCTCCGCCAATACATCGCAGAAAACAGAATTGATTTTGGCAGCCCAACCTTGTTGCGAACAGGGCTAAACGTTCAGGACCACAGCGAAGATGTTTTGCTCCACGCGTGGCGTGCTCGGGTGGTGACGCGCGCCAAAGAAGTCATTCGTAGAGGTGTTCCGCGCTACGACCCCGTGAATACGGGTTGGCTGAACCAACTGCCCAAGCTGAGTGTGTTTCCAGACGGCCCGCGTCGCGCCCGACAGAAACTCCATGAAGCGGGTATTGTTCTCATTGCGGAGAGGCAAATCCCGGGCCTTACCATCGACGGTGCCGCGTTCATTGAGGAGGGAGTGCCGGTTATCGGCATTACGCTTAGAAAAGACGATACGGGCAACTTTTGGTTTAGCCTGCTCCATGAAGTCGGTCATGTCGTTCTGCACCGTTTGACAGGCCTCACTAGTGGCTTTTTTGATCAGTTTGATGCAGCGTCTGTTGACGAACAAGAAGCGGAAGCGGATGCTTTTGCTTCTAACATGCTAATACCAGAAGAACGTTGGCGGAAATCCACTGCTAGGATCGCCAAGACAGCACAGCCGGCGGAAAAGCTGGCGAAAGAACTGGGGATTAATCCAGCCATCGTTTTTGGCAGAATTCAAAAAGAGAGAAACAACTACGCGTTGTTCTCAAAAAAGATCGGGAGGAACACCGTGAGGAAAGTACTTATTGAGCAACCCGAGGAGAGCAACGATGCTGCCATATCGTCCGGCACTAAGATTTAAGCAAGGTGAATATAATGCAGCGGGGCGTATTCGCTCGGCCATGCAGAAACATGTGCGTCCTTTCTTTATCCTGCCGCCGTTGATCGAAAAAGACCCAGAACTTCAAAAGGTTCTGACGCATGACGAAATCGCGTATGTAACAGGTGAACGCATCGGCAAACACTGGCCAAGTTATCCCGCCTACATGGACACTCAATACGTCATGAGAGAGCCCAGCAACGAGGATATCAACCGGCTCTTCCAAGTCGCACGGGCTAGAAATCCAAACCTTATTGCGGTTATTCCGGCATCTGATCTGGGTAATAGCTTGTGGCGCGGTTTGCTGCTCGACACATTCCCCCGCGCTGCGATTCATCTGCGTGCCGAAGACTTGGAAGGCGACGTTCTGCGTGATGGGTTGCAAGCGCTTGGTCTTGCCGCTTCTGAGTGCGAAATCTTCGTCGACTTCGCGGGGCTCGAACTGGACCCAGAGATCGCCACCGAAGTTGTGGGCGGTACGTTCAATGAACTGTCCGAGATTGCAAATTGGGGATGCATTATCTTTCAGGGGTCGAACTTCCCGACAACCAACCCGGCTGAGGCTGGAAAAACGCAGTTGGTTCCTCGCCATGAGTGGACTGTCTTCAACGCAGCGGTTCGGGAATGTGACATTCCTACGGAACGGCTTGGGTTCAGCGACTTTGGCGCAGATTGTGGCCAAATCAATTTCCCGACAAAGAAAGGTGGCGCAATTCCCATCCCCCACATTCGCTATACGACCAAAACGGACACGGTTGTCATTCGGGGCAAGGCTGGCGGAAAGCAGTCTGAGGTGATGAAGGCGGTTCTGAAAGGCCTTATCTCACGGCCTGACTTCGCGGGCAAATTGTTCTCGTATGCGGACCGTAGGATGTGGGACGCGGCCAATGGTCATGCCACACCGGGCAGCGCGAGCATGTGGCGCGAGTGGAATATGGCACACCACCTCACACGGGTTGTTCGTGATCTCGCGGCGATGTCTGGTGTTGAATTCGAAGAAGAAGTAGAGCACCCCGAGCCGGAACAAATTGGTCTGTTCGCGGACATTTAACGCTTGTTTACACGTTGGCATCTTGCGCTCTTCGTGGCGTTTTTTGCAACGGGAAGATTTGGTAGTTCATGCCACAGTATGACTTTCAACAGCTTTCTCCTTTCGACCTAGAGATACTTGTAAGGGATCTCCTGCAAGCGCATTGGGGCGTGACGATTGAGAGCTTTAAAACCGGAAAGGATGGCGGCGTAGACCTCCGCTATGCTGTCGGCACTAACAAGCTGATTGTGCAAGTCAAACACTACCAAAAAACTGGTTCAGCCGGGCTAACTCGTGATCTAAAAAAAGAAGTCGAGAAGGTTCGGTCGATTAACCCGTCTCGGTATTTCGTTGTAACCTCAGTTCCATTGTCCAAAGCCAACAAGGACACCATCTCAGGATTGTTTGATCCGGGTGTGCTTCAGGCTACTGATGTGATTGGGCAGGAAGATCTAAACAATCTTCTTGGACAGCATCCGGAAATTGAACGAAATCACTACAAGCTTTGGCTTGCGAGTCGCGCTGTGCTCGACAGTGTGCTCCATAACGCTGAGAAGACTCGTAGCGAATTCAAGGTGCGCCAAGTCTATGAGGAAGCGTGCCGCTACGTTCAGAGCAGCGCATATCCAGAAGCGATGAAGATGCTCAATGATAGTCGAGTCGTAATCGTTGCTGGCCCACCGGGGGTGGGTAAAACAACTCTAGCAAACCTGCTGCTCTACGCGCACTTGGAACGCGGATATCAAGCCGTCTTGATCCAACGAGACATTAATGAAGGTCTGAAACTGTTTCAACCTGGCACACCGCAAGTTTTTTATTTCGATGACTTCATGGGGACTACATTTCTGGGGGACGGGCCGGGACTGCTTTCGGGGTCAAATGACAAAGCGTTGTTAGAATTCATTTCTATGGTGCGATCAACGCCAACCGCTCGAATGATTTTGACTACCCGAGAGCACATTTACTCCCAAGCAATAGGCAGGTCTGAACGCCTGCGGCATTCTGATTTGGATGACCTTCGAGTATTTTTGAGAATGCCGAATTACTCCTTCGGACAAAAGGCACGTATACTCTACAACCACCTCTGCTTCAGTGACTTACCGTCCGATTATCGCGATGAGTTGTTGAGAGACGAGTTTTACATGCGCATCATCAAGCATGAGAAATTCAACCCTCGCCTAATCGAGTGGCTGTCTAGCTTTCGCCGACTACAAAATGTCCCGATCGACAAGTACCGTTCTTTCGTTGAAAATCTATTGCGCGATCCATCTGAAATATGGCGCCATGCCTTTGAGAACCAGATTTCAGATGCCGGGCGTTCGATCTTGCTAGCAATGTTCTCGTTGGAGGGTAGAACTGTAGGCTCGGTTCTTAAGGCTGCATTTACTGCCTTGCACGAGCATCGCGCCAGCCGATATGGCTTTTCGACGCGCCCCGAAGATTTTCGTGTCGCTTTGCGCGAAATTGCTGGCACCTTCATCAAGCCCTATGGGTCTCACGGCGTTGAAGTGATCGACCCGTCTGTTCTTGACCTGTTGAACGCTGTAGTTCAAGTCGATCCAGAAAACGCTATCGACATCGTTGTAGGTGCGACAGGCTTCGATCAGATCAGACGCATTTGGGCCTTTTCAAAGTCGCAGCGAAGTGAGGCCGTTCTAAGCACTTTCAAAAACAAACCGGGGCTTATTGCCGAGTCGATTTCTAACCAAATGTTGAAACGGCGTCGGTTCGACCATGGAAATGGAAGTGTTAGCTATCGAGGTCCAACTTTTGAGCGCCGCTTGGTGGTTTTGCTCGACATTTCCAATAAATTGGAGAGCAATGACATCACCGCACTAGTGCCGGTGCTGTTCACTCGACTTGAGCAGGAGTGGGCTTCAGAAAGGCCGGAAATCAACGATGCAGTTGAGCTAGTGCGAGCGCTAGAATCTAGCCAATCCGTCTCGGAAGACGAGGCAGACCGTATGCTGAACATCATCAAGCCGGTTCTGCTCAACAAAATCCGGGAAGGGTGTCGTTCAGATGAGCTGCGAGAACTGATCGGTGTTTTAGAATTGGACGTGCTCAACGAAACCAAGGAAGCTGTTCGAACTGCGTTTGAGAAATACAGGCTTTCGCTATTTGACGGCGAAGTGAGCGACTGCAAGTCCGGCGAACAATTCGATGAGCTGATCGAAGATCTCGAGCTGTTTCGAGATGAACTCGGGGTAGATGTAGCTGCATTGTTGGATGCGGTGGAGGAAGCCAAGTCTGAGTTTGAGGCCAACGAGGAAGCTTGGTCCGATCACATGCAGGACGAGTGGAAAGAACGGTCGCGCGACGAACGCGCCAGTGCCCGAAGCGTTTCTGATATGTTTGGTTCGCTGCGCCGCGCAGATTAGGTGTCGGCTGCTGTCGAGGTTTGCTGACCGCACTGCAATCAAGTCTAGTTCTGTTGTTCAAACGGGATCAGCTAGCTCATAGGGCAAGCTGAACCCCGAAGTATGCCCTTATCGTTTGGCCGCTAGTACGCGGCGGGCCTCCTTTTCAGCAGCAGACCCTTTCACCCACTGCCACGGTGTGCGCGGCTTCCTTGCCTTCGCCAGTTCGGGATTCGCTTTGGCATCGCTGGCGTGTCAGGGGTAACCCCAACGCATCTCTAGCTTTTATCGATCTGCTGCTATGACTGATCTCGACATAGCAGACGCGGCCATGTTGGGGCGTGGAAACCCCTCGATAGCTGGGCCGAGCAATCGGCTGAAACCTTGACCCTATGGTCGGGGTGTCTGTGTTATACAACAGGCCCCGGCTAAAGGCACAGGGCCCGTGCTATCGCGGATTTCCAACACCCCGATCACCAGTCAAACGCGAGGGCGCTCGCAGTTCGGGGCGCTGTGGAGTTCAAGTTCTCGTAGTCGGTTTGTTGGCAGGAGCGTGGCAGTTTGCCCGACGCCGCTGGTGTGTATGTGATTACACAACAAGCCAATCTCGTGCCGGTCTACATTGGGTTAACCGCCGAAGAGAGGGGGCTTCGCGGGCGCATATCGAAGTTCCACCGTTCTGCCATCAACGGGGTTGGCAACCATGCGGGCGGTCGCACTTACCATCGGCTGTTCGGTGCTGATGTGTCCGGCTTGTCGTTGCGCTACCATCAGGTCGAAAACTTCAAGTTCCAAACCAGCCTTGTCCACGCCTACGTGACCTATGTCGAAAGACGGCTGACCTGGGAGCATGTCGAAGCGCATGGGGCGCTGCCGCTGAGCAACTCGGAATGACCCGCAACAAATCTCTGGCAAGTAGAGCTATACGCCCGCGCGGCGGCGTTGCAATGAGCCAGCAGTGCCAGCTCGAGCACTTTTCGATCAAACCCTGCGAATACTTGCCGGAGGTGCTGTGTGGCGCACTGAGGAGCTATCCCGACCCGTCCGCAGGGTGTTGGGTGTGAACACCTGTCATCAGCACTCACGCGGCCTCTACACAGCCCCGCAGGGTTTCACCTGACCGGACTCCGCAACTTTCTTATCGAGATTACATCAACCAACTTTCCACGGAGGAATTTGAAAATGGCCATCAGCGCGAAGTGGAACTTCAACGGCGAAACCAAGGTCATTCTCGGTAACTGGCATAGGCTGTGGTGCCTGCTATTCGGGCCATTCTACTATCTGTTCAAGGGTATGTGGTTTTGGGCGATCTTGTCGTTCATCACCCTGAACGGCCTCTGGATCGGGTTCCCGCTCTACAACCGATCCATCGTGTTGCGCCACTTTCACCGCAAGGGCTGGGTTCAAGAATGACCAACCACCTCGATTGCTACCCGTATGATACCCAGCGGGCGGTGGCGAAACCTAGCCACTATGCGGACTGCTTGAAATGGTTGATCAATTCGGCTCCGGCTCGCACCCGACAGACTGATACGTAGTCAACGGGTCGCCCTAGGCGGGTCTGCCGGACACCCAATGAGGTGCTGGCGAGGGGTGTGGGGGGAGGTGTTTTTTTTAACAGCGCGTGCATCCCGTACAGACAAGTGGTCATGCATACTTCCGAGATTTTTGGCCTCTAGCCGCTCAACGGCCCAATCGTGTCCTCGACTACCGGAAAGGCGAAAGACAGGCCGAAGCCCGCCTCTCATTCGATATAAAAATTATTGTACACGAATTATTATAACGATCACTCATCGGGCCGGGATTTGCCAAGCTTCCACAGGGCGCTTTTTCCTTTGCCGACCTGCTCGATTTCGCTGGTCTTCGCCATCTCGGCCCGAAGGGCGTTCAAGGTTCCAACAGATGCAAGGCTGCGGCTTTTCACAGCGCTTTCGACCTTCTCCCACCTTACCGGCTGATCGGAAAGAAATTCGAGTATGAACTCTCGCGCGGCGTCGGTGGCGGACGCGGGCCTGCCGACCGAATTTGTCTCGACCCTGCAAACCTCGGCCTCGTTCGCATCTGAGAACTCGACTGGGTGCAGGACCGGCGTCCCGTCACGCCCGCCACCGAAACGCTCGAATATGATGGTCTTGCCAAGCTCGCTGGCATTAGCCTTGCCATGCGCCAGTGCGAAACGTGAACGGTCAGTTGGGTCTGTGCCGTAAAACAACGCTGATCGAATGCTTGCGGCGAAACCGATGGATCCGACAATTCGGTACAGGGGGTGTTCTGCCGATTGTTTATTCAGATGACCAATGGCCAGCACCGCACACCCGGCATCCTCGGCGATTTCCGTCAAACGCCCCAAAAATTCTCCGACTTCATTTTGCCGGTTCATGTCACGCCCGCTTCCCATATAGGCGGTCAGCGTGTCGATCACGACCAGCTTGGGCCTCTCCTGCTTGATGTAGCGCGCCATTGCTTCGAGGTTTTCCGGCGACAGGATTTTGAATCTAGTCATGACTCGGATTTTGCTGATGTCCGCTCCGCTCTCCAACAGTCTTGGCAATGTCACCCTTTGCCAATTGTCCTCAGCAGACAGCATGAGCACCTTGCCCTTCGGAGCACATTCATCGGAAAGCGGCCATGGGCCGCCAGAAGTCACGGCTGCGATCAGCTTGGTGACCAAAAGCGATTTTCCCATGCCGGGATTGCCCGCGAGAAGGGTCACGCCGAAATACGGGATGTACGGGTAATAGAGAAATTCCATCGGCAGCGGTTCCGTCGTCTTTGGTGGCCCGAACAGCGCCGAAGTATCCTCGACATAATTCCCGCTGCTTTGGATGACTGAGCGCAACTCACCCGGTGACAATGGAGTCTCCGTGAAGTCATCGTTCAACGCCTCCAGCATCGCCTCAACGGCATCTTCATGGTCGAACCTCCGGCGCAAAAAGCAGGCGGTACGAAAGAAGAAATCGTTTCGGCTACCACTCTTGATGACAAGGTCTGTTGACCCTGTTTGTGAGCGTTCTTGCCGTTGCTCCGTTCGCTTGGGTTTGAGACTGCTCAGGTGTTTCGGCAGGGTTGCAATTTGTGAGGAACACCGCGTGGAGTAGCGATATAGCTTGCCCGAGGGATGGGTGCTGGGCGGAACCATCAGCATTTTGTTGCCGGCGGTCAATACGTCGACTTTTTCTCCCTTGAAGGTGCCCTCAGCTATCTCGCCCTTGAAGTACAAGTGATAGCCGCGTCCGGTGAAGACCTTGACCGTATCTGGAAGGTCAAGCTGCTTCACGGCGGCACGCCCTTCATCGCCGTCAACGTCAACGACTGTCAATCCAGCGAGAGATATCGCGAGGTTTGCATTGGGATGCCGTCGCAATGCTTTTTGTACCAGCGCGATATCATCGGTCGCGCTATTCACACCGTTCGGAAAGAAATTCGACAAGGGGTGCTTGCCGGGTGAAGGGCAGTCGTCACGCTTGCACGAGCATCGTCCGCCCTCGCCAATGCCGTATGTCAGAATCACGTTTCGCCCGGCGGCGATCTGAGCCTTTGCGGCGGTTAGTGTATTTCGAGAGCGCATCTGTTTTGACACGCGAAATTGTTGTCGCATGGTGTTTCCTTCGATTTTCTAATGGGAGAAGAGGGGCTGGAAAGCCCCCAATCAGTACTCAGCGTAGTGGGTTCGGGTGCGCTCCTCGGCGCGTTCGGCAAGCCAGTCTTCGATCTCTGACATGAGCCATGCGACGGTGGTCCCGCCCATTCTGATGCGACGGGGAAAGCGCCCTTGGGCCTCCCAGCGCAGTTTCGTGGTATTCGAAACGTTGATGCCCATGCGCTTCAGGTCTTCGCGGGTGACAAGCATCTTGTTCGCCATACTGTCTGTCATGATTTTACCTTTCGTTGCTGAAAGAAACCGGTTCCTGAGACAGTAGTGGTGCGAGAATTTTAGCTTGTCATTTCAATGCTATGAATAAAAACAAGGCAAAATGAGATGTTCTGTTCAGTCGTCTAGACGATAATCGGAAACCGCTGTTTGAATTTGCCTGTTTAGGTTTTCGAACCTAGTGGGGTCTTTAGCGAACTTTGAGTAATAGGCAGTGAGGAGCGGGCGCGCCGACGCCCGAATGAACTCAGGATATTCGCCATCGATATGGCCGTACGATGCGGAGCGTTTCACATGCTCAAGGCCCCGAATATCGATGAAGACTTCGGTCATTCCGTTGACAACTGCCTGCATCGTTTCTGAATGAGCCGTTGCTGCCCCCACATCTTTCGGCACGCCGCTGACTGCTTGAACTAGCTGCAATAGGTTCGACACTGCGTCTTCGGTTTCCTCGACGCGTTTTCGCATTTCCGAAGCCGGTACAAAACGGGAGGACTGTCCATTTTCGGGGCGGACAACCACAGATGACAATAGGTCGTCAGAGTTGGCCAATCCTGCCATCAAACGGCGGGACAAATCATCGATCTTTGCGGCCCAAGCGAGTTTTTGTGCCGGTGTCGCGGCACCGCCCGCGAAGTCGAAAACGGACAGGAGGTATTCGGCGGTTGCAGCAAGTTGAAGCCGAAGCTCTTCAATGCCGGCTGGACTCTCAAGGCGTATAGTCTCTGCGATTGCGACCGCCGCATCGTTGGTATAAATTTCGGACCACGGATTGTGGCCTGGTGGGAACTTCTTGCTCGCGTATCCAGCCCAGCGTTCAGGCGTGATATCGCCTTTCAACTTGTTGAGCATTCTTGGGCGTTGTGATTTTTTCGATATGCTCATTCCACTTGTCCAGCGCCTCGCGCTTCTCGTCCGCGTATGAATAGACATTGTAGATAGCAGCCACGCCTGAGACTACACCCGTCTTGTGGTTCAACAGCGCCTCGGTCACAGCTTGCGGAATACCTATTTGAGCCATGTTGGTGGACATCGTGCGACGCAAGTCATGGATGTGCCACGGTTCAGTGCCTTCGGGTAATGCATGATCGAGCCGTTCTTTCAAGCGACCGAACCCTGAGATCGGCGTGACACCTTTCGTCGTGAAGACATAATCTGAGCCTAGGAAAGGGGGCACCCTGCGCAAAACATCAAACATGGCATCCGTGATCGGGACTGTGTGTTGCCTCCCATTCTTGGCCCGTTCGGCAGGTAAGGTCCAAAGGCGTTTTTCAAGGTCGAGTTCCGACCAGCGCATCTCGGCAACCTCGGCGCGTCTCTGGCCGCTGAGGGCTAGAAGCTTCATGCAATCCCCAAAAGGGTAACCTTCAGCGTTACAGGCTGCCCAAAGAGCGCCTAGCTCCTCGTCGTTCAATACACGATTGCGAGGCTGTTCCTTGGCGCGTGGCTTCATCCCGGCAATGGGTGAAACTTCGATCAAGCTCCGCTCTACGCACCAGCCCATTAGATGCTTGAGATGGGCCAATGCGCGGTTCACGCCGATTGGTGCAGATTTCTGGATCTCGTCGCATGCTTTCACCACATCTGCGCGTTTTATCTCGTTTATTCGCATGTCGAGTAAATCTGTAAATTTGGCAAGCTGTGCTGCCTTGCGGTCGCTATCTCGGTTGTGAACTTTGGCGTATTTCTCAATGTAATCCGGGATCACTTCGCTCAAAGTCGGCTTGGTATCGACCTCGATGCCAGTGTTCTGTTCAAAACGGCCCGTTTCAACTTCGTAGAGTATTTGCCGCGCTCGTTCCCGAGCGTCAGTCAGGGAAAACGGTCCGAATTTTCCGATGGTCAAACGCTTCATTTTTCCGTTTATTCGCTTGTGAAAGCTGAACGTCTTGGTGCCGGACTTGTTCACGCGAAGGACCAAACCGGGAACCACTGTGTCACGATAGTCAACACGCTTGGCAGGATCGGGCTTTTTGGTTTCGATGAATTTTGTAGTAAGTTTCTGTGTCATGAAACCATGATAAGAGACCCGGAATTCTCACGTCAGGGACAATCCTAAATGCGATGTGCCGGTTTGAGAGGGAAAATTGAGTACACCCCACTATGGAAGAAAGATTATCCCAACAACCGCGCGAAACGTGGCTGTTTATTGAAGGGCTTGTTCTTCAAGGCGTTCATTTTAGGCGGTCCCATGGAGGTTCAATCCGTTCAACGCGGTATCTCTTCCTGAATTCTTGAAGCACCATTTCAAGAGTGGCAACAAACTCGCTCTGATTGAATGACAACGTTTTTTGGTTTTCGTACAGGTATCGCCAATCAACGAACGCTTCCGCATGATGTTCCAAGACATCAAGAATGCCGTATTCGGTATCAAAAAGAATAGGGTGATTAAGTGCAACTGATCGCCGAAATGCTGTGTCCAACTTGTTTTGGCTTTCTGGCTTCAACCCGACAAAAAGCTTGGCCAAGTTGTGTGATCGGATTACTTTGGTTGTGTCGTGATCAAACACATACCAAGCTTTCAAAGCCAACTCCATCGCGAGGGCAAGGAGCATAGGATCGATCCCTATGTGGGCTTTTAAATCCCAACCTTTGCAAGAACGGGCTGTTTCGAAGTCAAAGCTGTTAACCCTTTGTAGTACGGCATTCGCGGAGTCAGCGATTTTGATTGCGGTAGTTAGCCTTGTACTCATGTTGGCTCCAAATTCGGTGACAGCGTTAGTTTGCTTTCAAATCCAGAAGTGACAAGGCAAACACCCTCGGTCGCGAGGCTGTTTGGGCCGTCACAAGTGAAAGGTTCTCCTATGTCGATACTGCAAGGTTTCAAGTTCAAACGTGCCCTAGTTGCCAGAAGTCAACTTAATGACGCTGGCGCCTGTAAGAAAATCTCACTACAACGCTAGGGTGCCTCCATCCACGCATAAACACCGCAAACACGAATTTGATGATTAAGTTTTCAGTATTTTCGCCATCTCGTTCCGAGCCGTCTGATTTTTCCGGAGCGGCACTACAGCAAGACGCGTGGAACGATTTTAGCTTCCAGACCCAATACCATTTGTACGTTGACATACCGGAGTTCAGCGGGCGCATAGGACCTGTCAAAATCCTAAAACGCGGCCAAACGTCAAGTGACACTCTTCAACTAAGGGTCGGCGACCTTGATCCACTTGATGAGGATTGGGTCTCACTGGGTCAAGACCTTGACTACTATGAGCGGCTCGCTGAGTTGCCCGAGCAGGTCCGCGCCGAGATTTTGCTCCACTTACGTGATGCGCTTGCATATCCGGAATACGCTGCTTCTTTCTTTGAAGAGGAAGGTTGGAAAACGTCGTTACTGCGCTTTGTCGACTGGGAAAGCTTTCAGCGCGATGCTGCTGTTTTGCTTGAGCGAGACTACAATCGCGTCGCGCAGTTGGGGTTGACACTTGAGTTTCAAGTGGAGGGTTGGCGCGATCCACTACTGCTAGACTTTCAATCACCAAGGGCACCAATCTTCATGCCCGGTCAAGATTCCTCGCTTCCAGAGCGGTTAGCTGTGATCATCGGTCGCAATGGCTCGGGAAAAAGCACATTGCTGTCGAGGCTGGCTCGAATCTTGCATGCTTCTCAACGAGACCGTGCTGGTAAGCATCTTTCAGAGCTTGGAAAAATTTCACCTGAGGGTGTTGGGTTCACAAGAGTAGTGAACATCGCTTACAGCGCATTTGACGCTTTTCAGCTGCCCGGCATTGACTATCGTGAGAGAAAGCAAATCGTTGAGGATTTAGAAAGAGGAAGTGGGCGATATCATTATTGTGGCTTGCGTGACATTGCAGCCGAGGTACGTCGCAGCGAGGGTGTAGGTGATATCGACGGCAGGCCAATTCAGCCTTTGGGACCTGATCGGCAAGAAACTGTTCTATTCAAATCAGGTGAAGAGCTAACAGTAGAGTTTGATCGAACGGTCAAACGAATTCGTGAGATGGGCCGGGAAGAGCTGTTTTCAGAGGTTTGCAGTATTCTGGCCTCTGACCCTTCCTTCTTGGACCTTGGCACCGACCCCGGTGCCTCTGTCATGGAGAATCCTGTGGAGTGGTTTCAGATTTGGAGTACTGGCCACAAAATCGTCATGCACGCCACGGCGGCCATCGTTGCGTACACCGAACCAAAATCTATTGTTCTGATCGACGAGCCTGAGAGCCACCTTCATCCACCCCTGCTCGCGGCGCTGATGAACGCAATTCGCTTAATCCTTCGACGCAATGACGCATTTGCGGTCGTGGCAACCCATTCGCCTGTGGTGGCTCAAGAAACACTTCGTCGGCACACCGCTGTGGTTCGTCGAACAGGGGACGAAACGACCATTCATCGCCCAAAGATTGAGACATATGGCGAGAGTATCGGTGAGATAACAAACGAAGTTTTCGGCCTTACCTCAGATACAACCGATTTTCATTCAGTTTTGTCATCTCTAGTGCAGCAAGGGCTCTCATTGGAAGAAATTGAAGCACTCTTCGATAGAGGTCTTAGCCTGCAGGCAAGAGCCTTTGTATTGAGCGATATCGCGCAAAGGGACGACTGATGTGGGTAATGGGAGATCAGGAAACTGACGGCCTAGACGAGGCACTTGATCGCGCATTGACTTTCCTGGATGGCGACAAAGTCTATGATCTAAGCGATCAAGAACGCCAAGCCATTCATATTGTATATGATCTTTATCAAGAAATGCTTGGCCAACCGCATCCAGACCTGACCCCGGCCACTTTAGACGGTGCGAGACCCGCGTTGCACAACGCTTATGGGCAGGTGCAAATCCGTGGTAGGCTCGAAGGCTTGAGGGAAAAGCTGCTTGCCTCGGCAGACGAATGCCCCTTTTGCGGCTTTGGTGAGCCAAGCCAACTGGACCATTATTTGCCCAGAAGCGTATATGGCGAGCTTGCCATCTACCCCAACAACCTCATTCCATGTTGCGGGCCCTGCAATAATGCAAAGCGCACGGTAGTGCCGGGGCTTGGGCCAGCACACGGCCCCGGATTAATACACCCTTATTTTCAAGAGCTTCCCAACATAGATTTTTTGATGGCTGATGTCCTATTTGAAGGCGAGGTGCTTTCGGTCGCTTTTCGAATTGACCCCGCGGGCATTGACGCAGGTTTAGCGGGCAAACTGCAGTTCCAATTGGATCGCTTGAAGCTAAACGCGAGGTATCGGAAGCAGATCAACAAGTTTCTCAATGAACAACGCACAGGAATGCTCCTATTTGGTACAGGAAGCGCACAACGGCTTAGTGAGTACCTGAGCGCAAGTGCAGTCAACCTTGCCAGATCATTCCATCGAAACGACTGGCGCGTCGCATTGTTCCGTGCTTTAGCTGAAACACCCGAGTTTTGTGAACATCCAGAACTGTATTTGGGAACCAAGGTTGAAGAGGAAGAAGCTCGTCTTGCTGGAGAGGGATAGCGGCTTTGACCTGCCACGGGATTTTTCCTCCACCGTCGATTAGAGTCCGGCCCAACTTGAGGACGGACAATGAAGCGAACGAGATTCACGGACGAACAGATCATCGGCATCCTTGGCGAGCACGAAGCAGGCG
>Ga0207903_1000333_pt1 | contig 15149 bp, 11 predicted proteins | sample MalvirmetaMSP131_FD_184234 | JGI IMG/M metagenome (GOLD analysis project Ga0207903, IMG submission 184234) | Marine viral communities from the Deep Pacific Ocean - MSP-131 (SPAdes) | ecosystem: Environmental > Aquatic > Marine > Oceanic | place: Atlantic Ocean | collected 2011-06-25
AGCCTCTGCGCCCGAACGCTGGGTCGATAGTTCAGGGCATCCGCGACATTCCTCACGCGCTCGCGCGTCTGCGGATCGACCCGGCCACGGCCGGACAGCGCAACCGACACGGTCGTCCTGGAGACTCCCGCCGCAGCCGCCACGTCGGCGATCGTCGCCCGTACGAATCCGCTCGTCATCCTCCGTGCTTTCCGCGAGGCCTGGATTTCTCCCCAGCATAGGCCGCTCGTGTGGCTCGCATACGTGCTTGAATTCTACGACGAATCGATTCGGCATCCGCCCTGTCACCAATCGTCCCACTCGAATCCGGAGAAGCAAATGGCCCAGCGAGCCGACCGCCTCATTCAGAACGCGCACGTCCTCACCTTCGACAGCGAGGCCCGTGTGATCGCCGACGGTGCGATCGCGATCAAGGACGGGGTGATCGTGGACGTGGGCGCGACGAGCGACGTCACCAGCCGATGGCATTCGGACAAGCGCACCTACGCCAGCGGAGACATCCTGATGCCAGGGCTCGTGGATGCGCACCTTCACACGGCGCAGACGCTCATGCGCGGGGTGATCCCCCAGCTGGCCACGCGTGGCGCGCTGCGGGTGCCGACGTGGCGCGAGTATCTCGTCCCGTTCGAGGCGAACCTCTCGCCCGAAGACGTCGAGCTCTCGGGTCTGTTGGCCTACAGCGCCATGCTGCAGACGGGAACGACCACCTTCTTCGAGGCCGGGGGCCCTCATCCCGAGTCGATGGCGAGTGCGGCGTGGGCGACCGGCATCCGCGGGGCGGTGTCCCAGAACACGATGGACGGCGGCGAACGCATCCCGTCGACGATGCGTATGACGACGGACGAGGCGATCGCGCGGAACATCGAGCTCGTGGAGGCGCTTCCCGTCGCGCCCGACGGCTCCTCCCGGGTCACGGGCTGCATGTCGCTGCGGCAGATCATCACGAGCACGCCCGAACTGGTCAGGGAGATTCACCGAGAGGCGAAGGCGCGGGGGGTCAAGGTGCACACCCACCTCGTCGAGGGCACGTACGAGATCGACTTCGCGCTCGAGAGGTTCGGGAAGCGCCCCATCGACCACCTCATCGATGAGGGGGTGTTCGATGAGACCCTCCACGGCGCGCACTCGATTCTGGTCGACGACGACGATGTCGACGCCTACGTGCGTCATGGCGTCTCCGCCGCCCACTGCGCGAAGGGCAACTATTCGATCGGCACGCCCCCGGCGCTGCGGATGTGGCGGAGGGGCGTGGCGATCGGGCTCGGGACCGACGGCGTCGCGACGCTGGGGACGCTCGATCTCTTCCAGGTGGGAATACTCGCCCGGGTGGGGCAGCAGCATGCCGAAGCGACCCCCGTGCACAACCGCAATGGTGTCCGGGGCGAGGAGATCCTCGGCATGGCGACCGTCGGCGGCGCCCGCGCCATGGCGCTGGAGGACCGCGCGGGCTCTCTTGCGATCGGCAAGAGGGCGGACATCGTCGTGCTGCGCACGGATGGACCGGATGCGGCCGCATATGCGTCGCCGGAGATCTTCGCCTACGAATGCGCCACGGGACGGGACGTCCGCCACGTGCTCGTCGACGGCGAGATGGTCGTGAAGGACGGCGAGGTCGTCACGGTCGACGTGGCGGAGATCCGCGCACGCGCCGCGGCCCGGCAGAAGGAGCTGGTCGCCCTCATCGCCTGACGCCCCGTGCTTCCGCGAAGCCGGGCCGCCGCCACGTGCGGCCCGGCTTTTTCGCGCCCGCCGGGGCCGATTGTTGCGACGAGATGACGATTCTTTACGCGTCGTTTACAGTTTCGGCTTCTCCGGGATGTCCGCGCTCGAGTGCGTGCAGAATCGATTCCGCACCCATTCGACGCCCAACCTGGAAGGAGACCGCCCGTGGCGACGCACAAGAAGACGCTCTCACTCGGTGCATTCGAGGTCATGTCTCCGGTCTTCCTCTCCAATGCATGGACCCACCCGCTGAGCAGCACGGAAGAGTACGCGTCGCTCGCCTTCTGGCAGCGTCTCGCCCGCCGGCTCGATTCGGGCGGGTTCGACTACCTCTTCTTCGCAGATGCCTCGGGTTATCCCATGAACGCCGACGGAGAGGTGCCCGAGGTCGTCATCCGGGAATCGGTGCAGTTCCCCGTCCTCGACCAGATGTCGCTCGTGAGCGGCCTGGCCGCGACCGTCGATCGCCTGGGCTTCGTCCTGACCGCGTCGACGACCGTCGAGCGGCCCTACATCCACGCCCGTCGATTCACCACCCTGGATCACCTGACAGCGGGGCGCGTCGGCTGGAACATCGTCACCAGCGACATGCAGGAGTCCCTCACGCGGTTGCTCGGCGAACGCGGGGTGATGCCGCACGATCTTCGCTACGACCGTGCCGAGGAGTTCGTCGACCTCTGTCTGACTCTCTGGGAGACCGCGTGGGATGACGGGGCCATGCTCTTCGACAAGTCGACGCGTACGGCGATCGATCCCGCGAAGGTGCATCGGATCACACATGCCGGTGAGTACTTCGACTTCGACGGGTACTACTCCGCCAATCCATCCCCGCAGCGCACCCCTACCCTCTTCCAGGCCGGTACCTCTCCGAGGGGGATGCGATTCGCGGGCGACTTCGCCGAGGCCGTCTTCGTGCAGAAGCGCGACATCGCGTCCGCGAAGACGGTGGTGAGCCGCATCCGTGACGCCGTCGAGGCCGCCGGGCGCGCTCGCGACTCGGTGAAGGTGGTCAACAGCGTCTCCGTGATCGTCGGAGAGACCGAGGAAGAGGCCCACGAGTTGCGCCGGAGCCTGTCCTCCGCGCCGAGCACTGCCGCGATGGCCGCGCTCTACATGGGCTGGAGCGGCGTGGATCTGATGAAGTTCGACCCGGACGAGACCCTCGACGGTGTGCGCAGCGAAGTGGGGCAGTCGGGTGCGATGAAGTACCAGCGGGGAGACTCCTCGAGTCCTACGGTGGCGCAGATCCTGGAGAGCATCGTCGAGACCACGGGCGGCTTCAAGGTGACGGGCACTCCCGCGCAGTGTGCGGAGCAGCTGGAGAGGATCGCCCGCGAGGCGGATCTCGACGGCTACCTGATCGAATGCACCTTCGGCGGCACCGCCTCCTACGACGCCTTCATCGACTCCGTGCTCCCCCTGCTGCGCGAGCGCGGCGTCGTCGCCGAGCAGCCATCGCACGGCACGCTCCGCGAGCGGCTCATGTCCGCCGAGACGCCCGCACTCAGCGCACTCTCGCGACCCGTGCTGCGCTCCCGCCGTCCCGCCTGACCTCTATCCCTGCCCTGCTCCATCCCTGCACCCCGACAGAAGGAACACCCGTGATCAGCACTCGATCTCCCCGCACTCGCATGTCCCGCCGACTCGTCGCGCTCGCCGCGGTGGCGAGCATGGGGCTCACGCTGGCCGCCTGCTCGGCCGGTTCCGATCCTGAGACCTCCGGCTCGAACGATGCCGCCGCCGAGGATCTGGGTTCGGCCGCCATCCAGTTCGGGTGGCTCCCCAACATCGAGAACGGGGCGATCATCGCCGCCGTCGAGGAGGGGTACTACGAGGACCTCGGTCTGGATGTCGAGATCCTCCCGGGCGGTCCCGAAGTCGCCGTCGACGCCCAGATCGTCAGCGGCGGCGCGCTGGTGGGACTGATGACCAGCGAGTCGCTGGCGAACGCCGTCCTCGGCGGGGCCCCGCTCGTCGGCGTTGCGGCCGTCTATCAGTACTCCTCGAACGCGATCGTCTCGCTCGCCGAGGACGGCATCGAGGACCCGATGCAGCTGGAGGGGGCGACGATCGGCCTGTCGGCCAATGACCGCACCACGCTTCCCTTCCTCGAATGGCTGGGGCTCGACATGTCGACCGTCTCGACGGTGCCGGTCGACGGCTCGCCGACTCCGCTGGTCTCGGGGGAGGTCGACGCGATCGTGAGCCCCGTGGGCAACGTCCCTGTGGTGCTCGCCGCCCAGGGCATCGACACCACCGTCATCCCCGTTGCCGAGCACGGCTACAACCGGTGGAGCTCCATCCTGACCGTCCGGCGCGACTCGCTGGAGGACCCGGAGCAGCTGGCGCAGATCAGGGCGATCATCGAGGGCACCAAGCTGGGCGTCGAGGATCTGCTCGAGGACCCCGCAGCCGTCGGCGAGATCACCTACGACGTGTACGGCGAGCAGCTCGGCCTCGAGCTCGCGAGCCAGGTCGAGGGGGCCGCCGTGTGGGCCGACCTGATCCGGCGCGGTCAGGAGCGCTCCGGCGGCGCGCTCCTCGAGGTGACCGAATCGGGGCTCGCGGAGACGCAGGCGCTGTTCGAGAACATCCTCGGTGTCGATCTCGACGCCCACGATCTCTTCGACCTCAGCGTCGCGGAGGGAGTGCTGTAGTGGTCGACGCATCCACGCCGGTCATCTCCCCCGAGGCCGGGTCGGCGCGAGCCGGCCTCGGGGTCCGCGAGGTGGTGAAGGTCTTCAAGACCTCGCACGGGCCGGTCACCGCTCTCGAGGGGGTCTCCTTCGACACCCGCGAGGGTTCGTTCACGGCCCTGATCGGACCGTCTGGATGCGGGAAGTCGACACTGCTGCGCATGTTCGCCGGCCTCGACGACCCCACCAGCGGGTCGGTGTCCGTGCTCTCGCAGGCGGCCGCCGTCGTACAGCAGCAGCATCAGATCGGCGTCGCGTTCCAGGACGCCGCGTTGCTTCCCTGGCGCTCCGTCGAGGCGAACATCGCGCTTCCCCTCCAGGTGGCCGGTCGCCGCGTCGACAAGAAGGCCATCGCCGACCTCATCGCGCTCACGGGTCTGAAGGGCTTCGAGAAGGCGCGCCCGGCGCAGCTGTCGGGCGGGATGCGCCAGCGCGTGGCGATCGCCCGGGCGCTCGTGCTCGAACCGAGCGTGCTGCTGCTGGACGAGCCCTTCGGCGCGCTCGATGACATGACCCGGCACACGATGAACGCCGAGCTCCAGCGCATCTGGTCGGAGCGTCCGACGACGACGCTGCTCGTGACGCATTCCCTCGGGGAGGCGGTCTTCCTGAGCGATCACATCTTCGTCATGGCGGCTCGTCCCGGACGCATCGTGGCACGCGTGGACGTCGACCTCGAGCGGCCGAGGACCACCGAGGTGCGCTCGAGTCCCGAGTTCCACGACTACGCGGACAGACTCGCCCAGCTGCTCTTCGCCGCGAAGGCGGCATGATGGCCGCGCCTGCCATCGCGCCGCCGCGGGTCGCGCCTCCTCGCTTCGCCGCGCGAACCCTGATGCCCGCGGCGGTCGTCCTGGGCGTGCTGGCGGCATGGACCGCCGTGGCATGGGCGCTCTCCGGGCGGCACGTGATCCCGTTCCCGTGGGAGCTCGTGACACAGATGTCCGCGGACGCGGACCTGATTCTGCGGAACGCGGCCTTCACCCTGCAGAATGCCGCACTCGGACTGCTGTGGGCGGTGATCGTCATCATCCCGCTCGCAGCGATCTGCTTCCTGGTGCCGTTGAGCCAGCCGGTGGTCATGATCGTCGCCATCGTGCTCAACGTCATTCCCACCGTTGCGATCGCTCCGATCCTCATCGCAGCGCTTCAGCCCGATACGGCACGCATCGTCGTCACGGCGCTGTTCGTCTATTTCCCGCTGCTCGTCGGCGTGCTGCTCGGCTTCCGCTCGGTCGACGACCGCGGTCTCGACGTCATCACCGCGAGCGGGGGACGGGAATGGGCGCGGCTGAGATTCCTGCGGCTCTGGTCGGCGCTGCCGAGCATCATCGCCGCGTTGCAGATCGCCGTGCCCGCGGCGGTGCTGGGCGCACTGATCGCCGAGTTCTTCGGCTCGGCGGAAGGCCTCGGAGCCGTGCTCGTCGCGGCTCAGGAGATGATGCTCGTCAACCGGGTGTGGGCGATCGGCGTCTTCTCGGGAATCATCGCGGCGCTCGGGTTCGGTCTGGTCGCGCTCCTCGCGCGCCTCATCGTCCCCTGGGCGGGCCGGGGTTCGAACGTCGGCACCTCGGTTGCGGGTGCGCAGTCGACCCCGCTCGCATCCTGGGCGGCCGTCGGCTCAGCAGTGATCGCCCTGGTCGTCATCCTCGGATTCTGGTACTCGCTCCGCTTCGTGTTCGGCCTCGACGAATACTTCGTCAAACTGCCCCATGAGCTGCTGGCGTACGCGATCGCGGGTGATGCGCTGCGAGGACTCGGCCCGTCCGCATTCTGGGATGTCTTCCTGGTCGCGCTCGGGCAGACCGCCGTCGACGCGGCCGTCGGATTCGTCGTCGGCACGGTCCTCGCCATCGCGGGCGCCGTGCTGCTGGTCGCGCTCCCGAGCTTGAGCCGCGTGGCCATGCCCATGGCCATCGTGTTGCGCTCGATACCTCTTCTGGCCATGCTTCCGATCGTCGTCATCGTGTTCGGCCGCGGGCTGCTCACCGTGACGATCGTCGTGGTGCTGGTCAGCTTCTTCCCCACCCTGGTGAACGTCATGATGGGCCTGCGAGCGGCTCCCGAGGGGGCGATCGACGTGATCCGCGCCAGCGGCGGATCCGGCTTCGAGGCGGCGCGCCGCGTGCGCCTGCTCTACGCGGTGCCGTCGATCATCGCCTCCGCGCAGATCGCCGTACCCGCCGCGATAGCCGGCGCCACGCTTGCGGAGTGGCTGGCCACGGGCAACGGGATCGGATACCTGCTGACGCTCTCGTCCGCTCGTGCCGAGTACCTCCAGCTGTGGGCGGCCAGCATCGGACTCGTCGTCGTCGTCCTCGCCATCTATCTGGTGCTGGGCGTGGTGAGCGGATGGATCACCCGCCGCCTCGGCATCGGGGGATGACGCGACCGCTGCGGTGTTCAGGGGCCGGTGCCTCTGCTGAGAAAGGAATCCCCATGAAGCGCATCGGACTCGGCGTCTTCGAGTCGGCGCGGGCGGCGAACAGCAACAAGTTCGCCCTCGCTCATCCCGAGAGCCGCCACCACGAGTACACCGACCTCGCCTTCTGGGTCGAGATGGCGCAGCTGCTCGACGATGCGGCCTTCGACTTCCTGTTCTTCGCCGACGGCTACGGCTATCCCATCGACGCGCGCGGCGACGTGCTGCCCGCCGCGGTCGAGGGTGGGAGCTTCTCCGGGCTGGAGTCCATGACCCTGATCCCCGCCCTGGCGCACGTCACGCAGCGGCTTGGACTCGTGTTCACGTCACCGACCGGCCTGGACCATCCCGTGCACACCGCGCGCCGGCTGGCGTCGCTGGATCACCTCACGAGAGGGCGTCTCGGCTGGAACGTGGTGACGGGCTCCTCGCAGGATGCGATCGCGCTTCTGTTCGGGCATGAGCAGATGCGGGCCCACGACGATCGATATGCGCGAGCGCGCGAGTACCTCGAGATGGCGCTCGAGCTCTGGGAGGGATCGTGGGACGACGACGGCGTTCTCGCCGATCGCGCCCGCGGAGTGTACGCGGATCCGGGGAAGATCCACCGAATCGATCGGGCGGGAGAGTTCTACCGCACCTCCGGCTATCTCACCGTCGAGCCATCCCCGCAGCGCACGCCGGTGATCTTCCAAGCCGGAACATCCGAGGTGGGTAAGGACTTCGCGGCCCGGTACGCCGAGTGCGTCTTCGTCAAGTCCGAGAGCCTGGAGCGGACGGCCGAGAGCGTCGCGGACATTCGCGAACGTGCGGCTCGCTATGGAAGGGAGCCCCGCGACATCGCCATGTTCTGCAGCGCCAGCATCATCGCCGGCCCGGACCGGGACGAGGCGCTCTCGTGGCGCAAGAGCATCGTCGATCTTCAAACGGATGAGGGCGCGGCCAGTCAGTTCCGCGCTCTGGCGGGCATCGACCTGATGGCGCTCGATCCCGCACTCCCTCTGACCCAGCGAGGCGACGATCTCGGAGAGATGAATCAGAGCGATGTGAGGAAGTACCTTCCCCGGGTCGGCGAGCGGGCGATGACCGTTCGTGAGATCCTCGACGACCTGAAGGGGGCGAAGCTCGGGGACTGGACGATCACAGGTGACGGCGGCGATGTCGTCGACGCCATGGAGGAGATCGTCGCCGCGACCGACATCGATGGCTTCATGCTGCAGCCGTCCTTGGATATCGCGGAGCTGCGCCGCTTCGTCACATTCGTCCTGCCCGTGATGCAGTCCCGCGGTCATCGACCGGAGGCCCCCTCGGCGGCCCGCACCTTCCGGGCCGGCCTGAGCGGCGACGACCGTCTGAAGCCCACGCACCCCGCAGCGAGCTACCGTCGTCTGGCCGCGCCCGCGTGAGGCCGGCGGCGGTCACCGTGCGCCGCCCCGAGAGCGGTCCGCGTCGGCGCCGCCGTCCCCGCTCAGTCCAGCGGTTGCCGACCGGTGAGCGCTCGTCGCGCGTCGGTCAGGCACCGCTCGAAAGCGCTGAGGTCATCCCACTCGAGCGGGTGCGCGGCGCGGACGAAGACACCGTCGCGGGTGAGGATGCCGCCCTCCAGCATGAGGTTGTCCGCCATGCCGTGATCCTCGATCATCTGCCCGTCGGGCCCGCGCAGCACGCCGTCGTCGTCGCGATCCAGCCCGCCGGCGAAGTACGTCGCCGCGCGGGCGGAGTAGTCGGTCGGATCGTTCGTGTAGGCGAAGACCGGTTTGCCCTCCGCGGCCATGTAGCCGAGCTCGTACACCGTTCCCGGATCCGCGCTGACGCCCCGAAACGGAGTGAGGTTCGCGATGCACACGTCGGCCTCTTGCATCCGCTCTTCGTTGAGCCGGCTGATCTCGATGCCCCGTGCGAGCGGTGAGGCGGATGCGGTGGGCGTCAGATCCGCGTGCAGCGGCGATGGCGTGAAGCCGTACCGAGCGCTCAGTGCGCGCTTGCGTTCGATGAGCTCGCGCCCGCCCGGCAGGAAGACCTCCGGCCCGGCCAGATATACCTTCAGCATCCTCGTGTCTCCGTTTCCCGTTCGCACCGCGCCTTGGATAGGGTGGTGACGAATCGATTCCGCACCCAGTATCACGCAGGTCATCGCATCTGTCGGGCGCGGAAACGAAGAGTTAACGAGGCGGTGCCCTCGCGTCGCGGCGGGCAACAGATTGTGGAAGGCGGACGCCATGACGACACCACCGAACGAGCGGGCGTCGGCCGCGGGTCGCCGCTATCTCCTCGACTGCGACACGGGAATCGACGACGCGCTCGCGCTCGGCTATCTGCTCGCAGACAATGCGGACGCACTCGTTGCCGTCACGACGGTCTTCGGGAACGTCTCGGTGGGCCAAGCCACGCAGAACACGCTCGACCTGCTCGCCGTCGCGGGCCATGCCGACATCCCGGTTCATGTCGGCGCCGCCTCATCGCTCGACGGGGTCTTCTCCGGTTCGGCTCATAGGGTTCACGGGGCGAACGGTTTCGGCGGCGTCGAGCTCGAGCGCTCGCCGGTGGATGCCTCGGCCGAATCCGCGCCCGCCGCGATCGTTCGGCTCGCGCACGAGCACGCGGGCCGCCTCGTGATCATGGCGGTCGGACCCCTGACCAACCTCGCGATCGCGCTTTCCATGGACCCCTCGATCGCCGAGCTCATCGACCAGGTCGTCATCATGGGTGGTGCCGTGCTGCATCCCGGAAACGCGACGCCCGTCGGCGAGGCGAACATCTGGCACGATCCGGAGGCGGCGCAGCGGGTCCTCGGGTCGAACCTCCGCGTCGTCCTGGTTCCGCTCGACGCCACGATGCGACAGCGCCTGACAGCCGCCGACGCCGCGGAGCTGAGGGGCGCACCTGGTCGTGTTCCCCGACTGATCGGGTCGGCGCTCGAGCACTATCTCTCCTTCTACACCGGCGTGTTCGGCGCTCCCGAGTGCGCTCTCCACGACCCGCTGGCCGTCGCGCTCGCCGTCGGCGATGAACAGGTCCTCCGTTCGGCGAGGACGACGCTCGCCGTCGACTGCGGCGCAGGGCCGGCGAGAGGGATGACCGTCGCCGACCTGCGGACGTCGTACCGCGGCCCAGTCGACCGCGAGGACGAACTCAACGTGGTCGTGCTGGAGACCGCGGAAGGCTTCGGCGCCCGCCTGCTCCAGAATCTGTTGATGCTTCCGTAGCGAGGTATGGTACGGCTTGGCGGGGCGTCGCAGGCGACGCGGATGAGGTCGACCGCGCGGCCGCCCTCGGCGCAGCCAATCGACGTCGACGGCCTCGGTACCATGCGCGGCGGCCAGGGCCCCGCGCGTTCGGCACCCGCAGTTCAGCAGGGCGCCGGGGGGTCGGGTCACGCTGGATCTCTGCCTGTGGTGGATGCGCGGCGATGGATCGACTTGTAGGTGAGGTACGCGTGCAAGCCCTCGGGCCCGTACTCCACACCTAATCCAGAATCACGCCGCCCGCCGAACGGTGCCGCATGGTTCGAGGCGAAGAAGTTGATGCCGACGCTGCCGCTGTCGACGCGGTCGGCCACCCGAAGCGCTTCGCGCGTGTCAGCACCGAATACGATGCCGCCCAGGCCGAACTCGGTCGCGTTCGTCATGGCGATCGCCTCGTCCACCTCCGAGTAGCGGAGGACGGTCAGCACCGGCCCGAAGATCTCCTCGCGTGCGACATCCATCTCAGGGGTCACGCGGGTGAGGACCGTCGGCTCGACGAAGTATCCGGCATCGAAGGGCGCTGGCAACGTCGCCGCCGATCCGCCCAGTGCCACCTGAGCGCCCTGCTCCCGGGCCGAGGCGATATGGGCGAGCACGCTGGATCGCTGCGCGGCGCTTGCCATGGGGCCGAAGACCGTTGCCGGGTCGAGCGGGTCGCCCTGCACTGCTGCGCCCACGGTCTGCACGATGGCGTCGACGACCTCATCGTGACGGGCGTCGGGAACGAGGATGCGGGTCGATATGTAACACGTCTGTCCGGTGTTGCGCAGGCTCGAGCGGATGAGAACTGCGCGGAGGGTCGCCATGTCGGCGTCGGGAAGGACGATCGCGCTGGATTTTCCCCCGAGTTCGAGGGTCACGGGGCGCAGCAGCTCGCCGCACTGTCGAGCGATGGAGCGACCCACCTCGGTCGAGCCGGTGAAGGCGACCTTGTCGATGCCGGGGTGCCGCACGAGCTCGTCGCCGAGCGATCCCGACCCCGTCACGAGATTCACGACGCCGTCGGGGATCCCCGCTTCCGTGAGCGCCTGGATGATGAACCGAACCGAGAGGGGGGTCAGCGACGCCGGCTTGATCACGACCGTGCAGCCGGCCAGAAGCGCGGGGGCGAGCTTGACGACGACGAGATTGATCGGGAAGTTCCACGGTGCGATCAGCGCGCAGACGCCGACCGGGTCGCGGCGGACGACCGTCTCATGCGTGCCGGATGGCGCCGGCCGCACATCGTCGGACTCGAGCAGCGGTGCGATCGAGGCGAAATAGCGGAAGATCGACGCAGCGTTGGCCGCCGCGCCGCCGCTGTCCGCCACGGGCGTGCCGTTCTCCAGCGTGTTGGTGAGGGATATCGGCTCGGCGAGCAACTCGAGGCGGTCGGCGGCGCGGCGAAGCACCGCAGCGCGCTCGGAGGGCGTCAAGCGCGGCCAGGGCCCGCGATCGAATGCCTGCCGCGCGCTCCCGACGGCGGCGTCGAGATCCGCCCGATCACCCACCGGCACGCTTCCCCACTCCTGCGCCGTCGCCGGATCGATCACACTGCGGCGCTCCAACGATTCCGCTCGCACCCAGGTGCCGTCGATGAACATGTCGTCGGCGTGGCGAACGGGCAGGTCCAGTGCGTGGAGGCGCTTCGCGATTCCGGCCGAGGCGACCGAGCTCACCGCAGCACCGCTGTCTTCAGCAGCGCCCGTGACCGGTCGAGCTCCGCGCGGGCCATGCGCGCACCCGCCTCCGTGAGCAGTTCGGGCAGCACTTTGGCTTCGAGGCGGTCGGTGTACTGAGCCGGAGTCATCGAGAACCAGGGCGAGCAGATGGCGACTCCCGTGTGCGTGAATCGCCACAGCCGATCGGCATCGCGCATCAGCGCATCTTCGATGCTGTAGGCGACCGGACGCGTGTCGTGGCCGTCGATGATCGCGCAGACCGCGTCGAGGAAGGCCTGGTCGTAACCGAGCGGCGGGAGAACCTCGCTCGCGACGAGACATCCTTGCCGTTCGTGCTCGAATCGGATTCCGGAACTGCGCCAGTCGGGGCCGAAGCCCTCCGGGATGATGCGGGTCTCATCCACTCGCGCCCAGCCCGTGTCGTGCAGGAGTGTCGCCACCCGCACGAGAAGGCGGTCGGCATCGGGGTGCGCGTCGCACAGTCGCTCGGCGAACGCGAGCGACATGGGGAGATGGATGTCGTTCCGGCGCGCACGCGACTCCGGCTCGACGGCCTGCCAGATCGCATCGAGGTCGGCCGCCGAGGAGGGCGTCATCGAGATGGGCGAGGTGTCGATCGATCCCGTTGTCGGGATCGGCTGGACCGGATATGCCCGAGCGAACGCTTCGGCCCGTCGGGTGTCAACGATCGCGTCGTCGCCACTCGCGGTGGTCGGTGAGGTCAGATTCGACATGGTTCTCCCGGGGTGTCTCAGATGAACTGGCGGCCGCCGTCGACGACGAGGGTCTGTCCAGTGATGTACCCGCTGTCCGGGCCGGTGAGATAAAGCACGGCGCCGACGATGTCGTCGGGCTGCGCCGAGCGCTTGAGCGCCGACCGGGTCACGCCGTAACTGTCGGCGTCCTCGATGAGTGCATAGCTGGCCTCGGTGAGGGTGAAGCCCGGGGCCACTGCGTTGACGGTGATGCCCCGTGGACCGAGCTCGCGGGCGAGCACGCGCGTGAGTCCGATGACGCCAGCCTTCGAGGCGACGTAGTGCGCCCACTGCTCCGACCCGCTGAACACCGTCGCGCTGGAGATGTTGACGATCCGCCCCCCGTCCTGCAGCGCCCGGCGCGCCGCGACAGCCATCACCCAGGGGCCGCGCAGATTCACCGCCATGACTCGGTCCCACTCGTCGACGGTGATCTCGTCGAACGGGGAGCGCCGAATGGTGGCGTAGATCGCCGCGTTGTTCACCAGTGCGGTGAGGGGTCCCGCCGCCGCGGTCGCGGCCGCGACGGCGGCGGCTGCCGAGGAGGGATCGGTGACATCGACGGGCACGGCGTACGCCCGACCCCCCTCGGTCTCGATCAGGCGCACCGTTTCCTGCGCCTGATCGAGATCGATGTCCGCAGCGACGACCGTGATGCCGCGCGCAGCGAGCGCCTGGGAGATCGCTCGCCCCAGCCCCCCGCTGGCCCCGGTGATGAGGGCCGTGCCCGTCGTGTTCGCTGTCACGTCGTCGCTCCTCTCAGTTTGCTGCGTCAGTGTCGGTGACCGTGCGCGCCGGCGAATACATCCGCGACGCCGGCCGTCTCGTCGACGATCTCGACGACTCCGGTCGTTCCGTCGACGCGGAGCAACTGTCCCGTGCGAATCGTCGTGGTCGCCGTGCCCGTGCCGGTGACCGCGGGCAGGTTGTACTCGCGGCACACGATCGCGGCGTGGCTCATCATGCCGCCGATGTCGGTGACGGTGGCCTTGATCCTTCCGAAGATCGGGCCCCAGGACGGCGCCGTCACGGAGGCCACGAGGATCTCGCCCTCCTCCACCTGGTCGAGCTCTTCCGGGCTCGCGATGACGCGCGCGCGCCCCTCGACCGCGCCGGGCGATGCCGCCATCCCCCGCAGCACGTTGCCGCCGCTCTCGTCGTCGGAGAGCCAGGTGTTGACCTGCTCGGTCGTGATGCCGTAGAGCATCGAGGTGAACGGCTCGGTGATCTCCTCCGGCGGAGTGTTGAGTGCGATCTGCGGCCGCTGCGTCTTGAGCGCATCGACGATCGCGCGGCGACGCGCGATCTCGGCGGGCCAGTAGGACGGGCCGACGGGGTCGGCGCCGACACCCCATCCGGTGACGAGGTCGAACAGCGCGTCGCGCACCTCGCTGCGACCGAGGTAGAAGATGCCGTCCTCGTCAGGCCAGAAGCCCTCCGCCTGAAGCATCCGTGAAAGTTCCCGCACCTTGGCCCAGAAGACGCTCATGGTCCAGTGCTCGATGTAGAAGTTGTGGTTCTCGACGTACGGGTAGGCGGTTTCGGCGAGCGCGAGCTTGGCGTTGAACTGCTCCAGCGCCTCGCCCTCCAGCAGCTCCCGGTATTCGGCCTTGATGCGCTCTCGCTCGGCGATCAGGTCCGCGATCGGGCGCTGGATCTCGTGGCCGTCCTGCAGGCGCTGGATGTAGTCGCGGATGTAGCCGAGCGGGATCTCCTGGTGCTCGATCCAGTACTTGTCGTGGCCGTACATGCCGTTGCCGACGGTGAAGTTGAACCATGGCTGGTGGGCGCCCTCGTAGGCGGCGATCCATTCGTCGCCTCGGGGCAGGGCCCGCACCATGGCGAGTGTCCCCTCGACGTCGCCGGTGTTGCCGAACGCCGACTCCAGGCCGAGCTCGCGGGCGAGGGCCGCGAGCTTCTTGAGCTCGTCATCGGGTCGGAACAGTTCCATGTCGACGCCCTGCACCATCGTGGCGATGCTCAGCTCGGGGATGTCGGGGAACACCTGCTTGCAGAACATGAAGAAGTCGAGGTAGGCGATGTATCCGAGATTGAGGAACTCGAAGTGGTACTGGTACGCCTGGTAGCAGAGCTGGATCAGACGGTCGTAGTTCTCCAGAAGAACCTCTGAGCCGTCCTTGGACTTGCCCGAGCGGATGTCGTCGATCGGCACCATTTCGGGCAGCTTGTCGAAGCTCAGCGCCTCGAGCTCGACGATGGTCTGCTTGACCTTTCCGTACCACTTCTCCAGCAACGGCTCCCAGTTCTGGAAGTAGTAGCCGGCGCGTTCTTCGAAATGGGGCACACGGTCGGCGATCTTGTCGGCGGGTACCGGGATCGGCGACATGTAGAGGTAGCCGAGATGCACGCGGAACTCGATCCCGTTCGCGTTCGGGATGAGGAGGTGCCGCGCGTTGAACTGCCCGAGGCACTTGACGGCGAACTCCCCGGTGATCGTCTCGAACGGGCGGAACACCGTCGGCCAATGCTGACTATCGCAGAACCAGAACTTGTCGTCGTCACCGGAGAGCTGGTCGTCCTGGAAGGACAGGTAGTAGGGGTACAGCTTCTCCCAGCCCTCGGCCCCTTCCGGAACAGTGAGGTCGGACGGCTTCGGGAACGATCGGAACGCCATGGGACACCGTGCT
>Ga0207903_1000334_pt1 | contig 15091 bp, 17 predicted proteins | sample MalvirmetaMSP131_FD_184234 | JGI IMG/M metagenome (GOLD analysis project Ga0207903, IMG submission 184234) | Marine viral communities from the Deep Pacific Ocean - MSP-131 (SPAdes) | ecosystem: Environmental > Aquatic > Marine > Oceanic | place: Atlantic Ocean | collected 2011-06-25
AACCCCGGGAGTCCTCCTGGTACTCGGCAGCCTGTGCCACGTTCGCGCCAGCGATACCGAGCAAAACAGCGAATGCCAAGGCGTAGAAGGGCGCGCGGGTTTTCAGGACCGTGTCGGTGATGTTTTTCATGTCAAAGCTTCCTTTGTTGCGGTTGGTGAATGCCCACAACAAACCACTTATGTGTTTCGCAACTTTGCCGGAATCGCGATTTCTTGTGACGGAATTTTTCTGAAGGGCGTATCGACAAGTTTTGTCACATCATTTTCGAAGCAAGCACATCGTTGAAATCCATAACCGGCCCGCCTGGAACACGGCACCGAACATTCGATCATAAGAAGCCTCCCCTGGTGACGATGCCGCCTGCTTGCGGGAAAATCGCCGATGGCGTTCTGATGCCCCGCCAATCATAGAAAAACGGCCGCCCCGGAGGACGGCCGTTTCCTGAATTTGGTTGTTGTGAACTGCGGAGAACCGGAGCACCCCGCGATGCCGCATTCAGAACTTGACCTGCACCTTGCCGGACGCCCTTAGGCCAAAACGGGTTGAGCCGGCGTCACCGTCCATATTGCGGTATCCGGTTTCATCGCCGTCATCGAAAACCATGAAGGTACGGTTGACCTGACCGTAAACTATGAGGTCGGTGGCGTTGCCATTCTTGATCGAGCCAGCTTCCGCAGGCGCGGAAAATGCGAATAGCGCAGCCCCCGCGACCGAAAGCGGCGCACACGATTTCAAAACAGTATCTGTGAATTTCTTCAATTTAGAAGCCTCCTCGTTAGAGATTTTGAACAGAGGAGCACTAGGGCCGGGAAATACGACTGAAGTTTTTCCGATTAGCGATTTTTTGTGAAGAAATATTTCAGAACACGGTTCTGCAACATCTTGTCACATTCTTTTCGTCGCCCTGCGATACATCCCTGGACAAAATCATCCACCATCCGACTAGACACTATTGACCCTCCGGTTACCGGAGCCTCCACAAATCACGCAACGATGATTATTGGACATTCCCGCCTACCGCGATGTCAGCAGGACCGAACATGGAAATCACACCGAAAATCCTCATCGTCGAGGACAACCGCGAAATGCGGGAACTCGTCTCCAAGGCGCTTCAGAAAGAAGGCTACCGTGTTTCCTTGGCAGGAGACGGAAAGGAAATGAACAGGGCCCTGGAGAACGAAAGGGTAGACTTGGTCATTCTCGATGTCATGTTGCCAGGCGATGACGGATTAACCCTTTGCCGTGACCTCCGCACCAAAGCCACGACGCCGGTGATTATAATAAGCGCCAAAGGCGAGGAATTGGACCGAGTGCTGGGCCTAAAAATGGGTGCGGACGACTATCTGGCCAAACCGTTCAGCACCCTTGAACTCATCGCGCGCGTTCAGGCCGTTCTCCGCAGGACGGAACGAGAAACGAGTTCACCGTCAAACGAGACGGGCAAAATATACAGGTTCAACACCTGGCGCCTCGACCCGGACCGCCGCGAGTTAATCGCGAGTGACAACGTAATCGTACCACTGAGCACAGGTGAGTTCGAGCTACTCCACGTATTTGTCCAGCGTCCCAACCGCGTACTCTCACGCGAACAATTATTGGATCTGGCACGCGGGCGTGACACGGTCGCTTTCGATCGGAGTATCGATACGCAGGTCAGTCGGCTAAGACGAAAAATCGAACAAGATCCCAAGAGCCCCATAATCATCAAGACCGTCTGGGGAGGAGGATATGTGCTCTCGGCTGAAGTAACGCGGGAATAGCGCCATGCGCATCCGATCTCTGACGACGCAGACCGTCATCATCGTCGTCCTCGGACTCACAGTCGCCTACCTTGCCGGGCTGTTCCATTACTCGAGAGATCGTCTCGACGCGCTCATTCATTTGAGTCTACGCACGACGGCGCAAACCTTTTCTCATGTCACGCACACTGTCGCGTCCTCGAACCCCGCGTGGCGGTTTGACATCGTAAGAACACTGAACGAACCACACCTCCGTTCGTCGCTTAGTGAAAAGCCGATTTTCTCCAACGAACCCTACCGCCCCCCGTATGACCAAGTCTTCCGGGAGCATCTGAAGCGGGAGGGGCATGCAGGAGAGATGGGCAATGTACGTATCAGTTTGAGCGAACAACCACCTGTGTCCGCTTCTCTGCACAGAGACACGGCTAACGAACTGTTCCTACACGTACTTCGAACAGTTTACGGCCTTCCAGTTCACTTGAACGCAAGGGTGTCCGTCCCCCTGGAGGACGGAAGCTGGCTGAATATGGCATATGTCATTCCCGAATTCCCCGCAGAACTCTGGAGCCCGTCATTAACTACCGTGGGCGTCATGACCATCACGATCATTTTGCTCTCAATCTGGGCCGTCCGTCGCATGCTCTCTCCTTTGGATGAATTTGCCCGAGCCGCACGTCGGTTTGCATCCGATATTCATGCGCCGCCAATGCCGGACAAAGGCGCAGCGGAAGTACGAGACGTCACCGCAGCTTTTAACGACATGCAGGATCAGGTCAGAAGCATGATCCGAAGCAGGACGGAAATGATGGGTGCTCTGTCCCACGACCTGCGGACCCCACTGTCTTTGATCAAACTCCGGACCGAGGCTCTGCCCTCGTCCGAAGAAAAGACGAAACTCCTTTCGTCAATTTCGGAAATGGAATCCATCGTTTCGGCAACCCTGGGTCTGGCGCGGCAGGCATTTGATTTGGAAGACAGGCAGGACATTGACCTGGGAGCCTTGATCCAGGCCATTTGCGATGATGCTTCAGACATAGGTTATGACGTGACCGCCATGCCGCTTTCCGGGAAAATCATCATCCATGGACAGCCCGTGGCCTTGCGCCGGGCATTGAGCAACCTGATTGACAACGGTCTTCGCTATGGACATCGCGTTCGGGTATTTCTTGAACGTATAGACGGTCGGATATCTGTCCGCATAAAGGACGACGGTCCAGGCATACCCAGTGAGGAGATCGAGCGCGTGTTCGAACCGTTTTATCGCTGTGATCGATCCCGTTCGGAAAACACCGAAGGCACGGGCCTGGGCCTCAGCTTAGCGAAAACGATCATCGAGAATCACGGCGGTACTGTCGAACTGCACAATCAAACGCCGTCCGGGTTGACCGTGACCGTCACCCTGCCCTGCTGATCATCCGTTGTCCTCTGTTCGAACGGCCTTCTTCCGAACACGGTCCCAAATCAGTTTTCCCGCGATCGGAAGGCCTGTGAGGGCACCAAGGGCGACAACCGCTTCTACAACCCGCTCACTATCGAGAGATGCCATTTCCCCACCGAAATGGGCGAGCAAGAAGCTTGCCGGAATGATCCCGGCCAGTGTCGCGACCGCGAACCGCCACCATTTGAGGGGCGTGAGGCCCGCCGCATAACTAACCAGGTCAAACGAGATGAAGGGCAACAAGCGGCTTAGAAAGACGACAGCCATCAATGCATTCTGAGAGCCGAAAACTCCCAATGATAGGCCGCGGCCCAACCAACGACGCAAGACGTCGTATCCAACTAGGCGAGCAATGCCAAACGCGATCAAAGCTCCTATCTCCGCACCGATCGCTACATACACCGTTCCCCAGAAATGGCCATAGGCCGCTCCGGCGGCCAACGCAATGGGCGCGCTTGGGATTGGATTCAACACAATCGCCAAGGACATCAAAATGACGACGCCGAGAGGACCGAAGAGACCGAGGTTTTCGACATGCTTCCGAAGCGTCTCACTGTTCATCATTTCGTCGAGCGCGCCACTCCACGAGAGCGCACCATAAGCCGCGACAAGGCCGACAAGAATAAGAACGGTAAGAAGAATTTTGGTGCGCTTGCGGTCACGGGGACCATCGCCCGCCATCCCGTTTTTCGGAACGGGATGATCCTCAACCGGAGGTGCCGAATGTGAATTGTCGTCAGATGACATGATAAGCCGACTTTTAAACGCATCTCTTTAGAGGAGTGAAGGATTTGCCGTTGAGCTTCACCCATCAACAACTTGAAGCCAGGTGATCATGCCCGCCGCCTGATGCTCAAGCATATGGCAATGAAACACCCACTTTCCCGGATTGTTCGCCACGAAAGCAATGCGGACGCGTTCCCCAGCGTCGACCAGTTCCGTATCCCGCCAGGGGGTGCCGGTTACGGCCTTACCGTTGCGGGCGATGACACGGAAATGATGGCCGTGGAGGTGCATGGCATGCGGCCAGCGAGTATCGTTGATCATATCGACAACAATCGTTCGCCCTTTGGCGACCGATGCCAAAGGCTTTTCAGGGAGCCCAGCAATGCCGTTGAATGCCCACGCCTGGTTCTTTCCCACAAGGTCGCGGATGCCGTAATAGGCGCCTTTGTAGGTTGCACCTTCCATCCGCCCCATGGCGCCGCCCTCCATCCGCAACGGCACGACAACCGCGTCCTCAAATGCAAAATCTTCCGGCACTGGATTGGGCAGCAAGGCAACAGCGTCCAGGGCCGGTCGAGGGGCCGCAACCGCGACGCCTTGCGTAACGATACGAGCAGCCTCGATTGGCTCCGCGCCCGACACTTCCTGGATGACGTAGGTGCCCGGCCCCGGCCCCGGCAGATCGAGGATCACATCGGCCCGCTGCCCCGGAGCCAAAATCAATCTATTCCCAGGCTCAGCTGGACTGACGATTGGCTGGCCGTCGATTGCGACGACGCGGGCAGGCAGGCTGCCCAGATTGAACGCAAGGATGCGCGCGTTGGCAACGTTCAGCATCCGCAGCCGTACCCTTGCCCCTGGCCTGGCGGAGTACTCCATGCCCATCTGGCCGTTCACCGTCAGCCAATTCCCCAACCGGCCGGCATGTGCCCAGTCGTGGAGTTGTCCGAAGCTTTGCGCGTCTATCTGATTATTCTTGGTCATTCGCCAGTCGTCGGCGCAGAAAACAAGGTCATGATCGACCTTGGGGGGATCGGCTTCGTCGATGATCAAAACGCCGTATAGACCTCTGGCCAACTGCTCCCAAGATCGGAAATGAGGGTGGTACCAATAGGTGCCGGCGTCCGGCACAACGAAGGAGTAATCGAATTCGCCGCCCGGTGGGACAGGGTCCTGTGTTATCCCAGCAACGCCGTCCATCGAATTTTCGATACGGATGCCATGCCAATGGACCGACGTCGGCTGACTCAGACCGTTTTCCAGACGAACGTTTACGCGCTCGCCCTGACGGACACGGATCAGCGGTCCGGGAACCGTATCACCATAGCTCCAGACCGCCGTCGGTTCACCGTTCTCAGTCAGCATGCTTCGACCCGGGCTGGGACGTAGAACCAACGAGGGCGACGGCATCGCCGCCAAGCTTTGCCGAAAAGCGCCAACCGCAACTGCTCCAGCAATCCCACCCAGGACGTGTCGACGGGAAACATGAAAGGATTTGATGTCCAATTTCGCCTTCCTTACCGAACTGAGAATCTTCCCCAATTCTATAACATCCCCCTAGACTCTGGCTGATGATAAAGAGCGGCCCCTGATGCTCTCTCTCGAGGACACCAGGGGCCAGGTTGGGGAGAAAACGATAAGGGGTTAGAATATCATCTTCGCCCCAACCAAGAAAAATACGGCACCTGCATCTTCGCCTTCGCTACGCTTGATATTCGCCGTTCCGCCGAACGACCGTTCGTAATGAATCCCGATATAGGGTGACAACAAACGGTCTACGACGTCATAGCTAAGACGCAACCCAACTTCCAAACTGGGACCAAACGCCGCTTTGCCATATTTTGTATCGTCCGTGAATGGTAGATTCAATTCGATGGTTGGTGTCGCAATAAGGCGGTTCGTAAGTAGAACTTCATAATCCACGTCAAGCCTCGCTGACGGATACTCGCCAACGAATAGATCGGCATCCACTTCAAAGAACTGCGGAGCCAATCCGTGTAGTCCGATAACTCCATCGAAACGGTTGCCGGAGGATGGGCTTGAGAAGCGAACACCGCCCACCGCATCGAAGAAAGTCGAGATCGGGACCTGCGCCCGGAGTTGGTTCTCCAACCGTTCAAAATTATCATTCTTGGTCGCGAATTCACCCTCGGAGCGCCACACGAGTTTCAATTCATCACTGCCGACCAAGGCATCGAAGTTCCAGGCGAACACGTCCGTATCCTTGCCATACCGGAATTCAGTTTGTTCCGCCTGAACGCCCCAAATCAGAGGCTCCGCTTGAACGGGTGTGGCTGATAAGACCGAGATCACAAAGGCTGGTGCGACAAGCCCGGCGAGAATTTTCTGCAGCGTCATGATCAATGCCCTTCGTGCCGGACGACCGATGCGTCGGACTGTTCTTTGGGGCCACCCTCGACCACGACTTTGCGGAACATGCCCGCGTCGGCGTGATAGGAGAGATGGCAATGGAACGCCCATTGGCCAGGCGCATCGACCTCAGTCTCCATATAGACCGTAGTCCCCGGAGACACGCTGACAACGTGCTTGATCGGATTCCATTTGCCGTTGCCATTGTCCAGAATCGACCACATACCGTGGAGATGCATGGGATGGGTCATCATGGTTTCATTGACGAACTTGAATCGGACCCGCTCCCCGTACTTCAGACGGATGGGCTCGGCATCCTTAAACTTCACGCCGTTGATGGACCAGATGTAGCGCTCCATGTTGCCCGTCAGACGCAGTTCGATCTCGCGCGTCGGCGGGCGCTGTTTATAGAGCGGTTTCTGCGCTTTCAAATCATTGTAGGAAAGAAATTTTCCGCCGTTCGCCGCGCTCGGCATCAAACCGCTGTTGGATGCGTAGAAAGAATCGGCTTCCTTGGCCATGCCACCTTTTGCCATGCTGCCGTGCATGGAATGATCCATGCCGCCTTGTGCCATGGCACCCTGGGCTGAATGGTCCATGCCCTTCATCATGGCGCCGTCGGACATTTGATGACCGCCACTCTGCGCCATACCTTGGTGCTCTGCACCTTGCGTTTGTGATCCGTCGGGCATCGCGTGGCCAGCGCCTTTCATTTCGCTTCCATCCCGCATTTTATGGGTTGTGCTGCTATGCGCATCATGGGCCACACCACTCATCGAACTGCCGTCAGGCATTTCGTGCGTTTCGCGTCCCATGGCCATCGACCCGTGATCCATACCGTGCGACATCCCCATGTCCGCCATGGTAAGAAGTGGGGACTTCCGCAGGTTCGGCACTTCGGCAGTCAATCCCTCACGAGGCGCAAGGGTGCCACGCGCATAGGCGGTGCGCCCCATGGACTCTGCGAAGATGGTATAGGCTTTGTCTTCCCCTGGCCGAACGATGACATCATAAGTTTCGGCCACGGCGATGCGGAATTCGTCGACAGACACAGGTTGTACGTTATTACCGTCGGCCTGCACCACGGTCATCTTCAAGCCGGGGATGCGAATATCGAAATATGTCATCGCCGATGAATTAATGAAGCGAAGGCGGACGCGTTCGCCTGGCTTAAACAGGCCCGTCCAATTCTGGTCGGGACCCTTGCCATTGATCAGCGGCGTAAACCCCTGAAGATCCTCGATGTCCGTGGCCATCATCCGCATGTCGCCCCAAGCCATGCGATCCGACAGCGCCGCACCCAAACCCATCTTTTCACTGTCCTTGAAAAAGTCGAACACCGTTTGCTGTTTACGGTTGTAGTAGTCCGCCATCATCTTCAGGTTTCGCATGATACGATTGCCCGAATGCGGGTGGGCGTCGGCGAGTTGAACCACGTATTCACGGTCGTAGCGGTAAGGCTCGCGTTCTTTGGGTTCGATGACGATGGCGCCATAGGCGCCATCCGGTTCCTGAAATCCAGAATGACTGTGGAACCAATAGGTGCCGGATTGCTTGATCGGGAAATTATAGGTGAAAGTCTCGCCTGACTTGATCCCTGGATAGCTGATGTTAGGCACGCCGTCCTGCTGGAACGGCAGGATTAATCCATGCCAGTGGATCGACGAATCCTCGGACAGATTGTTGGTCACGTTTATGGTAACGTTTTCACCTTCCTTGAACCGCAACACCGGCCCCGGCGAGGCGCCGTTGAACCCCACCCCGGATCGCGTGAAGTCGCCTGTGTCGATGGTTACCGGATCGATAGTAATGTTGTACTCGCCGGCTTGGGCGGAGCCGCTCCCCAGAGCGGCTACCAGCCCTAAGCCCATCACGGCACCGACAACATATTGGCGTGTAATGGTTATCATCAGATTCTCCTGTCCTTCGATCCTTACTTGAATTTGATGGGGCCCATCATCCCGGACTCGTAATGCCCTGGAATGTTGCAAGCAAATTCCAGATCCACCGGCTTGGAGAACTTCCAAATCACCTCGCCGGATTTTCCCGGCTCCAGCAGGATGCTGTTCGGGTCGTCATGCTTCATCCCGCGCCCATCGCCATGGTCCATCATCATTTTTTCGCGGTTGATCCGATCAGCTTCGATCATGCCGTGTTCCCACATTTTCATCATTTCCTTCTGGTGGGCTTTGTGCATGACCGCAGTGCCGAGGCCGAATTCGTGCAGGAACTCGCCTTTGTTGGTGATCTTGAAGCGGATTGTCTCTCCCGCCTTAACGGTGATTTGTTCCGGTTTGTAGTAATTGTCGTGCATCGTCACGTCGATGGTCCGCGTCACGTCGGCAGCCTTGCCCGGCGCGCCGATCTCCATACCGTGATGCCCCGCGGGGCCGTGACTATCGCCCCCTTGAGCGCCCATCATGTGTCCTTGATTTTGCGGCTCGCCCTTCGCCGGACCGTGCCCCGCGCCGGCCCAAGCCGAAGCGGTCAAGGTCAAGAAAGTAGCGAAGGCAAGGGAAGTGATCACAAGACGGGGCGTATTGGTCGTTAAGGTCAACATTTTCGATATCCTTGTCCCAAAGTTTGGGTTTCCTTGATTGTTGGTCAGCAAGGCTCAAGCCTTACTGGAAAATTTATATCCATGCGTTTGGAAGGCGAACGGGGCAGAACTCCGTGCCGCACGATCACGCATATTTCAGCGTTTCGATTCATTTTCGGACGGCCTGTCGCCATCTACCCTGCTACGCGGTCCTGATGGCCTGACGTGTCGGCAGCCCGAATGACCGCATGGAAGTCAGCCGCGAGGGCGCGGAGGTCTAAATTGTTCTTGAGGATTATTGGAAACGACCGCTTCATCGTGCGGCAGAACGAGCCTCTCCGCCTCGAACACGTGAGCGGACAAGTCCGAGAGGTCTTGCGCGGCAACGGATGGGAAACAGGCAACGTGGCAGCAACCATCCATTCCGCCAGAACTCTTGTTCCCGGCTCCGGCTTTTTCTTCAGAGGGCTTATCGCAATCAGCTTTGTGCTGCGGAGAAGAGTTCAGGTGGGTTCCGTCACTCGCACCCGCACCAAAATGCGCAACATGAACGTGCCCTCCTCCCTGAAAACCGGCAGCGTGACCGGCACTCATCCCCGCGAAAAGAACGGAAACAGCCAGCAATAAACTGCATATTCGGAGAAAACCGCATCTCATGTTCACTGCCTGGATCATTCCTCTGAACACACAAATACTACATCAGTTTGAGGGTTGTTGAAATTTCGATTTCGGATGATTTGCCCTCATCCCTTTCCTGAAATGTTCTTTTTGCGCTCGTTATATTCAGCAGCGTCGATTTCGCCCCGGGCATAGCGTTCGTTCAGGACATCAAGGGCGGAAGATGAACGGTTACCGCCGGTCAGCCCCTTGACGACAAACAGGATGACGACGATCATCGCGATCATAAAAATCGCCATCATGCCCCAGCCCATGAACATGCCGCCCCAGCCACCAGACCACATGGGATGACCGTAATAGTAGCCCCCCCGATCAGTTGCGTCAGCAAGGGCAGGCAGGCCCCAGAATATTCCGGGAATCGATCCGAAAGTCGCCAATTTTTCTTTCATGGCCATGTCCTTTGTTTGCTTCCTTCAAGGTGCAGACAAAACATTGTTAGCTCAATCCAATCTTGCACAAGCTCGGAGTTTGAAGCCTCCCCTAAGGTTAGGGTCAACACCTTAATTTAACTAATTACCCGGCTTTTTGGTTCGCATGTTTATGTCGTCGTGGCGCCGTTGAGTTTTTCCCGGCCAAGTGCTTTTGATAAAAGACAGAACGGCAACGATGTCCTCGTCGCTTAGGATGCCGGCATAGGCGGGCATGTCGCTTTCGTAACTGCCGCCAACGACCGCTGCAGGGCCGCGTTTCGTCAAATCGAACAATTGAGCGTCCGGGTGGTGCCAAGTATGCCCCGACTTGTCATGAGGCGGTGCGGGTAGGCGTCCGTTGGGCAGGCGTTCGCGCCAGTTGGCTTGCCCCCCCAACCCCGGGCCGTGGCAGGATGCGCATTGGGCCATGTAAATCTTCTGACCATGAGCCACTACCTCCGGGTCATTCGGACGCAATCGGATATCCGCCTCCGCACCTGGCATCCAGAACCAAACGCCGGCTCCGAGTACCGCAACACATACCGCGCCGGTAACGACGACCTTTAGTCTTCTCATCAGTGCGTCGTACTGGCCAAGCCGTTGATGATGGGACAGTCCGGCCGATGGTCGCCCCGGCACTTATCGTGCAGGTCCTTGATTGTTTCCCGAAGGGCTTTCAATTCCTCGATCTTCGTTTCGACTTCTTCAAGGTGTTGGCCCGCGATCGCCTTGACATCGGCGCTCGCTCGGCTCCTGTCCTCGTAGAGCGAGAGCAGTTCGCGGCAAGCTTCAACCGTGAATCCCAAGCCGCGCGCCCGATGAATGAAGTTCAGTTTGTGGACATCCGTCTCACTATAGGCGCGATAGCCGTTTTCCTGACGTTTCGGCACAACCAGGCCGATTTCCTCATAGTAGTGCAAGGTCTTGACCGACATGCCGCTTGCCTCGGCGGCTTGACCCACGTTCATCATCTCACTTCTCCTCGATTGAGACGGTCCTAAGACGCAACGCGTTCCCTACGACGGAGAGCGAGCTCAGGCTCATGGCTGCCGCGGCGAAGATCGGCGAGATCAAAATTCCGAAGAACGGGTAGAGAACCCCCGCCGCCACCGGCACGCCGGCCGCGTTGTAGACCAAGGCAAAGAACAGGTTCTGTTTGATATTGCGCATGGTTGCTCGTGCCAAACGGCGGGCACGGACAATGCCGTTTAGGTCTCCCTTAACCAGGGTGAACCCAGCGCTTTCAATGGCGACGTCGGCGCCGGTTCCCATTGCAATACCGACATCGGCCTGGGCCAGCGCAGGCGCGTCGTTGACACCGTCTCCGGCCATGGCGACCTTACGGCCTTGATCTTGGAGATCCTTGATAATCCGCGCCTTATCCTCAGGCAGGACATCCGCGCGAATCTCGTCGATGCCCAGTCTGCCGGCCACGGCCTTCGCCGTGCGTTCATTGTCGCCAGTGGCCATAACGATGCGGAACCCTTCGGCGTGAAGGGCCTTGATCGCGCCGACGGTGGTTTCTTTGACGGGATCGGCGACGGCGATCAGGCCCGCGATTTCATTCCCGAGAATGACGAACATCACCGTTTCGCCTTGATCCCTGCGGCTATCCGCGGTGGCAGAGAGTGCATCGCCATCCAAACCAAGGTCAGCAGCAAGTTTGGCGTTGCCCAGCGCGACCTGTTTGCCGTCGATGATGCCCTTGACACCCTTGCCGGTGACGGCCTCGAAATTCTCTGCCTTGGCGAATTCGACGCCCCGTTCCTCGGCACCTGATACGATGGCCTCGGCCAGCGGGTGCTCTGAACCGCGCTCCAAACTTGCCGCAAGCCGCAAGACTTCCGCTTCGTCATGACCGTCGTTGGGAAGAACGGCGACCAGTTTGGGCTTGCCGACCGTCAACGTGCCGGTCTTGTCGACGATCAGCGTATCGACCTTGGCGAAGCGTTCCAAGGCTTCCGCGTTCTTGATCAGCACGCCCGCCTGGGCCCCTCGGCCGGTTGCCGTCATGATCGACATGGGTGTCGCTAGGCCCAGCGCACAAGGACAGGCGATGATCAACACGGCAACCGCCGAAACCAAACCATACGCCATAGCCGGTGCCGGCCCCCAGATGGACCATGCAATGAAGGCACCAATCGCGACCAAGATCACAACCGGGACGAACATGCCGGCGACAGAGTCAGCGACCTTTTGAATAGGAGCACGGGAACGCTGCGCATTCGCAACCATCTCAACGATCTGGCTCAGCATGGTATCGGATCCGACCCGCTTGGCCTCCATGACCAGACTGCCCGTACCATTGATGGTGGCGCCAGTCAGGTCATCGCCCTCCGTCTTCTCGACCGGGACCGGCTCCCCGGAAATCATGGACTCATCGATGCTTGAGCGGCCTTCCAGGACGACGCCGTCCACCGGAACCTTGTCACCGGGGCGGATGCGCAGCTTGTCGCCGACCTTGACGTCCTCGAGCGGGATTTCTTCTTCCGAGCCGTCATCGCGGATAACGCGGGCCGTCTTCGCCGCCATATCCAAAAGCGCCCGGATCGCGGCCCCCGTCCGGTCACGTGCGCCAAGTTCCATCATCTGCCCGAGTAGGACCAAAACGACGATGACCGCACCAGCCTCGAAATAAACGCCGACGTGACCGTCCGCGGACCTGAAACCATCGGGGAAGATATCGGGTGCCAGAACGGCGACGAGGCTGAACAGGTAGGCTGCCCCCACGCCCATACCGATGAGGGTGAACATGTTGAGCGAGCGGTTCACGACCGACTTCACACCGCGTACGAAGAATGGCCAGCCGGACCAAAGAATCACGGGCGTTCCGAGGATCAACTCGATCCAAAGTGCCGCACGTTCGCCGACCGCCTCACGGATGAACCCAAGCCCGACGAACGGCCCCATGGTCAGGACCAGCAACGGCACGGTCAGAATAGCCCCCACCCAAAACCGCCGGGTGAAGTCGATCAGTTCAAGATTAGGCCCTTCTTCGCCTGTCGGCACCCCTATGGGCTCCAATGCCATGCCGCAGATGGGACAATCGCCGGGAGCGTCTCGGACAATTTCGGGATGCATGGGGCAGGTGTATTTGGTACCGACGGGGGATTTCTCGGCAGCCTTTTCGTGAGCGCGAGAGAGATAATAGTCGGGATCAGCCTTGAACTTACCGAGACATTTCTCGGAACAAAAATGATATGTCGTTCCGTTGTGATCAATCTGAGGCTTGCCTGCATTCGGATCGACCGTCATGCCGCATACGGGGTCTTTCACTTCGGTCGGAGCTTGGTGATGACCGTGGCAACTGCACCCTCCTTTCCCGCTACATCCGTTGTGGCCGTGACGGTGTTGGGGTGCCATTACGGCTCCCTCCGGCTTCTGGGGTTCGCCATTACCGTGCTTCGTATGCTGGTCCATCATCAAGTTCCAATCGTGCTCTCCAGAAATCCCGTCTCATTTGATTGGGCAATTCTGCACCCTCTGGCAACAAGAGGGTCAAGAGGTAAATTTCATCATCCAAGAGGCACTCCGAGATCGCGATAAACTGGTACCAACTTATGAAATTCGTCGCAGGAACAGTTTTCACCGAAGAAGACGACAGCAATACCGGCCGCTGCGGAATAGATCACCGTCATGTCAGACTGCGCCTTGATCACCAACAGTGCACCAAGCACGACGACATCCACGTGAACCTCCCCAGAAAAAGTGGTCCACCGTATATGATAGGAAAACGGAGGATCGCAGATGGCAAGCAAACGTCACAAACCGGAAGAAATTGTCTCGAATCTACGTCAAGTTGACGTACTTGTGGGCCAGGGAATGTCACGGATTGACGCGATCCGTGAGATCAGCATTACCGAGCAAACCTATTACCGCTGGCGCAAGCAATATGGTGGGATGGGTACGGATCAACTGAAAGAGTTGAAACGCCTGCAAAAAGAGAATGAGGGTCTTCGCAAAGCCGTATCGGACCTGACATTGGACAAGCAGATTCTGGCGGAGGCCGCGAAGGGAAACTTCTAAGCCCCGCTCGTCGCCGCGCCTGTATCGACTTGGTGCGGGGCAAGTTCCATATCTCCGAACGCCGTGCCTGCCGCATCTTGAAGCAGCATCGCTCAATCCAGCGCCGCATGCCGAAAGGTCGCGAGGACGAAGAACGGTTGATTGCGGATATGATCGAGCTTTCCCGTCAGTATGGACGATACGGCTATCGGCGGATCGCGGTGTTGCTCCGTGATGCCGGCTGGTCAGTGAGTGATGGACGTGTCGAACGCCTGTGGCGGCGAGAGGGGCTGAAAATACCGCAGAAGCAACCGAAGAAAGGCCAGCTGTGGCTCAACGACGGGGCTTGTATCCGGCTAAAGCCGCAATATGTCGATCATGTCTGGTCCTATGACTTCGTGCATCACCGGACCGAAGATGGCCGAGCCTACAGGACGCTCAACATCCTCGACGAATACAGTCGCGAATGCCTGTCCATCAAGGTGAAGCGGAAACTGAACTCAACGGATGTGATCGATGTCTTGACGGACTTGTTCATCATCCGGGGCGTGCCAGCCTTCATCCGCTCGGACAATGGCCCGGAGTTTGTTGCGGAAGCCGTCATGAACTGGATCAGGGCTGTCGGCGCCAAGACGGCCTACATCGAACCAGGCTCGCCCTGGGAATGGGGACAATACAGATTAAAATCAAGCATTATCAATGACTCGCTCGGGAACGGTCGCACCATTTCACCGAATAAAGACGATTAAGGACGGGTAAAACGGAATAGGGCGGGCACAGTTTGGGCACAAGCGATTTTCGCCCAACGGAATGACCGCCGCTCATAACCGGCCACTCCCAGGACAAAAGGCGGGCAAAGCCCACCTTTTGCATTTTGTGGCCTAAACCTTATTAACGGAAAGGCCGCACTTCCGAATCAAATACGACTCATCGTGTTAATTTCAAACACTTCATGTCACGATGCAAGCCTTTCTTAGAAGGGAGGTTGAGGTCATGGTCCGGTGGCGACTTGGTGTGGACTTAGGCACAAATTCAATTGGCTTGGCCGCTCTTACCATTAACGAAGAAAACCACGTGTTGGAACTGACCTTGCCCCCTGAAACTCCCCCGCTTTGAAGTTAGAGTCTGTCGAACTTAAGAAGGAGACGGACGATGAAGCGCCGCAGGTTTTCAGAAGAGCAGATC
>Ga0207903_1000335_pt1 | contig 15082 bp, 14 predicted proteins | sample MalvirmetaMSP131_FD_184234 | JGI IMG/M metagenome (GOLD analysis project Ga0207903, IMG submission 184234) | Marine viral communities from the Deep Pacific Ocean - MSP-131 (SPAdes) | ecosystem: Environmental > Aquatic > Marine > Oceanic | place: Atlantic Ocean | collected 2011-06-25
TCCGACACGACCTTGACCGTGATCGGCATGTAGGCATGGGCGATCCCGCACAACTCCGAGCATTGCCCGAAGTAGATACCTTCCTGGTCTGCCCGGAACCAGAGCTGGGCCAGACGTCCGGGGACACCATCCTGCTTCACGCCGAACGCGGGGATGGTCCACGAATGGATCACATCGCCACCGGTGACCTGCATCACGATCGTCTTGCCCACCGGCACGACGACTGCCGTGTCGGTTGCCAGACGAAACTGGTCGTCGGTGTACCCGGCCTGCGTCAGCTGGGCCGAGACCTCGGGTGTCATCATGTTTCCGGCGTCCGCGCCGATCATGTAGCTGGAGAACTCGACACCTTCCTCGTCGGGGTATTCATATCCCCAGTACCACTGATAGCCGGTGACCTTCACAACCACGTCGCCTTCGGGAATGCGCTGCTGGTCGAACAGGACCGGCAGCGAGAACGCTCCGATGACCACAAGGATCAGGATCGGCACGACCGTCCAGGCGATCTCCAGGGGCGAGTTATGAGTGAACTCCGCTGCTTCGGGATTGGACTTCCGGTTATAGCGGAACACCACCCAGAGGATCAGGCCGGTCACAAACAGCACGATCACGGTGATGATCACAAGAAGAAACCCATCGAGCCAGTGGACTTCCTCGGCCAGCGAGGTCGCCGCGGGCTGGAAGCCGATGCCACCGGGCTGCGGCTGGCCGATGATCGGCAGATCTCCCAGAATGGACTGGGCCGTGGCGGGCAGCGCGGTCAGGGTTGCGGCGGCGGCAAAGCCAAGGGCCTTCAGATTGCGCATCTTCATGATGTCTATCCTGTCTGTCGTGGCAGGGCAGGCAACGGCCCCGTTCGTGTTCACGATGGGTAAGACCATATCCAGACCCGACTCCGCAAGGCCCCGGAGGTCATGTGTCGCACCCTTTTGCGGGACACCTCGACGCGCTTTTGACGACAAGGTTCACGAAGGTTCACGGAAGGGGTCTGTCCGCTCTGCGGGACTTTGTTGCCGTTCGCCGTGGTTGAGCCAATGACCGCTGTCAGCGGAACACAATGACCCCATCTGTCTGAAACTGCCCTGAGGATGTCACCCTTCACCTCCTGTTAACCGGGCCAGAGGAAATCGACGTCCGACGCAGATCACCCGTGGATCATCCCTGGATCCGACACGCGTCGTCGGCGCCGTAAAATGCGCCACCCCCCGAAATTCGTGTCCTCGATAACGAAGTCTTCGGCTTTCCTAATGTTTCGGGGACGCCGATTCTCCCGCCCCCTCTGGGGTCCGGGCCCATTTGCCCCTATGTGACCTCTGTACCTGCCCGAGGAATCCACCATGACCGACGCCCCCTTCCGTCCCTTTGACACCCTGCTGGACCGCGATGCCGCGCTCGGCATCCTGCGCGACACGCTCGCCGGGGCCGACGACGGCGAGCTGTTCCTCGAACGCCGCCGGTCCGAAATGGTCGTGTTCGATGATGGCCGGGTCAAGACGGCCAGCTATGACGCGTCCGAAGGTTTCGGCCTGCGTGCCGTGCGGGGCGATACGGCGGGCTATGCCCATTCAACCGAAATTTCGGAAAGCGCCCTGAAACGTGCGTCCGAAACGGCGCGTCTCGCGGTCGGCGACGGCGGTGGGACACTGGCCGATGCACCCATGGGCACCAACCGCAGGCTTTATACTGACGACAATCCGATCACCGGGCAGGCTTTCACCGTCAAGCTGGAGACCCTGCGCGAAATCGACGCCTACGCCCGCGCCCTTGACCCCCGCGTGGTGCAGGTCAGCGCCTCGATGGCTGCGTCCCTGCAGGAGGTCGAGATTTTGCGCGCCGAGGGCACATCCGTCTCGGACGCCCGGCCCATGGTCCGCCTGAACGTGTCGATCATCGTCGAGGAAAACGGCCGCCGCGAGTCCGGCACCGCAGGCGGCGGCGGTCGCGTGGCACTGACCGGACTGATGGCGCGGGACCATTGGAAGGGACTGGCCCGCGAAGCGTTGCGCATCGCCGTCGTGAACCTGTCCGCCGTGCCCGCCCCTGCCGGTGTCATGGACGTCGCGCTGGGCGCGGGCTGGCCCGGCATCCTGCTGCATGAGGCCATCGGTCACGGGTTGGAGGGCGATTTCAACCGCAAGAACCAGTCCGCTTTCGCGGGCCTGATGGGTCAGCGCATCGCTGCCCCCGGCGTGACCGTGCTGGACGACGGCACCATCCCTGACCGGCGCGGGTCGATCACCGTCGATGACGAGGGCACGCCATCGGCGAAGAACACGCTGATCGAGGACGGCATTCTGGTCGGCTACATGCAGGACCGGCAGAACGCCCGCCTGATGGGCGTTGCGCCCACCGGCAACGGACGGCGCGAGTCCTATGCCCACGCGCCGATGCCGCGCATGACCAACACGTATATGCTGGGCGGCGACGTGGCGCCCGGCGATATCGTGGCGGACATGAAAGACGGCATCTACGCGGTCGGCTTCGGCGGCGGACAGGTCGACATCACCAACGGCAAGTTCGTGTTCTCCTGCACCGAAGCCTACCGCGTGAAGAACGGCATCGTCGGCGACCCGGTCAAGGGCGCGACCCTGATCGGCGACGGCGCCACGGCGCTGACCAACATCCGCGCCATCGGCAACGACATGGCGCTGGACCCCGGCATGGGCAACTGCGGCAAGGCCGGACAATGGGTGCCGGTGGGCGTCGGCCAGCCAACATTGCTGATTGGCGGTCTGACAGTGGGTGGGTCGGCCGCTTGAGTGCGTTTTCTCACGGTTGTTGTCCACGCGGGTCGCCTGACGAGGCGCGACACTATGCCTGTCTGCCTTGCGGCCCGAGCGGTCGCGATCGTCCTGCCTTGCCTGCGCCGGTCGTCGGAGACGTCGTTCTCGCTCCTTGCTGAACCTGACAGCGGCCTGACCCCCGGTGCGCCAGGCAGTCTCGCCCTGCCATCCGCCTTCGCGCCGCGTTAACCAATTCTCAACGATCCGCCTGCCAACCTGCAGTCCATGAATTACGCGATTCCCGATACCTTCGACCTTCCCGATTCCATGGCCGAAGCACCGATTCCCTTATTCGACGCCCCGCCGTCGCAGGACGAACTTTTCTCGCGCCTGCGCCTGTCGCGCTCCCGGCGTGTCGGCCCTGCCACCTTCCGCCGCCTGATCGTTGAACATGGCTCCGCGCAGGCCGCATTGGGGGCGTTGCCCGATATCGCGCGCGCCGCGGGGGACGCCGACTACACGGTCGCCGACGAGGCAACGATCCGCCGCGAGATCCGTGCTGCGCGCAAACACGGCGCGCGCCTGCTGACGCTCGGTGCGCCCGGATACCCTGCCCGTCTGGCCGAAATAACTTCGGCTCCCCCGGTTCTCTGGGCGCAGGGTAATCCGTCCATCCTGACCCGCCCGACCGTCGCTATCGTCGGCACGCGCAACGCCTCCTCGCTGGCCCTGCGCATGGCTCGGGCACTGTCGCGCGACCTGACGGAGGCGGGCGTCGTCGTAGTCTCCGGCCTGGCCCGCGGCGTCGATGCCGTCGCCCACGATGCGGCGCTGTCGGGCGGCACGGTCGCAGTCCATGCGGGCGGGCTCGATTGTGTCTATCCGGCGGAAAATATCGAACTGGCGGCAAAGATCGCCGAACAGGGCTGCGCCCTTTCGGAACGCCCCTTCGGCCTGTCGCCGCAGGCCCGCGACTTTCCCCGGCGCAACCGGATCGTGTCGGGCGTGGCGCAACTGGTCATCGTGATCGAGGCGGCGGCCAAATCCGGCTCCATGATCACCGCCCGCGATGCGCTGGATCAGGGCCGCGATGTGCTCGCGGTGCCGGGCCACCCGTTCGACGGACGGGCCTCGGGCTGCAACATCCTGCTGCGTGATGGCGCGACGCTTGTGCGCGGAGCCGATGACGTGCTGGAGGTTCTGGCCAGCCTTGCCCCGGCTCCTGAATCTTCGCCAGAATGCGTTGCGCAACCGCCAGAGCCTGTTTCCGCCATTCCTGAAGACCCGGCCCTTCGCGACCGCATCCTGTCGCTTCTGTCTCCAGTCCCCGTGCCGGAAGATCAGTTGTTGCGCGACCTGTCGCAGACCGGCACCGTCGCCGCGCGCCACCTCGCCACGCACCTCTCGGAGATGGAACTGACCGGCGTTATCGCCCGCCGCGCCGGGGGCGGGTTTGTCCGCCTCTGACCCCTGCGCCCCGATCCTTGCACCGGACATGGCCCCGGAAATCGTCCCCTGACCGATGGGGGACGCGCCCCCGGCGCTCCGAATACGGGCGAAACCGCCGCCATTGACAATCCCCCGGCGCCCCCCACATGGTCCGCGGCCCAAGGGGACAGGCCCGAATACACGCCGACAGATCCCCCCAGATCGAACAGTCCGAGGTTTCCGCCCATGCCCGTCGTCGTCGTTGAATCCCCGGCCAAAGCCAAGACAATCAACGGATATCTGGGCAAGGGTTACACCGTCCTGGCCAGCTATGGCCACGTCCGCGACCTGGTCGGCAAGGACGGCAGCGTCGATACCGAAAACGGTTTCGACATGACCTGGGAAATCCCTGCCGACAGCAAGAAACGCATCAAGGACATCGCCGACGCGCTGGCCGACGACCCGAACCTGATCCTGGCTACCGACCCCGATCGCGAGGGCGAGGCGATCAGCTGGCACCTGCAAGAGGCGCTGCTCAACCGCCGGGGCATTAAGAAGGACATGCCGGTCAGCCGCGTGGCCTTCAACGCCATCACCAAGAAAGCCGTGCAGGAGGCCATCGCCAGCCCGCGCGAAATCGACACGCCGCTGGTCCACGCCTATCTGGCGCGCCGCGCGCTGGATTATCTGGTGGGCTTCAACCTGTCGCCGGTCCTGTGGCGCAAGCTGCCCGGATCGAAATCGGCTGGCCGGGTGCAGTCCGTCTGCCTGCGCCTGGTGGTCGACCGCGAGATGGAGATCGAGGCCTTCGATGCCCGCGAATACTGGTCGGTTCGCGCCATGCTGGAAACCCCGCGTGGTCAGACTTTTGAAGCGCGTTTGGTCTCGCTGGCCGGCAAGAAACTGGACCGCTTCGATCTGGCCGACGCGACGCAGGCCGAACTCGCCGTGCAGGCCGTCGAAAGCCGCACGCTGACCGTCACGGCAGTCGAGGCCAAGCCGGCCAGCCGCAACCCCAGCCCGCCCTTCATGACCTCGACCCTGCAACAGGAAGCCAGCCGCAAATTCGGCATGGGCGCCAAGGCCTGCATGTCGACGGCGCAGCGCCTGTATGAAGCCGGACATATCACCTACATGCGGACCGACGGTATCGACATGGCGCCCGAAGCCGTGACCGGGGCGCGCGATGCCATCGCCGACCGTTACGGCAGGGACTACATCCCGTCCGAGCCACGCATCTACAAGAACAAGGCCAAGAACGCGCAGGAAGCGCACGAATGTATCCGCCCGACCGATATGACCAAGGCAGCGGACGAACTGCGCCTGGAAAAAGACCAGAAGCAGCTCTACGACCTGATCTGGAAGCGCACGCTGGCCAGCCAGATGTCGGGTGCACGGATGGAACGCACGACGGTCACGATCCGCGACAAGAACGAGCAGGTCGAACTGCGTGCCACTGGTCAGGTCGTGATTTTCGATGGCTTCATGAAGGTCTATACCGAAGGCCGCGATGACGATGCCGCGACATCCGACGACGACAAGCGTCTGCCCGCGATTCACGAAGGCGATGCGGCCAAGAAAGTCGCCGCCTATGCCGATGAGACGTCCGAGAACCAGTTGATCAAGGCCCCCTCGAACGCGGTTCTGGGTCAGCAGAGCTTCACCCAGCCGCCGCCGCGTTACACCGAGGCGACGCTGGTCAAGAAGATGGAAGAACTGGGCATCGGGCGCCCGTCGACCTATGCCAGCATCCTGTCGACCATCGTCGACCGTGGATATGCCCGCAAGGAAGGCAACCGCCTGTTCCCCGAAGATCAGGGACGGCTGGTGACGGTCTTCCTGTCGAATTACTTCCGACGCTACGTCAGCTATGACTTCACTGCCGGGCTGGAGGAGGAACTGGACGAGGTTTCCGCCGGCGACAAGGACTACAAGGACGTTCTGGCCCGTTTCTGGCGCGACTTTTCAGCGGCCATCGGCGAGACATCGGAGCTTCGGATCACCGAAGTCCTCGAGAAGATAAACGAAGTGCTGGAGCCGCATATCTTCCCCGACAAGGGCGACGGCACCGATCCGCGCCTGTGTCCGAAATGCGAGGCGGGCCGCCTGTCGATGCGCACGGCGCGATCCGGGGGGGCCTTCATCGGCTGCTCGAACTATCCCGAATGCCGCTATACCCGCCCCTTCGGCCCTCCGGGCCTGGAGGGGGAGCAGCAGGGCGACGAACGCATGCTGGGCGTGGAGCCGGAATCCGGGCTGGAGGTCTGGCTGAAATCCGGGCGCTTCGGGCCGTATGTTCAGCTGGGCGAAGCGACGGACGAGAACAAGAAACCCAAACGCTCCAGCCTGCCCAAAAGCTGGGCCCCCGATACCATCGACTATGATAAGGCCCTTCAGCTTTTGTCCCTGCCCCGTCACGTCGGCACCCATCCTGAAGACGGTGAACCAATCGAGTCAAACCTCGGGCGCTATGGGCCCTACGTCAAATGGAACAAGGTCTACGCCAACCTGCCGGACGAGGAGGAGATCTTCACCATCGGCATGAACCGCGCCGTTGAAGTGCTGGCCGAAAAGCTGGCCAAACGCGGCGGGCGCGGTGCCGCGGCGGCCCCTCTGCGCGAACTGGGTGAACACCCCGAAAACGGTGGCCCCATCAACGTAATGGAAGGTCGCTATGGCCCCTACGTCAAATGGGAGAAGGTGAACGCGACCCTGCCCAAGGAGATGACGCCCGAAGACGTCACAATGGCGCAGGCGGTGGAACTGATCGCAGCGAAGGCCGCGAAGTCGCCCAATAAGAAGGCGGCGACGAAAAAAACTGCCGCCAAGAAGAAAACGGCGGCAAAGAAGACCGCAGCCAAAAAACCGGCGCCAAAAAAGGCGGCATCAAAGAAACCGGTGGACGGCGCGGCTGGGGCCTGACCCCGGCCGCGCGCCCGCTGGGTCAAGCAGGCCCAGCCCCCTGCGTCCCGGTAAAGACCGAATAGATCGACTGCGATGCGGCCATGAACAGGCGGTTCCGCTTCGGCCCGCCAAAACAGATGTTGCCGCAAACTTCCGGCAGGCGGATACGGCCCAGCAAGGTGCCTTCCGGCGTCCAGATCGTCACCCCGGAATAGCCGACGTTGCGGCCTGCATTCGATGACGCCCAGACGTTGCCCGCTACGTCCGTCCGCAATCCGTCCGGCCCGCATTTTATACCGTCCACCACGCAGTCCGAAAACACGCGCCGGTTCGACAACGTGCCATCGGCGGCGACATCCATCGCTATGATCTCGCCATTGCCGCCCGGTCCGGTATCGCCCGGACCCTTGCCGGTCGAGGCGATATACAGAACCGATTGATCGGGCGAGAAACACAGACCATTCGGGTCCGCCGCATCCGCTTCGGTCGCCACGCGCGTCACGGTGCCGGAGCCATCGACGCGATAGGTCGCGGTCTCCATCTCCCGGTTCCAGTCGCCGATTTCGGGCGGCTGCCCCAGACGCGGGTTCAGCAATCCGGCCGCATTCGACGGACCACCGGCGGCATCCGGCGCGCCTTCGTACAATTGTCCGCCATAGGGCGGATCGGTAAACCAATAGCTGCCATCGGGATGCGCCACGATATCGTTGGGCGAATTGAACCGCTTACCCTCGAACATATCGGCCAGGATCGTGACTGACCCGTCCAGTTCATAGCGCACGACACGGCGCGTCAGATGTTCGGCCGACAATTGCCGTCCCTGATAATCGAAGCTGTTGCCGTTGGAATTGTTCGACGGTTTACGGAACTCCGAGACATGTCCGTCCTCGTCCAGCCAACGCATCTGCCGGTTTTCGGGAATGTCGGACCAGATCAGGTATTTTCCGACGCTGTTCCAGGCCGGTCCCTCGGCCCAGCGCGCCCCGGTCCAGAGCCGTTCGATCGACGCATTGGGCTGCATCACGCCCCAGAATCCATCCTCGGCCGCAACCAGATCGGGGTCCCAGAAATACACGTTCGGGTCAGCATCGGGGCCGAACTCGCGGCGCGGCGTGGTAATGGTCGACAGCGGCTCGACTGCCGTGGATTGCGCATTCGCGGCCACTGCGGTCAGCGCGACCGCCCCTCCGCCAAGTGCGCCAAGGGCCTGCCTGCGCGACAGATGACTGATGTGCTTCGTCATGATGATCCTCCCAGATACCGGCATGTGCCACAGGCGATGGTAAGTCACGGCGGGCCGTCGGCGCGCGCGATGCTTCCCCTGCGTCACCTTCCAGCGGAAACCCGCCCAGACGGTCCCCCTTGCAGCAGATCGGGACGTCTGAAACCCTCGGTGCATGACTACCATCACAGCCCGTCTCGACGCCGACGGAACACTTGTCGCAGACCCCGCCCCCGCCCTTCCTTGGTGGAGTTTCAGCAAGACGATTATCGCCGCCCTCTTCGTCGACGCAGCGGCACGGGGAGAGCTGTCGCTGGATGCGCCGTGTCCCGGCCGGGCGTGGACGATCCGCGATCTCCTCCGGCATCGCGCCGGTTTGGGCGATTATGGTCTCCTGCGGGCCTATCAGGCCGCCGTCATGGCAGCCGACCCGGTCTGGTCCGCCGACGACTTTCTGCGCGCCGTCCCGCCGGACCGGCCCGGCACGCCACCGCGCACCCGGTTCGCCTATTCCAACATCGGCTATCTGCTGGCCAGGCAGGCGCTGGAAGATGCCACAGCTACGCCCCTTGCCACCTTGCTGCGCGATCGGTTGGCCATTCCGCTCGGCCTGTCCTCCGTGCGCCTTGCACAATCCGTCGAGGATTTCGCCGATCTGCCTTTTGCGGCAAACGGGTATCACCCCGGCTGGGTCGCGCATGGTTGCGTCATGGGCACCCCGACAGATGCCGTGCGAATGCTGCGGGCTATCCTGTCGGACCCGTCGCTGGCACAGATGCAGGACGACCGACCACTGTCATTCTCCGACCCCGGCCGACCGTGGACGCGGGCCGGTTATGGTCTGGGGCTGATGATCGGCGACGTGGGATCGGCGGGCCGCGCCATCGGCCATTCCGGCGGCGGTCCATTCTCGGCCAACGCCGTCTATGCCGTCCCGGATTGCCCCGGATCAGCCGTCGTCGCCTGTTTCACCCCCGGCGGAAACGAGGCTCCGGCGGAACTTGCCGCCGTTGCCCTGGCGCTCCGGCCTTGAAACCGTCCCCTTGGCGGGCGACATGACCTGCCAACCGAAGGATGCCCCCATGACTGCACTGCCGCCCCTGACCCCGCGCCCCGACGTGACGGCGTTCCTGCTGACCCGCCGGTCCCGCCCGGCCAAGACGCTGGTGGCCCCCGCCCCGGATCGCGCGGCGCTGGAACCGATGCTGACCGCCGCCCTGCGCGTTCCCGATCATGGCAAGCTGGAGCCCTGGCGCCTGATCGTCTTGCGGGATGCGGCGCTGATCCGGCTGGCCGATCTGACGACGCGGCTGGGCGCGGCGCAGGATCGCGATGCCGACAAGCTGGCCAAGGCCCGTGCAATGTTCACCGACGCACCCGCGATGGTCGCCGTGATCGGATCGCCGCAACCGTCCGACAAGGTTCCCGCCATCGAACAGACGTTGTCCGCCGGGGCGGTCTGCCTCGGCCTGGTGAACGCTGCGCTGGCGGCGGGATGGGGGGCAAACTGGCTGTCGGGCTGGATGGCGACGGACCGTGACTGGCTGACACGGGGGCTGGATCTTGCCGCATCCGAATACGTCGCGGGCTTCATCGTTCTGGGCACCGAGACCTCCGCGCCGCCCGACCGCCCGCGACCGGACGTCGATGCCCTGACAACATGGGTGGAGGCATGATCGACGACGCACTCCGCGCAATTTCGCAACTCGGCGACCCGCGTTTTCGCCGCGTCCTGCTTGCCGGTGTCGGGCTGTCGCTGGCACTTCTGATCGGGTTCTCCGCCCTGCTGGTCTGGGGCGCAGCGGCCCTTGTCGGCCCCTCTGTCACCCTGCCGTGGCTGGGCGAAGTCACCTGGCTCGACAATGCGGCAGGGTGGGCCGCTGTCCCCTTCACGCTGATCGCGTCGATCTTCCTGATGGTGCCGGTCGCGTCCGCCTTCACCGGGCTGTTCCTCGACCGGATCGTCGACGCGGTCGAGGATCGCCACTATCCCCACCTGCCCCCCGCCCGGCATCAGGGCTGGGGCGAGATGTTGCGCGAAAGTGCCGGGTTCCTCGGCCTCGTCATTGCCGCGAACCTTCTGGCCCTGATCGCCTATATCTTTCTCGCGCCCTTCGCGCTGTTCATCTTCTGGGCGGTGAACGGATTTTTACTGGGGCGGGAATATGCGCAGATGGTCGCCCTCCGCCGGATGCCCGTGGCCGAGGCGCAGGCGTTCCGCCGCCGCAACCGGGGTGCCATCTGGGCGATGGGTGTGCTGATGGCGATCCCGTTGTCGGTGCCGGTGCTGAACCTGCTGGTCCCGGTCATCGGTGCGGCCAGTTTCGCGCACCAGTTTCACCGTCTGAACCGGCTCTAGCCGCCGAATTCGGGCCGTCCGGTCCAACGACGCATATCGTCGATACTCAGTGTCCCGGACATGATGAACCAGACCAGCGGCACCCAGAGAACCAGTGTGATCGCCGTGGCGATGCCCACGCGACGCCACAGGTTGAATTCGACCGGTGACGAAACATGGGTGCCGGGCACCCGTTCACCCCGGTCGCCCTGCGTGTCCTGCCCGACCTGAAGCCCGATCAGGAAGACCATGGCCCAAACCATGGCGAAAAGGACGAAAGCGGAGAATATACCCATCAGACCTGCTCCAGTTCGACAAGCGTTCCGGTGAAATCCTTCGGATGCAGGAACAGGACCGGCTTGCCATGTGCTCCGATCTTCGGCTCGCCCGATCCCAGCACCCGTGCGCCCGAGGCAATCAAACGGTCGCGGGCCGCCAGGATGTCATCCACTTCATAACAGATGTGATGGATACCGCCCGACGGGTTCTTGGCCAGAAACCCACTGATCGGGCTGTCGTCGCCCAACGGGTGCAGCAGTTCGATCTTGGTGTTCGGCAGATCGATGAACACGACCGTGACGCCATGGTCCGGCTCGTCCTGCGGCGGGTTCACCCGTGCCCCCAGCGTATCGCGGTATTGCGCGGCGGCGGCGTCCAGATCGGGGACCGCGATGGCCACGTGGTTCAGCTTGCCGATCATGTCGCGCCCCTTATGCCTTTGTGCGGCGTTATGCGATGCGGCCCCGGCCCCCGCAAGCGGCCTGCGCGATTTGTCGCGCGCCGTTCATCATTCGTTAGGGATGTAATGCGCAACTGTCAGACGAAAGATGAGGAGAGGCACGATGATGGATCCCGACATGCTGGTGCGCCCTGCACCCACCCCGCAACGTCCGCTTCTGGGCCAGACCGTCCTGTTGGTCGAAGACAGCCGGTTCGCGTCCGAGGCGGTGCGCATGCTGGCCCTGCGGTCCGGTGCGCGCATCCGCCGGGCCGACTGCATCGCGTCGGCGGAACGGCACCTGCTGACCTATCGCGCCGGGATCGCCATCGTCGACCTGGGCCTGCCCGACGGTTCGGGGCTGGAGCTGATTTCACGTCTCGCCAGTGCCACGCAGCGTCCCACGGTCCTGCTCGCCACCTCCGGTCAGCCCCGTGATGAGGTGGAGGCGGAGGCCTGCGCCGCCAGGGCCGACGGCTTTCTGCCAAAACCCATAGAAAGCCTCGCCACGTTTCAACAGATCATCCTGCGCCATCTTCCGGCGGAAGACTGGCCCAATGGCCTGAGCGTTGTCGGCACCGAAACCGTCCAGCCGGATCGCCTCGCCCTGTCGGAAGATTTTGCCTATGCGGATCGTCTGTTGGGGGACGAGAGTATCGCGCCCCGCTTCGTGGCCAATTTTCTCGCTGGATTGGCGCGCACCGGCCACGATCCCGTACTTCTGGCCGAGGCGGAAGGCCTGGCCGCACAGACGATGGACGACCTGCGCCCGCGCCTGCGCCGCCTGATTGCCGAACGGCTTGGCGAACGACGGGTGGTGTAGGCAGGTCTTTCAGGCGGCTGCGAACTCCGACAGGGACCGAAGCTGCTGGCCACCCGCGTCGAAGTTCGACGGTGCCAGCCATGCCAGACGCGCCGCCCGCACCTGGGACCAGTCCCCGTCGATAATGGCGAACCATCCCGACAGATCGGTCATTTCGGCGCCAGGCGGGTCGCCCCGTCCAGCCGGATGACCTCTCCGTTCAGCATCGGGTTGGTCGCGATATGGCCGACCAGCGCGGCAAATTCCGCCGGATGTCCCAGACGCGGAGGATAGGGCACCTGTGCGCCAAGCCTGTCCTGAATGTCCTGCGGGAACGCCGTCATCATCGGCGTCAGGAACAGGCCGGGGGCCACGGCGACGACGCGAATGCCCGACCGCGCCAGATCGCGCGCCATCGGCAGGGTCATCGCCGCCACGCCGCCCTTGGACGCGGCATAGGCGATCTGACCCATCTGGCCGTCATAGGCCGCGATCGAAGCCGTGTTCACGATTACGCCGCGTTCGCCGTCCGGCCCCCGGCCATCCTGCTCCGCCATGATCGCGGCGGCGGCCGAGGCACAGTTGAACGTGCCGATCAGATTGATGCCGACGGTTCTGGCGAACAGCACCGGATCATGCGCCCCGTGGCGACCCACGGTCCTGGCGGCAGGCGCGACGCCCGCGCAATTGACCATCAGGTCCAGCCGGTGCCCCTCCGCCACGGTTGCCAGAATCCTGGCGCAGGCCGGGGCGTCCGTCACATCCAGCTTGTGAAATGTCCCGCCCAGCTCTTCGGCGAGGCCCGCCCCCTTATCGTCAAGATCAAGGATCGCGACTGACCCGCCCGCCCCGGCAATATGCCGCGCGACCGCTTCGCCCAAACCTCCGGCCCCGCCCGTGATCGCCGCTCCGCATCCGCTCAAGTCCATCGCACCCTCCCGCGCTGATCGGTGCGACGGTAAAGTCGCGGGCGGTCAGCGCAAGTCCGGTGCGGTGACGCTGGCGCGGATCTTGCTGCCGGTATCGTCGCTGTCCGCCGAAATGCCGACGCCGACCAGCAGACCCGGTGTCCCGCCGAAGGCGCGGGCATAATCCGCCGCCAGATCGACGCTTTCACTTTGCTGTCCTGTCCCCGCCGGGCGCAGGACGATGGTTTTCATGCCTGCAAGATAGGGACTGTCCTGCAGGGTGCCGCGGACGTCGTCACCGCCCCAGACATAGACCAGCACCCGCGTATCCGCATCCCGCAGCAAAGCTGTCGCACGCTTCGGGTTCAGGCCCGCGGCCTTCGCGGGCGTGGTCCAGGCAAAATAAATCGCTAGGTTGCGGTCGTCCCCGCCCTTGCGGCTCAGGTCGGTCGCAGGCACCCCCTCGGCCACGGCCCAGCCCCAGCTGGCGCGCGTCGCGCCCTGCATCGACACTGGCGTTGCCCGCCACAGCAACGATACGGTGCCGTCGGACACAACCTGCAAAGATGCCCCCTGCATGCGATAATCATTTGAAAACAGGCGAAAGAAACCCTGTTCCGTCCAATTTTTATCGAATGGAAGGGGCTGCGCCGTTGCGGAACCGGCAAGGCTGGTCGAAGCGAGGAGGACGGCGGCGATGGCCGATGCGATATGTTTCATGCCCCTGATTTAAGGCTGCGATCGGCGAAGTCCCCTGACATGCGCGTGACCTGCGAAAATCATGCGCCAGCAGGCCGGATCGTTGGAAAAGCTGTGGAGAAGCGCAAATCCTCCCTTTACAGAAACGTCGCTTGCCTGCACCATATATTGTAGAGGGGACATAGAGACGATCATATGGGTCGCGTTCTCCACCAGTCCTATGGGCGCAGAAGAAGGCGGGACATGCTTCACGAACGGCAGCAGTTTTCAGAAACAGGCGACCTCCACCCGATCGATTTGGTCGAGACCGTGGCCGAAAGCCACGACTGGGCCTTCGATCGGGTTGGAGACGACCAGATTTCCATGCAGGTCGAAGGACAGTGGCGCAACTACTCCGTCACTCTTGCATGGTCCCAGACGGACGAAACCCTGCGGCTGATCTGTTGCTTCGAGATGCAGCCGCCGGAGACCAGTCTGCCGCGTCTCTACGAGACCTTGAATCTTGCCAACGACGAATGCTGGGCCGGATCCTTCAGCTATCTGAAGGATCGGAAGATGATGATCTGGCGGTATGGCCTCGTCCTCGCGGGCGGTGTCTGCGCACAGGTCGATCAGGTCAACCATATGGTGGCCGAAGCGATCATGGCCGGCGAGCGCTACTATCCGGCCTTCCAACTGGTGTGCTGGGGCGGTCGCGCGCCGCATGTCGCAATGCAGATCGCCATGGCCGAGGCTTACGGCCACGCCTGATCTTTTCCTCGCACCGGACAGGCCCTAGGGTCAGACCCCGGAGGGTTGCGCATGGATTTCACCGATATCGACACACGCGGAGTCGTGCTTCTGGGCTGCGGCAAGATGGGTTCCGCGATGCTGGCCGGCTGGCTCGACAACGGCCTGTCGCCAGCCGCCGTTACCGTATTGGACCCCAAGCCATCGGACTGGCTGCGCGGCACGGGCGTTCGCATCAATACCGATTTGCCCGCCGCCCCCGCCATCGCCCTGATCGCCGTCAAGCCGCAGATGATGGGCGACGCCCTGCCCGCCTTGCAGTCGCTGACCGACACCCTGTTCGTCTCGATCGCCGCGGGCACACCCATCGTCGCCTTCGAAGCCGCGTTCGGGTCGGACGCCCGCATCGTGCGCGCCATGCCGAACACCCCGGCGGCGGTCGGCAAGGGCATCACCGCCCTTGTCGGGAATTCCGCCGCCACCCCCGCCGATCTTGATTTGGCCGGGCAATTCCTGTCCGCCGTCGGCGAAGTGGTCCGGTTGGACGACGAAGACCGGATGGATGCGGTCACCGGGCTCTCCGGCTCCGGCCCGGCCTATGTCTTTCACAT
>Ga0207903_1000336_pt1 | contig 15024 bp, 7 predicted proteins | sample MalvirmetaMSP131_FD_184234 | JGI IMG/M metagenome (GOLD analysis project Ga0207903, IMG submission 184234) | Marine viral communities from the Deep Pacific Ocean - MSP-131 (SPAdes) | ecosystem: Environmental > Aquatic > Marine > Oceanic | place: Atlantic Ocean | collected 2011-06-25
TGCTCGTTTCTCTTTTTGTTTTTCAGTAACAGGTTGGCCCAATAAAGCAGGGTTTGTTCCATGAACTTCCCAATTCTTAAATTTATATTTAACAAGCCATTTTTTCAGCAAAGCAATTGTAAGTTCTTTTGCTTGTTCATAACCTTTAAGTTCTGCTAAATCAAAATCTTTCAATATTATAAATTCGGCTTGAGTTAATTCATTTTTTTTTGCTTTTTCAATAAGTTCATTAACTTTATCAAGATAACCTAATGCAGCAACCCAATTTCCTTCTTTATTCTGTACTTGGGGATCAATTGGCCCCAATACAGAAAAATAATCCATATATATATCATCTCCACTCATGCAGAAAATAGTTCCTGCACTAAATGCATAATCAGGTACTATAAAATTTACTTCTTCATAATGATGTCGCAGTATATTAACATACCTTTCAACTGCTATTGCACTCCCACCTCCTGTCGTCAGAATAACAAATAGTTTATTTTTTTTATCTTTATCATTGGCTAATTCTTCGATAATTTTTAAAATTTCCTTTTCTGCTCCATCAATTATTTGACCATAATAGGTGAAAATATCAGCATCTAATTTATTCGATATTTCATTTAATTTTTTTGATAGAATGTCCTTAATAGAATTTCCAACTGATGGTCTCATAATTTGTATAACTTAGAAAAATTTAGGGGAGTAATTCAAATATATAAAATATTTGAATTAAATCAATACATTCACTATATGGTATTATGGCCAATAATACAATAAAATAAGGCTAATATGCCAATTAACACTAATGCCAATAATAAAATTATACTTTGAATTTAAGAACATATGTCCGTACATAAAAATAAAAAATCCCCTTAAATTATTTGAAATCAAATAGTTAAAGGGGGTTTATGTTGGCCCACTAGGGCTCGAACCTAGACTCTTCTGGACCAAAACCAGACGTGTTGCCAGTTACACCATGGGCCAATTCCATAATGTGGGCGCAAATTTAATACAAACTTTGGGTTGCACAAATAAATTAGTTAAAAAAAGCACCCTTTTATTTTTAAAAATATCTTTAGATATCTTCCGTTAGTATTTTTTTATCATTCACCTAAATATATTATTAGTAAATTCGCCTCAACGAAAATTGTAACATTACATGGTCGATTTTAACTTTAGCAAGTGGAATAAAATTATTGGTTGGTCTGTTTTTTTTATTGCCCTAATTACGTATTGGCTCACTGTAGAACCTACGGTTAGTTTTTGGGATGCAGGAGAATATATTACAACTGCAAGTAATTTAGAGGTTGGACACCCTCCTGGAGCACCGCTATATCAGTTATTGGGTGCCTTCTTCTCCATTTTTGCCATGGACGCTTCTAGCATTGCATTGACCATAAATTTAATGTCTGTTTTTGCTAGTGCATTTACTATATTATTTATGTTTTGGTCATTAACTATTTTGTTGACCAATGTAGTTTCAAAACAAACTGAAATCACAAAAAATAATGCTATTGCCATCTTAGGAAGTGCCGCTGTTGGCTCAATGGCATTTACATTTACAGATAGCTTTTGGTTTTCTGCAGTCGAGGCAGAAGTTTATGCTGCTGCGGCTTGTATGCTGTCTATTATGTTTTATTGTGGACTTCGCTGGGAACGTGAAATGTTCACTCCGCGCGGAGATCGATGGCTCATTTTAATTTCTTTTATCGTTGGACTATCTTTTGGAGTGCATTTTATGGCGTTACTTACCATTCCGGCCATTGGGTTTTTGTATTTCTTTAAAAAATATAAAACGGTTACTGTTAAGAATTTTTTAATTGCAAATGTGGTCGTGGTGGCCATCTTACTTTTCATATTTAAGTTATTGCTTCCTATGACGATGAAGTTCTTTAGCGCTACAGAATTGTTTTTTGTGAACACCATAAGGCTCCCGTTTAACTCAGGTACCCTCTTTGCAGGCTTACTTTTTATAACGCTTTTTTACTTCGGATTAAAATACACTAAAAAGAAAGGCCATACTACTTTTAATACTTTAATACTTTGTGTTCTTTTCATATTTATAGGGTTTTCAAGCTGGCTTATGTTGCCAATTCGTGCCAACGCTGGAACTGTTATTAATGAAAATAACCCTAATAACGCACGCGAACTTTTAGCGTATTATAACCGTGAACAATATCCTGAAACACATCTTTTTTACGGCCCTCAATTTACAGAAGCCTATGTAGGTTTGGACGCTCAAAACCCTTATAAAGATGATAAGCCTAAGTACGAAAAAGACGAAGCATCTGGCAAGTATATTATTGTAAATGAATGGAAAAATGCCGCTCAAAATACAGATGACGCACAAAAGGCAATATTGCCTCGTATGTGGAGTATTGAACACGCAGGAAACTATTTGGAATATACCAACGGATTAGAATTTGGTATTAAACGAGAATACCGAAATGAAGAACGACTAGTCGAAGAGGTTTCAAAATTTAAAGAAGCCTACCAGAATGGTCTTGTGGATGGTGATGATTATCATGATTTCTTAAACCAATTTGGCCCCTTCTTAGATATAAAGAAACCTTCCTTTATTGACAATATGAAGTTTATGTTCGTGTTTCAATTTGGAAAAATGTATTGGCGTTATTTTATGTGGAATTTCACAGGTCGTCAAAATGATGTACAATGGCAAGGAGGAAATCTTAACGGAAATTGGATAAGTGGTATTACATTTATTGATGAATGGCAATTAGGATCACAAGATTCGCTCCCAGATGATTTAAAAAATAACAAAGCTAGAAACACCTATTATTTTCTGCCATTAATCCTTGGAATATTAGGGTTAGTATTTCACGCCAAAAACGATAAAAAAAGCTTCTGGGTCCTAATGGTATTATTCCTTTTTACGGGATTAGCCCTTAAGGTGTACCTCAACGAAAGACCTTTTGAGCCTCGTGAACGAGATTACGCCGTTGTAGGATCATTTTATGTTTTTGCCATGTGGATTGGTTTTGGGGTATACGCCCTTTACGAGGTAGTAAAAGATTATTTAAAACCTAAAGTTGCACTGCCAATTGTACTTGTGGCAACCACATTAGCAGCACCCATTCTTTTAGCAACACAAAACTGGGACGACCACGATCGTTCTGGTCGTTATACGGCTAATTCTATGGGAAGAATGTACCTCGATTCCTGTGATGAAAATGCAATTCTATTTACCATTGGAGATAACGATACGTTTGCGCTATGGTATCAACAAAATATTGAAAAGTATCGTCAGGATGTTCGCATTGTCAATACCAGTTTATTTCAGACAGATTGGTATATAGACGATATGAAGAAAAAAGCTTTCTCTAGTGATCCAATCCCTTCACAGCTTAAACATGAACAGTATCGTTACGGCGTTCGAGATGTTATTGCATATCAAGAAACCAAAGAAGATACGGTGGACATTAAAACTTGGATGAATTGGGTTGCCAGTGAAAACCCGTTAACCAAAGTAGAACTTAATAGTGGACAGTTTATAAGCTCGTTCCCTTCAAAAGTAATTAGAGTTCCCGTCGATAAAGAAGCTGTACTTAAAAATGGCATTGTAGAACAAAAAGACGCCGATAAGATTGTGCCTTATATTGATATAGTTTTAAAAGGTGATTACGTTTACAAAAACCGTTTATTAATGCTCGATATCATTGCCAATAATAACTGGGAGCGTCCTATTTATTTTAGTGGTGGAGCCTTTGGTGATGACGATTATTTATGGATGAAGGACTACCTACAACTAGACGGGGTCGTTTATAAGCTTGTTCCCATAAGAACACCTGTGGATAGAAGAAATCCATTTGATATGGGAAGAATTGATGCTGACAAAATGTATGATATTGTCATGAGTTGGGATTGGGGTAATAGTGGAAATCCCGATATTTATCACGATACCGAAACCAGAAGAAACGGAATAACCTACCGAAGCAATTTAGCGCGTTTGGCAGATGCCTTAATAAAAGAAGGTAAACAGGAAAAAGCCGAAGCTATTCTAGACCTAGCCATGGAAAAGATGCCGGTTAAATATTTTGAATATTATTCCCTTTTAGAACCGTTTATTTTAAGTTATTATGAACTTGAAAAAACCGAAAAAGCGCGAAAGGTTTTTGAAGAGACCTCAGCAAAATACCAAAGCTACGTAGCCTATTATGGCGCTATGTCTATGGAAGAACAAGCTGAAAATCTTCAGGAGATTTATTCAAAATTGAATCAATATGAAAGCCTGGTAGAAATAGTGTATGTGTATGACACCGATGAATACTACCAACAGCAAAAACAAATTTTCAAAAATTACCTGCTACCATTTAAAGGACTCTTTGAACGTTTAGATATGAATATCGACACAGAGTTTTTACAAAAAGAACGTCTCACTGAAAAATTATTGGATTCCCTTCTTAATGATTCGGTAGAGGAATAGCTATGAAATTGCTTTTTTCGAAAACGCCCAAATTTGTCACTTGGTTATATCCAAAACGAATTTGGGCGTTTTCACGTTCAGAAAACAAAGTCTACCTCTCCTTTGATGATGGCCCTATCCCCGAAGTGACTCCTTGGGTTTTGGACCAACTAAACGCCTACAATGCCAAAGCTACATTCTTTTGCATTGGTGAAAACATAAAAAAACATCCTGAAATTTTCCAAAGAATTATTTCTGAAGGACACACTTTTGGCAATCATACCTTTAATCATCTAAAAGGAACTGAAACCGCTTCTGAAAAATATATTCAAAACGTCGACGCCTTTGAAAAATCCATTCAAAATTTGAAGATTCAAAAATCAAATCTATTTCGACCACCGTATGGGAAAATTACAAGAAATCAGTCAAAAATTCTTCAGAAAAAAGGATACAAAATAGTCATGTGGGATTTATTAAGTTATGACTGGGATAAAGACATTTCTCCAGAAAAATGCCTTCAAATTGTATTACAAAATATACAACCAGGAAGTATTGTTGTTTTTCACGATAGTGTAAAGGCAGAAAAAAACCTTCGATATGTTTTACCGAAGGTTTTGAAAAATTTAAGCAACCAAAATCTAAAATTGGTTGCAATAACTTAATTTAAACTTTAATTAATCAATAAGTTTAAAAAAGGAACTATTAGTCCTGTAGCATCGGTATCGTTTTGAGCCCAAACTTCAATGTAATCGTTTGGCGCAAGAGTGGTTGTTCCCGTAAACGACATAGCCCTAATATCTCCCCCTCCAACAACTTTGGTAGAGATGGCAGTTGGGGTTAAAATAACACCATTTTTTGCTATAAAGAAGGTGAAAAACTTATTACTTCCCACGGCATCTGCTGTAAAGGACGCCTGAATTGTAAAAATTCTAGTTTTTGAACCATCATACATGATTCTGTTATTAACAGTTGAAGTGGTTCTGAACATCCCTGTTGAAGTTGTCGTCCCTAATATTTTTGTTCTTCCTGCAGCCCCTGTGGCAGTAAAATTAGTTGTCGCAGAAGTAGATATATATATATTCCCCGCTGCCACATCATCAATTTCTACGGGTATTCCTGGACAGTTAACAGTCCATCTTTTGGTAAAATTATACCCAGTGTATGGCGAAGTTCCAACTACATAAGTACCTCCGCCGTAAAAAACAACATCTTTTAAAACCGCATCTCCATTAATGGTCGTTACTCCAGTAACTCTAAATCCTGTTCTCCCAGCGAGTACATTACTATAACCCCCCACTTTTTGAACAAGATCAAATGTTCCGGTTAGAGTTTCATAGGTATTTGAGTTGTTAGAATCCCACCCTACATTACTTAACAATAGACGGCTAATATTATTATAAGTTATCCCTGCAGTATTATTGACAAATTGAATAGTACTTACAAAGACTAATCCAAAACCACTTATAGTTCCAACAGAGTTCGAGCTTGCCACAAAAGAATCCCTGAAAATAATATTTTGTGTGCTCGTTCCAGTCATGTTAAAAACTGTCCCTCCCACTCCAGGCGCAGAGAGCGTAACTTGTCTTATACTCCCTCCCGTTGTTCCAGTTAATAAAACACCTCCTGAACGAAGTAAAATGTCCTCATTGGTATCCCGACCAGTGATATAAGCGTTGTTCAATTCAATAGGAAATGAGAGAGAAACAGTTCCGTTAATCTCATACAGTGTATTTGAAGTAAGCAAATATCTTGTTCCTCCCCCAGCAGTTAATTCGGAAGCTAAATCTGAAGCAGACTTTACTAGTTTATAGTTAGTTCGCTTGTCATTATCTGAATTTATTTTTACCCAAGTAGTCGTTGGAGTATCATAATAATAGTAAGCTTTTACCGTGGTATCATAAACTAATAAACTATTTGCTGGCGTAATAATAGCAATTCTTTCAGTGGTTGTCATTCTAGGGACTAATACCCCTTGAGTAGTAGACGTAACATCAAGAATTGATGTTACATTAGGGCTTGTGGTTCCAATTCCAACTTGGGAATAAGTTGATGGTATTACCATAAAAAATACAGTTAGTGTAAAAAATACTAACTGACATAAGTAGGCATTTGTTTTTAACATGTAAGTAAAAAATATTTAAAATTTTCGGAACAAATGTATGTGTGTTTCAGGTAACTATACACAACAAAATGTTAAATATTTAATGGTAGTTAAAAATTGTAAGAAATTTATATAAATATAATTATAACTATTTGAAAAATAGCTATTTATAATTTTTATAAAGTAGGAAAGTAATTAGATAAACAGGGAGGGAGCTAAACAAATTCCTTAACAAGGCCTATCAAGGTATTGGCATCTTGTTCACCACTTTGTCGCCATTTCATTTCACCATTTTTGTAGATCATAAGAGTAGGTAGACCTTTTACGCGCAATGCATCAGAAAGTTCCTGGTTTTTCTCGATATCAATTTTAATAACTCGAGCCTTATCACCTAGGGCCGCGGCAACATCACGTAACACAGGATGCATCTCTTTACAGGCCTCATCCCATTCTGCATAAAAGTCAAGCAAAACTGGTACGTTTGTTTCTATTAGTTCTCCAAATTTTGACATACGTTTGAAGTATTTCTTTTAAATGCTAATTACAAATATAACATTTCCCCTTAATTAGGCACTATTCACCCTTTTTTTTAGTTGAATCACAGTCACTTCTGGCCAGATTCCTACTCGACCGGGATAGCCTAAAAACCCGAAGCCCCTATTTACATTTATATATCTTCCCAATTCTTCATAAATCCCTGCCCAATGTTCATAGCGATACTTTACAGGGCTCCATTTAAACCAACCTGGAATTTCTATACCAAATTGCATGCCGTGTGTATGACCCGATAAGGTTAAGTGAAAATGTCTATCGTCTTGCTTTACTTTTTCCGCCCAATGGGAAGGATCATGGCTCATTAATATTTTAAAATCAGTTTTTGAAACACCTGCACACGCTTTTTCTAAATCACCTGCTTTTTTAAATCCCCCTGCTCCCCAATTTTCTACTCCAATGAGTTTTATTTGTTCTCCGTTTCTAGTGATTTCAACATGTTCATTCAAAAGTAATTTCCATCCCATTTCCTTCTGAATATCCTTCAATTTTTGAAGATTATTCTTTTTATCAACTTCAGTTGGCCAACCAATATAATCTCCATAATCGTGGTTTCCCAGTACCGAATACACTCCATCCTTAGCGGTGAGTTTAGAGAAATATTCCTTCCATGGAAGCATCTCATCAGCTTTATTATTTACCAAGTCTCCTGTAAACAATATGACATCGCTTTGTTGTTCATTAATTAAGTCAACCCCGTAAGCGACTTTCTTTTTATTATCAAAGCTTCCACTATGCACGTCACTTATTTGTGTAATAGTATACCCATCGAAAGCTTCAGGAAGGTCGTCAAATTCAAGGGCATATTTAAGGACTTTATAATTATACTTACCTCTGTACATTCCATAGAGCAAAGACGCAAATGGAATGGCTGCCATCCCAATAGCAATAGTACTTATAAATTTTCTTCTAGAAGGTAAATAAAAACCATTATCACTACCTCCAAATTTTGAAAAAAGTCCAACCCCAAAACGAATAATATCTTCCCCAAACATAACTATTATTACCAGCAGTTTTGGAACAAAAATGGTAAGGAATAGGCCAAAGGTATACATACGAGAGGGGGTCATTTGTCTCCCATGAACTCCCCCAGTAAGCTGGTAAATAAACAACCCCAATAAGACTATAGAAACTATAAAATACAACCAATGTAACCATTGGCTTTTTGAAACGGTTTTAATTGCCTGAAAAGCATAGATGTCTATTAAGAAATAAATAGAGATAAAAATTATCCAACGAACCATATTTTTCCTTTAAGATGTTAAAGATACAGGGCTTGGTAAAAGTAAAGTAAGAATTTACTTTTTTTTAACGTGTTTTTGTACCTTCGGTTTTTCCAACCCTCAATGGTATGAAACGAAGAACATTTATACAAAATGCATCCTTAGGCAGTTTAGGCATTGTTGCAACTGCTTCAGTTATTGGTTGTAAAGAAAATGAAATTGATAAAGGTGGTGCAACTTCTAATAATTCTGAAAGCACTATTCCTATAGTAATTGCCACTTGGAATGTTCCCAATTCTACTAAAAAAGCTTGGGACGTTATTGAAAATGGAGGGACAGCATTAGATGCTATTGAGCAAGGTTGTATGGTAGAAGAAGCCAATGCCGAAGGACAAAGCGTAGGTATTGGAGGACTCCCCGATCGTGACGGAAATGTTACTTTAGATGCTTGCATCATGAACAAAGAAGGCAATTATGGAGCCGTAGTATATCTTCAAAATATTAAGCACCCTATTTCGGTTGCACGAAAGGTGATGGAGAATACACCTCACGTTATTTTAGCCGGAAAAGGAGCCGAACAATTTGCCTATTCTGAAGGGTTTCAGAAAGAAAATTTACTTACGGAAGCCTCTAAAAAAGCTTGGGAAGGATGGAAAAAAACCTCAGAATATAAACCCATTATTAATATCGAAAACCATGACACTATTGGGATGCTTGCAATCGATAAAAATGGCGACATCTCTGGAGGCTGTACCACCAGTGGCTTGGCATATAAAATGGCAGGACGCGTGGGTGATTCACCTATTATTGGGTCAGGACTTTTTATTGACAATGAAGTAGGCGGCGCTACAGCGACAGGTTTGGGAGAGGAAGTATTAAAAACTGTGGGTAGTTTTTTAATTGTAGAATTAATGCGACAGGGGAAATCCCCTCAAGAAGCCTGTGAAGAAGCAATAGGTAGAATTGTGTCAAAAAATAAAGACTTCAAAGATTTTCAAGTGGGTTATATTGCTGTAAATAAAAAAGGGGAAACCGGTTATTTTAGTATTCATGAAGGGTTTTCGGTCACAAAACATAGTGAAAAAGAGAACATTAATATTCCTTCAAAGTTTTTCAATAAAGCATAAACAATCCTTTTGCTTTGAGTTAAATTGAAATAAAATCATCTTCAAAACCCTTAATTATTTCACAAAAATGAAATAATTGGGTGGGGTAATATAATTTTTAATAGTTTTGCAAAACATAAGTAGGTTGATCCCTATATGGGGGTTAATCAAATTTGGGGCGAAAAGTCATCACATCTGTGGTGGCTTTTCTATTTTTTATTACTTCTATGAAATCATACATTATTAAAAATCTATGAATTCATATAGGTTTTCCAATTCTTCACAATTTACCTTTGAAGTCCCAACTCTTTCTTCCTGAACCTCCTACTTAGCTAGGTATGTTACTCAAAACACAGAATTATGAAGAAGTTTATTTTATTTAGTCTTGTCGCCTTTTTTTGCCATAGTCTTTTTTCCCAAGTAGGCATTGGTAATACCGATCCAAAATCTACCTTGGACATAAGAGCAACAAACATTGCAACGCCTTCCAACACAGATGGAATTCTTATCCCTAGAGTAGATGAATTCCCAGCAACAAACCCCACTGTGGATCAGGACGGAATGATGGTTTTTGCTACTGGCAATGGTACACCTAATAAAGGGTTTTATTATTGGGATAATGGCAGTACAAGTTGGATAGCAATTTCTTCAGGTGGAGGAAGTGATGATGACTGGTACGAAGAGAACACCACATCTCCTCCAACGTCAAACTCGGCAGATATATTTACGGATGGAAATGTAGGTATTGGCCTTAGCAATGTCCTTTATCCATTACAAATCGAGACACCTAATGGTTCTAGAACAGTAAGCCTGTTAAATGAAAATACAGGTTCTAGTGTTTATGGAATATACAATAATATAAATGAAAGTGTTGCCGCAGCTTCTGGGAGTGCTAACGGGATTGTTAACAGCATTACACGCTCCAATCAAAGTTCCATTTCCGGCGTCTCTAATAGTTTTCAGAATTCAACTGTAAATGCTGGCTTTGCCTATTTATTTGGGTATCAAAATTCTTTCGGCACTTCCACTTCTAATACAACATTTGCCTTAATAAATAGATTTCAAGGAACTACAGGGACAGCATATGGAACAAGTAATTTAATTGGAGGCCCCATAACAAATTTTTATGGTGTTGATAATCATAATATCGCGGGAGCAAATCTTTCCGGAACTTTTTTTGGCTTATATAATTCACTTACAGGAAGTGATTCTGGAGATCGCTATGGAGTCTATACATCTTTTGCTGAAACTGGAAGTGGTGATAAATATGGAGAATACATAACAATTGCAACTTCAGCTGGCGGAACGCATTATGGTGTTTATTCAGATGTACAAAACGGTACAGGCTATGCTGGATACTTCTTAGGTAGAACTTCATTGGGTAACGGAACAACGAATCGATATCTAATGCCTGCTTCAGATGGTACTTCTGGTCAAGTCATGACTACCGACGGTGCAGGAAATATTAGTTTTACAACTCCAAGTTCAGGAGGCGGAACACTTGACCAAGCCTATGATTTTGGTGGCGCTGGAGCTGGAAGAACTATTACTGCAGACAATGGAGCAGTTATTATTGAAGGAAATGGAGGTCTTAGGGTAGAAAGCACAAATGAAACCAACATGCTACGTGTAGATGGAGCAAATGATGCAGTGGGTATAGGTGAAAATAATCCAGTAAGTCCATTACAAATAGGAATTACTACTCCGTTCGACCTTGCTGTTGCCAATAGTGGACAAGACGGTATATTTATTAAAGGAGGTAACAGTGGTGGGTTAAACCAAATTGGAGGCTCTATTGGTTTTGGGGGTGCTTCAACCACTAGAAGTGATGGAAGAAGAGCTGCCATAGCATCTATTCAAAGCGGTGTAGATGAAGATAATATAGGGCTTGGATTCTATATCCACAATGGCCCCATTAACACAGAACCTATGGTGGAAGGAATGCGTCTTAAGCACAATGGTAATTTAGGAATTAACAATAACGATCCTTCAGCGACTTTGGATGTTGTTGGAACCTTGCAGTTTGTAGATGGTAACCAAGCAGCAGGTTATGTATTATCCTCCGATGCTAATGGAAATGCATCATGGACAGACCCGACAACAATATTTACAGATACCGATTGGACCGTTACTGGAAACGATCAATATGCTGCCAATACGGGTAATGTAGGGATTGGTGATACCACTCCAGACTATAAGTTGGACCTTGAATATGCAGGTACGTTAGACCGTGCATTTAATATCGATTTTCAAAATACAGCCGGAACGGGTATTGCCCAGGGATTAAATGTAACTGCCCAATCCAATTCCACAGGGTTTGTATGGGGAGCTAATGTTGAGTTAATTAATACAAACTCTAGTTCGGAGTCCATTGGTATACGTTCTACTAACACCTCTGGCGCAAATGATAAATATGGAGTTACCGGGAGTGCTATTGGAGCTGGATCACTAAACACTGGTATTAGTGGTAGGGCGACGGGGGCCACCACTAACCAGGGGGGATATTTTACTGCCGATGGTTCTGGGGGTACTACCAATTATGGAATAATAGCCACAGCACAAGGTGCAACGACTAACTTTGGAGGGGCTTTTTATTCAACCTTGGGTGGGACATCTGCCAACTATGGAATAATTGCTGTGGCAGACAATGCAAGTGGCACAAACTGGGCAGGCTTTTTTGGTGATACCTCACCCGGAAGTGGAAACGTATTTGTAAATGATAATCTACGAGTGGATGGGCAACTGTCCATAGACCCCACAGGAACTGGGTATACATTCCCCACAGCAGATGGTACCGCTGGTCAAGTGTTAACCACAGATGGTTTTGGAAATGTATCTTTTACAACAATATCTAATACCGATGACCAAACGATAAACACTTTTAGCTTTAACTCAGGCACTAATATTGTTTCTCTTGAAATTGAAGATGATGGTGTTCCAGTGCAAACCATAGACCTTTCATCTTTGGAGGATGAGGACGCGGACTGGTTAACAACTGTGGGTTCTAATGTACCTGCTTCTAACACAGATGATATTTATACACAGGGTAATGTTTCTATAGGCTCTACTACTAATATTGGAAATCTAAATGTTATTCATAATGAAGCCCCAGATGGAACTATTGATTATGTTCAGTACAATGAGGTTTCAAATTCAGGAAATGATGATAAGACAATCATTTATAACTTATTTGGAGGGGCTCAAGCAGGAGATAATACGGCTATCCATAACATTTTGGCAGGTAATGGCAGTGGAACTTATAGAGGGATGCATAATTATTCTTATGCTACTGTAACGGGAGATATCTATGGAATGTACAATACGTTTGCGGCAACAGGTGGTGGTAATCACTATGGCTCAAGAAATTTATTATCAGGGACTGGTATTGGTGCTAAATATGGAACATATAATTTAATCGCATCCACAGCAGGAGGTGCACATTATGGAGTTTATAGTGATGTCCAGAAATCAGGAACCTATGCAGGGTATTTTATAGGGAGGATGTCCTTAGGAAATAGCACCACCAATAGATATATTATGCCAGGTGCAGATGGTACGAATGGACAAGTAATTCAAACTGATGGCGCAGGAAACCTGAGTTGGACAACTTCCTCAGGTGAAGCCACCACAGCCAGTAATGGTCTTACCGAAACTGGAAATGATGTGCAACTTGGAGGAATATTAACACAAAACACCACAATTAACAATAGTAATTTTGATCTGGAAATTTCTTCAACCGGCTCTGCTACTGAAGGTTTATCAATAACTAAGGCGGATAATGCTGCCTCTAGTAATATAGCGTTAGATATCATTAAAACTACAAATGGCACTGGATTTGGCACAGGAGTGAATGTTTCTATGAATGGTACAGGAAATGGTGCTTTGTATACCTATTCCGCAAGTATAACAAATACAGGAAGTGGTACCAAAATTGCATATAACAATGTGTTTTCTGGAAGTGGTACTGGAACACTATATGCAAATAGGAATCAATTTCTAGGAACTGGAAGTGGATCAAAATATGGTGTACATAACACTTTTGGGACAAGTGTGACATCAGCAAAGTTTGGGGTTTATAACGATTTTGATAGCAGCTCTGGAAACTACTATGGAATGAACAATAATATGGTAGGAGCTACAAATAGCGCCGTATTTGGCGTTAATAATACGCTCTCTGGAACTGGGACGGGTGCTAAAACAGGAGTTTCAAATAGTTTTAGTGGTGCCAATGGGAATGCTAATATTTACATTGGGATGGATAATTCCTTCAATGATACTGGAAATGGAGACCGTTGGGGTGTGCGAACAAATCTAGATGGAACGGGAACTGGAAATCAATATGGTATTTTTAATGATCTTACTGGAACTGGTTCTGGCACTAAATATGGGTCGTACAATTATATAGATGCAAGTGCTGGAGGAACACATTATGGGGTATACAGTGAAGTTGATAATACCAATGGATATGCCGGTTACTTTTTAGGGCAAAATTACGTCTCTGATGCTATTGGCATAAACAACCCTGCTCCAGATGGTAGGCTTGATATTATTCATAATAGTACAGGGGCAACCTCACCTCATATTATGCTTACGGCTCAAAATGCTAATGCAGGGACAAGAATTGTTTTTGATAATGCTGTAGAAACTACTAATAACTGGGTTCTTTTCGCTCGCGCAGACGATGCCGTGAATGGTGGAACTTTTAATATTTATTCAAGCGAAGCTGGAACCAATGTAGTGCGATTAGATAGTGATGGTAAAATGGGGGTGATGCGTAATCCTGCCACCAATACTCTAGAAGTAGAAGGGGATGCTTCAAAATCTACCGCAGGTTCTTGGTTGGCAAATAGTGACCAAAGATTGAAAAAAGAAATTAAATCTATAAGTGGAGAAACTGCTTTAGATAAAATTGAAAAAATGCGCGGAGTGACCTATTTATGGAATGATGACAAAACAGGAACAAAACGTCCTGAAGGATTACAATACGGTTTTATTGCGCAAGAATTAATGGAAGTATTTCCTGAAAAGGTAACCAAGGACAACCTTGGATTCTATCAAACAGCCTATGGCGATTACGACCCCATATTTGTTGAAGCCATTAAAGAGTTGAAGACAGAAGTGGATACGTTAAAAGATGAAAATCAAAAACTGAAAGAACAACTTTCAAAAATGGAAAAAATAGAAGCTCGATTAAGCGCTTTAGAAGCATATAATTCAAGTAACAATACATCTGAAAAGATTTCAGAAAAAAAGAAATAGTTGAAGTTCATAATACAACTATGTTTTTGAGTATAAAAAGCCGCCGTTGGGAGCGGCTTTTTTTATTTTAAAACTGTAACTTTAAAAATCCATCTTTAAAAACGGTTTTGAGATACTTTATTTTTATTTTATTCCTTCCTTGTATTGTATTTTCTCAAGATATTTCTGAAAAACAAAGGCTTCAAAATATCATTGATACCACCTCGACAATTTCTTCAAAAGTTCAACTTTACATAGATTTAGCATGGGAATATACCCTAGAAGAGAATGACAGCGCGCTTATTTTTACTAAAAGAGCATATAACCTTTCAAAAAAAAATAATTATACCCTGGGTGAAGCTATTGCATTAGAAAGTAAGGGCTTGTATCACGAAA
>Ga0207903_1000337_pt1 | contig 15001 bp, 15 predicted proteins | sample MalvirmetaMSP131_FD_184234 | JGI IMG/M metagenome (GOLD analysis project Ga0207903, IMG submission 184234) | Marine viral communities from the Deep Pacific Ocean - MSP-131 (SPAdes) | ecosystem: Environmental > Aquatic > Marine > Oceanic | place: Atlantic Ocean | collected 2011-06-25
TGTGTGCGCCCGCGCGTCATGCGCCCGCGCGTCATGCGCCCGCGCGTCATGCGCCCGCGCGAGAAGCCGCATCGGGCCACCGGTTGCGCCGCCGCCACCCCCTATTAAGACTATGTGCCCGTCCGCACGAAACCTCTATGTTTCGCGCAGCCCCGCATCAGCCCCGTTGCCCCCCTGCCGTTATGTGTCAGCGGCGTTGTTACGTGGTTGCCGGTTGCGATGTGGCGGGGGTGTTTAGTGACTGTGTCTGGAGTCGGGCGAAAGTTCTAAGGTTGCGGGCCTGCTGCCTCAGTTACGGTTGCGGAGTCTTAGCAGTAGGGTACGCCAGAGGCTTAGTTGGGGTAGGTGTGCGCTACATGTGGTTTTTTTGACGCCTTTGGATCCGCAGGGAGTGTAGTAGGCATTGTGTCTAGGGGTTGCGTAGGGGCATCCGGTAGGGGGGAGTCCTTTAGCGGCGTGGAGGAGGCGATCTAGTTGCCCTGCATCCCATCGGAAGTTCCATGTGTAGCCATTTGCGCGGATGTAGTAGGTGTTACCGGATTGGTACAGGTAGGAGTAGCCTCGGAGGCTTTCGGGAACGTCTTTCCACCGCATTGGTTTAAGGACTGGCTTAGGCATCGGTGTCTCCCTTATGGTTGGGTGCGTGTAGCGGCTATTTGTTCTAGGCCGGTCATTGTTTCTCCGTACAGGTAGTCGTAGATGATTGCGGGACTGTAGATGGCGTCCCGTGTTGCGATGTAACTGGTGGCCCGTTCCGCGCACTCGGAACAGAGGCTCAACCCGAACAGGACCGACCGCGCTTCCGGCGGCCATACGTCGCGTGGAAGCACTCCGGTCTTAGTAGATGCCAAGAATTGCTCCTTGGTTATTGCGGACGGTGGGTGCCAGCCGTTGAAGCTCCCGACGCAGTAGGTCATCGATGCCCCTCCCGGTTCACGTCTGTCAGCGACCCGTACATGGTGTCGTCGGGTTCAATGAACGGAGGTTTCATGGTTCTGTCTATCGTAGGCATGTGCGGCAGCGTGGCCGTCCGGTACGCCTCCAGCGCCATCCGGATGATGTCGGTGCGGGTCCGCTGCTGTTTCTTCGCCTGGGTATCAACCCACGCTACAAGGTTCGCTGGCTGCAAAGTGCTGATACGGGTTCTTTCTATCTTCATGTACATATCGTACTACAACTGATGTGCGATATACTTTGGCTTCTCCTCAGTTGCGACGAGGCCCTGCATCGTGCCCTACGGTCTGCCGACTCTGGGCTACGGTGTAGGGCCTTTGTTTAGCTTCGGTTATTGGTCATGGTAGAATCTCATCAAATTGTGAGTAATTGGTGAGAACCTGTATGTCGGTATCGGATTTCATGTGGAGACGAATTGCCGAGGGGCTAGTAATCGGGCTTGCGATAGCGATGTTTGGTGCCCTCTTGGCTATCAACGCCAAATCGATCTCCAGTGAAGAAGTCCGTATCCTCATCGACACAGAGTCTCCGTACATACCGGACCAGCAACTGATGCAGGCTGCCGTCAAAAACATTACCGAAATCGCAGATGCCGTGATACAGACGCAAAGAGATGTGGCTGTAGTTCTTGAGAAAGTTGCCAATATAGAGAACCGCCTGACCGGAGCCGCCTTGATGCGGTAGTCGTTCGTAATTGGAAATGCAAAATCAAATGGCCGACGAATGGAGACGGGTATGTTCGGAACAATACGACCTCAGATATTCCTAGCCATTCTCTGCGCGACCTCGTTCTCCATGCTATCCATCTACATAGGCTGGCAGATGGGGGCTGTCGAGGTGGTCACGGCCATCATCGGCGGCCTCTTTGGATTCCTCGGCGGAGTAAGCCTCAAAGTCCTGGAGAACGAATAAGCCATGAGCAAACTCTTCACGCTTATCCACCTGCTCGTTGACGCTTTGACCTACCCCTTCCGCCTGGTGTACCGGGGCCTCCGCAAGGTCTACGCGGGCCTGTGCGCGACCGTCCGGGCCATCAAGGCCACGCCGGGGGCAGTCGCACGCTCGCCCCTTCGGGCTTACCGGCGAGTGGTTAAGGGTCGTGACTGGCTGCTGCACAAGGTCGAGTATTTGCAGGCTGAGTCCGCCAAGTGGAAGACCGCCTTCCAGATTGTGAAAGCCCCGTACTCGTTCCTCCGCATGATGGGACTCAATCCTCAAATGGCGGTCGGCCTGCTGGTCGCGGGGTCAACTGTCGGCACCGGAGTCGTGGTGAGTGAAACGGTGTTCGCTGACCGCTCCTTCGAGCGCGGCGACGCTGGTATCTACGCTGCGCCGACGGACGTTCCTACAAGCTACGTTTCCGGCGATAACACACTTCGGATCGACTTGGGAACCACTCCAGTACGGGAGATAGTGATTGAGAACGTCTCAGTCGGCACGGTCTTCACTGGAAGCGCCCTGCCGTCAGGTGAGGCAAATGTAGTACAGATCAGCGGGAACACCATCAGCGGCGGCACGAACACGCGGCTGGAGATAGGGACGCTTATCTTTGAGAAGTCCCGGTGCAAGAAACTAACCCTCACCGACATCCAGGCCCATACGATCACCGTCATAGGAAATGCGAGCGACGGGCAATCCATAGCGCCTTCACCGGGCACTTCAAGGATGCGGGCCATCGGCGGGGGCCACTCACAGGCCGAAGCTATGATCACCTCGGGAGGGACGTATGACCGCATCTGGATTCAGGCTCCGACAAGTGGGGTCAACGGCAAGATAGGCACGCTCCGGTTGACTAACCTGTACACCAAGGGAGGCGACTGCGTCCTGTCTAAGATCAACGTCGGCACCCTGATCATAGAACTGAACGAAATTGGGGTCGGTGACGGTTTTGCCACGAAGGAATTCACCATCGCTACCACGGTGACCGGAGCCAATATCACGATCACGGACAACGTCGAAGTCACGATAGCCGAGCCCGCAACGCAATGATGCAGTTGTGCGAAGCCCCTTAACGCCTAGCGCTGTGAATTAGGAGACACCATGCCAGCCAAGAGTGCCAAGCAGCGGAGGTTCTTCGGGGCGGAGTTGTCCCGCAAGCGCAAGGGGAACAAGACCAAGACGGACCTTTCGACCAAGAAGATCAAAGACTTTACGCGCAAGAGGAAATAACTATGCCCAGTCATACACCGAGTGAGCGACGTAAGAACAGGCCTCCCGGCGCAGGTAGAACAGCAGCGCCCAAGCGGAGACGGCCTCCGGGCGCAGGTAGAACAGCAGCGCCTAAGCGTAGGTCCGTCCCCCTTCAACCCCGCAACCCGCTACCCCGGCGCAAGAGGAGATAACTATGCCCAACCCAAGATCACAGAGCAGGGACAAACGCGAGGCAGATGCCTCTCACCGCAAGAGAGTTATTCGGGAGATGGGCGCTGCAATGAGAAAGGTCTTCACCGCGCACAAGCGCATCAATGTACGGGCTGCCGGGGCTAGGGCCAGCACGGGGGCTCGCGGTACGGCAGCGCCCAAGCGTAGGGGTCCGCCTATAACAAGGGTTACCCAGAGGAAGGGTACGTCGGGCACCCGTATCCGGCGTATCCGGGTCAACTTTAGGTAGATGGCAAGCCACTGGATGGCCAATTTAAGCCAGGAGAACCCATGAACCCGTTTATAGCCCTTGTCCTCAAGTACGCTCGCCCTTACATGATTGGAGAGGTCAAAAAGTACCTCGCCAACGGCCTGCCCCCCATCTACGTCACGGTTATGAAGAACAACATCGACCTCCTCGACACGGCGATGACCGCCTACGCAGACGGCAACCTCACCAAGAAGGAAAAACGTGCTCTCGCGGCCACGGCCAAACGCATGGCGATCAACCTTCCGGACTTGATCGACGCCCTCCCGACGAGCGACTAGATGGGCACAAACGGCAGGCCCCCCGCTGGCTCCGCAGTATCTTCGATGCGTAAGGTGAAGTCGCTTGAGAAGGCTCCTTCGCTTCCCGAAGGCTCGATGAACCCCGTCGATCATTTGCCGGTGTGGCCGTATCTGTCGCACGACCAGAAGCGGTTCCTCAATTACTACCCCATGTTTCGCAGTAAGGTTGAAACGTGTAAGGCACTTGGATTCCTCACCGAGAAGGGTGAGATAAATGCGAGGTGGTGTGAGATACAAGAGCAGAACCAAGCGGGATTCAAAGAGGCCGTACGGATACGCGAGTTGCAGCCAGCAAAACACCTTCCGGGTTGGCTTGAGGAACTCGACATGCGGGCTACGTTTGAACTTGAGAAATGTATTTTTTCGTTTACTGCCGAGCCAAAGTCCAAGATGGACGCAATCAAAGAACTGAACCGGATGCGCCCGAAACCCGATTCCGTGATGAGGGCAGCAACCGGAGGCAACCGTGCACGGCTGTCGCAACGCGGCATGGAGCAGGAAGTGAACGAAGAGGCCCTGACGTTTGATTGAGTAAATCTAAAACACTCGACCTCTCAAAGTATTACAAGCCGCACTCCGGGCAGGTTCCGGTACACGCCTCCAACGCCTCTACAAAGGTGCTGGAGGCGGCTCGACGTTCGGGGAAATCCCGACTCACCTTCCGTGAATTGCTTGAGGCGTATAAGAAGGCGTTCAACCAGAAGCGTGGTCGCTCGATGGTTCCCCGCTTCCACGCTTGGATCGTTGTTCCCACGTTCGCGCAGGGGCAGCAGACATGGCACGAATTGCTGGACCTGTTCCCCGATGAACTGCTACGCGGAGGCAGAGACAAGGCGTTCGACCACTCCGACAAGCGTGTGTACCTCAACGGCGGTCCCAACTGGGGCAATGCTGGCGATCCTAGTTCTTGGGGTTACGGCCTCGTAGAGATCAAGTCGGCCCACGATCCCGATACGTTGCAGACGGTCGGCCTCGACTTCCTCTGGGTCATGGAGGCAGCCGACATCTCGGAACGAGCGTTCGAGAAACTAAAGCCGTCCACCCGCTCCCCTGGCAGACTCGGCCTCAAGGTCTACGAGGGCATCCCCTCTCTGTACGACGACCATTGGTTCGCCCGTGCCTACGACATCGCCAAAGAGAAGGGCGAAGGCGGCACCGGAGAACACGACTCGTTTGCGTACAAGATGACGTACAAAGACAACCCCCTAATGGACAAACGGTTCATCAAGGAGATCGAGGGCGAGGACAAGGACACCATGACGGAGGCGTCGTGGAACCGCATGTACCTCGCTATCCGTTCCGAGTCGGCGGCGTTCTTCCGCAAGATCGACGGCTGCATTGCTGGCGACCTGCTCGACGCCCCTATCGACACCCGCAGGTACGTGGCCGGACTCGACCTCGGCAGGTCTCTTGACCCCTCAGAGTTGCTGATAGGCGACAAGGAGGCACGGAAGGTCGTGGCGTGGTTCGAGTGGTCGAACGTCGCGTGGACACAGCAGCGAGAAGAGATTGGGGCTATCTACGAGGAATGGGGTCTTGACGAACTCATCTTCGACGCCACATCTATGGGCGGGCAGATGGCCTTAGACGACTTCAATCAGATGGGCCTGCCCGTTCGTCCCGTTGCTGCTATCGGGGGAACCTCTGAGTACAACTGGGACACTGGCAGCGCCGGTCGCCAATGGATGCTGGAGAGACTGGCCGCTGCTGTCGAGCGTAACTCCGTAACGTGGCCCGCTACGGTCAAGCCTTTGGGGCGTCAGTTGCGGCAGATGCAGGAGCGGAAGGTAGGCCGAGGCTCGATCAGGGTAGACCACCCCCCCGGAGAACACGACGACCTTGTGTGGGCATTGCAGTTCATGCTGATGGGGTGCGACGACGCTGCTCCCGTGCATACCCATGTAACTAGCGGTTACAGTGGTAGATACCTGCCTACATCAGCCGAAGCGCGGCAAGGTGGCATCATTCGGCTAACCGATTTCGGACAAAAGCGTAAGGCCATTAGGGACGACAATATGTTACAACGGGCACGCGAGGCAGGTGTAGAGGTCTAATGGTATCCCAAGCGCCCACGGGCCAGACAACCGATTACCGCGACACCGACAAGGCGTCGGGCGCTCCTGATGCCGAGTACGTTCGCGGCCTTATCAAGGACTACAAAGAATACTACCGGGTGTTTCACGAGCAGTGTCGTGTAGCCGATATGTACTTCTACAACCAGAATCCGATTCCGATTCCCGACCAGGTGCCCGCCGACGAGGTGCATATGGGAACTGCGCGGACAGTCATTACGACTGCCGTTGACCACATCAACACCGAGAACATCAACATCGAGGTGCGGGCGTCTGGTCGCGCACAGCCACGAGCCGAACGGATACAGAAGTCGCTTCAGGGTATCTGGCTCTCGATCAAAGACCCCGTGCTGCGGACGGCGCTGTTCCAGCAGGGTCTGTACGGCATCGGCTTCATCAAGCCGCAGTTCGATGCGGACCAGTGGCCCGATGTCCCCAAGGTGGGGCAGTTCGACAACGACCCTGATTGGCACGAAGCCATGAAGCACTTCTTGGAGTTGCGGAAGATTTCCTTCCCGCTTGCGTGTAAGAACATCAACCCCAAGGACTTGATCTGGGACGACGCTCGCTCTGGCCCCAAGTGGGCAATCGAGCATTACGAGAACGTGCCCGTAGGTAGGCTTCGCAAATGGTATCCGCAGTGGGTGACTCTCGCTGCTAACGACGATACCCAGGACTACGACGTGTATTGGGACGACACTTGGTACGGTGTCATGGTTGGCGGCGAGTGGATAACCAGGCCATACAAGCACGGGTACGGTCGTATGCCGATCATCCCTGCTATCTCTGCCAACTCGATCAACTACGATGCGGCTCCACCGGAAGACCGCTTCCAAGGGTTGCTGCACTCGTCGTATGACCTGCTCGATGCAGAGGACCGGATTGCTTCCGCGATGGAGGCGATACTGAAGTCCTACGCATGGCCGTCGATGGACTTCAGTGGGGCGAACCAGTCGGTCCTTGACGAAGCGGCCGATAACTACGCGCTGTTCGGTAGCATGAACAAGTTGCCAAACGGTGTCACTCTGTCGCAGCCGCCTCGTCCGGTTCCCCCGCAGGAACTGTTCAGTGTCATTGGCCTGTTCCAGTCGCAGATCGAAAACAACACCGTAGCTGGAGTCGTTCGGGGGCAGCGGCCCGCAGGCGTCTCATCGGGCTTCGGTGTGTCGGTACTCGCTGGTTCCGCAAGGCTACGCTTCGGCCCGATGGCCGATGGGTTGTCGCGTGCAGTTGAGAGAGCGAACGAGATATTCCTTCGCATTATCGAGAACAAGATTGGAACCTCGATCACGGTATCGGCTCGTTCCGAGGTGCAGAACTTCGACCAGAAGATAGGCCCCGACGACATACGCGGCCTCTATGAGAACCGGGTTACCTTCAAGGCAGAATCCCCAGAGGAGCGCGAACGAGCATCGCAGTTGGCCATCTCCCTGCACGGCTCGGGCCTCATCTCACTGACTGAAGCACAGCGCAGAGTAGGCATCGTCAATCCGCTTGAAGAGCAGATACAGATGATTGCCGAGCGTATCGCTGAAGCAGCCGAGATGATCCAGATAGAGCAGGTAGCTGCCGAACTGGCACAGGACGACGTGCCCTCGGTACAGGCAGGCGCTTCGGCCGACGTTTCCGGCCAGCGCGGTGCCGCGTTCAACAGCGGCCAGTTCCAACCAGGGATGCCGCAGCCGCAGATACTCGGTAACTCCGGCGCACAAGGGCGGCGAGTCAATACCCGCAACATGATTGAGTCAGTGTTCCCCGAAGGTATCGGGCAACTAGGCAACCTCGGTAGCAGAGCCTCTAGCGCAAACGGAGGCGGTATCGCGCTGCCAAGTGGCGGAAGGAGCGTGTCCGGTGGCTAGACAGAAACAACCTGACGTAATCGCAGACGGCAAGGCACGGGCGATAGAACTAGCGCAGCATCGGCTGTCGGTCGCTAAGGCGACACTGACGCCGAAGAAGCGTAACCCGATACTTGATGCGCTGCCTCCGGGGATGACGGCGAAGAGACTGCGGGAGGTACTCGGTTAATGGCGGGACCATTCCTAGACAAGAAAGCTAAGGACGTCGAACGAGCACGGATTCTTGCGGACCTTAACGCCGGCAGGCTGCTAGTCGTGCAGGTTACCGAGATACGGGAGACTGCGAACAGGCAGCTAGAACAAACTGAAACAAGGCCTAGCATCCGGAAGGAATACTTCGACTCGGACGTTGACGCGCAGATCGCTGCGATGATGGGCGACCTTGTGAGGGACGGCGTCGTTCAAAAAGGGACTTTCCTCTTCAATGACGTAGAGGCGCTTATATGGCGGTCGTTCCTGAGAGACGACTTCGCTACGGCCCTTGAGACAGACCCTGCACTGACCGAGTTTGTGGATATCATTAACGCCAATGACCTCGTGTTTGACGAGGCAAGGAACAAGGTTCTAGTCCAGGGATCACTGGCTAGACGCGACCCGAGCCATGCTTTAAGGAACGACCGTATAGAAGTAGCGATGATTCAGGCGCAGGCGGACAATCGCCTGCCGGAGAACTTCGCATCCTCAATGCTATTTGGCGGGATTGATGCGCCATTCAACATCTCGGGATTCGGGACACTTGAGACAGAAACGGGAGTGGCTTACGCCCGACTGATACTTGGCAACTTCGACGAGATCGAGAAAGGCGTTGTCGAGGCGTCTAGTGCCAACTCGTGGGAGGACGCGACTAGAACCTTCTTCAACACCGACGCGGCCGACAAACTGTTCCCCGCCCTCGTTGACTTCGTTCCTCGGTTCGCTGAGATACAAGCACGAGACAAGTTCCTTACTGACCGAACCGATCTGATAACTGAAGACCCGAGGAAGTTCCTGCTCGACACTCTGGCGCTAGACGGTCAGGTGTTCACTAAAGCGCAACTTGCGGGACTGCCCGATAGGGCAAGAGCAGAGAAGGACTTCGATGACTGGCTAGACCTTGGCGTCGCCACAATCGAGGCTGAGGAACTAAGGCAGGAAAAATCAGGACGGATTGACCTTCGCGCCTTGATGAATCTGGCTGTTCAGTATGTCAGCCCTACTCCAGCCGAATCGCTAATACATCGTGGTCCGCGTGCACCTGTAGCAGCGGACCCCCTTACGCTGAAGATACAGCAGGGACAGATCGAATCGAATCAGGACAAGTACCGCTCGGAGCAGGAGCAGAACCGTACTGACCTGCGTGGCGTCTCCATTAAGAAGATTCAGGACGACACCTTTGACGCCCTCGGTATCACCCTGACCGACGAAGACGCCAAGGCACTGCGAGGGTCACTGGTGCGGACCGCCGACAGCGGTGAACCGCTCGCTGACCTCACAAACGAGATTCTCAGCGCTGTTAGGTCGAACCCCGATCTCATTGGCGCGTCTATCTCGCAGCAAATAGCCGCAGGACTTCAGACGGAGCGCGATGCCATCTCTGTTAACAGGGACAGTCGTGCGAGTCTAATGCGAGAGTTGGTCCGCCACCGCGTCATTGATGACAACTCAACTCCCGAGTTCGTTGAGGCCATGCTGCAACGCGCAGCAAGGGCGCTTGAAATGTCTCGCGCAGCCAATCCGAACTTCACCAACGCCACTGACACTGCCGCGATACGAGCGGAGTTCCAGGGTGATGTCCCTGCCGACAAAGGTTTCGCAACAAGTCAAGCACTCGACGCAGAGATAGCCGCTGGCACCGATGCTGGTGTCCACGCGGTACTGACCCGTCTTGGGGTTATCAACGCTGACACACCGGCGGAACAAGTTGACTTCGCAATCCGCAGGCTCTCCAGCGCATTTGCAACAGCGCGAGCGACTGACTCTGCCGCATCACTAGAGAGTGTGGCTCGGGATATGTTCGGCCTTCCGTCTACGGTGCAAGACCCGACGCAACCGCCGCAGATACCCGCTGGGACACCGAGCGAACTCCTCGGCCTCCAGTTCGCGCAGCAAGACTCGACGCAACCGCCGCCGCTACCTCCTGGGGTGCCGAGTCTGTTCGCCCAAGGCGGCCCCGTGTTGCCCGCTCTCGCCACCACAGGCGAAGATTTCTTCAACGCAGCAACTACGGCGGCGGGAGGCAACCGTGACGTCCTCCGTGGGTTCATTGGCACGCAGGACGATCCAAGGGCTGGCGGGTTACTTCAAGACTTCCAGACGGAGCGAGCCGCAAGGTTTAAGCGCCGCCGCGAAGATGCAGAGACCGGGTTCAAGTTGCCTGCGGGTACCAGTGCGTCCGATAGAGCCACGATACTGGCTGGGGAGCGGGCAGCTACGGCATCGGAGTTCTCACTGACAGACTTCCTCCGAGAGAAGGAGCCGACGATTCGCAAGGAAACACCGAGGACGCCTACACGGGCGGGCCTCAACATCTTCCGGAGTAACCCAAGAGCATGAGGCACTCATTCCTCTCTCCGCGAGATCAGCAGAGGAAGAAGAAGAGCGGGATAAACTTCTTCGACCCGGTCAACAGGTCGCGCTTCAATCCCGCAAGCGATTCATTGCTCAGGCCCTTCGAGCAATTAGAGGGCCTAACTGATGCCGAAAAGAACGCTTTCCTATCGCTTGACCGCATCACTCCCGAGAAGCCCAGCTTCGTTGAGGGCATGTTTCTCGAGCCAGTCCCTAGTATCGCCAAGGCCATAAAGGGAGTCGCCCTTAGCGTTACCGAACAATTGGTTGACATCCCCAGAACATCGTCGTTCAGTGTTGACAACCCAGCCAACCGCTTTGACACCCCCGGCTTCTTGAAGGAAGCAGAGGCAAATCGGCTGGCTAGAGGAGTTCATGGCACTTCGGTGGTTGACGCCGTTGTTATGAGCACTGCGATGCCGGGGATGATCGTAGGGATGACTAAAGTTCAACTTGATTCTGCACTTAGAAGTATCGCGCAGGGCATCTGGGCTTGGCGTAGCGGCCGAATCGTTGTCGTAGAGGGACAGTTCGCAGGTAAGATTGTCGAACTGTCCCGTGGCAGCTTCCGCTACGTCGATGATGTAGCGACTTCGGTACAGTCGGAGGTCGGCTCCGTAGCGTCTGGGGTGGGCCGCCGCATCAACCCTATCGCAGAGGTCCATGCGTTCGGCCCCGGCGCTGGTGGCTTACGCCACCTTGACTCGTTCATCCGGTCGCGGTCCACACGCCTCAACGACGTGATGGCGGCAGTCTCGGAATCGGGACTGCTCTCTCGGCCGCTCAACTCCCTGTCTGATGCGGAACTGTATCGAGTGGCCACTGCTACTAAGACACTCGTGTCTAGCGGTGACGAGCGCAGGCTAAAGGCAGCTATCGACAGCGAGTTCAAGCGCAGGAAGTTAATCTCTCCCTCCACGACTCCACAGGTTGTGATGAATGAAGTTGTTCAGCAAGGCATGGAGTTCACCAACTCGCCAGTGTCCCTTGAGGCTCTACCCCCGACACTCGCAGGCCAGAACCCCCTGTTCGGTGGACAGAACCCGTCACTTGCTAATGACGACGTGGTTCTTATGATGCCCCGTAACGACGACGGCACCCCTCGTACCTTGGCCGACTTGGCACGCGAGGCACGGGGGATGATGGCAATGACGCCGGAGCAGCGGGCCGCTGTCTCGGCTATCAAACGGCCCCTAGACCCCGCAGGGTTTATGTACGACATCTCCGACACAGCTTTCGATGATGTGCTGCTCCACTTGCAGGAGGTTCCCGATCTCGTCAAGCGACTCGCAAATACCCCTGGATTCTCTATCCCGATAAATCTGCTCGCCCGCACCACGAAGATGACTCCCGGAGAACGCAGCATCGAGGTTCTCGGTTGGCAGAAGCGGCTCTTCGAGGAGATCGAGTTCGCAAAAGCCACTGTTGCCGCTGCTCGGTTCCGGTACCTAGCGGAGAATCCGTTCCGGTTCCGCAAGATACGGACCAAAGTAGAGACGGCGAAGTTCGTCGGCGGGATGGAATCTCCGGGAGTGTGGAAGGCGCAGAAGATCCGGCCTGCTCTGGGCGCGAACGTGAACCACCCTCGCTTCGCCACGATGAACCATATCGTAGAGAACCAGAGTCAGTACCTGCTTACGGACCCGCAGAAGAATCTCATACGGATGCTTAACGACACATCGACCAACCTGCTCCGTAAGGGGCAGTTACAAGGGGTCGATGTCACCGAACTGGCGGTTGACTACTTCAAGCGCATCATGCTCTATGGCCCGAAAGAAGCAGAGCCGGGCAATGCCATAAAGAACCTATTCGCTAGTGAAGCAAAGAGGACTGGCCCAGCGAGGGCTATTTCAAGCGGCAAGGAGTTCACAAAGCAGAGAGTCTTGAAGAACGTAGAAGATGCCGGTTTGGGCTACACCTACGAAAGCGACCCGTTCTTTATTGCTGGTGCAGGCTGGCGTTCCCAAATCCTCGCCTACTCCAATGCGCTCGTCAGGAAGCGGCTGAACACCATCCTTGGCGGCATGACTGCTGCGGAGCGAATCAAGATAGAGGGCGTTCCATTTGTTAAGACCCTCAAGGTGGCGAGAGAAGACCTCGCCGCGACGAGGTCCGTAGTAAAAGCCGACCGAAGGGCAGGCAGGTATGTGCCCGCAAATATCCATGAAATGCGCCAAGCTGAATTGGAATGGATGGAGGCAACGAAAGAACTTGCCGATAAGAAACAATCGCTTAGAGCGCCCAAGTTTGGCGATGTAGTTCTTCCTAACGGGCAGCAAGTACCTACTGCCATTAACAACGAGATCCAAAAATGGATAGACTTCCCCGAGTTCTTGGCGAGCAGGGATAAGACCCTCGCAGTAATCAATGACACCTTCCGAATGATGCGGAACATCGTAGCGAACCTCGACCTTGCTGCTGGCTTCATTCAGGGGCAGGGCCTGTTCTTCGCTGACACTCCGAAGTGGTTTACGGCGATGTTCCACTCGGTGAAGTCCATTGCTGGAGAGCCTTACGCCTACTACGGCAAGCACTGGGACACGATGCAGCAAGGCATTGACGTTGGCGCTATTGTGGAGCCGACTGACTTCCTGTTCACGCAGCGCGGCATCCCGAGCCTGCCAACCCGAATCCCTGTGGTTGGCCCTGTGATGAAGGTCGCCAACCGTGCCTTTGAGACGTTTATTGTTGTCGCGCAGCACGAAGTTTTCCTCGGAACTCTAGAGAAGACTTCATGGAAGGCGCTGGCAAAGGCGGGCGTCGTTGAATTAACCAAGGGCGCTGATGGAGTCTTCAGGTACAAGGTGACGCGTGACACGGCAGGTGCCGAGTTGGTACGCCAGACCATCAAGAAGGAACAAATCGCAATGTCTAGGGCATCGTCTAAGTTCCTCGGCACGCAGTCGTACAACGCCATCGGGATTCCGATGTTGCAGCAGACGGTAGAGGCGCTGTCACTGTTCGCCGCTCGCTTCTTCAGGGCGATTCAAGGCATCGTGTGGCAGGCAGCGTTCACTGGCGGTCCCGGCGGCAATACGGCTAAAAGGCTAATGGGCCGATTCTACGCTGGGGCCGTTGCAACAACCATCGCTATTTCGATGGCTACGACGGGTAAGATGCCCGAGTTGATGGACCCTGACCGCGACGACTGGATGCTCAACACGATAGGTAAGTCGCGCTTCAGCACCTTTGGTCCGTTCCACGGCTTCAATAAAACCATCGCAAGGGTAGGCAAGCGTCTCGGTGAAGGCGACGTACTCGGGGCGGCGAAGCATATAAAAACGTACATGACGAGTAAACAGAGCATCGCTGTGCGAGCGGGTTGGCTAGGGGCTGGTCTTGTGGCGAACGGTCACGCCACCACATGGGACGGCGACACAATAGACCTCAGCGACCCGGTGTCTGCACTCCAGGGACTGACCGGAGAACTAGCTTCCCCGATAGCGCCTACCGAGATATGGAAGGGCCTGCACGACGGCCGCCCAGAGGCTATAGCAGAGATCTTTGGCCTCGCCGGTAAGTCTTCGCCTTGGGTGCAACTGGACATCCTGTACATGGTTGATAGAGAACTGAACCCCGAGGGGCTCCCACTGCGGACTGCTTCACCGTCACAGCGACAGGCAATCGACCTGAAGTACCCGGAGATAGCAGCGCGAGTGCTGAAGTCAGGCAGGGGTCCGTACGGCGAAGTGTCGCGGAAGTGGGCGGAGATAGATGCGGATTTCTACTTGGTCGAAGTCGATCTTCTTAGGAAGTTGGGTTTGCCAAGCGCAGACGGAGAGTCAATCAACAAGACTAAGTTCCGAAACGAGATGGACAAAGAACAGGGGATTAGAATCGCCCTGAAACATCTCGTTCGGCAAGAACACGACCTGTTCCCCGACGATCAGGAACTGCCGGAAGACCTCAATGACCGGGCCTTGGCGCAATACTACAGACTCGTATCTGAATCCATCACGCGGCCAGAAGGGTTGGACGAGAAGTCAACATTCCCCGGCCATTTCGACGGCGAGGACTTCTCCAAGGGACTTGAGGTTCTCAATCAGGAGTGGACTGGCGAGCAGATGCAGTATGTCGAGGACAACACATCGCTGACCATCCACGCGCCAGGGATTCAACAGTTCTATGACGACAAGAAATACCTAGCGCGGGTCTACTGGTCCCGAATTGACGACCTCATGGATCAGTTTAAGCAGACAGAGAAGTGGGAACGATTCCAGCGTCTCGACAAGTATGAGCAGAGAATCATGCTGGACAAAGACCCCTACTTCGAGGAGGTTCTTGAAGTGGGGCACGAGATACGCAAGGCGATGCGGGGTGGATTCAACGTCCCAGCAACTGACACAACGTCTGCCTTTATTGACCACGATTTCGACCCTCTTGTGGAGGAGGCAATGCTGAGGTGGGGCTACATAGATCATCCTGCATCAGAGTCTCTCTGGGAAGAGTTCTTCAAGGATGTTGAGGTCATCACCCCGTGAAGTGCCCCGCGTGCCAGCGGCTCCTCTGCGACATGGATCTACGCGACGGTAGCGTACTACTGCCGTGCCGTGGCACCAAGGCGATACCGAAGCACATGGTGCGGTTCCAGCGGGAGCCGGGAGACACGGGGATTACGATAGAGGTTGACGCGCCTCG
>Ga0207903_1000338_pt1 | contig 14991 bp, 18 predicted proteins | sample MalvirmetaMSP131_FD_184234 | JGI IMG/M metagenome (GOLD analysis project Ga0207903, IMG submission 184234) | Marine viral communities from the Deep Pacific Ocean - MSP-131 (SPAdes) | ecosystem: Environmental > Aquatic > Marine > Oceanic | place: Atlantic Ocean | collected 2011-06-25
TAGAACGTTGCCGGGCTGAGCCCGTGCCTGCGGCACACCTCCGCCGTCGGCATGCCTGCCTCTTGCTCCTTGATCATCCCAATAATCTGCGCCTCGGTAAAACGGCTCTTCCGCATTCGTCTACTCCTTCAGGGTTGGGCAGACTCTACATCATGGTGAGGGATTTCGCGGGGGGCAGGTCATCGAGAATTTCTTCGGGAGCTTGTTCATTTGACCAAAGCAGAACTTGGCGTAGCTCCGGTCAAAGTTGGCTTTACGGACTTTCCTGCCAATCACTGCAACGGCTCAATGTGTGCTGCGCTGGCGAGAGGTTTTGGTGGAGGGCGGAAACCAGACTTTCGCTGCGCTAAGTTCCCGGGCAGGCTATGTGGGTAACAGCTGCCGTTCGGCAGATGGCGGGGTGTGGCAATTTTGAGTGTCGCGCCAGCAAGTCTTTGTAGGATTGGCCTCTGAGTCGAAAGAGCGCAAGGTTCTTTGCCTTGTGCATGAAGTTTGCAAATTATTCCCAGACAAGACCCGTATATGGTTTCACGCACCAATGATACGTAGCGAGCTGTCTTTGACGAGTCGCAGCGCATCATTATCAAAGGCACCCCGTGCAAGGACCCGGTAGCCAACGGTAAGGGCGACCAGCGATTTTGCCGCACTTCCAGCATCAATTGATGCGTCTATTATTTGTGCTTTTTTGCCCTTCTCGATCACCCTGAGAAAGAAATCCTCTAAAGCGCTAAGCGCCCTATCCACGACGGCCTGTATATCCTCGTTATGATTGGGGAACTCCAATGCTGCGTGGATGATCAGGTTTCCCTTCTGCTCGCGCTCGGTCACGCTTTGATGAACGACCGTGTCAAAAAGCGACAGGATCGCATCGATCGGATCGGGCTTGGCTTCGAGCTGCGCCAAAGTCTGTGCCTGACGTTCTTCGACAAAGCGGGTCAGGACAGATTTGAACAAATCGTGTTTGTTGCCAAATGTGGCGTAAAGGCTGCCACGGTTCACGCCCATGGCCTTTACAAGATCGGCAACCGACGTCGCCTCGTACCCCTTGACGGAAAAAACCTCGGCAGCCTTGTCGAGCGTGGCGTCAATTTCAAAACTCTTTTCCCAAGGCATCATCGCGGTCCTTTGTGCGCGCAAAAGCGGTTTGTGCAGCGTCTGCTCTGGCAATCTATCCATGGTTTTCGACAGCGGTGCAAGAGTGTTGACCAATCGTTCCAAACTGACTATGTGGTTTTGAACGATCATTCCATATTGAGTCGCACCCGCCGTTTGAGTTCGAGAGGTATCCAATGGACCAACTATTGAAAGAGCTATTACTAATCGTCGGTGTCGCCGCTGTTATCACCCTTGTTGCTTATCCGCTTATGCGACGGTCAAGCGCGTCGGGTGCGGCCAATGCCAACCGCTTGCTCAGCGGCCTGCTTGGCGCGTTTTTGTTGTTGGGCGGCGTCGCCAAATTCTTTTTGCCCTTCACCGACATGTTTGCGCAGCAGATCGCGCTGAGCCGGCTACCATTTCCGGCGCTATCCGCTTTTGCAGGTCAGGCCGGAGAGATTACCGCCGGAATCATTCTGCTTGGGTTTTTTATCGGATGGCAGCGGTTGCAGGGGCCCATCAGCGATCTGGTTTTCGCCCTCACAACACTGCTCGTCGTGATCATCATGCTGGTTGCCGTCTACGTGCATCTGCATCCAGACGTCCCGGCAGAAGTGCTTCCATTTCAATCCAAACCACCCGTTCTGACGGTCATCGTCATGGCACTTGCGATCCTGAACGGATGGCTGCGCCGTAAAACACGTCTGTCCTGACACCCCAACTTGAAAGGGCTGCTATGCCTACTTCCCACCCAACCCATCGCTCAATCCCGCACAAAATTGCTATCGTCGCAGCCGTCATGGGCAGTGTTGCCGGGACGCTTACCGGTATCATGACCTGGGCCAATACTGGTTTTTCGGAAATCTTCCTGCCCAATTGGGGGATTTCCTTTCTGAAGGCTGTGTTCGTCCTGTTGCCTTTCGCGTTCTTGCTCATGGGGCTGTTTGACAAGCTGTTGTCTCGGATCATGCCGGGGCTGGCCCCAATGAAACTGCGGATCGTGCTTGGGCTTATCATGGCGGTGATCATGCAGTCTCTTATGGCAGTGATCACCGCCGGAACCGAAGCAGGCTTCGGTGATATGGCTGTTGTGAGAGAGCTTTGGCTTAATGCCTTTATCACGGCCTTTCCTGTTGGGCTTGCCCTGGCCTTGGTGCTGACGACAACTGTGCGCCCATGGCTTTTGGCCATGTTGCGCGCTTGATGCGTTAACATGGCCTGGCACTGGCTTTGGTGGCGTGCATTCTATTGTTAGGGGGCGCTATGCGCGCAACAACACCTTTAAGCACAAAGCCCGGGCTTCATTACGCTTGGGTCGTTGCTTTTGCCGGGGCTTCAGCAATGATCTGCGGCCTTGGTCTTGCGCGGTTTGCTTTCGGAATGATGTTGCCATCCATGTCAACATCGCTCGGACTGTCATACGGGCAAGGCGGGGTTCTGGGCTTTGCCAATATGGTGGGCTATCTGGTTGCTGTTTTGCTGGCCCCAATCATCTTACCCCGGCTTGGCACCAGACTGACCGTTACATTCAGCTTGCTCTTAATTGCCCTTTCTATGTTTGGGATGGCGCTGACCCAAGGCTTTGCGACACTCTGCGCACTGTATATCATCACAGGAATTGGCAGCGGCGGCGTTGTGCTGCCCTCAATGAGCGTCTTGTCGCATTGGTTTCTCCCATCGCACCGGGGACTTGCGGCGGGCCTTGTGATGTCTGGACCAGGTTTCGGCATTATCTTGAGCGGCTTTATCGTGCCAAGGTTGGTGCCGACCTTCGGGCTGCAATCATGGCAGGTTGGCTGGATCATCTTTGCTGCGATCTCTACGGCTATCGCGATGCTGGCTTTCGCTTTGCTACGCAACCACCCTGTCCCAAAAGCACAGGAACCTTTCGGGCGCGCCCAAGACCACAGCACCGTGCGCGATGCGTTGACTGGGCAGGCGAAGCTGAGCCTGCTGATGAGTATGGGCCTGATCTTTGCCATCTACGGCGCGGTTTACATGCTCTATGTCACCTTCATCGTAACAAGCATGGTCGACGCATACGGACTTGATCCAACGGCGGCGGGTACAGTTTGGTCTTCTTTCGGGTTTCTGAGTATCTTTTCGGGCGTATTGTTTGGCGTCATCTCTGACAGGGTTGGACGACGGCGCGGGCTGGCGATGGCCTTTGCGGTGCTGGCTTTGTCATTTCTTCTGGTGGGCACCGGGACGGACGTAACAGCTCTCTATCTCTCAATCCTTCTGTTTGGGCTGGCGGCCTGGAGTATCCCTGTGATCATGGCGGCCTCGGCCGGAGATTTTTTCGGCACTGCTGGGGCAGCCAATGCGCTGGCGGCGCTGACATTTGCCTTCTCAGGCGGGCAAGCCGCAGGACCAGTTATCGCAGGTTTTTTTGCTGAGCGTAGTGGTGATTTCGGCGCAAGCTACGTCATTTCGGGCATCGCTGCCGCCTTGGCAATCGCTATGAGCCTGCGTTTGAAAACCCCTGACCGGGGAAGCTGATCAAAGCTTGATCCGAGCAAGCCTCCATAACTATCAGCCAAATTCTGCACCAAGTTCGCGCAGTATCCCACGCAGCCATTGCTGGGCCGGGTGATTTCCAAGGCGCTTGTGCCATACCATTTGAACACTGCGCATGGTTTGAGGTGTCTCGAGAGGACAGGGAGAGACGAGTGTACCAACGTTTCGCGCAAACTCGCGCGCGACGCTGGCCGGACAGGTCAGAATAAGATCGGTCGTTTCCAAGATGAGCGGTGCTGGACCATAGGTTGGCATCGTATAAACAACGCGGCGCGTGCGACCGCGATCCGCCATTGCATCGTCGATCCAGTTTCGACGTTTCCCTGTTGCGCTGACAAGCAGATGTTCCACGGATGCATATCGGTCCAATGTCGGTGGTTTTCCAACCATCGGATGGCCCTTGCGCATCGTGCAGACCCATTTCTCTTCAAACAAGGGCTCAGATGCGAACCGTTCGGGCGGGTCCGGCCACGCCAGCAGCGCCAGATCGGCGCTCTGGTTATCCAGATATTCGCCGTAGTGAATGCTGGGGGATATGGCTTGCAATGAAACGCCCGGCGCCTCTTGTCGGACGCGGCTGAGCAATTTTGGGAAAAGGGTGATCGTCGCATAATCAGGCGTGGCGATCGTGAACAGGCGTGTTGCCGTCGCTGGATCAAACGATGCACCATCCAGCGCCATCTGAATTTCATTCAAGGCTGAGCTAATCGGCCCGCTGAGTTCAAGCGCCCAAGCGGTGGGGCGCATGCCCTCGGGCGTCCTGATGAACAACTCATCCCCCAGCCGATCGCGTAGGCGCGTCAGCGCGTTGGAAAATGCTGGTTGCGACAGGCCAATGGTGCGCGCAGCTCGGGTAACATTGCGCTCACGCATAAGCGCATCAAAGGCGACCAACAGGTTCAGATCCAGAGAACGTAAATTCATTTTGTGAATATAGAATGTTATATCATTCAATTTCAATATGAAAGGCGCATGCCCCATATTCGGGTGGAGCGCAGCAAACTGCTGCACCATCTGAAAAGGAAACAAAATGGGCAAGCCTACCGGAAAGACCGCCGTCATCACCGGCGGCAACAGCGGGATTGGTCTGAGCACCGCCAAGACATTCATCGATGAAGGCGCGCAAGTCGTGATCTTTGGTCGCGATCAGAAGTCACTGGATGATGCTGTGGAAACCTTAGGTGATAACGCCATCAGCGTGCAGGGTAATGTGACGCAAGATGCTGACCTAAAACGCCTTTTCGCCGCAACCAACGACCGCTTCGGCAAGGTAGACATCCTGTTCGCCAATGCCGGTGTCGCGGATTTCGCGCCCGTGGCACAAGCGGGTGAGGACCACTTTGACAAAGTTTTCGATGTGAACGTAAAGGGCGTTTTCAAGACTGTTCAGCACAGTATTGACGTGCTGAATGACGGCGCGTCGGTGGTGCTGACCACATCAGTGTCGAATACCAAAGGCATGGCAGGCATGTCAGCTTATGCGGCAAGCAAAGCTGCAGTGCGGTCTTTTGCGCGCAGCTTTTCGGGTGAACTGTTGGCACGCGGCATCCGCGTCAACGCAATCTCGCCCGGTCCTGTAGCCACACCGATCTATGCCCGTGCAGGCATGTCAGAAGCCGAGATTGACGCAATGGGCGAAGGCATGGCCGATCAGATCCCGCTTAAACGCTTTGCCGAACCTCGCGAGATTGCGACCGCAGCCCTGTTTCTTGCGTCCGGTGACTCCTCCTATGTGGTCGGCACCGAGCTGGTCGTCGATGGCGGATGGACGCAGGTCTGAAATCTCCCCGACTGGTGGTGGTGGCTTCAATATCACCCAAGGCACCCTCACCATTTTTTACAGCCTACCAAACCAGACAAACCTAAAAAGGAAACAATGATGACTGACTTTACACTTCACGACGAGAATACTGCCCCTGAAGGCAGCAAAGAATTGTTGGCGAAATCCAAAGCAGCCTACGGCATGATCCCCGGCTTGCACGCCGTCATGGCCGAAGCCCCGGGCCTGCTGGAAGCCTATCAGCAAGTCCATGAGCTGTTCGTGAACTCGAGCTTCGACAAGGACGAACTGACCGTGGTCTGGCAGACCATCAACGTTGAAAACGCCTGCCACTACTGTGTTCCTGCCCACACCGGCATCGCCAAGAGCATGGGTGTCGATGACGCGATCACAAATGCGCTACGCGACAAGACCGCACTGCCTAATGCACGGCTGGAATCGCTGCGGGACTTCACGCTGGCACTGGTGCGCGAGCGTGGAAATCTGGATGACGCAACCGTGCAGACCTTCCTTGATGCAGGCTTTACCAAGCGCAACATCCTTGAGGTGATCCTGGGCTATAGCCAAAAGATCATGTCGAATTACACCAACCACATCGCAGATACGCCGGTCGATAAGCCCTTCCAGAAATTCGCCTGGGCGCCGTCTGTGTGATCCTACCCGGGGCTGCGATGCACAGTTTTGCAGCCCCGGATTTCGAGTTTTGTTGCTCCATCCCATTCTTGAAAGGAATTCCCATGACTGATCTTAAATCCGGATTTATTGCGGGCCTCGCTGCAACTGTGGTCCTGTCTGCGATGATGTTGATTAAAGGAGCGGTCGGGGCCTTTCCTGAACTCGACCCCATACACATGATCGCAGCCATGCTGGGCGCGCCCGCCTTGGTAGGCTGGATTGGCCATTTCGCTATCGGCACGCTCGCTTGGGGTGGTGGTTTTGCCTTGCTGAATGTCTCGATCCCCGGCGATAAGCAGATCGTGAAGGGTATTCTTTTCGGCATCGCCGCGTGGTTTGGTATGATGGTCGTTATGATGCCAATGGCAGGTGCCGGCCTATTCGGCCTTAACCTGGGGATCGGAATGATGGCTGCTGTCATGACGTTGATACTGCATATCGTGTTTGGTGCAGTCTTGGGGTTGGTTTTTGCCTCATTGCATTCTGAAATTTCCGCGTAACCTATCAGCCACCTTTAGGGGCGAGCATGCATTAAATTTATTGGGCACTTCTCGGGATGGCGGAGTGTTCAGCCGCAACAATACTCGTCAAGCTGTCAACGCGCAGCGGAGAGTTGAATGCCTTCGCTGTTTTGGCTATCGCGACGAGCATCGTGGCTGTTTCGGCGATCGCATATGCAATCTCCAGCGGGGCATTTATCGAATTCTTCCCTGCTAAATTAGTCGGTACTCCCGCGATCTATGCTTATGCAACTGGTATCACGCTGACCATCGCAGTTGGATCTCTTTTCAAAGGGCTGTCGCTGGGCCCGGCAAGTGTCGTGGTGCCGGTTTACGGTATGTTTATTCTTGGCGCAGCGCTGCTTGGTATCGTGATTTTGAAAGAGCCTTTTACAGGCAGCAAAGCAGGCGGACTGGCACTTGCGGTAATTGGGATTTTCCTTGTTGCGCGATAAAGTTATCGAGCAACGCAAGTACAAAAATTCCCCCATTCAAACATTTGTAGTAAATGGGTGAAATGCCCCCCCGTCGCAGATATTCGGTTAAAGCAAAATGCTTCGGTGCGCATCAAGGTCCGCTTTGGGAAAGCTGCGCTGCGGCGTAGAGAGTCTTCGACAACGGCCGCTTAGGGTCGTTCGCCTTCCTTGAAACAGGGAGCAGGAACCACGTTTTTGCATCATGTGCAAAGTGGGATGTCGGCCGGTCCATAAGCAGACTTCCCAAACCCTTGAGACCCTGCATTTAAGGCGCCCTGCCAGATTTGGACCGATCAGTCCTGAAAGGGGAATGGTCCTGGGAACGCTCCGGTTGGGATGACGTCGGACACCAGACCAGGTCCCGGGGCGTCGAGCCAGCGGCAGACCGTGGAACCGCCCGGTTCTAACACCAGCTGCGGATCGGTTTGCGGCTGGTGATCGGTCAGCACAGCATGGCAGGTCGCGGGCGCAATCTGACAGGTCACGCGCCCGATCTGGCCCGTCATCGCGCGGTGGACGTGCCCCGAGATCATGCGCAACGGGGCAGGGTGGGCCTCAAGCCGCTTCATCAGGGCAGCACCATCGCGCAGGTTGTCGGCATCCATCGCGGGTATCCCGCTGTGCATCCACGGATGGTGCGTCGCCACGATAGCAGGCTGATCGCCGATGGCCGCAAGGGAAGCGTCGAGAAAGGCCAGCCCCTCGGGACCGAGTTCGCCGTAATGGGCACCCTCCAGCAATGTGTCGAGGGCGATCACTGAAAAAGGTCCGAAGTCGCGCATCCAGTGAATGGGCCCGCTGATTGGCATCCATGGTGCATCGGCAAAGGCCGACCGCATCGCCTCGCGCTGGTCGTGATTGCCTGGAATGGCGCGCCAGGGCAGGTTCAGGTCCTCCATGAGAGCCGCAAAATGTGCATACTCTTCAGGCGTGCCATGATCTGTAAGATCGCCCGTGACGATGGCGCAGTCGATGCCCGCAAGCAGCGGCAGCTTCGCGTTGATCGTCTCGATCGCTTGGCGCAGGGCAGACGCGCTGTCCGAGCGTCGGCAGACAAGCGTCCCGGGGGCGACGACATGGGTGTCGGTGATCTGGATGAAACCGGACATCAGGCGGCTACTCCCTTTGGCAGGATCAACAGCGCCTCGGGTGCTACGGACAGGCGCACGGTTTCGCCCTGCCGCGGCGCGCTCAGGCCCGAATGCAGCGCGATCAGCAGCGTATCGGACGCGCCGGACAGCGCAATCCGGTAATGCGTGCCGAGAAAGGTGACCGTCTCGACGCGGGCCGTGATGGGCCCCTGCGGGTCGATGCGAATGTCTTCGGCCCGGACCAGAACCTCGCTGTTCGCGGCAGGTCCCGGTAGGGGCAGGATACCGCCCGGCAGATGCAGCTGGTCGCCCTCGACCCGTCCCTCCAGTGGCATGGCGTCGCCTACAAAACGCGCGACGAACCCGGTTGCGGGCTTGCGATAAAGCGCCTCGGGCGTGCCGATCTGGGCCACTTCGCCTTGGCTCATCACCGCGACGCGGTCGGCAATGGCCATCGCTTCGTTCTGGTCGTGGGTGACGAAAATCGCGGTGATGCCGAATTGGCGCAACAGCAGCGCCAGTTCGTCGCGCAACTGGCCGCGCAGGGCGGCATCCAGCGCCGAAAGCGGCTCGTCCAGCAGCAGCACATGCGGACGTGGCGCCATTGCGCGGGCCAGCGCCACGCGTTGCCGCTGCCCGCCCGACAATGCGGTGATCGCGCGGTCGGCGTAACCATCCAGACGGCAAAGCGCGATGACCTCGTTCACCCGCGCCTCGATCTCGGACTTGGGCAGTTTCTGCATCTTGAGCCCGTAGCCGATGTTGCCGCGCACCGACATGTTCGGGAAAAGCGCGTAGGATTGAAACACCATGCCGATCTTGCGGGTCTCGACCGATTGGCGGGTTACGTCCTTGCCGTCGAAGACGATTTTCGCGCCCGCATCGGGCGTTTCAAGGCCCGCGATCATCCTTAACAGCGTGGACTTGCCGCAGCCCGACGGCCCCAGCAGCGAGACGATCTCGCCCTTCGCGATTTCCAGATCAGTAGGCAGCAGCGCCTTGACGCCGCCCGGAAATGTCTTGGCAATATTGGTAAGTGTCAGCGTCATTGTATGATCCTTTGGGCACGGGCGCTGGCCCATTGCATGGCCATCAGCAGGGGCACGATCATGACGAAGAAGACCAGCGTATAGGCCGACGCCACTTCGAGCCGCATGGAGGCATAGCTGTCGGCCAGTCCCACGGGCAGGGTTTTCAGATAGGGTGTGTGTAGCATCCAGGTCAGGTTGAACTCGCCGATCGACAGGGTGACGACGGTCAGCGCCCCGGCCAGGATTCCGGGGAGCGCGTTGGGTACCACGATGTCAAAAAAGCGCCGCGTAGGACCCGCACCGAGCGAGGCGGCCCCTTCCTCGAGCACCTTGAGATCAATGGCGGCCAGCACCGACAGGACCGAGCGCACCATGAAGGGCAGGGTGTAGAGGACGTGCCCCACAAGGATGAAGGTCCAGCTGGTCCGGAACCCCTGCAAGGTGCCGTAAAGCTGCAAGAGCGCCAGCGCCAGCGCCAGACCGGGGATGGCCAACGGCAGCGAGATGAACTCTTCCAGCACCCGCGACGCGCGGCCCGGATTGCGCGCCAGCGCATAGGCGGCAGGTACGCCGAGGATCAGGGTGACCACCAGACAGGCCAGCGCGATCCAGATCGACAGCAGAATACTGCCGGAATAAAGCTCCAGCACGCGCGCCACCCATTTGAGCGTCAGCCCGGAAGACAGGCCGCGAAAATAGTTGACGGTCAGCCCCGCCAGCACCGACTGGATGATCGGGATCAGCAAAAAGGCGCAAGCCAGCAGCGTGACGATCCGCGGAATGGATTTCGTGATGGATTTCAGCATCTCACCCTCCCGCAGCGACCGTGCCGCCCGAGAAACTGCGCGCGATCAGCAGTATGGCCCAGGTGACCAGCCCCAGGATCACCGACAGGGCCGAAGCCATGGCGATGTTCGCCGACAGGGTGAATTCGGTGTAGATCACCATCGGCAGCACGTCGATGTCGGTCGCAAGAGTGAACGCAGTGCCAAAGGCCCCCATCGCGGTGGCAAAGGCGATGGCCCCCGCCGCAATCAGCGCAGGTGACAGCGCGGGCAACAGCACGTCGATGACGATGCGGTGCGGCGGCGCGCCCAGCGTCTGCGCGGCTTCCTCCAGCGCCGGGTCGATCTTTTCGGCGGCGGCCATGACGGTCAGCAACACGCGCGGGATCGAGAAATAGAGATAGCCCAGAAACAGGCCGGTGATCGAATAGGCAAAGACCCAGTGACCGGGCAGAAGCTGGTTCACCAATCCCTGACGCCCGCCAAGCAGGATGATCATGAAGCCGACGACCACACCCGGAAAGGCAAGCGGTAGGGTCAGGATCGACAGCAGCGTGTTGCGCCCGACAAAGCGGTTTCGCACCAGAAACAGGCCTGCCGTGGTCGAGATCGCCAGCGCCGCTGCCGTGACGGCCAGCGACACCACGACCGTCTGCACCAGTGTCGAGACATAGCGCGGGGTCTGGATGATCTTGAGGTAGATCGCCCAACCCGCCTCGCTCTCCCCCGAGGCAAGGATCAACCGTCCCAGCGGGATCGCCAGAAAGGCCAGCGTGAACACTGCCAGCGGCAGCAGGCAAAGCATTAGAAATTGTCGTTGGCCCATGACGGCTCCGATGCCAAAAAAGGGGGGCCGGGCAGATCTGCGCTCTGCCCGGTTCGAAAGGTCTCAGAGGGATTACTTGACTTCGTTCAGGTAACGCTCGCCAAATGCCGCCTGTGCGCGTTCCATCTCGGCGTAGTCCACCGCAACCGCACGCTCGTAATCCGAAGCGGGCAGGAACTTGTCGGCCACGTCCGCAGGCAGTTCGACCGGGCGTGCTGGCTGCAAATAGGCGTTGGTCCAGATCGCTTGACCTTCATCCGACAGGATGAAATCCAGCACGCGCTTGCCGGTTTCCGGGTTCGGGGCGTCGGCCACCAGGCTCATGACATAAGGCACGCGCACCGACCCTTCGCAGGGCAGCACGAACTCGAAATTGCCGTCTTCTTCGTATTTGCCGCGATAGGCGTTGAAGTCGTAGTCAAAGAGGATCGGGATTTCACCCGAAACCACGCGCGCGAACGAAGTCTGCTTGGGCACGATGGGATCGTTCTCGGCAACTGCGTTGAAGTATTCGATAGCGGGATCGAAGTTGCCCAGATCGCCGCCATTGGCCAGGTTCACCGCCACGGCACCGGCATAGCCGACAAAGGCGGACGAGGGATCGAGATAGCCCACCATGCCGCGGTACTCTGGCTTGGTCAGGTCAGCGAAACACTGCGGCACCTCGGCGCCGCCAAGCGCGTCGACGTTCACGAACAGGCCCAGCGTGCCATAGTGGATGGCGAACCATTTGCCTTCGGGGTCTTTCAGACCATCGGGGATATCCTCGAAACCTGCGGGTTTGTAGGGCTCGACGACGCCATCGTTGCCCGCCTTGATGCCGGTGGTGACGCCGTAATAGGCGACGTCGGCCACGGGGGCAGCGCGCTCGGCCAGAAGCTGGCTGAGGGTCTGGCCCGAGTTCTTGTTGTCGTGGGGCATTTGCACGTCAAGCTGCTCGTCGATGGCTTCGAGCATCGAGGCCCAGTCAGCCCATTGCGGCGGGCAGTTGTAGCAGATGGCGTCTTCGGCAAAGGCCGGAGCGGCGATCGCGGTTGCAAAAAGCGCTGAAATAACAGTATGTTTCATGGGTTCATCCTTGTTTGAGATCGGTCTTGAGCGAGTGAACAGACGGCGGCCGGGGGCGAACCTGGTCGTCGTCACGGCTTTCCGTGCGGGGGCGGCCAAGCGTCGCTCCTACACGAAAATCGAAGGGCAGGGGCGGGCGCTGCGCGCCTGGTCTTCCCTGCATCATATCCAGAAGCGTCTGTGCTGCCTGTCGGCCCATGGCGTCCGGCGCGGTTTCGATGGTGGCCAGCGGCACGTCCAGCAGCCGCCCGATCTCGATACCGTCAAACCCCACGACGGACAGGTCCCTCGGGACGCTCTCGCCCATCAGGCGCGCGGCTTTTTGTACCGCGATGGCCAGAAAATCGTTCGACGCAAAGATCGCGGTCAGCCCTTCCTGTGCGGCAAGGATCGCCGCCAGAAGCTCGGGCGTATTCGCCTCGGCCTCGTCCAGTTCGATCAGCGTCGGATCGAACATGTCGCGCGCACGGCATTCGGCGTGAAACCCGGCATAGCGGTTGCGCGACCGGTCCGAGGTAGAAAACCGAAGCGCCAGAAAGGCAGTGTGCCTATGGCCGTGGTCCGCAAACTGCCGCGCGACTTCGCGCGCCGCCTCGAAGTTGTCGACATGAGCGGTGAGAAAGCCGTCGATCGGGTCATGAAACATCAAGGACACCGGCAAACCACGCTGGCGCGCCTGCTTCAGCGCCGCACTGCGTTCGGGTGCCACCATCGTCAAGATCAGCCCGTCGACCTCTTTGGCGGCAAGCGTCGCGATGGCCTCGTTGTCGGCCTCGCCGTCATAGTTCGAACTGGCGATCAGTAGCTGGTATCCGGTGCCTTTCAACGTTTCCTGCACGCCCTGGACCGCTTCGGCAAAGACCGGATTGGCGAGCGATGGCACAAGGCAGCCGATGGTCATGCTGCGACCCCCTTGCAGTGCCCGTCCAAGGGCGCTGAACGAAAATCCAAGCTCGCGCGCCGCCATCTCGACGCGTTCGCGCACTTCTGCACTGGCGGGGCCGGATTTGTTCAGAACCCGGCTGGCCGTGGCTATCCCGCACCCCGCCTTGCGGGCGACATCCTTGATGGTAACTTTCTGTCTCCGGTCCATTCGTGTACTCCTTCCGACTTGGCGCAGTCGAATTGGAAACGTTTCCACAAGTGATACATGTGATTCACTACATGAATGTGACAGGCGATGTTCTTGGGAAAAAACGAACGCGCCTCAGTGTTAAGAACTCATCTTCTTAGACGACCGAGCTGAACGCATCTGATGTACCATGCTGCAAAACCCCGCGTGACCTTCGCGTCATTCATGATAATCGGCACGAAGGGCGGAAAGCTGCCGTTCTCCGCGGTTGCGAAGCCAGAGCCCCGCCTTAGCGGAAGCGGCCATTCAAGCCTTATCGGAGTTGAACCCACTTGCTGCGCTGGATGCCAAGGTCAGCGACGCGCAGGACGCCGATTTTACAAAGTTGCGTTTGGTTGCCGACACCCGACCTTCTGCGATCCACGACCAGGCAAAGCCCGCGTTTGACTATCCCGGAGCCAGCGGCGACTCGAAAGCGGAACAGAACGATATCGCCGGGTGCCGCATCGGCAACCCAGTCGAGAATAGACAGATCGAGCACATGGCGATCCTCCCTGTCAGTGAGAAAAAACGACACGACCTGACACGGGGCGGCGGGGGGTAGCGCCTAACGCCCGCTGAGGCACGATTTTGCATCCCAAAGAGAGATTCTGGGGCAGAATTTTTACGTCCGCACGGCACTGAATGCTCCATGCCCAGAACGGAGCACCTCGACGCGCCTATCATTCTGTGTTTGTACTGTGCGCAAGAAAACAGGGGGACTCTGTGGCGATGACTGACCACAAGAAAAATTGTGAGCGCAGTATCAGAACCGCACTGCGTAAGCGTCATCTACGCCATCATATTGCGCGGGAAGACGTTCTGATCATTGATGAACTTGGTCTCGCCCATGCGCAAAGCCGTATCGACTTGGCTGTTTTCAACGGCCACCTCCACGGTTATGAAATTAAGAGCGCTGGCGACACACTTGAGCGGCTGCCTCGCCAGCTTACGTTCTACACAGATGCTCTGCAAAAGCTTACCCTTGTACTTGCCACTCGCCATCTCGAAGCGGCAGAGGCTTGGGTTCCCGACTGGTGCGGATTGACGGAAGTCGTAGAGGGGCCGCGCGGTGGGATGAAGTTTGCTACGCGTCGGCGCGCGCGCGTCAATCAGAATTTAGATCCCTTTATGCTCGCGCATTTGCTTTGGCGCCCGGAGGCGCAAAACCTTCTACTTTCTCGGGGCGCATCTAAGGCGGAAGTAAATGCGCCCAGAAAGCATTTATACCGTTTGCTGGCAGACGAGATGTCGGTGAATGAACTGGCACCGGCCATCAAGACAGCTATGGCGGCCCGAACAAAGTGGCGAGGTCATCTGCAACTATCGTGATATGATGGTTGATCGCAACCCATTTCCATGTCGTGGAATTGCCGGTTCCAACTGCATGTGCAGCGCAGTCAGCGATATACTTATCTCCAAGTGAAAAGGTTGCGCCGCGAAACGCGAACTTAGGCTCGTTGATGATGGCACTTACGGTCTGCGCGAAACCGGACCTTCACGCCATCAGCGGCGAAGGTCCGGAGCGATGCTTGTGAGCAGGCCGTGCCTTATGCAGGCTGTAACCTGTGCCTCGTGTCTGTCAGCCGGCGATCGCCACACCGATTTTACCCATGTGCGACTTTTCTAGAAATGCCTTCTGCGCCGCGTGCAAGTCAGCCAAGGGATAGGTTTCGGCGACCACGGGCTTGATCTCGCCTGCTTCGATGTAGCTGACCAAATCAGTGAATACGCCTGGGTCTTGCCGGGTGCTCCCGATGAGGGTCAGGTCCTTGAGGTAGAGGGTCCGCAGATCAAGTTCGACGATCGGACCGGCAATCGCGCCAGACGTGACGTAGCGCCCCCGTGGCACCAAAGCATCCAGCAGTTCGGACCACCGCGGCCCCCCTACAAGGTCGAGCACGACGTCGAAGGCGTCATCGGGATAAGGCTCATTGCGGTCGATCACCGCATCCGCGCCGAGGGTTTTCAGCGCGTCCATTTTCGCCGGGCTGGTAGAGGCCGTGACATGGGCGCCGCGCCGCTTGGCCAGT
>Ga0207903_1000341_pt1 | contig 14685 bp, 16 predicted proteins | sample MalvirmetaMSP131_FD_184234 | JGI IMG/M metagenome (GOLD analysis project Ga0207903, IMG submission 184234) | Marine viral communities from the Deep Pacific Ocean - MSP-131 (SPAdes) | ecosystem: Environmental > Aquatic > Marine > Oceanic | place: Atlantic Ocean | collected 2011-06-25
GCTTGGAGCCCCGGTACAGCAATCCGTTGTCCAGGAACTTCAGAAGTTCGCGCACGATCTGCGCTTCCGCCGGGAAGCTCATGGTGGTGTAGGGATCGGCCCAGTCGCCGATCACGCCCAGGCGCTTGAACTCGTCGCGCTGCACGCCGATCCAATGCTGGGCGAAATCGCGGCATTCCTGGCGGAATTCGACGACCGGCACCTGATCCTTGTCCTTGCCCTGGGCGCGGTACTGTTCCTCGATCTTCCATTCGATGGGCAGGCCATGGCAGTCCCAGCCGGGCACGTAATTGGCGTTCTTGCCCATCATCTGCTGGGCGCGCACGATCACGTCCTTGAGGATCTTGTTCAGGGCATGGCCGATGTGCAGATTGCCGTTGGCGTAGGGCGGGCCATCGTGCAGCACGAAGGGCGGGCGCCCCTTGGCGTCCTCGCGGAGAAGCTGGTAGAGGCCGACCTCTTCCCACTTCTGGATGATGTCCGGTTCCTTGGCGGCCAGACCGGCCTTCATGGGGAAGTCGGTCCGGGGCAGGAACACCGTGGCTTTGTAATCGACGGTCATGGCCCTGTTTTCGATAAGATTTGGCGCGCTTGGTCGCTGTCCGCGGCGATTTGTGCCTTTAATTGGTCGATGCCGTCAAACTTCTTTTCTGGGCGCAGGAATTCGACCAGCTGCACGCCGAGCCGCTGGCCGTAAAGATCGTCGGTGAAATCGAACAGAAAGACCTCCAGCAAATCGGCCTCGCCGGCGAAGGTCGGGCGCTTGCCGAGGTTGGCGACGCCGGTGAATTCCCGGCCTTCCCCGATGCGCACGCGCACGGCGTACACGCCCCGGGCCGGGCGCAGATAGGTGCCCAGCGCCAGGTTCGCCGTGGGAAAGCCGATGGTGCGCCCGCGCTGGTCGCCCCGGATGACCCGGCCTTCGATCTCGAACGGGCGGCCCAGAATGCGGGCGGCGGCCTGGGGATTGCCAGATTGCAGGGCCTCGCGCACGCCGGTCGAGGAATAGGCGGTTTCGGCGCTGTCCCCGCCCGCGAAGGTCTGGGCGCGCACGGCAGTGAAATCGAAGCCCAGACGTTTGCCGAAGCCCAGCAGCATCTCGCAATTGCCGCCCCGGCCCTTGCCGAACACGAAATCATAGCCGCAGACGACGTGGCGCGCGCCGATGCCGCCGACCAGCACGGTTTCGATGAAGTCCTCGGCCGTCAGCGACGAAAACGCCTTGTTGAACTGCTGCACGAAGATGGTGTCGACGCCCAATCCGAAGATCAGCCGGGCCTTGGCGTGGAACGGGGTCAGGCGGAAGGGCGGCGTGCCGGGGGCGAAAAAGGCGCGGGGGTGGGGCTCGAAGGTCAGCACCCCCCACGGCCGGGCGGTGGCATGGGCGATGGCCCCGGCCTCGCCGATCACGGCGCGGTGGCCCAGGTGCACGCCGTCGAAATTGCCGATGGCGACCACGGCGCCCCGGGCGTCGCCGGGGATGTTCTGATAATGGCGAAAAATACGCATCGTGCCGGTGAAGGTGCCCGCAGGTGCCGGTCCGGTCAACCCCGGCCTGATGCCCCGTTCGGGGGCCGGATTATTTGCTGCGCGACGGCACCATGATGGTGGCTTCACCGTCCAGCACGACCTTGTCGCCGACCAGGCACTGGGTCTGGATCTTGACGAACTTCTTGTCCGCGATCTTCTCGGTGATCGTGGCCCGCGCGACGACCGTGTCGCCGGCCTTGACCGGGCCCTTGAATTTCAGGGTCTGGCCGACGTAGATGCAGCCCGGCCCCGGCATCTTGGTGCCGATCACGGTGGAAATGTAGCTGGCGGTCAGCAGGCCGTGGGCGATGCAGCCCTCGAACATGGTTTCCGAGGCGAATTCGTGGTTCAGGTGTACCGGATTGGTGTCGCCGGACACGCCCGCGAAAATCAGGATGTCGGATTCGGAAATGGTCCGGGAATACTCGTCGCTCTGCCCGACCTCCAGGTCTTCGAAGTAGAAGCCGTGGAGTTTGTCGAGGGCGGTGACGGTGTGGGTGTCCATGATTTTAAGCGCTCCAATACACCTTTGGATTGGGATTTTTGGGCATCTGGCGGGATTCCGCAGTGCAGCGTCCGCATTTTGCATCGCAATATCGGCCCCCGCAAGGGAATGTTTTGCGGGGCTGGGCCGCCCGTGTAGCATGCGGGGGAAAGAGGTGATGGCTTGCGGTTCCTTGAAATTCCCCGATTTTCCCTGATTTTTGCGGCGGTTCTGCTGGCGACGACGGCCCTGGCCGCGTCCGTGTCCGTGCGTGCCGACGATCAGCCGTCCCTGGGCCTGCCCGTGGTCTGCGACCCGGGGCGGACCTGCTGGCTAGTCAATCATGTCGACCATGACCCCGGCCCCGGGGTGCGTGACTATGCCTGCGGCGCCCATGGCTACAACGGCCACACGGGGGTCGACATCGCCATCCGCGACTATTCCAAGATGGAAGACGGCGTGCCCGTGGTCGCGGCGGCGGCCGGCACGGTGCGGCGCCTGCGCGACGGCATGCTGGACGGCGACGTGTCCCTGGTCGGGCGCGACGCGGTGATGGCCCAAGGCTGCGGCAATTCCGTCGCCGTCGGCCACGACGGCGGGTGGGAAACCTTCTATTGCCACCTGCGGCGGGGCTCCCTCACCGTGCGGCCGGGCCAGCGGGTGGAAAAGGGCGACAGGCTGGGCTCCGTCGGATCCTCGGGCCTGGCCGAATTTCCCCATATCCACCTGGGCGTGCGCCTGAACGGCAAGGTCGTGGACCCCTTCGTCGGGGTCAACCGGTCGGCCGACTGCGGCGCCGGTCCGTCGCCGCTGTGGGACCCGCGGACCCTGGCAGCCTTGAAGGGCACGCCGACGGCGCTCTACGACGCCGGCTTCGCGCCGGTCGAGGTCAACCCCATCGCGCTGCGCCGCGGCTTTTACCGTGATGGCAAGCTGTCGGCCAAGGCGCCGCTGCTGGTGTTCTGGGTCGATGCCTTCTGGGTCGAACGGGGCGACCGCCTGACCCTGACCTTCACCGGGCCCAAGGACCGCAAGATCGCAGCCAAGACCTTCACCCTGGACAAGACCCAGGCGCGGCACATGCGCTTCGTCGGCAAGCGCAAGACCGTGGACTGGCATGCGGGCCGTTACCTGGGCGTCGCCGTGTTGGAACGCACAACCAAGGACGGCGGCAAGGAAACCTTCCGCATCGAACGGACGCTGGAAATTGAATGACCGCCCGGGGGCGGGGCGGCGGTCAGGTCAGGGACGGGCGGCGCGACACCAGCTTGGGCGTGGCCCGCAAGGCTCGGCGCAGACCCTGGGCGGCGTCCTGGGTGCGGGTTTGAACCCGGCGCTGGACGCGGGCGGTCGCGGTCTCGGCGGCCTTGGCGGAAACGAAATCCTCTTCCGGGAACAGGGCGGCGGCCTGGACCTTGTCCTCTTCCCGTTCCTCCTCGCGCTTGGCGATCAGATTCAGGGTGCGGGTCACCAGGGGATGGCGGTCCGGGCGCTTGCGTGATTTGCGCATGTGTTCCTTGGCGATCGCCTTCACCATGTTGACGATGGTCTGGTAATGGTGATTGGTCTCGCACCAGCGGGCATAGGCGGCCACGGTCCACGGGTTGGCCGGCAGGGGCCGCAGCCCCCGGTTCTGGCACCAGTCGACAAAAACCGTCCAGGCCGTGTTTTGAGTCAGTCGGGGCATATCACCAAGTTCGCCGCCTAAATTTGCACTGTTCCCGTCGGGGAATTATACCGTTTCCGCCCAGGCGCGGCTTGACCCGGGCGGAAATTCCACTATTCAAGCCCATAATTGGGAAACATCCGATTAAATTATGGAGAAAATTAGACCATGGGTGAATACCGAATTGCGGCCATCGGCGGAGACGGGATCGGGCCGGAAGTCGTCGAGGCCGGCGTCGAGGTCCTGAACGCGGTCGCCGAAAGGGACGGCGGGTTCTCGCTCAAGGTCGAAACCTTCCCCTGGGGCGGCGACTATTACCGCAAGCACGGCGTGATGATGCCGGAAGACGGCGTCGAGACGCTGAAGCCCTTCGACGCCATCTATTTCGGCTCCGCCGGCGACCCTAATATCCCCGATCACATCACCCTCTGGGGCCTGCGCCTGAAGATCTGCCAGACCCTGGACCAATACGCCAACGTGCGCCCGTCCAAGCTGTTGCCCGGCATCGACGGGCCCCTGAAGAACGTCAAGCCCGGCGACCTGGACTGGGTCATCGTGCGCGAGAACTCCGAAGGCGAATACGCCGGTGTCGGTGGCCGGGTGCATACGGGGTTGCCCGAGGAAGTCGGCATGGACGTCGCCGTGTTCACCCGCGCGGGGGTCGAGCGCATTCAGCGCTTCGCCCTGGAACTTGCCCGCTCGCGGCCCAGGAAGAAACTGACCCTGGTCACCAAGTCCAACGCACAGCGCCACGGGATGGTGTTCTGGGACGACGTGTTCGAGGTCGTGCGCAAGGACTTCCCCGACGTCGAGACGGACAAGATGCTGGTCGACGCCATGACCACGCGCATGGTGTTGAAGCCGCAGTCGCTGGACACCATCGTCGCCACCAACCTGCATGCCGACGTGCTGTCGGACCTGGCGGCGGCGCTGACGGGATCGCTCGGCATCGCGCCGACGGCCAACCTGCGGCCGGAACGGGATTTCCCGTCGATGTTCGAGCCGATCCACGGTTCCGCCTTCGACATCATCGGCAAGGGCGTCGCCAACCCCATCGGCTGCTTCTGGTCCGGGGTCATGCTGTTGGAACACCTGGGCGAGCCTGCGGCCGCTCAGCGCCTGATGGCGGCGGTCGAACGGGTCACCGGATCGCGCGAGGCGGTGTCGCCGGATCTTGGCGGCAACGCCACCACCCGTCAGGTCACGGATGCGGTATTGGCCGCGGTCAGGGGCGCCAATGACTGAGCAACTGACCGTCGAATTCCGCCGCTCCGGCGTGACCGGCACCTGGGACGGATCCCACGACAGCATCCTGGATCTGGCCGAAAGCCTGGACCTGGTGCTGGCCTACAGCTGCCGGTCGGGCATCTGCACGACCTGCCAATGCCGCAAAGTATCGGGCGAGATCGAATACAGCGACGACGGCGTCTATCAGCCGGATGCGCCGGACGAAATCCTGATCTGCTGTTCCGTGCCGAAGACGGCGCTGGTACTCGACATCTGACAAGTCGGCTATGATCGTGCAATCCCGCACGCCGTGCCCGGCGCAACCGACATAAAGAGACAAGGGAGGCCCCGCCGCCATGCAACTTTCGGAAATCGCCCGCGTGCAGCAGTACCTGCGCGCCGCCTTCGACAACAACCGCTTCATCGTCAAGCCGCCCAAGAAGGACGGCCATCCGGTCGAGGTCTATCTGGGCGAGCACTTCGTCGGCGTCCTGCACCGCGACGAGGACGAGGGCGAAGTCTCGTTCTCCCTGCAGATCGCGATCCTGGAAGAAGACCTGCCGCAGGCATAGGTCAAGCCCGGCAATGACGGTTAAGGGGTGACTGCGCGGCTTGGGCCGCCTTAAACCGCGACCGGCAGCGCCGTGCGGTAGACCACCTGCTTCAGGGAAAAACTGGATTTGATGGAGGCGACGCCGGTGACCCGGGTCAGCCGGTCCATCAGAAACCGCTCGTAAGCGGAAAGATCCGATGTGACCACGCGCAGCAGGTAATCCGCGTCGCCGGTCATCAGATAGCATTCCATGACCTCGGGCCAGGAGCGGATCGCGGCCTCGAACTCCTCCAGCGCCTTTTCCACCTGCCGTTCCAACGTCACGTTGATGAAGATGGAGACGGGCAGACCCACGGCCTGCTGATCGACCAGGGTGACGTAATCGCGGATCACGCCCGCGTCCTCCAGCCGTTTGACCCGACGCAGGCAGGGCGAGGCCGACAGGCCCACGGCCTCGGCCAGATCGACGTTGCGCATGCGGGCGTTGGTCTGGATCGCCGTGAGGATGCGGCGGTCGATGGCGTCGAGGTCGATATCAGGCATTTTTCACCAATCAGGAGCCAAAAAAGTCATATTTATTGCGTAAATATTCCATTCAACGCCGCATATCGCAAGGAAATACCGGGAATTTTGGCGTAGGATTGCGCCAGATCGTGCGATTTCGCATCCTTTCCGCCCGGAGACCCCCATGGCCCCCCTCGACACCCCGAACCACCTGATGATCGAGCCCAATCCCGCCGCCGCTCCCGGCGCGGACACCCTGGCCCGCCTGACCGATCTGCAGAAGCGCATTCTGTGGCTGTCGACCTGGACCATCCATCACGCCAACCACATCCGCGCCAAGGGCGAGGTCAAGGTCGGCGGCCATCAGGCGTCCTGCGCGTCCTCGGCGGCGCTGATGACGGCGCTGTACTTCCATGCCCTGCGCCCGCAGGACCGGGTCGCCGTGAAACCCCACGCCAGCCCCGTGTTCCACGCCATTCAGTACCTGATGGGCAATCAGACGCGGGAGAAACTTGAGAATTTCCGTGGCCTCGGCGGGGCGCAAAGCTATCCGTCGCGGACCAAGGACACGGACGACGTGGATTTCTCCACCGGCTCCGTCGGCATGGGGCCGGCCATGACCATGTTCGCGTCCTTGACCCAGGATTACACCCGCCGCCATTTCGAATCCGTCCGCGCGCGCGAACCGGGGCGCATGATCGCGCTGGTCGGCGATGCGGAAATGGACGAAGGCAACATGTACGAGGCGATCCTCGAAGGCTGGAAACATAACCTGCGCAATTGCTGGTGGATCATCGACTACAACCGCCAGAGCCTGGACGGCGTCGTCAACGACAAGCTGTTCCGCCTGATCGACCGCCTGTTCCGCGCCGCCGGCTGGCGCGTGGTCATCATGAAGTACGGCAAGCTGATGCGGGAGGCCTTTCAGAAGCCCGGCGGCAAGGTGCTGAAGAAATGGATCAACGACTGCCCCAACGACATGTACGCGGCCCTGACGTTCCAGGGCGGGGCGGCGTGGCGCGACCATCTGACCGCCGACATCGGCAACGAACCGGGGGTGCCGGAACTGCTGGCGTCCCATACGGACGACGAATTGCAGGACCTGATGTCGAACCTGGGCGGCCACTGCCTGGAAACCATCTGCGAGGCGTTCAAATCCGCCGACGACGACATTCCGACCTGTTTCCTGGCCTATACCATCAAGGGTTGGGGCCTGCCGCTGGCGGGCCATAAGGACAACCACGCGGGTATTCTCACGCCGGACCAGCTGAAGGGTTTTCAGAAAGATCTGGGCATCCGGGAAGGCCAGGAGTGGGAGCCCTTCGCGGGCATGGAAGACCGGGCGGACCAGCTGCGTGACTTTATCGCCAAGACCCCCTTCATGGGACCGGAGTCCAAAGACCGGCGCATGTCGGCCCAGCCCGTCGCCGTGCCGGCCAAGCTGGCGGAAACGGGCGCGGGCAAAGGGTCGACCCAGGAAGCCTTCGGCAAGATCTTGTTCGAGTTGGCGGCGACGGATCAGGACCTGGCCGACCGCATCGTCACCACCTCGCCCGACGTCACCGTGTCCACCAACCTGGGCCCCTGGGTCAACCGCCGCGGCATCTTCGCCATGGAGGAACGGGAAGACACCTTCCGCAAGGTCAACGTGCCGTCCGTGCAGAAATGGGGGGCCAATGACGAAGGCCAGCACCTGGAACTGGGTATCGCCGAAAACAACCTGTTCCTGGCTCTGGCGGCCCTGGGCCTCAGCCACGAACTGCATGGTGAGCGCCTGCTGCCCATCGGCACCCTGTACGACCCGTTTATCCAGCGCGGCCTGGATGCGCTCAATTACGCCTGCTATCAGGACGCGCGGTTCATGGTGGTGGCGACCCCCGCCGGCGTGACCCTGGCCCCCGAAGGCGGGGCGCATCAATCCGTCGCCACGCCGATGATCGGCATGGGCCAGCCGGGCCTGGCCTATTTCGAGCCGACCTACGCGGACGAGCTTGAGGCCGTCATGCGCTGGGGCTTCGGCCATATGCAGGCGGCGGACGGTGGCTCGGTCTACCTGCGCCTCTCCACCCGGCCCTTGGAACAGCCCGCCCGCAAGATGGACAAGGCCCTGGCCGATCAGGTGATCGCCGGCGCCTATTGGCTGAAGAAGCCGTCATCGAAAGACGCGGGGGCCATCGTCTATACGGGCGTGCTGGCACCGGAAGCCCTGGCGGCGGCGGAAAAGCTCGCTGGCAAGAACGGCCCGGGCGTGCTCGCCGTGACCTCGCCGGACCGGCTCTATTCCGACTGGCGCGCGAACGGCGCGAAAAGCCATGCGGCCAAGCTTTTGGGTGCGGTCAAGCCGGGGGCCAAGCTGGTCACCGCCATTGACGGCCATCCGGCGACGCTCAGCTGGCTCGGCGGCGTTTTGGGCCACCGGGTGGCGGCACTTGGCGTCGAGGACTTCGGCCAGTGCGGCACGGTACAGGATCTCTATCGGAAATACGGGCTGGATGCGGCGGCCATCGCGGCGGCCTGCGCGGACTAAGACCTAGCTGCAGCGCAGGCGCAAGCCCGAGCCGTATCCGCGGTCTTCCCAGCGGGGCTTGATGTACAGCGTCACGCCCGCGGGGTACTTGGCGGCCTTGAGGAACCTGACTGTCGCCGTCTGGTTGACGGCGAACCGCATCTCGCGTTCCGCCAGGACGGTCTCACCGTCATGGGTCATGACCATCAGGGTGGCGGTCTTCGGCCACATGTCGCCGCGGTTCTGCATGCGGAACACGGCGGCCTCGCCTTCGCAGCGCGCGTCGACCAACATGTCCAGGCGCGGCACGCGGACCTGGGCGAGCTCGATGTTGCCGGCTTGGGCCGAGGTTTCGGCGCCGATGGCGGCGGCGAACATGACGGTGGCGGCGATGATCGTGCGGCGGAAGGTGTTCATGGCGGGATCTCTTCTGTTGGCTCACGTTCTGTGAGCTGGGCCGGTTAAGGGCAGGTCTGAGTTGTCATCATTGTGGCGGTCGTGCCTTGAGTGAGGATGACGGCAACCTGACTCCTGCCTGACTCGGCCTGACAGGGTTTGATCTGGCGGGAAACGGCGAAAATCCATAAGCTGAGCGCCATGACCGCATCCATTCTCCTGGTTGAAGACGACGCGCTGATCAGCGGGCTTCTGGAATTCCACCTGAAGGCTGAGGGATACCGCATCGATATCGCGGCGACGGTCGAGGACGCCCTGACGGCCATCGAAGCCCGTCCGCCGGACCTCATCCTCACCGACCTGGGGCTGCCTGACGAAGACGGCCTGACCCTGATCCGCAAGGTGCGCACCCGGTCCAACGTGCCGATCATGGTGTTGAGTGCCCGCACCACCACGGAACAGCGCCTGGCGGCGCTGGAGCTTGGCGCCGACGACTACCTGACCAAGGGGGTTGATCCGGCGGAGCTTCTGCTGCGCATTCGAAACACGCTGGCCCGCGCCCAGTCGGCGGCCGTCGGCGGCGCCGGTCAGCGCTCAGCGGGGACGGGGGGGAGCGAAGTGTCGCAGTTTTCCGGCTGGACCCTGGACCTCGCCGGGTTCACGGCGCAGAATCCCAAGGGCCGGGATGTCGACTTCACCCGTTCGGAATTTCTGGTCCTGGCGGCATTGGCCCGCCATCCGGGGCGGGTGGTCAGCCGTGACGCCCTGCTGGACGCCATCAGCGGCTTCGACGACGCGCCCCTCGACCGCACCATCGACACCTATATCTCGCGCCTGCGCCGCAAGATCGAACCGGATCCGAAAAACCCCACGGTGATCCTCACCATGAAGGGCGTCGGCTACCGGGTGGTGGAATAGGGGAAGCCGACTTTCCCGCAGGTGCGCGAAGAAATGCAGGTCCGCCGCAAGGCCGTGGCGTCATCGCGGTTTACCTCGCGGCAAAAGGGGTGATAGAACAGCGCCCTTCCAAGGTGCGCGGGCGTGGCGGAACTGGTAGACGCGCCAGACTCAAAATCTGGTTTCCGCAAGGAAGTGGGAGTTCGATTCTCCCCGCCCGCACCACCCTTCGCTCTTCGAGCTTCGGGTGGCGTACCACCCGAAGATCGTTGGACGAAGGCGTGTCCTCCGAAGCCTTGGCGAAGGAGGACGGGCTTAAGCTTCCGCCACCAGGGTCAGCCGCCACATTTCCCGCTCATACTTGCCGTAGTCGAAGCCGGTCCCCGCATGGATCGTCGAGCGGTTGTCCCAGACGACCACGTCGCCGGGCTGCCACTGCCATTTCACGGTGAAGTCGGGGCCGGTGACGGTGGGCAGCATGTTGCGCCAGATCATCACGCTGTCGTCTTCCACGCCTTCCAGGTCCCATTTGTCTAGGTCCGCCGGGTCGACGGCCTGCCCCTTGGGTACGATGGCGCAGGTCGAGCTGTTGAGGCCGTAAAGCGACGGCCGGCCCGTGACCGGATGCTGCAGGACGATGGGCACCCGGTTGGGCGGGTTTTCCTTGCGCTGTTCCGGGGTCAGCACCGGATAATGCGGCGAGTAGCTGTTGATCTTCTTGTCGTGATGGGCGAGGGAGCAGACGGCCTCCAGGCCGTCGAGTTTCTGCCGTTCCGCCGGCGGCAGGGCGGCATAGGCGCCCTGCATATTGGCGAACAGGGTCTCGGCGCCCTCGGGCGGCGCCTTGCGGCAATGAAAGACCGAGCCGACCGGCGGCCGGGCGCGAAACGTGGAATCCGTGTGCCATACCGGCCTGCGGGTTTCCGGGTTGTAGCGGATATCCGCGTCGCTGGTCAGCTGCGGCACCTGCAGCAGTTGCGCGACGATCTTGCCGTCTTCGTTTTTCACGTTGCCGATGCGCAGGATGGGAAAGCCTTTGACCGATTTGTCCTCGCGCGCCGTCTGGATCTTGTCCTCGATGACGCCGAACACCTCGGACCAGCGCACAAGCTGTTCGGGCAACAGGTCGGCGAGTTTCTTGCCGCGAACGCCGAGCAGCCCGCCGTGCTTCAGCCATAGGCCGCGCGCCCAGGCCTGAAAGTCCGGATCGGCAAGGTCGCCCGGCGTGACCTGGTCGATCAAAATGCCGAAATCGCCGTTCAGCGGCTGGGTCGGATGGTTCATCGTTGTCTGCCTTTTGTTAGATGTTTCTGATCGAAGGATACGACGCCGGATGGCAAAAACAAGGTCCGAAAGCGTGCAGGCTTTATTGTCTCGCGGCCGGCCGCCTGATAGAAGCGCCCGACGCTTTCGCCGACGGGAACGGGGCCATTACCCATGCTGCGCCGCCTTTACGACCGGATTCTGGCCCTGGCCGGCCACCGCCACGCGGGCCGCTGGCTCGCGTTCGTCAGCTTCATCGAAAGTTCGGTCTTTCCCATTCCGCCCGACGTGATGCTGGTCCCCATGGTCCTGGCCGACCGCGCCCGGGCCTGGCGTATCGCCCTGATCTGTACCGTCGCGTCTGTCCTGGGCGGGGTTCTGGGCTATGTCATCGGCGCCTTCCTGTTCGACCAGATCGGGCGGCCCATGCTGGAATTCTACGGCTATGCCGCCAAGTTCGATCAGTTCCGCGCGACCTATGCGGACTGGGGCGCCTGGGCCGTGTTCATCGCCGGCGTCACGCCCTTTCCTTACAAGGTCATCACCATTCTGTCCGGCGTGGCGTCGTTGGATATCTGGGTGTTCTGCATCGCCTCCGTGCTGGCGCGGGGGCTGCGGTTTTATCTGGTGGCGGGGCTGCTGTGGTATTTCGGCGACCCCATCCGCGTCTTCATCGAAAAGCGCCTTGGGCTTCTGTTCACGATTTTTTGCATTCTCCTGGTCGGCGGATTCGTGGTTATCAGGTTCGTGCTGTAGGAGACCGCCATGCTGTCCGTGCTCGACGATCCCAAACTGCAACGCTGGTACCCGACCGTCTTGTTCGTCATATCGGCGGGAGCCCTCGGCTTCGCCCTGCATGCCCAGTTCGTGCTGGGGCTGGAACCCTGCAATCTCTGCCTGTATCAGCGCATTCCGTTCGCGGTGATCGGCCTGTTCGCCGGGGCCTGCATGATGCGCCCCAATCCGAAGGCTGGGCGCGCGGTGGTCGGGCTGGCGGCTCTTGCCTTTGCCGTCGGGGCGGCGATTGCGGTCTATCACGTGGGCGTGGAGCAGCATTGGTGGGCGTCCGCCGTGTGCGGCGGCGCGCTGCCGACCCTGGGATCGACCACGGATTTGATGGCCGGATTGTCGGCACCACCGGAAAAATCCTGCGATTCCGTGGACTGGGTCTTCCTTGGTCTTTCCATGGCGACCTATAATGCGGCCTTCTCCGCCGTCATGGCCGGGCTGTGTTTCATCGCCGTCCGCCGCATGAGGGCCGCCTGACAGGGCGTTTCAGGACGCGACAAGGACCCATGGCGAGCAAACCCACCGCCAAGACACCAATCAAGCCCCGGCGCATGCCGGGCGACCTGTCCAAGACCGAGATGGTCGAACGCATGCTGCGCGTCGACCATGCGGGCGAATACGGCGCCGTGCGCATCTACGAGGGCCAGATGGCTGTGCTGGGCGAGAAGGCCAGTGGCGGCGCGATCAAGCACATGGCGGAACAGGAAGAGGTTCACCTGGCGACCTTCAACGATCTGGTCGCCGAACGCCGGGTGCGCCCGACGGCGCTGCTGCCGCTGTGGCATCTGGCCGGCTTCGCGCTGGGCGCCGGCACGGCGCTGCTGGGCGAGAAGGCGGCCCATGCCTGCACCGTCGCCGTGGAAGAAGCCATCGACGAACATTACGCGGCCCAGATCGACAGCCTGGACGGCGAGGGCGAGGACGACCTGCGCGACACCTTCGAAAAATTCCGCCAGGAAGAACTGGAACACCATGACACGGCCCTGGACCTGGGGGCCGAGGAGGCCCCCGGCTACGAACTCCTGAAAGGCGCCATCAAGCGGGGATCGAAGCTCGCCATCTGGCTGTCGGAGCGGATCTGACGCCGCGCCTGCCGGTCCCCAATTCCCATGAAGATCATCCAAGACTGAGAAGAAACCAAAGGACGAAAACAATGAAGGCAGTGGTGTTCCCCGGCGACCGCAAGATCGAGATCATGGATTTCCCCGACCCCCATCCGGGCCCGGGCGAGGTCGTGCTGCAGATCAAGGCATCCGGCATGTGCGGCAGCGATCTGAAGTACTACCGCAACCCGCCGGGCACCCCGACGCTGGGCCTGGGCGAGCGCAAGGGCCCGATCATCGCCGGGCATGAACCCTGCGGCGTGGTGGTCGAAGTCGGCGAGGGCGTGTCCGAAGCCCAGGCGCGCGTCGGCGACCGCATGATGGACCATCACTATTCCGGTTGCGGGGTGTGCAAGCATTGCCGCACGGGCTGGTCGCAGATGTGCATCGACGGCATCACCGTCTACGGCACCACGGGCCACGGCGCCCATGCGGAATACATGAAGGTGCCGGCCCATACCCTGGTCCGCCTGCCGGACGATCTCAGCTTCACCACGGGCGCGGCGATCTCCTGCGGCACGGGCACGGCCTATGGTGCGCTGAAGCGCCTGGACCTGGCCGGCGACGAAACCGTGGTGATCTTTGGCCAGGGTCCCGTGGGGCTCAGCGCGACGCAGTTGGCCAAGGCCATGGGGGCGCGCGTGATCGCCCTCGACATCTCGGCCGAGCGGCGCAAGATGGCCGAAGACTTCGGCGCCGACGAGGTCATCGACCCCATGGGCAACGATGTGGTCGCGGCGGTCCGCGACCTGACCGGCGGCGAGGGTGCGCACAAGTCCCTCGACTGTTCGTCGAATGCCGAGGCCCGGGCCTCGGCCGTGCGCTGCCTGCGGGCCTGGGGGGTGGCGTGCTTCGTCGGCGAAGGCGGGCAGGTGACCCTGGATGTCAGCCAGGACATCCTGCGCCGTCAGGTCTCCGTCGTCGGGTCCTGGACCTTTTCCAAGAACGGGCAGGCCGATTGCGCGGCCTTCGTCGCCGAACGCAAGATCGACGTCGACGCCCTGTTTTCCCACCGCTTCACGCTGGATCAGGCCGACGCGGCCTACAAGCTGTTCGACACCCAGACCACCGGCAAGGGCGTGTTCGTGATGGATTAATCTTCCGAAGCCGGGGACTTCGGTCCCCGGCGAAGGGCGACGATCACGCCGCGCAGGATACGGACTTCCTGATCCGTCAGGCGCGCGCGGCCGAACAGGTTGCGCAGATTGCGGACCATGGTGGGGGCGCGTTCCGGCGGCTGCAGGAAGCCGCAGGTTTCCAACTCGCTCTCCAGATGCTCGAACAGGTGGACCAGGTCCTGATGGTCGGCGGGGCGGGTGGTCTTGGGCATGGCGAGTTCTTCATCGGCCACATCCAGTCCCATCAGCCGCCATTCATAGCCGACCAGCAGCACCGCCTGGGCCAGGTTGAGGGACGAGAACGCCGGATTCAGGGGCACGTTCAGGATGGCGTCGGCAAGGGCGACCTCGTCGTTGGTCAGCCCCTTGGCCTCGCGGCCGAACAGGATGCCCGTGCGGGCGGTGCTTTCGGCATATATGCGGCGGATTTCCTCGGCCGCGCGGCGCGGGGTCAGGACGCGCTTGGTCATGTCGCGGGACCGCGCCGTGGTCGCGACCACCAGGTTCAGGTCGGCGACCGCCTCGGCGGCGGTGGCGTAGACGCGGGCCTGGTCGATCACCAGATCGGCGCCGGAGGCGGCGGCCCGCGCCGGTTCGCTCGGCCAGCCGTCGCGGGGATTGACCAGGCGCAGGTCCAAAAGTCCGCAAT
>Ga0207903_1000343_pt1 | contig 14541 bp, 17 predicted proteins | sample MalvirmetaMSP131_FD_184234 | JGI IMG/M metagenome (GOLD analysis project Ga0207903, IMG submission 184234) | Marine viral communities from the Deep Pacific Ocean - MSP-131 (SPAdes) | ecosystem: Environmental > Aquatic > Marine > Oceanic | place: Atlantic Ocean | collected 2011-06-25
CGCGAGGACGCCTCAGGATGTGAAGTCTGCGCCAAGCTCTTCCATCAGAGACCGAAAAATCGGGAATGATGTCAGGATCGGACCGGCGTCATCGACGGTGATCCCGACCTGCGCGGCCATTCCGGCACACAGGAAGGACATCGCGATCCGGTGGTCCAGATGGACGGCGACGGTCGCCCCGCCTGTGACGCCGCCGGGGCCGCGTCCGTCCACTTCCCACCAGTCCGCGCCGTCGCGCACGGTCACGCCGCAGGCCCGCAGGCCGGTCGCCATGGCGTCGATGCGGTCACACTCCTTGACCCGCAATTCAGCCACGCCGCGCATTACCGTTGTGCCCTCCGCGTTGGCGGCGACCACGGATAGCACGGGATATTCGTCGATCATGCTGGCGGCGCGATCAGGCGGCACCTCGATCCCTTTCATATCAGGTGAAAACCTTGCGCGCAGGTCAGCGACAGGTTCGCCGCCCTCTTGGCGCGGGTTCTCGTAGGTCAGGTCGGCACCCATGTCGCGCAGCGTCTCGAACAGTCCGGCACGCGTCGGGTTCAGTCCGATATTCGGCACCAGCACATCCGATCCGGGCACGATCAGGGCGGCGCAAACCGGAAAGGCGGCGGACGACGGATCGCGCGGCACGACGATGGTCTGGGGTCTCAGTTCGGGGCGACCGACCAGCGTGATTTCGCGGCCTTCGCGCGTCTCCCGCGTTTCGATCTGCGCGCCGAAGCCGCGCAGCATCCGTTCGGAATGGTCGCGAGTCGCCTCGCGCTCCACCACGACCGTTTCGCCCGGCGCGTTCAGCCCGGCCAGAAGGACCGCCGATTTGACCTGAGCACTGGCGACCGGCGTGGCATAACGCACCGGAACCGGCTCCGGCGCGCCCACGACTGTCATCGGCAAGCGCCCACCGCTGCGCCCGTGTGCCACCGCCCCGAACAGCGCCAGCGGGTCTGTCACCCGCGCCATCGGTCGCTTCCGCAAGGATGCGTCGCCTGTATAGGTCACCGAAAATCCGTGCGTGGCCGCCGCACCCATCAACAACCGGACCCCTGTGCCGGAGTTGCCGCAGTCGATCACATCATCCGGCTCCATCAACCCACCGACACCGACGCCGTTCACGACCCATGTATCGCCGTCTTTGGTCACACGCGCGCCGAAGGCCTGCATCGCGCGACCCGTGTCCAGCACGTCCTGTCCTTCCAGAAGGCCGGTCACCCGCGTCTCGCCCACGGCCATCGCGCCAAGGATCAGGCTGCGGTGGCTGATCGACTTGTCGCCCGGGACATGCGCCTCGCCCGTCAACGGACCCGATGCGGTGGCGGTCAGGGGGGTGGCGGGGCCGTGGCTCATGTCGATCTCCTCAGGTCGGGGCCGGGATAGACCGCGACGCGAGGCACGTCCATTCCCCGTCTTGGCTCCGCAAATAGTCCCGCCGGAGGCTCCGCCCCTGTCAACGCGTCGTGACCTGCCCCGTCTGCAGGTCAATGGAAACGCTGCACCCTAGCTGTTTTCGTGATCTGCAACTCGGGCCTTACCACTGGTGCACGAAGGATCAGTACCAAAACCAGAAGAAGCGAATGCTTCTCAGGCCTTGCCCGATACATGATATTTCTGAAAGCGTATTCCGTGCGTTACCGCCGTGCGCGGTCTGGAACGTGCCGGTCTAATCCCGCCGGAACGTCATGTAATGCGGCGTGCGGCCTTCGCGAACGGCCTTTGCCTCGTAGCGCGTTCTTGTCCAGTCCTTCCAAGGGGTTCGCCAATCTTCCGGGCCTTCAGCCAGCCACGTGAAACCGTATTTCGGCACCTCCTCCAGGGTCTGGCGCACGTAATCGGGAATATCTGTTGCGACACGGAACTCCGCCCCCGGTTTCAGGGACTTGGCCAGGGGGACAAGATGTTCTTCGGTGACAAACCGACGACGATGATGACGGGCTTTGGGCCACGGGTCCGGGTAGAGAAGAAACGCTTTCGAGACAGATGCTTCTGGCAAAACATCGAATAGATCGCGGGCGTCGCCGGGGTGGATGCGAACATTTTCGACATCTGCCTTGCGCAATTTACCCAAAAGCATGGCGACACCGTTGATATAAGGTTCCGCGCCTATGATACCGACGTCCGGGTTCAACACCGCCTGATGCAGCATATGTTCGCCGCCGCCAAAGCCAATTTCGAGCCATATCTCTTTGTTCTCGAAAACATTACCCAGATTCAGCAATGTCCGGCCTGGATTCACGTCCCAGCCCACGGCACCGGGCGACAGGGCGTCCAGATCTGAATCGAGGTAACCTTTCTGGCTGTCCTTCAGATGCTTGCCCTTCAGGCGACCGTAAAAGTTTCGGTGGGGGCGTTCGGTCATTTTGGCTGCCGTCAGGAGTTGGATATTTGAGAAGGAGAGTGTCGGATCGGTGTGGGAAACTACGTCACGATGCGATTCACATGTCCCATCTTGCGGCCCGGCCGAACCTCGGATTTGCCATACAGGTGAATCTGCGTGTCCGGGGTCGCCAACAGGTCCGGCAATCGGTCCATGTCGTCGCCGATCAGGTTCTCCATCACCACGTCACTGTGCCGTCGCCCGTCGCCCAGCGGCAGACCTGCGACAGCACGAATATGTTGTTCGAACTGATCGACGGCGCATCCGGCCTGGGTCCAGTGGCCTGAGTTGTGAACCCGGGGAGCGATCTCGTTTACGATCAAACCGTTTGATGTCACGAAAAGTTCGACGCCCAGAACGCCGACATACTCAAGCGCGTTCAGGATGCGTCCGGCCAGAAGTGCGGCGTCAGTGCGTTGCGCGCCCGTCAGCGTCGCGGGAACGGTGGTCGTGTGCAGGATGCCGCATTCGTGGACATTTTCACCTGGATCGAAACAGACGACTTCACCCGTGACGCCGCGCGCAGCGATGACGGAGACCTCCCGTTCGAACGCTACGTATCCTTCGAGGATCGCATCCTGCCCCTGCATTTCGGCATAGGCGGTCTGCGCCTGACCGGGTGTACGGATGTGGACCTGGCCCTTGCCGTCGTATCCCATACGACGCGTTTTCAGGATCGCGGGTGTGCCCAGATCAGTCAGTGCGGCTTCGAGCGCCGATAAGCTGCCGATGTCGCGGAACGGTGCACAGGTCAGGCCGAGACCTTCAAGAAACGTCTTTTCAGTAAGTCTATCCTGACTGATCGCAAGCGCAGTGGTGCCAGGGCGGATCGGACGGAGTGCCGCCAGAAGATCGAGAGCTGTGGCGGGCACGTTTTCAAACTCGAACGTAATAACGTCGACTGCGTTCGCGAAGTCTTGCAGGGCCGACATATCCTCATAGCTGGCCTGTGTGAGCGCGGCGCACACCTGCCCGGCGGGGGCCATCCCCGGTTCGTAAATGTGGGTAAGATAGCCCAGACGGCTGGCCGCGACCGAAAGCATCCGGCCCAGTTGGCCACCGCCGAGAATGCCGATAGTGGATCCGGGGGCGAGCGCGGTCATTCCGGGCAATCCGGTATCGCGGCGGACAAATCGGCGCGCCAGTTGTCCAGCCGCTCAGCAAGCTCGGCATCAGACAACGCGAGGATGCCTGCTGCCATCAAACCGGCATTCGCCGCCCCGGCAGATCCGATCGCCATCGTCGCCACGGGAAACCCCTTCGGCATCTGCACGATGGAATACAGCGAATCGACACCCGCCAGCGCCTTGGTCTGGACCGGCACTCCCACGACGGGCACGCGGGTTTTGGAGGCCATCATGCCGGGCAGATGCGCGGCGCCGCCGGCCCCGGCGATGATGACCTGCAAGCCGCGGTCGACGGCCGTCTTTCCATAGTCCCAAAGCCGGTCGGGCGTACGGTGGGCCGAGACGATGCGCGTCTCGTAGGGCACACCCAACGCATTGAGAATGTCGGCGGCTTCCTTCATCGTCGGCCAGTCGGAGGTCGAGCCCATGATGATACCGACCAGCGGTGTGGCGGACGTGGATGTGGTGTTGGTCATGGAACCTCAGGCGATGATATCGGGGGTCAGTTCATCCTCGATCCGGGCCATGCGGTCCTTGAGGGTCAGCTTCTGTTTCTTGAGCCGTTTGATCACCAACAGATCGGGGGCAACGCTGTCCTCGATTGCACGGATCGCGGTATCCAGATCGCGGTGATCCTGTCGCAGAACGTGCAGCCGCATCCGCAGCACATCCTCATGGGTCAATTCTTCGGGGGCGTTGGACACTGGAGGGCTCCGGCAAGCGGCATGGGCGGGCGGGGATCTGGGCCTATTATACTGCGACAGCCTCCGGGTCCAATGGGTTCGAGCGTCCCGCAGCCCAGTCTATGGGCGTGCATTGCACATCTTGTCATAACGCCGCTTCATCCCCACATTTCCATCATCCCCGGTGCCGCTGCCTAGGGCCGGGATCAACCTTTCGGATCGCTTGACGCAAAGGACCCGAGATCATGACCAAGCCAACATTTGGCACACATCCGTTTCTGCTGGGCTTCGATGAACTCGAACGCCTTGTCGAACATACCGTTCGCACTGGGAACGAGGGCTATCCGCCCTATAACATTGAACAGACCGGCGCGGCGGGGTTCCGTATCACGTTGGCCGTAGCGGGTTTTGCCGAAGAGGACTTATCGATCACGCTGGAAGACCGCCAATTGGTGATCCGAGGCCGATCGCGGGATGATTCTCAGGGCGATGAACGGATTTATCTGCACAGGGGCATCGCCGCACGGCAATTTCAGCGGGCTTTCGTGCTGGCTGACGGGGTCGACGTGTTGGGTGCGCATCTGGAACACGGACTTTTACACGTATCCCTGCAACGAACTGCGCCCGAGAACGTTGTAAAGACAATACAGATCGACAGCGGACGCAGTCAGGTCACTGAACAGTCACAGAACCGACCATCGGCTTCGCCACGACATGAACATGGGAAAAGGATAACGTCATGACGCAATTGACTGATATCGAAGCCTTGGGCGGGTCGCTCGTTTATGTTCGCAGGGTCCAACTGGACGATCTTCCGTCCGACGTTCAGGACGAGGCCCGCGAAGGTGGTCTGGATGAATTATATGCGCTGCACCGCGCCGACGGCGAACAGGTCGCGCTGGTCGGGGATAGGTCGCTGGCCTTCAATCTGGCACGGCAGAATGACCTGACCCCTGTCAGCGTCCACTGATCAAACACGTTAAACACGATCAAGGCCGCCCTTATAAGCGGCCTTTTGCCATCTTGGTATGGCGCTCCGCGATCGAGATAGTCGTCAGTGTAGTAAGCTGCGCAGGATTTTCACGATTTCCTCGCCCCGTGCTGGCTTGACCAGAATCGGGACGTCCCTGCCATACCGACTGATCAGGCAGGCCAGATCGGAGCGTCCGGTGTGGAAGACAAAGGGAACGCCGTCGGCGAACAGACGATCAGCGACCGGGAACACGTTCGACCCGCAGAGATCGACGTCCAGAACAGCCGCATCAAGCTTGCGACCACATCCTTCCAACGCGGTCTGAACGGTCGCGAAAGGCCCTGTGACCTGTGCGCCCTCCTCTTCCAGCGTCAGGGACAGATCGAGCGCCAGCAGCGCCTCGTCCTCAACCAGCATGATGTTGTGTTCGTCGAGCATTGTCGGTTTCCAACCTGGACATTCGCAGTGGGCATGATGCCCGGCTTTCCAATTTGTTCACCGACACAACAGGGCTGGGCCGAAAGATGTTCCGCTATGGTGGATAACCAATACGTAAATATTTACAGGACTTACATCACCGTTGCGTGATTATCACAAGATGCCGCAGGCCATCGTGCTTTGGCCACGGTCCTGACACAATCTGGTCTTGCTGTTCCATCTCCCACGCGGCGATGTCGTCTCCACACCCAGAGGGAAATGGTGGCGTAGAAACATTTCATAAATACCGACGCTGCCGTCACCCTAGTGGCTTACGGGCGACGGGCGCTGCCGTCACCCTGAGTGGCTTACGGGCGACGGGCGCTGCCGTCACCCTGAGTGGCTTACGGGCGACGGGCTTTGCCAGTCACCCTGAGATCAATCCCATGGCTTCGAGTTTCAGGAGGACTTGCTGCGCACAGTTGTCCACATCGAAGCCTTCTGTATCGACGACCAGCTCGGCCGTGGTTGGCGCCTCGTAGGGATCGGAGATCCCGGTGAATTCGGGGATCTTGCCAGCACGGGCCATAGCATACAGGCCCTTCCGGTCGCGGCGTTCGCATTCTTCCAAAGAGGTGGCGACATGGACCTCGACGAACGCGCCATAGGTTTCGATCATCTCGCGGGCGGCGCGGCGGGTGGCGGTATAGGGCGCGATCGGCGCGCAGATCGCGATGCCGCCGTTTTTGGTGATTTCCGACGCGACATAGCCGATGCGCTTGATATTGATGTCTCGATGTTCCTTGGAAAATGTCAGCTCCGACGACAGGTGTTTGCGCACCACGTCGCCATCTAGAAGCGTGACGGGACGTCCCCCCATTTCCATCAGCTTGACCATGATCGCGTTGGCAATCGTGGACTTACCGGACCCCGATAGACCGGTAAAAAACACTGTAAAACCCTGCTGAGAACGGGGCGGCGAGGTGCGGCGCAGTTCGGTCACGACTTCGGGGAAGGAGAACCAATCGGGGATGTCGAGGCCTTCGCGCAAACGGCGGCGCAACTCGGTGCCCGAAATATTCAGAATCGTGACATTCTTCTTATCGGCAATCTCGTCATTCGGCTCGTACTGAGCGCGTTCCTGGACGTAGACCATATGTTTGAAATCGACCATCTCACAGGCGATTTCGTCCTGGTGTTCCCGGAACAGGTCCTGCGCATCATAGGGGCCGTAGAAGTCCTCTCCAGCAGAGTTCTTGCCCGGTCCGGCGTGATCGCGCCCGACGATCATATGCGTGCATCCGTGGTTCTTGCGGATCAACCCGTGCCAGACCGCCTCGCGCGGGCCAGCCATGCGCATCGCGAGGTTCAGGAGCGACATTGTCGTGGTCGAAGGCTGATATTTGTCCAGCACCGCTTCGTAGCAGCGGACGCGCGTGAAATGATCCACGTCGCCGGGTTTGGTCAGACCGACGACCGGGTGGATCAACAGGTTGGCCTGCGCTTCGCGGGCGGCGCGAAAGGTCAGTTCCTGGTGCGCGCGGTGCAACGGGTTGCGCGTCTGAAACGCGACGACACGACGCCAGCCCAGCTTGCGGAAATAGGCCCGAAGTTCGTTCGGCGTGTCGCGGCGTGCGCGGAAATCATAATGGACAGGGGCCTGAATTCCCGTGATCGCACCCCCGACATAGATCGGCCCGGCGATGTTGTGCAGATAGTTGACCGCCGGATGCGCCAGATCGTCGGCGCCGAATACCTTTTCCGCCTCGCGCGCCTTGTCCGGGCGATAGATGTCGCTGACCGACAGGATGGCCAGAATTACGCCTTCCTGATCGCGCAGGGCAATGTCCTTGCCCTCCTCCAGTGTCTCGGCAAACTTTTCGGTCACGTCCAGCGTGATCGGCATTGGCCAGAGGGAGCCGTCGGCCAGACGCATATTTTCGACCACACCCTCGTAGTCATCCTTGCCCAGGAAGCCCTTGAGCGGGTTGAACCCACCGTTCATCAACAGTTCCAGATCGCAGATCTGGCGCGGTGTCATATCCCAGCTGACCAGATCGGCAGCTTCGGCCTTCAGCTTCTGGGCACTGTCGTAATTGACATAGAGTTCGGGGACCGGGGCAAGGTTGGCGGCAAAAGACACGGGGCATGACTCCTTATCGGCCGGGCAGGCCGCTGAACGTTTGTGGCGCGTCTAGGCTTTCTAATTCGTCAATATCAAGACGCCCGCACCGAAAACGGCAGCGCCCCGTGAGACAATGACTGGATCAGGTGCGGATCGTTCCTTCATTCCCGCCGGTCGACGCAAAGACACATGCGCATTTCACCGACAGTGGACGCCGCAGCGTGGATTCACTGTGCCGGTTCGTCCACGGGCGCGCCGTACCCCAGAGGCTCGGTATGATCCTGGGTAATTTCGCTATCCTGCCCGTGTTCGGCCAGGAACTTCTCGGCCTCCAGCGCTGCCATGCAACCCATGCCCGCAGAAGTGACGGCCTGACGATAGATATGATCGGTCAGGTCGCCCGCGGCAAACACACCCGGGATCGAGGTCGCGGTGCTGTCGGGCGCAGTGATCACATAGCCGCCGTTGTGCAGATCCAGCTTGTCTTTCACCAGCTCCGAGGCGGGCGCATGTCCGATCGCAACGAAGACGCCATCGACAGCGATCTCCTGCATTGCGCCAGTGGTGGTGTGCTTCAGGCGAACTGCTTCTACACCGCGTGGGGTCTCGGCACCCAGAACTTCGTCCACACCGTGATCCCAGATGATCTCAATCTTGGGATGCTTGAACAGTCGGTTCTGCAGGATCTTCTCGGCCCGCAGGCTGTCGCGACGGTGGACTAGAATGACCTTATCGGCGAATTTCGTCAGGAACAGCGCTTCCTCGACGGCTGTATTACCGCCGCCAATGACCGCGACCACCTTGCCGCGATAAAAGAAGCCATCACAGGTCGCGCAGGCGCTGACGCCGAAACCCTTGAAATGCTCCTCGGATGGCAGTCCCAGCCATTTAGCCTGCGCCCCTGTCGCCAGGATCAGTGCGTCGCAGGTGTAGATCGCACCGCTGTCGCTGACGGCGGTGAACGGGCGTTTGGACAGATCCAGCGATGCGATATGGTCGCTGACGATTTCGGTGCCCAGAGCGCGGGCATGTGTCTCCATCCGAGCCATCAGGTCAGGGCCCTGAACTTCGGTATCGCCGGGCCAGTTCTCGACCTCGGTCGTTATCGTCAGCTGGCCGCCGGGCTGTATACCCTGCACCAGCAGCGGGTGCAGCATGGCACGGCTGGCATAGATACCAGCAGTATAGCCCGCTGGACCTGAGCCGATGATGAGAACCTTGGAATGGCGCGTATCGGACATATGGAAATCCTTTCGTCTGGGGTGTCGATATAGGGAGGGATGCGCGGTGGAGGAACCCCCGTTGTCAGCCTGCCCTGCGCATGTTTCCCTGCGGGATGCGCACGGCTACTGCCTATGCTGGATGGTGCCGTCGTCCAGCACGATGACATCCATCGGCACATCCCATGGCATCGGATAGATCGTGGTCATACGCGAAAACCCGTAACCGACCCCGATCACACGACGCGGTCCCGGCAGCCGAACAAGTGTACGGTCATAATAGCCGCCTCCGTTTCCCAGCCGAAACAACGCATCGTCCACACCCAGCAACGGGACGATCACGACGTCGGGGACGACAGGCATGACGTTGCGGGGAACGGGAATGTTCCAGATGCCACGCTCCATCGCGCATCCGGGCGACCACAGGTGGAAGCCGACCGGTGCATCCCGCCCCACGACGACGGGCAAGGCGATCCTGGCGCCGTGCTCATGCGCTTGTGCCATCCAGCGGCGAAGATCAGGCTCGCCCCGGATCGGCCAGTAGGCTGCGATCGTTTGCCCTGTCGGGTCGTCCAGCACGTCGTCGATACCCTGCGCTATCGACGTTTCGGCCGCAGCGCGATCGGATACGGACAGTGTTTTTCGCAAACCGTAGAGCCGCTGCCGCTCCGCCTTGCGGAAGGCTGCAACGTCGCGCCTTGTCCGTGGGTCGACAACATGGCCGTCCACCAGCAGATGGGCGAAGCAAGGTGCGGAATCGTCGTCTTCGTCCTGATCCATCTCGGACCTCCCGGTATATCTGGTTCTGTGCATCGGCCGAAGGGGTCAAGATGTCCCTCCTTCACTCCATCTTCCGCGACGCAATCTTGCGCAACATTGAAATATTGTTGCGCAGAGCCCTTTGCTGTGAGACACATCCGCCAACTCAGAGACAGGATCAATATGCCCCCCGCCAAACTCGACCCCATCGACCGCCAGATTCTATCGGAATTGCAGGCTGACGGTCGCATGACCAATGTCGAACTGGCGCGCCGCGTCGGCATCAGTGCCCCACCTTGCCTGCGCCGTGTCCGCGCGCTGGAGGAAGCCGGGTTGATCAAGGGCTATCATGCCGACGTCGATGCCCGACAGTTGGGGTTCGAGGTCCAGGTCTTCGCGATGGTGTCGCTGGTCCGTCAGGCCGAAGTCGACTTGTCTGCGTTCGAGGCGCTGTGTCGCGACTGGCCGCTGGTCCGGGAGTGCCACATGCTGAACGGCGAGACCGACTTCATTCTGAAATGCGTGGCCCCCGACCTGTCGACATTCCAGTCGTTCCTGACCGGATCGCTGACGGCGGCGGAAAACGTGGCGTCGGTGAAGACATCGCTGGTGATCCGGGGCGCCAAGGATCTGCCGGGTGTGCCGTTCGAGGTCCTCGAGGAGCGACTGGGCCGGGAGGCTTGAGAAGGGTGGTTCGCAAATCAGAGGATATGTCCCATTGGGTGCGGCCCTTATGGTGCATCCTTTCTCAATCCCGTCAAAACTGAACTGAGTTTCCATGCCCCTTCCAACTTTCCACATGATCGACGGCGCGCCTCAGCCGGTTGCAACCTTTTCGCACTGCTCGGAAATCGACGGCTGGGTATTTCTGACCGGCCAGATGCCGACCTGGCCAAGCGAGCCGGAACGCGCCTTGCCCGACGGTGTAACGGCGCAAACGGCGCGGGTGATGGATAATCTGAAGATCGTGTTGTCGGGGATGGGCCTGGGGTTGGAGAATGTCGCGCAGGCGCGGATCTATCTGACCGAGTTCAAGCGGGACTACGCCGCCATGAACCAGATGTATCAGTCCTATTTCTCCGAAGGAAAACTGCCTGCTCGGACCTGCATCGGTGTAACCGGACTTGCCGTCGGGGCGCTGGTAGAAATCGACATGGTGGCGCGACGGCCCTGATTTAGGCTGGCTGGACTTCGTATCCGGTTGCCCCATCTCGGACCTAGGAAAACAGGGGACGAACATGCAGGACCGGGCGGAAGAAATACAGGCTGAGGCTGAGGCCGAAACCGAAGCCAGGGTTCGCGAACGCGAAGTGCGGGAAAAGACGCCGACCGCCACCGAAAAGGCCTTGACCCGGGAAGAACGACAGATCGTCGGAAATCATGCCAGGCTGTCGGCACTGTCGGTCTATTCGATCATTCTGCGCGAAGGTGAGGAAGAACTCCATCGCTCCAAGACATCGCTCTGGTGGTCGGGCCTGGCTGCCGGTCTGGGTATCAGCACATCGGTTCTGATGGTAGGCGTCATCCGGGCCGGCCTTGGACCTGACTATCCGTATCTGACACTGGTCCAGAGTTTCGGCTATACGTTCGGTTTCGTCGTGGTCATCCTGTCCCGTCTGCAATTGTTTACGGAAAACACGATCACGGTCGTCCTGCCGATTTTGGCGAAGCCGTCGCGTGACGGTTTCTACAACGTCGCCCGGCTATGGAGCATCGTTTTCGTCGCCAACATGCTTGGCACATTCATAACGGCGGGTCTTGCGGTGCATGGTGGCATCCTGACGCCCGAAACCCTGAATGCAATACTCGAGATTTCGCGTCACCTTGCATCGATGTCCCCCTCGGAAACGTTGCTTCGTGGCATTCCGTCAGGGTTCTTCATTGCTGCGTTGGTCTGGATGCTGCCTTCGGCCAAAAGGACGGAGCTGTTCTTGATCATCATGTTCACCTGGCTGATCGCGGCCGGAGATTTCACCCATGTCGTCGCTGGATCGAACGAAATTTTCACGCTGGTGGTCAGCGGAGAACTGGGAATTCTCACGGCTTTCAGCAAGCATATCCTGCCGATGTTGATCGGCAATATTCTAGGCGGCACGGGTCTGTTCGCCATGCTGGCTTATGGACAGATTCAGAACGAAATCTGAGAAGCGAACCGTTCAAAAAGAACAAGAAAACGGGTCATTTCTCGATTTCTGTCATCATGAAAGAGCTTGAACCGTCAGAGTTTGAGCGCCGGAATGATCTGTTTCTTACGGCTCATCACGCCAGGCAGAACCACGCTGTCGCCTTTGACAGACACACCGAAGCTGGCTTCGGCCACTGCTTTGGTCAGGGTATCGGGCACCAGTAGCGTCGCCTGTTCGGCCAGGATATCGACCACGAACAGCAAAACCTGCGTCACGTCATCCTCCCTGGCCACCTGTGGCATCGCCGCCATCAGCGCGTCTTTGCGCGACAAGATCGCCTCGGGCGACGTGGTTTCCAGAACAGAGACGCGAAATTTGGTACCCTCGACTGCATATTCCTTGCTGTCCATGCGCAGAAGCTCGGCTTCAGAGAACGCTGACACGTCGGATTTCGCGGCGAACATTTCGGACGCATAAGCCGGGATATCGACCGACAGGTCAGCCGCCAGACGCTCGGCCAAGACCCGGTCATGGTCAGTTGTGGTGGGCGAGCGGAAGGCCAGTGTATCCGACAGGATACAGGTCAGCATCGCACCCTTGATTCCGTCGGGTGCCGTTGACAGCGCGCTGCCCATAAGATCCGCCATGATTGTCGCCGTGCAGGCCAACGGACGGATGGTGATGTCGATTGGGCCCACTGTTTCCAGACCGCCGACCAGCTTGTGATGGTCGATGATGGCGCGGATATCGGCGGCATTGATGCCCGCAGGTAATTCCGCCGGATTATTGGTGTCGACGATGACCACAGGTTGGCCGGCCTCGACATCCATGATGATGCGCGGTTTGGGCAGATCCCATTTCTTCAGCATCCACAGGGCTTCGGTGTTCGGCTCGCCCAGCAGGACGGGCGTCGCCTCGATGCCGATGAACTCCGAAAGGTACCATGCCCATGCGATCGGGCTGCCGGTGGAATCGGTGTCGGGGGATTTGTGGCCGAAGACAAGGGTGGTCATTGCGGGGGTCCGTGCTGAAAATCGGTGTACGATCAGGGTCGGGCGGGGCCATAACCTGCGCCGCTCCGATTGTCACGGGGGGCCGACCGCCGGGAGTGGCGAAAGCGCGTTCGGGTGCTATAGCGGTCCGGCACGTACGCCCTTCCCCTGTTCGAGGTCATTCATGCTTTTCCGTCACTGTGCGACGCTACCGCTTGCGATAGTCATGAACGTTCTCGCCTTGGTTTCCCCTGCTGCCGCGCAGGAAGCAGCCGACAGCGAAGATTTCACGGTCGCGATCGGGTCGCGGACGTTCCTTCTGGGCGAGCCGCCCCGCAACGCCGGGCGAATAAACGGCTTCCTGCCGCTGAGTTCGATCAGGTCGATTCAGAACATCGTCCTGTCAGACCTGTTGCCCGGAGCTCAGGGCAGTGTACTCTCCATCAGCCAGCGCCCGAGCAATCCGGCATATCCGTTTGGACCAGAAGAAACTCCGAAACGTTTGGGCAGCCGGAATCTCGTGCCGGAATACTTTCGGCAACCGGCCTTGCGTGCAGAAGTGAGCCCGGGGGACACCCGACCCATCGTTCAATACCTTTATATGCCGGAGGGTGTGGCTCCGGCATTCCTGACCGTCTGTTTTGCGACCTGGAACCGGCGCGGTAAGGATTGGGTTTTTTGCGGACTGAATGCGACCTATCCCCCCGCACGCGAGATCACTCTCGAAGCCCGCATCTACCGACCCACCGCTCCCGCAACTTTCGGCACGCTTCTGTCGGCCACGGTCGCCCGCCTCGCAGCACATCCAACCCTGGCAGGCGGCAAGATGGCTCTGCCATCGTAATGCCCGCCAGAGACCCCATGCGCGAAACCGATCTCTACGCCCCCGTAAAGGTGTTTCTGGAAGATCAGGGCTATACCGTAAAGGCCGAGATCGGGCCCGCAGACGTCATGGCGCTGCGCGAAGACGAGCCACCCGTGATCGTGGAGCTGAAGACCGCTTTCAGCCTTGCCCTGATCCATCAGGGGATCGACCGGCAGGCCGTCACACCGCATGTCTATCTGGCCGTTCCCGATGTGGCAGGACGACGGGGTTGGACGGCGTTGAAAGCCAATCTCAAGCTGGCCCGGCGGCTGGGTCTGGGCGTTCTGACGGTGCGGCTGCGTGACGGGCTGGTGACGGTGCATTGCGATCCTGGGCCGTTCCGGCCGCGCCTGTCGAAAAAGCCCAAGGAACGCCTGCTGCGCGAATTCGCAACACGGCGCGGCGACCCGAACGATGGCGGCGCAACGCGGGTGGGGCTGGTGACGGCCTATCGGCAGGATGCGATGTTGGTGGCAGCATATTTGGCTGCGCACGGGGCGTGTCGGGGACGGGACGTAAAGGACGCCACCGGCGTGGGGCGGGCGACGGCGATCATGCGCGATGACCACTACGGATGGTTCATGAAGATATCGGTCGGGGTTTACAGTCTGAGCGATGCGGGACGTCGCACCGCCCACCCGTCCGTCACGGCCAGCGAAGGCGACGGAATTGCCGCGGACAATCAATAACCGGCCGTGCGGGGAGCGGGCACAGCGGACCCTCGACTTTCGCCCCGCCGCGCCGCACCAAGGCCCCATGCCCCTCGTCCTCCTCACCGCGCTTGCCCTGTGTTTTCTGGCTGCCAACTCGCTACTGACCCGTGCGGGCGTAGTCGACGGGACCGATCCGCTGGCCTTTGCCGCGATCCGGGTCGCGG
>Ga0207903_1000346_pt1 | contig 14437 bp, 13 predicted proteins | sample MalvirmetaMSP131_FD_184234 | JGI IMG/M metagenome (GOLD analysis project Ga0207903, IMG submission 184234) | Marine viral communities from the Deep Pacific Ocean - MSP-131 (SPAdes) | ecosystem: Environmental > Aquatic > Marine > Oceanic | place: Atlantic Ocean | collected 2011-06-25
GTAAAACCGATCCGCTTCAGGGAAGTACAGCGGCAGATAATGGGTCAACACCCGGTGCCAAAGTTCAGTCTTCGACTTGGAGACGATATCGTGGGTTTTGGACAGCTCTTGAATGTCATTCGTGCCGCATACCAGAGGGTCGTGGTAATATTGCTCGTTTCCGATCTCCATCATATGCAGGATCACTTGCGCATCCTTTGGGTCATTCTTATCCCAGCTGTTGTTGAGTGCTTCCAGCGTCCGCGCCAAAGCCACTGAGGACACTAGCTTTATCTCAAAGCCAGCAGTTGCCAGATAGTACGCCAAGGCACGGTGATAATTGCCTGTCGCCTCAAAGGCCACACGAACTGGGCGTCCGTATTCCTTAAGTGCGGTGGCGAGGCGGTTGAAGTCGGCGCGTTCGTTCAAAGCGGTTAAGCGACGTCGCCGTTTCTTATCTGGAATAGCGATCAAAGCTTCATGCCGAGCCTTGGCGATGTCGATAGCCACCAAAACAGGGGCATCTTGTGCAACAATAATCTTGGTCATAGTTGGTCTCCTTTGCGGTGTGGTTTGTGCATAACCACTGTAGGGACCCGAGACCCGGCTATGGCCACATGCTGCGCTATCTGGGGGCGGCGCAGGCGGCCATAGCCTCTCAATCAGCTTCATTCCAAAGGTGTTATGGCACCGAGTTCACCAGCATGGCGATCCTCAAGTGGGTCCAGGAAACCGGCATCGATTGGCATTACATCGCGCCTGGAAAGCCCCGGCAGAACGGCTTCATTGAAAGTTTCAACGGCAAACTGCGAGACGAATGCCTTAACGAAACGCTGTTTGGCACATTGCGCGGTGCCCGCAAAACGCTTGAAGAATGGCAGGAGGATTACAACTGGCGCAGACCACATTCAGCATTAGGGAACCTGACACCGATGGAATTTTTGCAACGGAAGGCAATGGACAAGATGGCGGCGTAACGCCAAAGATTTAACCCCAAGCACTCCGCGCAAAACTGGAGGGAACTTGGGGCTCAGGTCAGCCTTCGAGCGGAAGGTGGCCTAAACGAGCACATGGGGCGGCACAAAAGCGCGGCAGGTCCACGAAGACCCGGGCTGAGGGCGAGTACACCGTCGGAAACTTGTGGCCACCTCATTGTATAAGCTCGATCACGCTCAAAGCAAAACACCAATAGAGCAATCGACAGCTCGCATTCTTACTGTTAACCAGATCTTTGGAACACTGCGCGCTTCCAAACGACATTTTTTGAAGGTTTCAAGCTAATGAATTTGATTGAAAAACTTAATAGTAAGACTGCAACAATTGGGATCTTAGGTCTTGGTTACGTTGGGATACCACTGGCTTTGACTGCATCGCGAGCGGGGTTGCGTGTTGTTGGCTTCGACGTAGTTCAAAGTAGAGTTGACCAGCTGAACCGAGGCGAAAGCCCAATCAAGCATATCGCCCCAAACGATGTTCTCTCGATGAAGAAAGTCGGCTTTGTGGCCACGACTGATTTCTCTCGAGTATCGGATTGTGATGCATTGATCATATGCGTGCCGACTCCGCTGAATGAATACCGCGAACCCGATCTTAGCTTTGTTGTATCTACAATGGAGATGATAGCGCCATACCTGCGAAAAAATCAACTCCTAAGCCTTGAAAGCACCACCTGGCCTGGAACGACCAAGGAAGTGTTGCTGCCCTATGTTGAGAAGGCTGGTTTAGTCGTTGGGAAAAATTTCTTTCTTGTTTATTCACCAGAGCGCGAAGATCCAGGCAACCCTACCTTTGAAACACAGACGATTCCAAAGGTAGCAGGCGGACACACACCCGCATGCCTGAAGGCGGCTGAAGCGCTTTATGGAATTTTTATTGATAGGGTCGTTTCTGTCAGTTCCACTGAAGCTGCCGAGATGGTCAAGCTTTTAGAAAACATTCATAGATCCATCAATATTGGCCTGGTGAATGAAATGAAAATTGTGGCTGACGCCATGGGGTTGGATATATTTGAGATTATTGATGCAGCAAAAACTAAACCATTTGGCTTCACTGCATACTACCCTGGTCCGGGTATCGGCGGTCACTGTATTCCTATTGACCCATTCTATCTAACCTGGAAGGCTCGCGAGTATGGATTGCATACGCGATTTATAGAGCTTGCCGGAGAGGTGAACGCCTCCATGCCGCAGTATGTTGTCGACAAAACGGTACGCGCACTTAACAAAGCTGAAAAAAGCCTCAAAGGCGCGAAGGTATTGGCACTTGGCATTGCCTATAAGCGTGATGTTGATGATATGCGCGAAAGCCCGTCAGTAGTTATTATGGAGCTGTTGCGCGACTGGGGTGCCAACATATCATATTCCGACCCTAATGTACCTATTTTCCCCGAAATGCGTGAACACAACTTTGACCTCTCATCGGTAGACCTTTCACCGGAAGTGATCGCTGCATACGATGTCGTAATCTTGCTGACTGACCATAGCGACTTTGACTATAACATGATCCATGAGAACGCACAGCTCCTAGTGGATACGAGAGGCAAGTTCCGCGGTGAAACTGCCGTTATTCGAGCTTAAGGAGTTTCAAAATGACAATACAATACGCCCTAATAGGTGCAGCTGGGTACATTGCACCACGTCACTTGAGGGCCATCAAAGACACCGGCGGCAACCTTGCTGTAGCATACGACCCAAATGATAGCGTTGGCATCATGGACAGCTATTTTCCAGACGCAGCATTCTTTACAGAATTTGAGCGGTTCGAGGGGCATGTCGATGATTTACGGCGCAAAGGATGCGGCCCCTCGTACGTGGGTGTTTGTTCGCCAAACTACCTACACAAAGCTCATATGGCCTTCGCTTTGAGATCAGGCGCAGACGCAATTTGCGAAAAACCCCTTGTCCTGGATGTCCGCGACATAGACGATTTGGCAGCGTTGGAAAAAGATTCAGGCCATCGCATCAATTCCATCTTGCAGCTGCGGTTACATCCAGCAATCATCGCACTGCGCGATCGCATCGCCGCTGGTCCGAATGACAAAGTGTACAATGTAGATTTAGGATATTTCACCTCCCGTGGTGCTTGGTATCACGCCAGCTGGAAAGGTTTTGATCAAAAATCAGGCGGTATTGCAACAAATATCGGTGTCCACTTTTATGATATGTTAAGCTTTGTTTTTGGTCCTATCCGCCAAAATATTGTGCATCATCGTGGCCCGGACTCGGCGGCCGGTTACCTTGAATTTGCTCAGGCACGTGTGCGATGGGTCTTATCTATCAATCGCGATCATCTCCCAGCACACACACCTATTGGGCAGACTACGCACCGCTCAATCACAGTCGAGGGCGACGAAATCGAGTTCTCTGGAGGCTTCACAGACCTGCACACTGCAAGCTACCAGAACGTGCTGGACGGGCATGGTTACGGTTTGAACGTGGTTCGTCCATCCATTGAGCTTGTTAGCCATATCCGCACGGCTCCAATTGAGCCGCGTAAAGGCGAACAGCACCCCGACATAGCTAAGGTGCTAGTATGATACACCCAACGGCATTTGTGCATCATAGTGCTTTTATAGATGATCCTTCTGAAATAGGGGAGGGCAGCAAAATCTGGCATTTCGTGCATGTCCTCCCACACACTAAGGTTGGTGCAAATTGCGTACTAGGCCAAAATGTAATGGCGGGTCCGAACGTAACGATCGGGGACGGCTGCAAGATCCAAAATAATGTTGCGCTCTATAATGGCGTAACTCTTGAGCGCGATGTTTTCTGCGGTCCGTCTTGCGTTTTCACAAACGTTCTTACACCCCGCGCTCATGTGGAAAGAAAAGATGAGTTTGGACAGACACTTGTCAAACGAGGCGCAACAATTGGGGCAAATGCAACTGTTGTCTGCGGTAACACCCTAGGCGCATACTGTATGATCGCTGCTGGTGCGGTTGTTACACAAGATATCCCTGACTACGCTCTGATGGTAGGTGTTCCTGCAAAACGGGTTGGGTGGGTAAGCCGCTCTGGTGAGCGCTTGGGGCCCGATTTGAAGTGCCCCCGGACAGGTGATCAGTACACTGAAGTCGGCGATCAGCTCGTATTTAGCAAGGAATAGATCATGGACTTTATTGACCTAGCAGCACAACAGGATCGGCTGCGCAGCGAGATCGAAGATGGAATCGCTCGCGTATTATTTCATGGCAATTATATCATGGGGCCAGAAGTAAACCAACTCGAAGAAGCGTTAAAAGAGTATACTAATAGTAGGTACTGTATCACTTGTGCGAACGGTACTGATGCGTTGCAAATTGCCTTGATGGCGTTGGGGGTCGGACACGGCGATGAAGTTATTACTCCTGGTTTTAGCTATATAGCGACCGCTGAGACTGTCGCGCTCTTGGGAGCCAAGCCGGTCTACATCGATATTGATCCGCAAAGCTTTAACTTGAATCCAGAGCTTCTGGAAGCTGCAATTACTCCGAAAACACGAGCCATCATTCCAGTGTCTCTATACGGGCAGTGCGCGGATTTCGATCAGATCAACGCCATTGCGGAAAGATATGGGCTACCAGTTATTGAAGATGGTGCGCAGAGCTTTGGTGGCTCTTACAAAGGGCGCAAATCGGGAAATCTAAGCACAATCGGTTGCACAAGTTTTTTCCCCTCGAAACCGCTAGGTTGTTATGGAGACGGCGGCGCCCTTTTCACAAATGATGAAGAACTGGCGCGTATTATGTTGCAAATAGCACGACATGGCCAGGATAGACGCTATCACCATGTGAGAGTAGGGATTAACAGTCGGTTAGATACACTCCAGGCAGCAATCCTTTTGCCCAAACTAAAGATTTTAGACGCAGAAATTAAAGAGCGGCAGCGCATCTCGGAGGAATATTCCAGATCGTTCGACCATAGCAAAATACTACGTGTCCCTAGTATTTCTAGCTTCAATCAGAGCGCTTGGGCCCAATATACTATTCAAGTGACAGACCGAGATGCAGTGCAGGCATCGTTGAAAGAAAAGAACATTCCCACCGCGGTACACTACCCTATGCCGTTAAATAAACAGCCCGCGGTCGCCGACGACAGCGTAGAGCTTTGCTGTGGTGATACTGCGGCAAGCCAAGTGATCAGCTTACCCATGCACCCATATTTGACAGCATCAGAACAATTGGCTGTCGTACGTGGCGTCTTGTCAGCAGTAGAAGAACAATGAAGCGCGTAGCTGTGCTTCTGGCATCATATAATGGTGAGCTATTTATAGCCGAACAACTGGACTCAATTTTTGAGAACAAAGGCTATGAAATACATGTTTTCGTCAGTGACGACGGATCAACTGATTCAACCCGCAATATTGTGGAAAGTTATGCTCGAGGGCAAGTTACACTATTACATGGCCCAGAACAAAAGTGTTCTGGTAAAAATTTTTACCACCTGATGATGAATGTAGAATGGATGGATTTTGACTACATAGCTCTCGCAGATCAAGATGATCTGTGGCTTGAGGACAAACTGCACACGATGATAGAAGCTCTCGACAGCTCCGATGCTGACGCTGTGTCTTCGAATGTAGAAGCATTCTGGCCTGACGGCAGAACCATGACCATTGTGAAATCACATTCACAGGCCAAATATGATTATTTCTTCGAATCTGCGGGACCCGGATGCACCTATATTTTCAGCCAAACAGCGGCGAAAGTTATCCGTTCACATCTGCATGACAATTATGCGACTATTTCTAAAATAAAATCTCATGACTGGTTATTCTATGCTATTGTACGAAACGCTAAATTGAAATGGAAAATCCTCCCGTATATCACGGTTAGATATCGACAACACGATAACAATGTGGCCGGCGCGAACAATGGTATATCGGCTATTTTGAGCCGTTTAAAGGCTGCCAAAAATGGTTGGTACGCTAGTGATCTCAAAAACATCACTGATATGTTTGAACACCCGCCCCACGTCGCGGCTGCTTCCAAACCACAAAGTTTTTTTTTATTGCTAAGACTGATCATGGATTGTCGGCAACTGCGGCGAAAACCATTAGATAAAATTCTTATCGTTCCAGTATTGTTAATTTTGTATTTTTCACAGCTAGTTAGCTATAGAACCTAGTGGTCTAGATGTTATATGTAACACGAATTCAGATACTAATTTTGGTATCAGCGTTAGTATTTGGAGTATTCTTCAGAGTACTACTGCCGTCGTCGGACGAACCCGATTATTTTATCCGGGTCGATACGGTATTTAGATCAGACTTTAAAGACTGGTCGCCATATATCATCGTACCAGATAACAAAGTATCCCCATTGATGGATTCTGCTTGTGAGATAACGGCTCTAGTCCCTGGACTATATTATGACGTTGGTGGGGACTATTGCTCCCAAGACGTTTCAACCATTGCATACCGGTGTATGGTATTTGCCATTCATATTCTAGTTATTGGAGCCAGCTTGAGTCTAATTGCTCGCCGGCCCAAAAATAATGATCACTTCGTTGGGAATAAATTACACATAGATGCTACCTACATCAGTATTCTTATGCCTGCATATCTTTATTATGTTTCTGCTTTCTCCTTTGAGACTTGGGCTCTAATTTTTTCGACCCTTGCTGGCCTCCTACTCCACCGCCCACTTTTGTACCTAATACTTGCACTTTATATCTACCTATTTGACTCAGGTAATGCACTGCTTCTATTGTCATTTTTCGCTTTTAGATTTTCATTGATTTCAATTCATAAGAATATTGGTGGTAAAGCTACCATCCTCACCCTATTCAGCCTAGTGACTGTATTGTACTTTATTGGCACTTACTTGATCCAAAACATTGGTGGGTTAGCTCAATTTAGCTCGGAACTAGTTAGTTTAAGTTCCGCATATAATAGCGATAGAGGTTTAGAAATAATTTCTAAATACCCCCTGATCGCAAGACCCTTTATCACGTTTTTGACTTTCTGTTTTATGACTCCTGCGCAGATTTTTTTTGCCCCATTAACGGTCCTTATGGGCTATTTTTTCTTTAAGGAAATACGGTACTCAAAATGGTACTTGAAAACCGGGTTCCGACGCGGGCCACAACCTGAGCGCCAAATGTATTTAGAGTTTTATTGCGCGTTGTCGTTCATAATTTCTTTTATTTTTGTCGTGCCTGGCTATGCAAGCGCTAAGTATTATATTTTCCTAGCGCCTTTTCTAATATCACCTATTATCTGCCGACTTGGTGTACGCAAACCCTTTGTGTTTTTTTCGATTTCAAACTTGGTTCTCATTCAGATGTTTATTATTACAAAAATATAAGATATCTGATCAACTAAAAATACGCATTGCTTTGACCGAGATATAGCTAAACGTGTGTTACGCGTGATCGGGCGGCGTTTTGAATTCGATTGATTTCGTCCTTAAACTCAATCCCATCGAATATCTCGGGCATGGCCATCCCCCCAAAGTTAGCGGTGTTCAAAAGTATCATTTTCTCGGCAAGGTATCTGAGGAGATTTACGATGAAGAACGGACGATACAGCGACGCGCAGATCATGGCAGTGTTGAAGCAGGCGGAGGGCGGCGTGCCGGTTTCTGAGCTTTGCCGCGAGCATGGTAAGCGGCGGCTACGCGCCACTTGAGATCAGCTTGACGGCTGGAAATTCCACGGAAGAAGATCGTCGATGCGATTGGCAGGATGACCTGACGCAATCGCTTCAAGGGTGGCCTTAAGGTATGCGAACTGACCTGCCCCCCGCTAGTCCCTCGCTCATGACGAGAGTCTGCGGGTTTGGTCTTGATAGTCGTCGGTTTCGTGCTGTGCAAGCGCGCCGGGCGCGGAGCCCTCAAATTGCTCAAGCGTCGGGCGCGCTTCGACCGGTGTTTTGTTCCCGAGCGATGAGTGTGGCCTGACGGTGTTGTAATCGTAACGCCAGAGCGCCAGCTTCTGACGGGCGTCGTCCAGGGTGTCAAATATCTCCTCGTTCAGCAGTTCGTCACGCAGGCTGCCGTTGAATGACTCGATAAAGGCGTTCTGCTGCGGCTTCCCTGGGTCGATATAGTGCCACGGAATTGCGTTCTGATTGGCCCACCTCAGAATGGCCCGGCTCGTGAACTCTGTACCGTAACACCTTCGGAATAACGCTGATTGAGAGGCTATGATCGCCTGCGCAGCCTTCAAATAGCGCAGCAGGTGGTCATAGTGTCAATCGGCATTGAAGTTTGCCCCCCTATCGGCATCCAATATTGACCCCCTTGTGCTGATCAGGCGCGGCGCCGCGTAGCCTTCACATAGCGCAGCGGCGGCGGGCCTGCGGGGTTTCGGGGTGGCGCTATGCGCGGTTCTTGAAGCGCCAGCTTTCGTTGCCGGTCTCGACGATCTCGCAGTGGTGCGTAAGCCGGTCGAGCAACGCGGTTGTCATCTTGGCATCTCCGAAGACGCTGGGCCATTCGCCGAAGGCCAGGTTGGTTGTGACAATGATGGATGTGCGTTCGTAGAGTTTGCTGATCAGGTGGAACAGGAGCTGTCCGCCGGTCTGGGCGAAGGGCAGGTAGCCGAGCTCGTCGAAGATCAGGAAGTCGAGGCGGGAGATGAGATCGGCGGTTCGTCCCTGGCGTTCTGCGCGGGCTTCTGCGTCCAGCTTGTTCACCAGGTCGACCACATTGAAGAACCGACCCCGGCGGCCTTCCCGGATGCATGTCCTGGCGATGCTGACGGCAAGATGGGTTTTGCCGGTGCCTGTGCCTCCGATCAGGACGAGGTTGCGCTGATGGTCGAGGAAGTCGCCGTTGGCCAGGTCGCGGATCAGGGTCTCGTTAACCTCGGCGGCCTCGAAGTCGAACTCCTCCAGTTCCTTGGCGAGCGGCACTCGGCGATGGTCATTTGGTATTTGACTGACCGGGCCTGCTTCTCTCTGATCTCGGCGGTCAGCAGGTCACCAATGATCTGTTGCGGCTCGTGCTGGCGTTTGACGGCGGTGGTCAGGACCTCGTCATAGGCGGCCCTCATTCCGTAGAGCCTCAGCTTTCCCATCGCGTCGATTACCTCGGATCTTTCCATTCTGTGTTCTCCTTAAGCTGTCATATCGGTTGCAGTCGGCAATGGGCTCACAGGCCAGCTTCAGCGCATCCGGGGTAGTGATTGTCAGGGGGGGGGGGTGGCGGCTCGCGGTGCCGGGCCAAGATGTTCAGCACGACGCCAGCGGAATGAACGTTGTGCGACAGCGCTTCGGCACATGCGGCCTCTACCGCCTCGATCCCATCGGTCATCACGGCGCTCAGGGGGTCGAGTGGGGCTGAGTGCAGAAAACCCCTTTAAGGATTTTGCGCTTCTATTTTCCGCCAACGATATTCGCCTGTTAGGATGATATGGGCCCACCCAAGCGGCGATATGTGGGCGAGGAGTTCGGGTGGGCAATCCAATCCTGCCCGCTGTCGCCTTGCCACAGCGTTTCCGAGCTGTTTGGAATTCCAATAAATGATGATGGCGGTCAGCAGATTGAGGCCAGCGATGCGGAAGTGTTGTCCTTCCGTGGTACGGTCGCGGATTTCTCCCTGACGCCCGATCCGAAGAGCACCTTTCAGGGCGTGATGTGCCTCTCCCTTGTTCAAGCCGATATGGGCGCGGCGCTGCATGTCGGTGTCGAGCAGCCATTCGATGATGAACAATGTGCGTTCGACCCGGCCGATCTCCCGCAAGGCCAACGCCAGATCATGTTGCCTCGGGCGCGCGGCCAATTTCTTGAGGAGGTGACTTGGCTGCATCCGGCCCGACAGCATTGTTGCGATACAGCGCAAAACATCCGGCCAGTTTTCGACGATCTTCGCTTCCCGAATTTTGTCCCCGGTTAACCCTTTCAGCTCTTTGGGAACAGCGCGGAGGTCAAACACATGCAACCTCTTGGAGGACAGGTCGCGAATGCGGGGATGGAAGTGGTACCCGAGCAGGGACGTGGCGGCGAAGACGAGATCGGTGAAGCCGCCGGTGTCGGCATACTGCTCTTTTATCTTCCGTCCCGCCTCGTTCATCAGCAAGCCGTCGAGGATATAAGGTGCCTCGCTCACCGTGGCGGGAATGACCTGAGTGGCGAATGGCGCATACTGGTCAGAGACGTGGGTGTAGGCCTTTATGCCCGGCTCGTTGCCGTATTTTGCGTTGATGAGGTTCATTGCCTCGCCCTGCCGCGTCGTTGGGAAAAACTGCCCATCACTGGAAGCCGTTTTCCCTACACCCCAGAATTTGGTCATTGGCAGGTGGGTCTGCGCATCAATCACCATGGCCAGGGCGCGGGCCATTCCCTCGCTTTCGACATGCCACCGTGACAAACGGGAAAGCTGTATGAAGTCATGAGTGTTGGTGGCATTTGCCATTTTGCTCAGGCCTAGATTGAGACCCTCCGCCAGGAGCACGTTCAGCAAGCCAATCTTGTCACGGCATGGGGCACCGGTGTGCAGATGCGTGAAGGCTTCGGTGAAGCCGGTGTCTTTGTCGACCTCTGTGAGAATATCGGTGATCCGCGTCTCCGGCAGACGACGGTAAAGATCGAGGACGAGATCACCGGCCTCCTCCGGCACATCGGCGTCAAGACGGCTCACGCGCAAAACGCCGTCTTCAATGACTCCACTCGGCAAGGTTTTGGAGCGCACCGCCTTGGCCAGCCGTTTCAGCCCCTCTTCCAAGCGGCGCTTTCGATCAGCCATCCAGATCTCTGGTTCCAGTGGCATTGAAAGCCCCATGGCGCGGGCGGCATCGATGGACACAAGGGCTTGCTTCATGTCGGCATGACGCCGCGAATGCGGAAGCCAGATATCGCCAGAACGGAACGCATCGCGCAGGTGGCACAGGACGGCGACAACCCACAGCCGCTCTTGATCAATATCGGGCGCGCGGAATTGCGGTCGCCATTTCGAACGTGGTTGTAAAAAGGTCAGCGATGTGGCCGGGATATCCTGTTTGTCACGGATAATCTGCGCTGCCGTGATCAATGGCTGGGCCACACTGGCGCATGTCATATCCAGAGCATTCAACATGCGCCGAGCATAGCGTTTGAACCGGTGGAAGCCCTTGGACACATGGGCCAGAGTATCTGCTTTCACCGTTGCCTGAAGCTGTGTTGCTTGCGCGACCAGACTTTCAAGGCCGCTCCAGCCGCAAGAACTATCGACGGCATTGGCGAGGGCGGCATCGTCGCCTTTGGCCATCAATAGGTTTGATCCCAGGGTCTCAAATCCAGCCAGGGTCTTTGCGACGTCCGCCTGAGCTTCCGTGACCCGCGCGTCGCAGATCCGTTTCGCATCCCGCCAGACGCTGCCTACAATCCTGTCATGTGTTTCCACAACGGTATCTGCGATGGCAGCGCTCCATTCCACGACGCAGACGGCCAGGATGGCAAGGCGGCGGTCACTGGTGATGTCACGTAGTCCTTTCGCAAAGTAGCGTTCTCCCTGACGGCGCAGCCGCGTGACCCGATGTGCTGGGATGTCGTCCATAATTTCTGGTGCCAAGGCAATCGCCTTCAGAAACTCCAGCCGATCAAGCAGGCGGTTGATATCTGCGGAGTTCTTGCCTGGCTCAAACTGGCGCAACCACACGAACGTGGTGGTTTGGCCCTCCTCTTCCTCATTCAATAAGCCATCGAGACGAGCGCGCATCGCGCGGTCAAGGCGCGCCGTTATCCGAGTTTCGATCCGGCGTTCGGCAGCAACAAGCGCGTCGGCGCACATCCGTTCCATGACAGTCGTTCCCGGCAGGATGATATGCCGCCCACGACATTCTTGCACAAAGGCCCTCACCAGACCTTCGCTCGATTGCGCACCTTCGGCATTCTGATCAAGCCACGCACGCATCTGTTTGACCCGCTTGCCCTTGAACATCTCGTACCTATAAATCTTGCGCAGTACTTCCAGGTGCTCGTGCCGTGTGTTCTCTCGCTCGGCATAATGTAGAAGGTCCTCGGGTTTGACGCCGAGCTGGGCGGCGATGAAGTCAGACATTTCTTTGGGGATGATCTCTCCGGGCCTCAGCAGCCGTCCCGGATATCGAAGGGCACAAAGCTGCAGCGCAAATCCGATCAGGTTCTCAGGGCGGCGGCGGGTGCGGATAAAATCGATGTCTTCATCGGACAGGGCGTAATGCCGAAGGATCAACGCCTCATCCGTTGGAAGGTGGAAAAGGGCCGCGCGCTGTCGCGCGGTCAGAACCGCTCGGTGTGCCATGAGGGTCGTCTTTCTATACGGAGAGGGTCTTCAAAACTGTAGAAATTGAGACCATTCGCTTGCCATGTCTTTTTCAATGTCTCAATATGACAGTCGCAAGACCTCTAAATTTATTCGAGACACTATGGCCAAAGTCGGATACGCCCGCGTCAGCTCAGTCGGACAATCTCTGGACGTGCAGCGCGAAAAGCTGGATGGCTGCGACAAGCTTTTCGAAGAGAAGCGCAGTGGTACGACGGACGCCCGCCCTCAGCTGAAAGAATGCCTGAATTACGTCCGCGACGGTGACCAGCTGATTGTCACACGTATCGACCGATTGGCGCGATCCACACTGCACCTTTGCCAGATCGCTGAAACACTGAAACAGAAAGGTGTCGATCTGGTCGTGCTCGATCAGAATATCGACACGTCCGACGCAACCGGGCGGCTGCTGTTCAACATGCTCGGAGCCATTGGCCAGTTCGAAACCGAAATCCGCGCCGAGCGACAGATGGATGGGATCAAGAAGGCCAAAGATCGCGGCGTACAGTTCGGCAAACGACCCGCGCTTTCAGAAGATCAGATCGTTGAGCTACGCAAAAAGCGTACCGCTGGAATGCTGATCAAAGATCTGATGGCACACTACAGCCTCTCAAAAGCGACAATCTATCGGTATCTCGGAGCGAACGAACCGTGAGCGTCAGTCTCAACGCGCAAACAACCCAACAGAAACCTTAAAGGGGTTTTCTGCACTCAGCCCCACTCGACCCCCTCAGGATGTCGACCATTTGCCGATCGCCGCCGGGCTGACGCTCCAGCTTGCGCCACACGCGGCGGATCGGCACCGGCAGCTCCCATTCCCTGAAGGGTGCCCCATTGCGCAAGGCGCCGGGTTTGCGGGCCAAGACGGGTATATAATGCAGGGCATCGAAGATGGTTTTGTCGCGTCCGAAGGCACGCTCGTGCTGGCCGACGATCCGCCCGTCCCGCCAGCATTCCAGCCGATCGGCATACGCCCTGATCTCAACGGGCCGCCCCACGGCACGGGCATCGACCGAGTAGCGGTTCTTGTCGAACCGCACGAGGCAGGTCTTGGACACCGATGCTGGAACTGCATGGAATCCATCGAAAGGGCCGACGTAAGGCACAAGGCTCGGGCGCTCGTCCTCGAACACCTCCCAGATCGTCTTGTCGCGCAACTCTGGATGTTTGTTCGCCTTGGCATAGGCCAGGCAGCGATCCTCCAGCCAGGCGTTCAACTCGGCATAGGATTTGAACTTCGGACGCGGCACGAAGAAGCGCCGGCGGATCACGCCGACCTGGCTCTCGACTTGGCCTTTCTCCCAGCCCGAGGCCGGGGTACAGGCCACCGGGTCGACCAGGTAATGGCCGCACATCTGCTGGAACCGCCGGTTATAGGCGCGATCCTTGCCAATGAAGATCGCGTCAACGGCGGTCTTCATATTGTCGTAGATGCCCCGTGCACAGGCCCCACCGAAGAAGGCAAACGCCTTGTCGTGGGCGTCGAACACCATCTCCTGTGTCTCTCTGGGATAGGCCCGCACAAACGGTATCCGGCTGTGGCTCAGGCGCACATGCGCAACCTTCACCGTCGTGGTCACGCCGTCAATCAGGACAACCTCATGGCTCCAGTCGAACTGATAGGCTTCGCCCGGGTCGAAGCTCAGCGGCACATAGGCCGCGGCGGAAGCTTCCCGGGTCGCCTTCGACCAACGCGCCGCATAGCGCCGCACCGCATCATAGCTGCCGTCATAACCCCGGTTGCGCAGCTCCTCGTAAATCCGAACCAGGGTCAGCCGCTGGCGTTTGGGTTGCCGGTCATTCTCAGCCAGCATCTCATCCAGATCGGACCGCCACGGGTCGATCTTGGGGCGGGGCTGCGTGGACCGGTCATAGCTGAACTCGGTTGCCCCGGACCGCACCACCTTCCGCACCGTGTTCCGTGATACCCGCAGCTCCCGGCAGATCTGCTTGATCGACTTCCCCTGGATGAAATGCGCCCGCCTGATCTTCGCAATCGTCTCCACAACCAACATCCCCAACTCGCTCCCTCAAATCCGTCGAGGAAGCTTCTGAACAGAAATATCAGGGGGGGGGCACTTTTGGACGCCGATTACCCCAATACTGGGGTCAATCTTGCATGCCGGTTCACACTCTCGTCCTCCAGCGCCTTCAGCCTCGAGGCCTCCGACACCTCCATGCCGCCATACTTGGACTTCAGCTTGTAGAACGTTGCCGGGCTGAGCCCGTGCCTGCGGCACACCTCCGCCGTCGGCA
>Ga0207903_1000347_pt1 | contig 14390 bp, 14 predicted proteins | sample MalvirmetaMSP131_FD_184234 | JGI IMG/M metagenome (GOLD analysis project Ga0207903, IMG submission 184234) | Marine viral communities from the Deep Pacific Ocean - MSP-131 (SPAdes) | ecosystem: Environmental > Aquatic > Marine > Oceanic | place: Atlantic Ocean | collected 2011-06-25
TGACCATGTGGCGTAACGTGGACCGATTGGCCCAGGTCATCCGCGATGAGAAAGTGGACATTGTTCACGCCCGGTCGCGCGCCCCCGCGTGGAGCGCCAGGGCCGCCGCCAAGCGCACCGGCGCCCATTTCGTCACCACGTTCCACGGCACCTACGGTGCCGGCAACCATTTGAAGCGGGTCTACAATTCCATCATGACCCGGGGCGAACGCGTGATCGCCATCAGCCAGTTCATCGCGGGGCACATCCGCCAACTGTACGGCGTGCCGTCCAACAAGATCCGCGTGATCCATCGGGGCGTCGATCTGGAGCGCTTCGATCCGGCCAAGGTCACGGCCCAACGGGTCGTCAATCTGGCCGCCGACTGGATGCTGCCGGACGGCATGCCGGTGATCATGCTGCCTGGGCGCCTGACCCGGTGGAAGGGCCAACCGGTGGTCATCGACGCGCTGGGCAAGCTGAAGCGCCGCGACATCCGCTGCCTGTTGGTCGGCGGCGACCAGGGCCGCGCGGACTACCGCGCCGAACTGGAAGCCATGATCGCCAGCCGGAATCTCAACGAGGTCGTGCGCCTGGTCGATCATTGCGACGACATGCCGGCCGCCTACATGCTGACGGACGTGGTGATTTCCGCCTCGACCGACCCGGAAGCCTTCGGCCGCGTCATCGCCGAAGCCCAGGCCCTGGGCCGGCCGGTGATCGCGACCGACCACGGCGGCGCCAAGGAAACCGTGATTCCCGGCGAGACGGGATGGCTGGTGCCGCCGGGCGATGCCGATGCGCTCGCCGCCGCCATCGAAAAGGTCCTCTCCCTCGACAGCGCCCAGCGCAGCACCCTGGCCGGCAAGGCCATCGCCAACGTACGCGACAACTTCTCCAAGGCCACCATGTGCGCCAAGACGCTGGACGTCTATGACGAGGTTCTGGGCGTCCGCCCGTCTGCCTGACGCCATGGCCGCCCCCCTGTCCCCTCCCGAAAATATCCTGGTCATCAAACTGGGTGCGCTCGGCGATTTCGTGCAGGCGCTGGGCCCCATGCGGGCGATCCGTGACCATCACTCGGGTGTTCGCGTCGATCTTCTGACCACCCCCCCTTTTGAAGAACTGGCCGTGGCCTCCGGCCTGTTCGACCGCGTCATCGCGCGCCCGCGCATGAAATGGCATCAGCTGGGCGCCGTGTGCGCCCTGCGCCGCGACCTGATCCAAGGGGGATATGCGCGGATCTACGATCTGCAGACCTCGGACCGCTCATCGTTCTATTTCCGCCTGTTCCCGGCCAGGGCAAGGCCGGAATGGTCCGGCATCGCCCGCGGCTGTTCCCACCCCCATGCCAATCCGCACCGCGACCGGATGCATACGGTCGAGCGGCAGGCGGACCAGCTTGCCATGGCCGGCATTCCCTCTGCCCCGGCCTCCGACCTGTCCTTCGCTGAAACGGATTTATCCCGCTTCGCCCTGCCTGAACCCTTCGCCCTGATCGTCCCCGGCGGCGCCGCCCACCGGCCGGCCAAGCGCTGGCCGGCGGACCGCTTCGCAGCCCTGGCGAACCATCTGGCCGGGCAAAGCGTCACCCCCCTTCTGATCGGCGGGCCGGACGAGCGGGCGCTCCACGACGGCATCCTGGCCGCGGCCTCGGGCGCGCGGAGCCTGTGCGGCGAGACATCCCTGCTGGACTTGGCGGCGCTTGCCCGCCGGGCGGCGCTTGCCGTCGGCAACGACACCGGCCCCATGCATGTGGCCGCCATCGCGGGTGCGCCCACAGTGGTGCTCTATTCCCACGCCAGCGACCCGGCCCTCTGCGCCCAGCGCGGCCCCCAGGTGACCCTGCTGCGCGAAGCCCGGCTATCCGAACTGACCCTGGAAGACGTCCTCAAGGTCCTGCCGCCCCTCCCTCTTCCTGACCCCGCGCCGTGACGCACGCTTGACACGCCCGGGCCACGGCCTACATTCCCCCCCTTATCCGATCCCTGTTTTCAACCGCCCGAGCATCACCATGGTTGCCATTACCCTTCCGGACAGCAGCGTCCGCCAATTCGACGGCCCGGTCACGGGCCTGGACGTCGCCGCCGACATCGGCCCCGGCCTGGCCAAGGCCGCGCTGGCCGTGCGTGTCGACGGTGAGTTGAAGGACCTGGCGGCGACCATCGAGACCGATGCCAACCTGGCCATCGTCACATCCAAGGACGCGGATGCCCTCGACCTGTTGCGCCACGACTGCGCCCATGTCCTGGCCGAGGCCGTGCAGGAGCTTTATCCCGGCACGCAGGTGACCATCGGCCCGACGATCGAAAACGGCTTCTATTACGATTTCGCGCGGGACGAGCCCTTCTCCTCCGACGACCTGGAGAAGATGGAGCAGAAGATGCACGAGATCATCGACCGCGACACGCCCTTCGTCCGCGAAGTGTGGGACCGCGACGTCGCGATCAAGCATTTCGAGGGCCTGGGCGAAAAGTACAAGGCCGAGCTGATCCAGGGCCTGCCCGAGGGCGAAGACATCGGCATCTACCGCCAGGGCGAGTGGCTGGACCTGTGCCGCGGCCCCCACCTGCCGTCAACGGGCCGGGTCGGCCATGCCTTCAAGCTGATGAAGGTGGCCGGCGCCTATTGGCGGGGCGACCACCGCAACGAGATGCTGCAGCGGATCTACGGCACCTGCTGGTTCAACGAAAAGGACCTGAACGCCTACCTGCACATGCTGGAAGAGGCGGAAAAGCGCGACCACCGGCGCCTCGGCCGCGAGATGGACTTGTTCCACATCCAGGAAGAAGCCCCGGGCTCCGCCTTCTGGCACCCCAAGGGCTGGACCCTCTATCGCCTGTGCCAGGACTACATGCGCAAGCGCCTGGATGACGCCGGCTATGTCGAGGTCAACACCCCCCAGCTGGTCGACCGCGCCCTGTGGGAGGCCTCGGGCCATTGGGAGAAGTTCCGCGAGAACATGTTCATCTCCGAGTCCGAGGACAAGCTGCTCGCGATCAAGCCGATGAACTGCCCCTGCCACGTGCAGATCTTCAAGCAGGGCATCACCAGCTACCGCGACCTGCCGCTGCGGATGGCCGAATTCGGATCCTGCCACCGCAACGAACCATCGGGCGCCCTGCACGGCCTGATGCGCGTGCGCGCCTTCACCCAGGATGACGCCCATATCTTCTGCCGCCCCGACCAGATCGAGGCTGAGACCAAGATTTTCATCGACCTGCTGTCCTCCATCTACAAGGACTTCGGCTTCGACGACTTCGTCATCAAGTTTTCCGACCGCCCCGAAGTCCGCGCCGGGTCCGACGAAACCTGGGACCGCGCGGAAAAGGCCCTGCTGGACGCGACCAAGGCCGCCGGCCACGATCCGATTCTCAACCCGGGCGAAGGGGCGTTCTACGGACCCAAGCTGGAATTCGTACTGCGCGACGCCATCGGCCGCGACTGGCAATGCGGCACCCTGCAGGTCGATTTCGTGCTGCCGGAACGCCTGGACGCCCATTACATCGCCGAAGACGGCGCCAAACACCGTCCGGTCATGCTGCATCGGGCGATTCTGGGCTCGTTCGAGCGCTTCATCGGCATCCTGATCGAGAACTATGCCGGGCGTTTCCCGCTCTGGCTGGCCCCCCATCAGATCACAGTGGCGACCATCACCAATGAATCCGACGCCTACGCCGCCCAGGTCGCCAAGGCCTGCCGGGCGGCGGGCCTGCGCGTCGAGACGGACACCCGCAACGAGAAGATCAACTACAAGATCCGTGAACACAGCCACGCCAAAGTGCCGGTGATCATGGTTGTGGGCGCCAAGGAGGCCGAAGCCGGCACGGTCGCCATCCGCCGTCTGGGCGGCAAGGATCAAGAAATCCTTGCGCTTCAACAGGCGATAGATACATTAGTGGCCGAGGCGGCGGGACCGTTGGGCGCCGGGGCGGGCAGATAAGCCGCCCCCCTAAAAATCATAAACAACGATCAGCGTTCGCGTTCCGCCGGAACGGGGTGAATTGACTGCAATCACCCGAGTAGTTGAAACCGATTGAGGAGCAAGGCAATAGCACGCCGCCCCATGCAACAGACGCCGCCGTCCAAGGACGGTCCGCGGATTAACGAAGATATTGATGTCGCCCAAGTGCGGCTGGTTGACGCCGACGGTGAAATGGTCGGCGTGATTTCCACCAAGGAAGCCATCGAAATGGCGGGCGAGGTCGGCCTTGATCTGGTCGAAGTCTCGCCGAACGCCGATCCGCCCGTGTGCAAGATTCTGGACTACGGCAAGTTCAAGTACGAGGCCCAGAAGAAAGCCAACGAAGCCCGCAAGAAGCAAAAGGTCATCGAGGTCAAGGAGATCAAGATGCGCCCGGGCATCGACGAGCACGATTACCAGACCAAGATGAAGGCCGTACGCAAGTTCCTGGACAACGGCGACAAGGTCAAAATGACCATCCGTTTCCGGGGCCGCGAAATGGCGCACCAGGACCTGGGCATGAAGGTGCTGGACCGCGTCCGTGTCGAAGTGGACGAACTGGCCAAGGTCGAACAGTTTCCCAGGACCGAAGGCCGCCTCATGACGATGGTCATCGCACCCCGCTAGGGGTGACGGTCATCGCACCCCGGTAATCTTCCTGAAGGAAGGGTCGGCGCATGCTGTCCTTCTTCTTCTACGGAACCCTGATGGATCCCGACCTGCAGGCGGTCGTCCTTGGCGGACGGCTGCCTGTAGGCCTGCCCGCCATGCTTTCCGGATACCACCGCCGTACCGTCGCGGGGCAGGACTATCCCGCCATAGCGCCTGCCAAGAACAGCCAGGTCACCGGCCTGTTGGTCGGGGGCGTCAGCCCGGCCATGGCGGCACGGGCCAGCCTGTACGAAGGCCCACAGTACACCGCCGCCTGCCTACCCGTGACGGTCGAGGACGGCACGGTCCGCGATGCCTGGGCGTTCCTGCCCATGGCGGATATCCGGCTAAGCGCCCGCGATTGGTCCTTCGACGCCTGGCAACGCCGGCGCAAGCACCTCGCCCTCAAATCAGCCAGCGCCGACATGGCGACCATACCGACGGGGGCGTTGCGGCGGATTGAATCCGACTGGGCCGCCTGCCCGCGGCGGTCACACCGCGCCTGATCACAGTTCCCGCGCGCAACCGTTTCCCAACCTCATCACACAGGAGACAAACCCATGGGTGGAACCACCGGTGGCCCCAAAGACCTGCCCAATTCCGAAACCCCGATCGAAACAACGGCAGCGGGCGCTGATGCCGCCGCGCCCGGCCTGCCCGGCCGTGGCGGCACAGACGGTTTCGGCGGGTTCGGGCGATCATTCCTGACCGAAAGCGTCGGCCGCGGTCAGGCCAACCAGCCCGAAGACGTGTTCCACGCCTCCAGTTTTCTTGCCGAAAACGGCCTCCTGCCCGCTCCCACGCGGGACGCGGACGAAGGCTTTCTGCATGGGATTACGAAAGGACACGAATGGCTCAACGGCCTCGCCGGCGGCGGCCTTCGGGTCGACGGCATCGCCAAGCCCTGGGGGCCGACGGAGGTTCTCAGCCAGCGCGCCATCTCATCCGGCAAGATGAAGCCACCGCGCCCGGACACGGAACCGGACATAGGGCCGGAGGCAGAGGCAGTCTCCATCACTCAGAGCGGCATCCCCCAGAGCGCACAGATCAAGGCGGCACCGACCTGGCCTGTCAATGATGGTAAGAACCCGACCTTCAATGACCTTCTTGCCCACACCAAGAAAATTGAGGGCGGCTATGCCAATCGGCCCGCGACCGCCGACCCGGGCGGCCCAACCATGAAAGGGATTTCACAGAAGACCCTTGACGGCATCCGGGCAAGATATCCGCAATGGAATCTACCGCAACACACCAAGAATTTAACGGATCAACAGATCGACGGAATTTACCGCTTCGACTACTTCGACCGGCCCAAGCTGGACAAGGTGGCGGCAATTCCCGGCATAGACAGGCATCTCGTCCGCCAACTCTACGACTCAGGCGTGCTCCACGGTACGGATCTGGCAGGGCGATGGTTGCAACAAGCGCTGGACAAGCACCTCGGGACCGATCTGCGGTCCAAGGACAGGACCGGTAACGTCCGCTATGACGGAAACATCGGCCCGCAAACACGGACAGCCCTGGCCGAGGCCATCAAGCGCGGCAAGCTGAAAGACATCAACAACACCATTGCGCAAACCCGGGAGGCGTACATGCGCGGGCTGCCGAATTTTTCGTCAAACCCCGGTTGGATCGGACGCGCAAAATCGTTTTCGACACCCTGACGGGTTCGAAAGAAAAGCTAAAACCCGTACTCGTTCCGCTGAGAAACAATGGCCTTTAGCATTTGTTCCAAGAACTTCCCGTTTTCAAACAATCCGATCGCGTCGTACTGATTTCCGCAACCGGATGTGCAGCCCGGATTTGCATTATAAATCCAATCGTAAAGGAGTTGGATCGGCGCTCGCAGCTTCTCCAGCTTGTCTCTGACCTTTTCAATCGTCGGACGATTGTCGTCCTGCTCGTAATGAAATTTTAGATCGGGCCGAAACACTCGGAACTGATCGATAATACGCTCCTCAAGACACAGATAATAATCAACGCTAGCCTCTCTGTGTGCCGCCGTCGTCGGAGCCGCCTTACCATGCGTCCGGTCGAAGCAAGCCTTGATCATCGCCTCGGCATCGGGACGCTCTTCCGGATTGCCGCCGGCCCATGACGGCGCGGGCAGAGCGATCAGGATAGCTGTCGCAATAATTGTGGCAGTCAATATTTTCACCCGATGGATTGTACTCGACTTTGCGGCGTCATCAAGGCGCATGCATTGCCTTTGCGGCGTAATCGTCCTATGTCCTTTGCCCATCGCCCACCAAAAAGGAGCGCCGCCATGAAACGCAAGGCACCGGTGCGGCGGAACCCGATGGCCCGGGTTGTGCGGACCCTGCGACAGCAAAATATCCAATCGGCCAAGGCCTACCGCCGCCGCGCCAAACATATGAAAGCCCGTCCCGACCGAGACAGTCAGGACGGGCTTTTCATTTCGCGTTTCAGGGGCCCGTTAAGACGCCGCGGCCTTATTCGGCGGCGAGCGGCCGGGCGCGGATGATTTCCATGATCTCGGCGGCGGCGGTCGGGATGTTGGTGCCCGGGCCGTAGATCGCGGACACTCCCTTGGCCTTCAGGAAATCGTAGTCCTGGGCCGGGATCACGCCGCCGCAGACGACCAGGATGTCCTCGGCCCCCTGGGCCTTCAGCTCGTCGATCAGGGCCGGCACCAGGGTCTTGTGGCCGGCGGCCTGGGACGAGACGCCGATCACATGCACGTCGTTTTCGATGGCCTGGCGGGCGGCCTCGTCGGGGGTCTGGAACAGGGGGCCAACGTCGACGTCGAAGCCGATGTCAGCGAAGGCCGTGGCAATCACCTTGGCCCCCCGGTCGTGGCCGTCCTGGCCCATCTTGACGACCAGCATACGCGGGCGGCGGCCTTCGGCATCGGCGAAGGCGGCGACATCCTTCCTGATCTTGTCGAACCCGGCGTCGCCTTCATAGGCGGCGCCATAGACACCCGAGATGGAGCGGATCTGCGCCCGGTGGCGGGTGTAAACCTTTTCCAGGGCGTCGGAAATCTCGCCCACGGTGGCGCGTTTGCGCGTCGCGTCGACGGCCAATTCCAGAAGGTTCCCTTCGCCGCTTTCGGCCGCCTTGGTCAGGGCCTCCAGCGCCGCCGAGCAGGCAGCCCCGTCACGCGTTCCGCGAATGCTTTCAAGGCGCTTGATCTGACTGATGCGCACGGCGGCGTTATCGACGTCCAGGATGTCGATGTCGTCCTCTTCGGCGCGGGCGTATTTGTTGACGCCGACAACCACTTCCTCGGCCTTGTCGACCCGCGCCTGCTTGCGCGCGGCCGCTTCCTCGATCACCCGCTTGGGCATGCCCTCCTCGACCGCCTTGGTCATGCCGCCGAGGTCTTCAACCTGCGCGATCAGCTCGCGCGCCGCCTGGGCCAGGGAGGCCGTAAGGCTTTCCACGTAGTAGCTGCCGGCGAGCGGGTCGATGACCTGCGGGATGCCCGTTTCTTCGGCCACGATGAGCTGCGTGTTGCGGGCGATGCGGGCGGAGAACGGGGTCGGGAGCGCGATCGCTTCGTCGAGCGCATTGGTGTGCAGGCTCTGCGTACCGCCCAATACCGCCGCCATGCATTCGATGGTCGTGCGGATCACGTTGTTGTAGGGATCGCGCGCCGTCAAGGACACGCCCGAGGTCTGGCAATGGGTGCGCAGCATGGAGGACCGGGGATCCTTCGGCTCGAACTGTGCCATCAGTTCCGACCACAACAGGCGAGCGGCGCGCAGCTTGGCGACCTCCATGAAGAAGTTCATGCCGATGGCGAAGAAGAACGACAGGCGCGGCGCGAACTTGTCCACGTCGAGGCCCTTGTTCTTGGCCGCACGCACGTATTCCAGGCCGTCGGCGAGGGTGAAGGCCAGTTCCTGAACCGCCGTCGCCCCCGCTTCCTGCATGTGGTAGCCGGAGATCGAGATCGAATTGAAGCGCGGCATGTTGAGCGCCGTGTATTCGATGATGTCGGCGACGATGCGCATGGAGGGCGTCGGCGGATAGATGTAGGTGTTGCGCACCATGAATTCTTTGAGGATGTCGTTCTGGATCGTGCCCGACAGTTTTTCCGGCGCCACGCCCTGTTCCTCGGCCGCCACGATGTAGCCGGCCAGCACGGGCAGCACGGCGCCGTTCATGGTCATGGAGACGGACATCTCGTCCAGGGGAATACCGTCGAACAGGATCTTCATGTCCTCGACGCTGTCGATCGCGACGCCGGCCTTGCCGACATCGCCGACCACGCGCGGATGATCTGAATCGTAGCCCCGGTGGGTCGCCAGATCGAAGGCCACGGACAGGCCCTTTTGCCCGGCCGCCAGATTGTCGCGGTAGAACTTGTTGGAATCCTCGGCCGTGGAAAAGCCCGCGTACTGGCGGATGGTCCAGGGCCGGTTGGCGTACATGGTGGCGCGCGGGCCGCGCAGATAGGGCGCGAAACCGGGCAGGGAATCGATGTGCTCGAGCCCCTCCAGGTCCGCCGCCGTGTACAGCGGCTTCACCGCGATGCCTTCCGGCGTTTCCCAAACGAGGTCTTCGGGGGATTTGCCCTTCAGTTCCTTGGCGGCCGCCGCCGCCCATTCATCCATGCCGTTCTTATCGACAGCCATTTTCGTCACTCCTGATGGTCCCGCCAAAATCCCCCTTCGGCTCTCCCGGATTATACCGGCCCCCTCGCCCGACAAAGGAATTTTTTTTGCACCTGCGTCGCGGAAATCCTCTCTAGTTTAGTTTTTTATCAACAACACAACATGTATTGTGGATAACTATATGTGGTGGACCTAGTTGACGGTCAGGCGAAATCTTGTAATTATTAACGCGTTCCAGCCCGGTTTTCGGGGAAAAACGCGCATTTCGGACCGATGTGACCCGCAAATGCCCGTTCCAGGGGGCAAGAAATTCAGCTTTCGGCCGCGATGCCACATCCGGCCGAAAAACGGGAGGCAAGGGTACATGCAGACGACGTACGAATGGACGCCCCAGCGGGTCAACGCCCTGATCGCCCTGTGGGACGAGGGACTGCCGACCAGCGAGATCGGCCGCCGCCTCGGCATCACCAAGAACGCGGTGATCGGCAAGGTCCATCGTCTCGGCCTGGCCAAGCGCGGATCGCCCATCAAGGAACGGCCCGACCGGCCCCAGGTCAACGAGAACCTGGTGACCATGGCCAAGCTGCGGCCCGGCATGTGCAGCTGGCCCGTGGGCGAGCCCAACGACCCGGATTTCCATTTCTGCGGTGAGGAATCCCTGGACGGCAAGCCCTATTGCCGCAGCCATTGCGCCAAGGCCTATATTCGCATCACAAAAGACGGCCGCAAGGTGGCTGCGGCCTAGGCGCATCACCAAGGACGGCCGCAAGGTCGCCGCCGCCCGATCCTCTGTTTCCGATCCCGGCGCCCGCGCCCGGATGATCACTTTTCCGCGCCTTTTGCCGCCCGCCTTGAATTTTAGGGCGGGCGGACTATCATCAGGCTTATGAGGACGGCATCGCCCCTCCGTGTGACCGGAACCATCCGGCGAATTATCGTCCCGGCCTCGTAATCGAGGACCGGGCCTTTCCTGATTCGCCGTGACCGGCTTCCCCCACGCCAAAGGATTTTCCGATGCAGACGCAAGACCGCGGGCGCGCCCCGCATTCTCCCGCTTTTTCCCCTGTTCCGCCCCCCAAGGCCCCGCGCAAGCGCAAGGCCCAGGCGACGCAATGCTTTTCCGTACAGGCCCTGGCCGACCCGGGCACCCTGCCCCGCGTAGTCGAGGTTTTCGCCAAGCGCGGCCTGATCCCCGGGCACGTCCACGCCAATCGCACATCCGCGCCGAAGGACGGCCTGCTCATTGATATTCATCTTGAGAATGCGGACGCGGAACAGGCCCGGCTCATCGCCCAGGAACTGCGCCGCCAATTCTGCGTCGAGGCCGTGCTGGTCGCCGAAAAACAGGACGACGCCCATGAATGACCGCCTGAACGGGCCTATCCCATGAGCTATCTGGACCGTGTCCGCGCCCTGCAGACCTGGGAGCCGGCCGCCTATCGGCCGTTCACCGCCGCCGGCAGACGGGTCGGCCTGATCCATCGGAATTTCGTGCCTCATCTGGCTGATTTCGGCGCGGTTCTGCAGGTAACCGACACCGAGATAGCACTGGCCGAGGGCCTTGCCGATCCGGCGTCGCGCACATCCGCCATGGCCGATGTCCTGGCCGAGCTTCGCGCCCGCGGTCTGATTTCCGGATGGCGCGACGAGCCCTATGCCGTTTGCGAGGACTGGGGGACCGCGCCCCTGTTCCAGATGGAACGCGCGGCGGTGCCCCTGTTCGGAACCTTGGGCTACGGCGTGCACATGAACGGGTTCGTGCGTGACGGCGACCGGCTGAAAATGTGGGTCGGGAAGCGCGCGATGACCAAGCCGACCGGGCCCGGCAAGCTGGATCAGCTTGTCGCGGGCGGCCTGCCCGCCGGGATCGGCGTGATGGACAATCTGATCAAGGAATGTGTCGAGGAAGCCGGCATTCCCGAGGACATCGCCCGCCGGGCGCGGCCCGTGGGGGCCATGTCCTACTGCACGGAGCGGCCCGAAGGCCTGCGCCGCGACGTGCTGTTCAACTATGACCTGGAGCTTCCGGCCGACTTCGTTCCGCAAAACACGGACGGCGAGGTCGAGGAATTCTACTTGTGGTCCATGGACCAGGTCATGGACACTGTGCGCGAGACCGAGGCCTTCAAATTCAACTGCGGGGTCATCGTCATCGACTTTTTAATCCGCCGGGGGTTTATCGGACCCGACCATTCCGATTACCTTGAAATTCAAAGGGGCCTGCACACGGCCCTGCGCTGACCGCAAATCAGAAAACGAAGGGAGCGACCCAGTGAGCAACCAAACGAACGGCAGCCACTTCAGCGACGACACGCCCTGGACCGTCTATCTGTCCGGCGAAATCCACACCGACTGGCGCGACCAGATCGAGGCCGGCGCCACCGAGGCGGGCCTGCCCATCGAATTCGTCGGCCCGGTGACCGACCATGCGTCGAGCGACGATTGCGGCGTCGACATCCTGGGGGACGAGCCCGATCCCTTCTGGAAGGATCACAAGGGAGCCAAGGTCAACGCCATCCGCACCCGCACCCTGATGGAACGCGCCGACGTGGTTGTCGTGCGCTTCGGCGACAAGTACAAACAATGGAACGCCGCCTTCGACGCCGGATACGCCGCCGCCCTTGGGACGCCGATGATCACCCTGCACGATCCGTCCCTGACCCATGCCCTGAAGGAAGTCAACGGGGCGGCCATGGCGACGGCGGAAACGCCCGATCAGGTCGTGCGCCTGTTGAAATATGCGATCACGGGCCAACTTAACTAAATAGAGCGCACGCCCGCCAACCGCCCCCAGGGGCCCCTGGAAGAACCCGAACCGGCCAACGACATTGGATAAATCCAACTCCGCCCTGAACCGCCCGTCACCGGACCTCTACCCCCGGATCGAACCCCATGCCCAGGGGCATCTGGACGTGTCCGGCGGCCACCGCATCTATTGGGAACAGTCGGGCAATCCGACCGGCGTGCCTGTGGTGTTCCTGCACGGCGGGCCGGGGGCCGGGTCCAACCCGTCGCACCGCCGGTTCTTCGACCCGGACCATTACCGCATCGTCGTGTTCGATCAGCGAGGAGCCGGGCGCTCCACCCCCTTCGGCGAAACCGCATCCAATTCGACCCAGGACCTGATCGACGACATGGAGGCCCTGCGCCGCCAACTCGACATCGACAACTGGTTCGTGTTCGGCGGTTCCTGGGGGTCGACCCTGGCGCTGGCCTACGGCATCGCCCATCCGGACCGCTGCCGGGGATTCGCCCTGCGCGGCATCTTCCTCGGCCGCCGGTCCGAGGTCGACTGGTTCCTCTACGGCATGAAGCTGGTGTTTCCCGAAGCCTGGCGGCGGTTTTCCGGATACCTGCCCGAGACCGAACGGGGCGACATCCTGGCCGCCTATCACCGGCGCCTGAACGACCCGGACCCGGATGTGCACCGCCCGGCGGCCGAAACCTGGAGCCAATTCGAAAGCGCCTGTTCGACCCTGCACCACGGCGACGGCGGCGGTGGATCCGGGCGGGGAGCGCTGTCCCTGGCCCGGCTTGAGGCCCATTACTTCGTCAACGACGTGTTCCTGGCGGAAAATCATCTGCTCGCCAACATCGGGCGCATCACCCACCTGCCCTGCGTCATCGTGCAGGGCCGCTACGACATGGTCTGCCCGATCGCCACGGCGGACGAGCTGGCCCAGGCCTGGCCCGGGGCCGACTACGTGATCGTGCCCGATGCCGGCCATTCGGCCATGGAGCCGGGCATCCGCTCGTCCCTGGTCAGGGCCATGGACGGCTTTCGGCGGCTCGGCCCCGGCTGACATCCCTTCCCCACGGACTCGCGGCTTGAAAGATCGGCCCGATCCCTTAAGATGCCGACCCAAGGGGCAGGCTCGCCAATCGGGCCGTATCGGGGAAGGTCTAACGTGTTTAAAAAGCTGATTGTTCCGGCATTTCTTGCCGCCGTCACCTTGTTCCCGTCAGGGGCGGCGCGGGCCGCTGACGACCCCGATTTCCTGACTCTCGCCGTCGGCAAATTCGATATCCTGCGCAACCGGGAAGAGGACGCGGAAATCCGCCTGGATTACCGGTTCGGCAACAAGTTCTGGATCTTCAAGCCGTTCCTGACCAGCGCCTACGCGACGAACAATTCGTCCTTCATCGGCGCCGGCGTCCTGGTCGACATCTACCTGGGCCGGCGCTTCGTACTGACGCCCCAGTTCTCGCCGACCTGGTGGCGGGGCAAGACGTCGAACCTGGACCTGGGCCACGCGCTGGAATTCCGTTCGCGCCTGGAACTGGCCTATCGCTTCGACGACCGCTCGCGCCTCGGCATTTCCATCGATCATTCGTCGAACGCGGGTCTGGGCGACGGCAACCCGGGCGTGGAATCGGTTATGCTGAACTATTCCGTGTCCATGGACACCATCAAGGACATGTTCAAATAGGCGCTCCTGCCGCCCTGCCTTTCCCGCCAGCAAACCTTGGAACCGGCACGGAAAGCTGTGATATAGACGGGCGCGCGATGCCGCGCGTCATGCCGTCGGCGGCGGGGCCCCGTAGCTCAGTCGGATAGAGCGACAGATTCCTAATCTGTAGGTCACAGGTTCAAATCCTGTCGGGGTCACCAGCCGCCCGACGACCCGACCGCGATCACGCCCAGCTGAAACCGGGCGCGGACAAGCCGGTGATCCAGCCTCCCTCGATCCAACCCCGCAGGTATCCGGCAGCGCGCGGCGCGGCCGCGTCCGCATCCCCGAAATCGGCGAGCCGTTCACAGAGCGCCTGAAAATCCCCGCCGTCCCGGAGCACAGCAAGCCCCGCCGCCTCGTCCCCCGCCAAGGCGCGGTAGCGCACCCGACAGGTTTCCCCGTCGCGCCAAGCGGCCCAGATTTGCGCACCGTCCGCGAACGGCGCGGGGGCGGCTTCCGGATTTTCTTCCCGCGCGACCGCCTGCTGAAAAGGTGCGACTTCGTGGGAAAGCTTGAAGGTGTTAAACGCCGGATGGAAATCAAATCCCAGCACCGGCCAGGCTTCCGGCGGCACGGCGGCCAGCGCCGCCACGTCCAAGGCGTTCGCGTCGGGCGCGTCGAAGGCCAGCCCCAGACCCCATTCGAAGACCGCCATGTCGGCCACCACCGGCAGGTCCGACCAGGGCGCGGTCACGCCCAGCCATGCCCCGAAGCCGGCGCCCAGCCAGCGCACGGAGCGCCTGCGGGAGGGATGCCCCC
>Ga0207903_1000348_pt1 | contig 14373 bp, 14 predicted proteins | sample MalvirmetaMSP131_FD_184234 | JGI IMG/M metagenome (GOLD analysis project Ga0207903, IMG submission 184234) | Marine viral communities from the Deep Pacific Ocean - MSP-131 (SPAdes) | ecosystem: Environmental > Aquatic > Marine > Oceanic | place: Atlantic Ocean | collected 2011-06-25
GAGCGGCAGACTGCGTCTCGGCCAACTTCACCGCCCCGCGCGTCCAGGCGAAGATAGGCGGCAAGTCTGTCGACCATGCAATTGGAACATACCTGCAACCCGGATCGATGTACCGACACTTGATTCGCCGAACATCCGGCCCCGGCTTCCCCGCATTGCCCGAACATGGGATCTTGTCGCGCATTACAAACACGACACTTCGCCGCTCAGCCCTTGCGGCGGTGCCGCATGGAAGCCTAGGACGTGCCCACGATGCCATACCCCAGCCCTTCTCCCGCCGCGACGCCGATCAAGGCCTGGCACATCTGGCTCTGGCCTGTGCTGTTGGTCGTGATCGCCTTGGGCATGTGGTTGCTGCCTTGGGGCGACTGGGTTCCGATTCTGCGCGATTGGGTCAAGTCGCACGGCACATACGGGATCGTGGTTTTCGTCCTGGCCTATGTGGTTGTCGTAATCCTGCCGCTGCCTGCGGCGGCGATGTCGGTGGTCGGCGGGTTGGCATTCGGCTGGTGGGGATATCCGCTTTCGATGCTGGGCAGTATCCTCGGTGCGATTCCACCCTTTCTTATCGGTCGACACTGGCTGCGCGCGCCCCTGATGCGCCGGATCGACGGACCCCGCGTCCGCGCCGCCGACCGGGCAATCGCCCAGAACAGTCTGGTCTTCGTCGTGCTGCTTCGATTGACGCCGATCCTGCCGTTCACGGCACAGAACTGGTTACTGGGGTTTACGGCCGTGCGACCCTGGACATATCTTCTAGCGACGACGGCAGGACTGGCACCGGGCACTTTGGCCATGGTCTGGATCGGTGAAATGGGCGGGCTGGCCACTGTCGGGGCAAGCCGGGCACAACTGATGCTGGGCGGCGGCGGTTTGCTGGCCTTCGGATTGATGGTGATCTGGCTGGGCCGGGTCGCCACGCGCGAGATGCGGCGTGCCGGGTTTCACAAGACCGGACCGGCCCAGCCCCTTGCCGACAATGCCATACGTCCGGAATCCAAACCGACTCTCCCCGACAACTGAACGCCCCCGCCTTTCGACCTCCTGCGCAAAGCGCAACAGATTGGCCTCCGCAGGCACGGCGAAACATGTATTTTCACCACGGAAATTGCTGTGCCGCTGGCCGTGGCCGTTCTGATCGGATGCAAGACCCGGTCGAAACCGGCCGACCAAAGTTGCAACAGGGACTGAACTGTCCCCCCTGGCTTCAGCCTTCCTGTTCAGGCGGGGAGCGTTCGAACATGTCGTCGGTCGCGTCTTCTTCGGTGTCCGGCACATCGTCCGGGCGTGGGGAGCTGTCCAGCAAACCGGCGCCGCGCAATTCCTTCAGGCCCGGCAGATCGCGCGGGGACGAAAGGCCGAAATGGTCGAGGAAACCCCGTGTCACGACGAAAGTCACAGGCCGCCCCGGCGTGTTGCGGCGCTGGCCCAGCCTGATCCAGTCCAGTTCCATCAACTGCTCGACCGTGCCCTTGCTGACCGAAACGCCGCGGATTTCTTCAATCTCGGCGCGTGTGACGGGCTGGTGATAGGCGACGATGGCCAGCGTCTCGACCGCCGCCCGGCTCAGCTTGCGGGTCTCGACCGTCTCGCGCGTCATCAGAAACGCAAGGTCCGCCGCGGTGCGGATCGCCCAGGCATCGCCCACTCGCGCCACCCGTACGCCCCGTCCGTCATATCGTTTCGCCAACTGCTCCAACGCGGCGGGCGCGTCGCAGCCGTGCGGCAGGCGGGCGTGTAACTCGCCCACCGTGACCGGTGTGGCCGAGGCGAACAGGATCGCCTCGACCATCCGTTCCTGTTCGGCCAGCGGCGGTGCCTCGAACAGGGTCTCGGGCCTGGTGGTTTCTCCGTCCCTCACGCCGTCCCCCGAATACGGATCGGTCCGAACATATCAGTCTGCTGCAATTCAAGCCGTCCGTTCTTGGCCAGTTCAAGCGTCGCGGCAAAGGTCGAGGCAGTGGCCGACCGTCGCCGCGCCGGATCGCCGTCCCAGCCATCGGGCAAAAATGACATCAGGTCGGCCCAGTCCAGGGTTGCGCCGATCAGCGGACGCAGATGCAACAGCGCCTCCTCCATGGTAAAAACGCCGTCGCGGTCCATGACGAAGGGGCGGAAATCGTCACGCGTCCTCAGACGGGCATAACCCTGCATCAGGTCCAGCAGTGTCGCCGTCCAGACCACCTTGCGCGATCGTTCCAGCCCTTGCGGCTCGCCACGGGCAAAGACATCCCGGCCCAGCTGATCGCGGGCCATGAGTCGGGCGGCGGCAGTACGCATCGCCTCAAGTCGTTCCAGCTGAAACGCCAGATGCGCCGCCAGATCTTCGGCGCTTGGCCCTTCATCCTCGGGGTCGGGCGGCAACAGAAGGCGCGACTTCAGGAAGGCCAGCCAGGCGGCCATGACCAGATAGTCGGCCGCAAGCTCCAGCCGCAATTCCCGCGCCTTTTCGACGAAAACCAGATATTGCCGGGCCAGTTGCAGGACCGAGATCGTGCGCAGGTCGACCTTCTGCGTCCGCGCCAGCGTCAGCAAAAGGTCCAGCGGCCCCTCGAACCCATCGACATCGACGATCAGCGCCTCGGCGGCCAGACGTTCGGCAACCGTGTCCGGATCGGGGTCACGGACCGGGCCTTCGATGAAGTCGTCTGCAAGTTCGTCGGCCACGCGCGTCCCCTCAGGACATGAGGGCGTCAAGTTCCGCATGGGCTGCCTTGATGTCAAGCTCGACCGGGGCAGCACGCATCGACAGGGCGCGGTCGGCGCGGGTCTGACCCACATCCGACAGGCAAGGCGTGTTTTCCGCCACCGCCGCCATGTCGTCCCATTCGCCGTTGCAATGCAGGATCACGTCACACCCCGCCGCGATCGACGCCTTGCACCGGCTGGCCATGTCACCCGGCAGTGCCGCCATGCTAATATCGTCGGTCATCAGAAGGCCGTCAAACCCGATGCCACCGCGCACTTCAGCGATAACAGCGGCGGAAATCGTGCCGGGGGCGGTGTCGATATCGGAATAGACGACATGTGCCGACATTCCCAACGGCAGGTCGTTCAGTCGGCGGAAGACCTCGAAATCCGTGACCCGCAGGTCTTCACAGGAGGTATCGACACGCGGCAGGCCCAGATGGCTGTCGACATTGGCCCGCCCGTGCCCCGGAATATGCTTCATCACCGGCAGAACGCCCCCCTGAAGGCAGCCTTCGGCGTTGGCGCGCGCGCGCGCTGAAACGGTTTCGACGCTATCTCCATAGAGCCGGGACAACAGGAAGGGATGCGTAGTTTCGGTTGCGATATCGGCGGTCGGCGTACAGTTCACGTCGATGCCGACGTTGTGCAATTCGCGCGCGATCAGCGTGGCGCGCAGGAACATCGCGCGCTCCGGGTCCGAAGCCCTGCACATCTGCGTCAGAGGTCGGGACCAGCGCGTCCAGAACGGCGGGCCGAGGCGTTGAACGCGTCCGCCTTCCTGATCGATCAGGATCGGGGCATCGCGGCCCAGGGCGTCGCGGAGGGATGCCGTCAGGGCGCGCAACCGATCCGGGGTATCGACATTGCGGGCGAACAGGATGAAGCCCCAGGGGTCGCAGTCTCGGAAAAATGCGGCCTCCCTGGTGCTTAGGTCGGGGCCTTCACACCCAAGGATAAAGGCCCCGGCGGGCATGTCAGCGGACAGTGACGGGGATGCAGGCGGCGTCTTTCGCCAGCAATTCGGCACAGAACCGGCGCGCGTCCGAACTGTCGTCGAACCCGACAACGCGCAGCCGCCAGAAATCGCGTCCTCCCGAGTTGGCCTTCTGGATCATCCGACCCTTGCCGACCATGTAGGCGCGAAAACGACCTTCCAGTCGGTCCCATTCGCTGCGCGCGACGCTCTCGCTGCCAAAAGCACCGAGTTGTACGACGCGCGTGCCCGGCTTGACGGTGGACGGGTCGACATCCCGCGAGGACACGACCGGGGCCGGAGCCGAATCCGGAACAGAGGTTTCGATAGACGCGACGCGCGTGCCTTCCGACTGCGCCGGGGCCTCGGTCGGGACCGTGGCGGGACCGTTGCGCAGGGCAGCAGGTCGCTGACCGGCGGGACGCTGGCGGGGGCGCGACGACTGGGAGATGCCGGATGCTTTTGCTGACACAACAGCGGCCACGGGCTCGGAGGGTGCGGTCGTGACAGCCGGTGTCACAGCAACCTGCTCGACCGGTGCGCTCGCCCCGACAAGCACCTGATCCTCATCGGCCTCGACCGAGGCCAGTTCAAGACGTTCCAGTTGCTCGGGCAAGTCGATCTCAGCCGTCTGACCATGGGGCACCTTTGCCGGGGTCACCTGTGGCTCGTCGGCCTCGGATGTCGCAACGGCAGCCGCGTATGCCACACTCTGTGAAGCTTCGGCGGTGGCCATACGCTCAGCCAGGGCCGGCGCGTTCAGCGTGACGGGCGGCGGGGCCAGCACGATCTGGTCCGGGGCCGGGGCCGCCACGCCACCGGACGTGATGTCGGACAGGGCCATACCCTGAAACGGGGCAACTGTGCCGCCGGGGTCATTCGGGGCCACGCGCATCGGACCCTCCAGTGCCGCGATGACGGGCACGCCCGAAACGTCACGGAACGTCAGGTCGATAGCCCAGACCGCCATTCCGGCTGTCAGCCCCAGCGAGGTCAGCGCCCCGGCCCAGTTCGCAAAGCCGAAATTGCGCACGGCCTCCATAACGCGAGAAGGCTCTTCCGCGCCGTAGTCGGCGCCGTAATAGTCGAAATCCGCCATGTGCCTGCCCTCCACCTTCCGACGCGGCGTTGCCCCGGAGGTTGTGTGTCACTGCCATCAAGATCCGGCTGCTACCCGAATCTCATCTCACCGATGGACGCGGGGTTGACCCCGCTGTCCGCCTCTCAATCGCCTGCGACGCTCAGCCCTTTCAGGGTCTTCAGCGCATTTCATTCGCAGGTTCGACGCCCAGAATACCCAGACCAGCCGCAATTACAACGGCCACGGACCGGGCCAGTGCGATCTTTGCGCGACTGACATTGGCGTCATCCTGCAAGAATCGCAGTGACGGATCGTCATTGCCGCGATTCCAGTGACCATGCAGCGCGGACGCCAGTTCATATAAATAGAAGGCCACACGGTGCGGCTCGTGGGTGCGCGCTGCGATCTCGACCAGCCGGGGCCATTCCGCAACCTTGGCCGCCAACGCCTGTTCAGCTTCGTGGCGAAGATGTGACAGGTCGGCGGATATGAGCGCAGCATCGGACACGTCCATCCCCGACTCGGTTGCCTTTCGCAGCACCGAACATACGCGGGCATGGGCATACTGGACATAGAAGACCGGGTTGTCCTTCGACTGTTCCAGCACCTTGTCGATGTCGAAATCCAGCGGCGCGTCGTTCTTGCGGGTCAGCATGACGAATCGGGTGACGTCCCGACCGACCATGTCGACCACGTCCGCCAGCGTCACGAACGTCCCTGCCCGCTTTGACATCTTCAGCTGCTCGCCACCGCGGGTCAGCTTGACCAGTTGCGTCAGCTTGATATCCAGCGGCACGCGCCCGTCGGTCAGCGCCGCGACCGCCGCCTTCATCCGTTTGACATAGCCGCCATGATCCGCCCCGAACACGTCGATCAACGCGTCGAACCCGCGCTGCGTCTTGTCGTAATGATACGCGATGTCGGGCGCGAAATACGTCCAGCCACCATCGGATTTCCGGATCGGACGGTCGACGTCGTCACCGTAGTCGGTCGATCTGAACAGCGTCTGCTCCCGCGGCTCCCAGTCTTCGGGCAACTTTCCCTTGGGCGGCTCCAGAGTGCCGCGATAGATCAGGCCCTTGGCGTCCAGCGCGGCGATCGCGGCTTCGATCTGTCCGGTGCCATAAAGCGCCTTCTCGGACGAGAACATGTCCATCTCGACGCCCAACAGCGCCAGATCGGCGCGGATCAGCGTCATCATGGCATCGGTCGAGAATTCGCGGACTTCGGCCAGCCAGACCTGTTCGTCCTTGTCTACATAGGCGTCGCCAACCTTGGCCTTGAGCGCCTCGCCCACTTCGATCAGGTAGTCGCCCGGATATGTGCCTTCGGGCCAATCCACGCTGAGATCATGCGCCTCAAGATACCGATTATAGACCGAGCGTGCCAGCACATCGACCTGCGCACCCGCATCATTGATGTAGTATTCACTGGTGACGTCATGGCCCGAAAATGCCAGTAGAGAAGCCAGCGCATCGCCGAATACCGCGCCCCGTGTGTGCCCGACGTGCAGCGGCCCGGTCGGGTTGGCGCTGACGTATTCGACATTGACCCGCGCGCCATTTCCCATGTTCGACCGCCCGAAAGCCGTGCCCTGCGCCAGCACCTCGCCCACGATCTGCATCCAGACCGACGGATCCAGCCGGATATTCAGGAACCCCGGTCCCGCCACCTCGGCACTGGCCACGCGGGGGTCGGCGGTCAGCCGTGTGGCCAGATTACCGGCGATATCGCGCGGCTTCATTCCCGCCGGTTTCGCCAGCACCATCGCCGCATTGGTCGCCATGTCGCCATGCGCCGCATCGCGCGGCGGCTCCACCGTGACGTTCGCGGTATCAAGGCCGTCGGGCAGGATGCCGTCGCGCGTCATCGCGGACAGGGTGTCGATGGTCAGGGCACGAATATCGGAAAACAGGTTCATTGCAGTCGGTCCTAGCGGGGTTCCGCCCCTTTACCGCCGCTTGCGGCCGTTCTCAATGGTCGGGGCGAATCCGCAAAACTTCGCCCATGTTCCCGTGGTTCTTCGCGCTCAGCCGATCAGCGTTTCATGACTCTGCAATGCGAACCGATCCGTCATGCCGGCGATGTAATCGGACACGATGCGGGCCAGCGCGCTTTCGTCGTCGGCTTCCTCCACGTCCTTGCGCCATTGCTTGGGCAGATCATCCGTATGCGCCATGAACCACGGGAACAGGTCGTCGACCACCTGCGTCACCTGTTCGCGCATCGCAATAACCGTGGGCGCGCGATACATCCGTTCGAACAGAAACGCGCGGATGACCTTCAGGTCGGACCAGAGCGCGGGCGAGAACTGCACCATCATCCGACCCGCCGCGCGGATATCTTCGGGCGATTGCGGTGCCAGATCGCGAAGGTTGCCTTCGGTCACGCGGATCACATCCTCGACCAGGACACCGAAGAACCGGCGCAGGGCTTCATGTCTGCGGCGATAGTAGTTCAGACCGGGATACTTGATATCCACCTCGGCAAAACAATCCCGCAGGATCGGCAGTTCGGCCAGATCGTCGGTTGAAAACAGCTCCGCCCGCAACCCGTCGTGCAGGTCGTGGTTGTTATAGGCGATGTCATCGGACAGGGCGGCGACCTGTGCTTCGGCGCTTGCATGCGTGTGCAATTCCAGATCGTGCAGCGCGTCGTATTCGACCAGCGCCCATGGCACCGGGTCCAGCACGGGACCGTTGTGCTTGGCGATGCCCTCAAGCGTTTCCCATGTCAGGTTCAACCCGTCCCATTCGGCGTAATGCCGCTCCAACCGCGTGACGATCCGCACGGCCTGCGCGTTGTGATCGAAGCCGCCATAGGGCGTCATAAGCCGGTTCAGCGCCTCCTCTCCGGTATGACCGAACGGCGTGTGGCCAAGATCGTGGGCCAGCGCCACGCCCTCGGTCAGTTCCATGTTCAGACCAAGGTGCTTGCTGATCGTGCGTGCCACCTGCGCCACTTCGATCGAATGCGTCAGGCGGGTGCGGAAGTAATCGCCCTCATGTTCGATGAAGACCTGCGTCTTGTGCTTGAGCCGCCGGAACGCGCTGGCATGGATGATCCGGTCGCGATCCCGCTGAAACGGCGACCGGAATGTGCTTTCCTCCTCGGGATACAGCCGCCCGCGGGTGCGGGCAGGATCGCAGGCAAAGGCAACTGTCACAAAGGGCTCACTTGGCAGGGAAGGTTGGCGACCATATATCTATCGCATAACGGATGCACAGCCCCGAGGCCAAGATGGACCTGTCCCTTCCCCCCCGCGTCACCCCCCGCGCTTTCGAGCGTCTGTCTGAAATCGGTGCAGGCGGTCAGGGCAAGGCCCTTCGCGTCGCGGTCGAGGGTGGCGGATGTTCCGGGTTCCAGTATCAGATCGAGTTGGATGACATTGCCGAAGGCGATACGGTGCTGGAGGGCGCGGGCGAAAAGGTCGTGGTGGACGAAGTGTCCCTGCCCTTTCTCGGCGGTGCCACCATCGACTTTACCGAAGAACTGATCGGCGCGCGGTTCACGATCCAGAACCCGAATGCCTCCAGCAGTTGCGGCTGCGGCGTCAGCTTCTCGATGTAGCCAGATCCGGTCGCGTGATCCGCACGAAGCGGGTCATCAGCGCCACGGTTGCCGCCGCCAGCCCGACGACCAGACCCAGCCAGATACCATCCGGTCCCAGCCCCAGCGGAAAGCCCAGCAGATAGCTGGCCGGTATACCCAGTACCCAATAGGACACGATCGCATAGATCATCGGCCGCCGCGTATCCTGCACTCCGCGCAGGAACCCCAGCGCCATGACCTGCCCCGCGTCCACAAGCTGGAACAGTGCCGCCAGCACCAGAAGATGCGTCCCCAGCGTCAGGATCGCGGCGGCATCAGGGTCGGTCGGGTCGATGAAATTCGATACGATCCACTCGCCAAAACCCAGATACATCACCAGCGACAGCGCCACGACGATGCCCGACAAAAGGCCCGCCGCAATGGCCGCACGCCGCAAGGCGCCCGCGTCCCCCATGCCCCAGGCCCGCCCGACCCGCACCGTGGCCGCGGACGACAGGCCCAGATGGACCATGAAGGTCAAAGCCGCGATCTGGATCGCCACACCATGCGCGGCCAGCGGAACCGTCCCCAGCCAACCCATCATCAGGGCCGATCCGGTGAACAGGCCGGATTCGGACAGATGCGTCAGACCGATGGGCCAGCCCAGCCGAAATATCTCGCCGAAGGCGGGCCAGTCGGGTCGGTGGATGTTCCGCAGCAGATCGAACCGCGCCATGTCCGGACCACGCGTCGCATAAAGCGCCAGCACCAGCGTCGTCAGCACATGCACCGCTACCGAAGCCAGCGCCGCCCCGCGCAAACCCATTTCAGGAAAGCCCAGGTTCCCGAAAATCAACAGCCAGTTCAGCGCGATATTCAGCCCGGCGGCCACCAGCGTCGCGACAAGAACAATCCGGGTGCGTTCCAGCGCGCTCAGGTGGCTGCGGAACGTGGCGGTCAACAACGCCGGGATCATGCCGAAACCTGCCACGCGCAGATAACTTTGGGCGTCCGCCGCGACTGAAGCCCTCTGCCCCAGCGCCAGCAGGATCGGTTCGGAAAATATCATCAGGGGTGCCATTGCAAGACCTGTTACCAATGACAGCCACAGCCCCATTCGCGCAATCCTGCGCACCCGCACCTCGTCGTCCCTGGCCAGTGCGATGGCCGCCATGGGCATGCAGGCCACGGCAAAACCCGACCCCAGCACGAACATCGCGAAAAAGAACGACGTGCTGAGGGTCGATGCCGCCAATGCCGCGACCGAATAGCGCCCCAGCATCAATGTGTCGGTCAAGCCGATCAGAATCTGCGCCAGCTGGCTGCCGACAAGCGGCAGACCCAGAATCAACGTGCGCCGCAGATGAAGTGAAAGCCGGTCTGACATGCCCAGCCGCTACGCCGACGCGAGCGGCGCGGCAATCCCTGCAAGGGCAGAACCGGGTTTGCCCTAGGCGTCCAGTCTGTCCTGCGCGTCGTTCACATTCACAACAAGACGTGCGCGCTGCCGTTCCAACACGTCGCGAATGCGCGGCTCGGCGGCGGCCTCGATGCCGTCGGCGATCAGGTCCAGCAGACGCGTGCCATCCTTGACGACATCGGGCAACCCGCCTTTCGACAGCAACGATCGGACTCCTTCGATCAGTCCGCCACCCTCGGCGGGCAGACTTCCGCGGGAAATCAGAAGGGCCGAGATGTCCTCTTCCAAAGCGCGCAAGGAATCGTGCCAAGCCAAAAGTATCTCAACGTCTTCAGCGGGCTGGCCCTGGATATCGATGTGATCCAGCGCCGCCTCGCATGTCGACAGCAGGTGACGCAACGCATCGGACTGACGGTCGGGGCGACTGATATCGTCATTTTCAACGGTTTCGGTGGCTACCATGTGATTTGCCGCCATTTGCGGGGGCGTCGCCGGGTTTTTCATAAAAGACCCTCCTGACCGGACAAACAACCGGGTCATCCTCAGGGTTCCGCACATCAAAAAAGGCGTCCCGAAGGACGCCTCGTTATCAGATGCTCGCGGTGTGTCAGCCGACCAGTTCGAGACCGGAAAAGAAGAACGCGATCTCTTCCGCGGCGGTCTCGGGCGCGTCGGACCCGTGAACCGAATTTTCGCCGATCGACAGCGCGTAGTCTTTGCGGATCGTGCCCGCATCTGCATCGGCCGGATTGGTCGCGCCCATGACGTCGCGGTTTTTGGCGATGGCATTTTCACCTTCCAGAACCTGCACCACGATGGGTTCGGAGACCATGAATTCGGTCAGCTCATCAAAGAACGGGCGATCCTTGTGGACGCCGTAGAATTCCTGAGCCTGGGCCAGTGACAACTGAATACGCTTGGAGGCAACGACGCGCAGGCCCGCCTCTTCGAACCTGGCGGTGATCGCGCCGGTCAGGTTGCGCCGGGTGGCATCGGGTTTGATGATCGAGAAGGTGCGTTCGAGGGCCATGTCGGTCTCCGGTCAGGTTACGTTTGGCGGGCCTCTAGCAGCGTCGCAGACCAAAGGAAACCGGGTGTTGACGGCGGGCGTCGCAGCAGCCATGGCACCGCCCATGCTACAAATCACCGACCTCAACTATTCCGTCGCCGGACGGCCCCTGTTCGAAGGCGCCAGCGCCACCATTCCCGAAGGTCACAAGGTCGGCCTGGTGGGACGCAACGGCACGGGCAAAACGACGCTTTTCCGTCTGATCCGGGGCCAACTGGCCCTGGACTCCGGCGACATGTCCCTTCCGTCCCGCGCCCGCATTGGCGGCGTCGCGCAGGAGGTGCCGTCGTCCGATGTCACCGTGTTGCAGACCGTTCTGGATGCCGATACCGAACGTGCCGCGTTGATGGCCGAAGCGGAGACCGCCACGGACGCGCATCGTATCGCCGAGGTTCAGGCCCGCCTGCAGGACATCGATGCCTGGTCCGGCGAGGCACGTGCATCCAGCATTCTCAAAGGTTTGGGCTTCGAAGTTCATGAACAGTCGCGGCCTTGTTCGGATTATTCCGGCGGCTGGCGTATGCGTGTCGCCCTGGCGGGCGTGCTGTTCGCGCAGCCCGATCTGTTGCTCCTGGACGAACCGACGAACTACCTCGATCTTGAAGGCGCATTGTGGCTGGAAAGCTATCTTGCCAAGTATCCGCATACTGTCATCATCATCAGCCACGACCGCGAGTTGCTGAACCGTGCGGTGGGCGGCATCCTGCATCTTGAAGACAAGAAACTGACTTACTATACAGGAACTTACGATCAGTTTGTCCGCGCCCGCGCCGAGAAACGCGCAGGTCAGGCAGCCGAGGCATCCAAGCAGGCGGCGCGGCGGGCGCATCTGCAAAGCTTCGTGGACCGTTTCAAGGCGAAGGCCAGCAAGGCGAAACAGGCGCAGAGCCGGGTCAAGATGCTGGAAAAGATGGAGACCATCCGGGCGCCCGAGGACGCCGCGCGGACTGTGTTCACTTTCCCCCAACCCGAAGAAATGTCGCCCCCGATCCTGCGGCTGGATGCGGCAGCTGTCGGGTACGGCGGCGACCCCGTGTTGCAGCGCCTTAATGTTCGAATAGATCAAGATGATCGCATCGCGCTGCTGGGTCGGAACGGTGAAGGAAAATCCACGCTTTCCAAGTTGTTGTCAGACAGACTTAAGACGTCTGATGGCAAGCGCATCGCGTCGAAGAAGTTGCGGATCGGCTATTTCGCGCAACACCAAGTGGACGAGCTTTTCGTTGACGAAACGCCCCTCGAACACCTCAAGCGCGAACGCCCTGACGATGCCCCACCCAAGCTGCGCGCGCGGCTGGCCGGATTCGGGCTGGGCGTCGATCAGGCGGAGACTGTGGTGGCCAAGCTGTCGGGGGGGCAGAAGGCCAGGTTGTCGTTGCTTCTGGCCACGCTGGACGCGCCGCACATGCTGATCCTGGACGAGCCGACGAACCACCTGGATATCGAGAGCCGCGAGGCGCTGGTGGATGCTTTGACGGCCTATACGGGCGCCGTGGTTCTGGTCAGCCACGACATGCATCTGCTGAGCCTTGTGGCGGACCGTTTGTGGCTGGTCAAAGGCGGCACTGTCGGCCCGTATGAGGGTGATCTGGAGCAGTATCGCAAGCTGCTTCTGCAGGGTGAAGACAAGCCCGCAAAGCCCGGACGCGAAAAGGAAAAGTCAAAACCCGTCAGCCGTGACAAGCTGATGGAACTGCGGTCCGAGTCGCGGCGCGCGGAGGAGCGGGTGAAGAAGATCGAGGACATGCGCGACAAGCTGGCCAAGAAGCTGGCCGACCCGTCGCTCTACGAGGAAGGACGCAAGGGTGAGCTGGAGACCTGGAACAAGAAATATGCCGAGGTGATGCAGGCATCTGACCGGGCCGAAGCGATGTGGCTGACGGCGATGGAAAGCCTCGAAAAAGCGCAGAAATAACCCTGTCACCCCCCGTGCACCCCCTGTACACCCCCCGTACAGACACGCGTGCACGGGACCCAAGGCACTTCCCATGACCCTGACCGAAGCCATCACCGCTTTCACGGCGCTGTTCGTCGTCATCGACCCGATCGGTCTGGCCCCGATCTTCGTCGCGATGACGGCGGGCATGACGCCGCAGTTGCGCCGGGCCATCGCCATCCGCGCCTGCGTGATCGCTGCCGGCCTTCTGATTGCCTTCGCGCTTTTGGGGGAGTCGATCCTGACCTTCCTCGGGATCTCGATGCCTGCGTTCCGCATCGCCGGCGGCCTGCTGCTGTTCCTCACGGCGCTGGAGATGCTGTTCGAAAAGCGTCAGCCCAAGCGCGAGGGTCGCGCCGATGAGCCGACGAGCGACCCGTCGGTCTTCCCCCTTGCCCTGCCGCTGATTGCCGGACCGGGTGCGATCGCGACGATGATCCTGTTGACCGACAATGCCAGCGCCATCGGGTCTGTGCAGGCAATCGGGGTCATGCTGGTCGTGATCGCGGGGGTATTCGGGTTCTTTCTGCTGGCTACGCCCCTCGAACGGTTGCTGGGCCACACCGGAACGAATGTGGTGACACGCCTGTTGGGAATGTTGCTGGCGGCGCTGTCGGTTCAGTTCGTTCTGGACGGCCTGAGCGATCTTCCGGGCTGGTAAGTTGCGCCGACGTGCCTAGATTAGCGTCATGACCGGAGATGACACCGCCTATCTGATTTACCTTTCTCTGTTCGGGCTTGTCATCGGCGGGTCCTATTTCATCGCGAACCGTCACCGATTGGGTCAGGTCGCGCAGCAGGCGGCGATCTGGTTCTTCATCTTCCTGGCTGCCGCACTTATCTTCGGCAACTGGGACCGCGTGCAGCAGACCCTGATGCCATCGCAAACCTATGTCTCGGGCGAGGCGGGCACGATCGTGGACGTGCCCCTGGGACGCGACGGGCATTACTACATGACGCTGGGTGTGAACGGTCAACCGATCGACTTCGTGGTCGACACCGGGGCCAGCGACATCGTGCTGTCCCGCGACGACGCGGTGGCGGTCGGGATCAACCTGGATGGGCTGCAATATTTCGGTCAGGCGATTACGGCGAACGGCACGATCCGCACCGCACAGGTCTTTCTGGACGAAGTGAAGCTGGGCGATACCGTCAACACCGATGTGCGTGCCATCGTCGGCGAAGGCGATCTGGGGGTCAGCCTTCTGGGGATGTCGTACCTGCAGACCTTCGGCAAGATCGAGATCGAGGGCAATCGGCTGCGATTGATCCGCTAGTGTTCAGCCGGGGACGTTCTTCGTCGCCTTTTCCACCCATTTCCCCGTTTCCTCGGACCAGTAGCGCGCGGCGCAGCCCGCTTCGGTCAGCGCCCTCCATTGGCTCCGCGCCCGGGACAGAGCCTCGCCGTCGGTGCCGTCGAACAGGATGCAGGTGCGCTGCATCCGCGTGACTTCATCGGGCGCGACCTCGGCCCCGTCGACCGCCATCAGACAGTCGGGGGCATTGTCCGCAGCGCCCAGCGTCAGCAGGACGGGTTGGCGCGCATCATGCGGCCCGCCCGCCCGACCATGCGGAAGAAAGCCGTCGCCCAGCCACAACCGTTCGTCCAGCCACTCCAGCCGCCCGGCATCGCCGCCGCGCACGGCCACGCGCCACGATTGCGCCAGCGACC
>Ga0207903_1000351_pt1 | contig 14330 bp, 9 predicted proteins | sample MalvirmetaMSP131_FD_184234 | JGI IMG/M metagenome (GOLD analysis project Ga0207903, IMG submission 184234) | Marine viral communities from the Deep Pacific Ocean - MSP-131 (SPAdes) | ecosystem: Environmental > Aquatic > Marine > Oceanic | place: Atlantic Ocean | collected 2011-06-25
GGCGGCGGCGGCAACGTCATGGTGCAGGAGGGTATAATGGACCGCTTCGACATCTCGCAGGTCTATGGCATCCACAACGCGCCGAACTTTGCAGAAGGCGAATTCTTCACCACGCCCGGCCCGATCATGGCCGCCGTCGACACGTTCCACATCGACATAACCGGCAAGGGCGGGCACGGCGCGATGCCGCACGACACCAAGGACCCGATCGTCGCGGCGCTTGGCATCGGGCAGGCGATCCAGACCATCGTCAGCCGCAATCACTACGCGCTGGACGAACTGGTCGTATCAATCACGCAGATCCATACCGGCACGGCGGACAACATTATTCCGGGCACGGCCTATATCGAGGGCACAGTGCGCACTTTCGATCCTGCGGTGCAGGATATGGTGGAGCGTCGCTTGCGCCAGATCGTGACCGGGCAGGCAGCGGCCTATGACGTCGACGCGACATGCCGGTATGAACGGGGTTATCCGGCGACGATAAACGATGCCGAGAAGGCCGCATTCGCCGCGTCGGTTGCGGCGGATGTCGTGGGCGAGGACAAGGTCACACCCGATGCGCGCAAGGAAATGGGGGCTGAGGATTTCAGCTACATGCTGAACGTGCGCCCAGGTGCCTATCTGTTTCTGGGCGCGGGGGACGGGCCGGTGCTGCACCACCCGGAATACGACTTCAACGACGCCATCGCGCCCATCGGGGCCAGTTTTTTCGCCCGGATGGTCGAGACGGCGCAGCCGCTTTAGGGCGCGATGCGACTCCGGCGGAGGTGGGCGATCAGGTCGCCTGCCAACCATCCCGAACTGCGGTAACTGGCAATACTGCGCGCATCGTCGCGTTTGGCCAGCCGCCTGCCGTCGGCATCCCGGACCAGATCGTGGTGGTGATAGGTGGGCGTCGGAAGGTCCAGCAGACGTTGCAGGGCAACATGGATCGGGGTGGCTTCGGCCAGATCCTCGCCCCGCGTGACAAGATCGATCCCCTGCGCCGCGTCGTCGATGGTGACGGCCAGATGATAACTTGTGCCCATCTCGCGACGGGCGATGACGATGTCGCCGATGCTGCGTGCGAAAGTGTCAGCGGACATTGACCGCGGGCTGCCCTGTTCGGTCCAAGACAGGTTCGGCACCGCGTCCGCATCCAGCCGCAGAGCCATACGGTCGGGCCGGGGTCCGGTACGGGATGCCCCCCGGCAGGTGCCGGGATAGACGATGCCGTCCGGCCCCATCAACGGCGCGTTTTCCTGCGGGGCGGAGGCGGCGGTTTGGATATCGCGGCGGTTGCAGGTGCAGGGATAGAGGACGCCCGCGTTCCACAGGCGGTCCAGCGCGGCAGTGTAAGATGTCAGGCGGTCGGATTGACGCATCACAGGTGTGGGCCAGTCCAGACCCATCCAGTGCAGGTCGTTGTAAATCGCCGCCTCCCATTCCGGGCGGGCGCGGGATTGGTCGATGTCTTCGATCCGCAGCAGCATGTTTCCCAGATCGTCCGCCACCATCGCGGCCCAGGCATGACCCAGATGCAACGGCCCGGTGGGGGACGGGGCGAAGCGAGTGATCATTCCGCTGCTTCGCGCAGCCTCAGCCAGTCCTGCCAATCGGCCTTGGCGCGGTCGGTGTACATCTTGTACCGGACCTGCCGCCCCTTGCGACCGCCCTTCGCGACCACGGGAGGGAACAGGCCGAAGTTGACGTTCATCGGCTGGAAGGTCTTGGCTTCGGCTCCTCCGGTAATGTGGTGGATCAGAGCGCCCATGGCGGTCGTCTGCGGCACCGGGGGCAGGGGCGCGCCGGTCATCTCGGCGGCGGCCATCCGCCCGGCCAACAGGCCCATCGCGGCACTTTCGACATAGCCTTCGACCCCGGTGATTTGCCCGGCAAAGCGAATGTGGGGCTTGGATTTCAGACGCATCTGATTGTCCAGCAGAGTGGGCGAGTTGATGAAAGTGTTCCGGTGAATACCGCCCAGACGCGCGAAGGACGCATTTTGCAGACCGGGAATCATAGAGAAAACAGACTTCTGCGCGCCATACTTCATCTTGGTCTGGAAGCCGACAATGTTATAGAGTGTGCCCAGCGCGTTGTCGCGGCGCAGTTGCACCACGGCATAGGCCTTTTCGGCCGGATTGTGAGGATTGGTCAAGCCGACAGGTTTCATCGGGCCGAAGCGCAGCGTTTCCCGCCCGCGATCGGCCATGACTTCGATGGGCAGGCAACCGTCGAAATAGGGGGTCGGGTCAGGGGAAGAACCGGCTTCGCCCGGCTTGAACTCGGTCTTCTCGGCGGCCAGCAGCGCATCGATGAACGCCTCGTACTGTTCGCGGGTCATCGGGCAGTTGATATAGGCGGTGCGTTCTTCCTCGGTCTCGCCCTTGTCATAGCGCGACTGCATCCAGGCCGTGTCCATGTCGATGGTGTCGAAATGAACGATGGGGGCTATGGCGTCGAAGAAGGCGAGACTGTCCTGACCCGCTTCGGCGGCGATGGCCTGTGCCAGCCCCGACCCGGTCAGAGGGCCGGTCGCGATTATCCAGTTTCCGCTGTCGGGCAGGGCCGTGATCTCTTCGTATTCGATGGAAATCAGGGGGTGCGCCAGCAATCTGGCTGTCACCGCCTCGGCGAAGGGATCACGATCCACGGCCAGAGCGCCCCCGGCGGGAAGGCGATGTGCATCCGCCGTTTCCATGATGATGCCGCCCGCTGCGCGCATTTCCCAATGCAGCAGGCCGACGGCGTTCTGTTCGCTGTCGTCCGACCGAAAAGAATTCGAACAGACCATTTCGGCCAGTGATCCGGTGCGATGCGCGAAGGTGGCGACCTTGGGCCGCATTTCGTGGAGGGTGACGGAAACGCCCGCCTGCGCAGCCTGCCACGCAGCCTCGGACCCGGCCATGCCGCCGCCGATGATATGAAGTCTGTCTGACATGCGCCCCTCATACGGCCGCGCCCGATCGTGCGAAAGCCTGTATGAGAAAATACCCGGCGCCGGGGGCGATTTGCCGACCGCAATCCGGCTGGTCTGATCGCAGGCTAGCGCACTTTACCCGATCTCCACATGACACAATTCATGATATTGTGCGCCGAAAGCAGACTGTTCATGTCGAGGGCCGACAGGTTTACTGGCTGGCCAGCTTCAGACCGCTTTTTGAACTGGAACTGCAAAACCAATCCACGACGGCGCGCAGTGTCGTGTCACTGTGGCGGGTTTCGTGATACGTGATCCACAATTCACCCTTCAGATCGTTGTTCGGCATATCGGCCAGAACCAGATTGTGATGCGGCTGAATCATGAAATCGGGCAGAAGCCCCGGCAGCCCGGTTTGGACAACCATATCCAGCGCCATCGGCATTGATTCAACGCGGTAGCGTGGACTGGGCTTGGCGTCGGGATATACCTTCAACAGATAATCGGCATCAGGAAAACGCTGGGTCAGCCCGATCCATTCGCCGTTCAGCACGGCGTCAGGCGCGTGATAGACGCGGAGCGAATAATCGCAGAACTTCCGCGCCTTGAGGCGACCCCCTTCGGGGCGTCCGATGCGAACCTGAATATCCGCTTCACCCAGGCCTTGCGAAAAGGTCTTGTCGGTCAGCGTCAGGATCACCTGCGGAAGATATTCACTCAATTCGCTGGTCCGGGGCAGGACGAACCGGCGATGAACGGCGGGCGGTGCAGCGATTTCAATCGGAATCATGACGTCGTCATTGCCTTCGGCCATGCCGACGATTTCAGACCGCAGTCTGTGGTCCAGGTCTTCGGCGATCAAGGCCAGACGTTCAGCCGCAAGTGTCGCCACAAATCCTGTCCCGCGCTTTTCGAACAGCGAAATCGAGAGGTCGTGGCTCAGCCGGTCAAGTCGGCGAGACACGGTCGCGACATTGGTGTCGAGATACCGCGCGGCGGCTGACATAGTTCCGTGCCGCGTCATCGCGAGCACGAATTTCAGATCATCCCAATTGTCCAAGGTTTTAGGCATTGTCGAGACATCCCTGCTTTCTGCGGGTTCCCTCACTCTTAAGACGAGATTGGAGGGACTGTCACGCCTGCGATTGCGGATTTGCGATTATGTCATTCAAAGTTGCCGTATATGGTTCACTCCACATCTGTGACGTTGGTCCCGTCTTCCGACACATCGTCGTCCGAACTGTCAGCGACGCGCGCGACCGAGACCACTTTTTCCGAGCCCTTGGTATCAAAGACCTTGACGCCGCCGGCGCTGCGCGAACGGAAACTGATGCCGTCGACCGGGCAGCGGATCGACTGACCGGTCGATGTGGCAAGCATGATCTGGTCGTCCATTTCGACAGGGAACGCGGCAACGATCGGGCCGCCGCGCGCCGTCTTGTCCTGTGCCCCGACGCCCATGCCTCCGCGGCCCCGAACGGGATAATCGTGCGATGACGACAGCTTGCCCGCGCCGTTTTCAGTGATGGTCAGGATCAAATCTTCATGCGCCGACATCTCGGCATAGCGCTCGGGGTCGATGGTGGCGTTGGCGTTTGCCTCCTCGTCGTCGGGCGATTCCGCATCGTCGGCCAACCCGGCCACCGCGCGGCGCATTTTCAGGTAGGCCGTGCGTTCGTCGGACGTCGCATCGAAGTGGCGGATCACGGCCATTGACACGACGGCGTCGTCCTTACCGATCCTGATACCGCGCACACCGGTCGAGGCGCGCGAGTTGAAGACCCGCACGTCGGTCGCCGGGAATCGGATCGCGCGACCGAACCGCGTCACCAGCATCACGTCATCGTCGTGCGACGCGATGCGCGCGTTGATCAGCGACCATCCCGCGCTTTCGCCCTCGAACTTCATGGCAATCTTGCCGTTGCGCATGACGTTGGCGAAATCCGAGAGTTTGTTGCGCCGTACCGTGCCGCGGTCGGTGCAGAAGACCACCTGCAAATCGCCCCAGTCCTCTTCTTCGCGGTCGACAGGCATGATGGCGGCGATGCCGGTGCCAATCTGGATCGGCAAAAGGTTGACCAGCGCCTTGCCCTTGGAGGTGCGTCCACCTTGCGGCAGGCGCCAGGTCTTGAGTTTGTAAACCATCCCGTCGGTCGTGAAGAAAAGAAGCGGCGTATGGGTGTTGGCCACGAACAGGGTGGTGACGACATCCTCTTCCTTGGTGGCCATGCCGGCGGTGCCCTTGCCGCCCCGCTTCTGGGCACGGAATTCGACCAGCGGTGTGCGCTTGGCATAACCGGACGAGGTGATGGTCACGACCATATCCTCGCGTTCGATCAGATCCTCGTCGTCCATGTCACCGGACCATTCGGTGATTTCGGTGCGGCGGGGGACGGCAAACAACTCGCGCACTTCGCGCAGCTCGGTCGAGATAATGTCGAGGATGCGCGCGCGAGATCCGAGGATTTCGAGGTACTCCTTGATCTTGCCCGCAAGCTCTTCCAGCTCGTCCGTAACTTCCTTGACGCCCAGTTGCGTCAGGCGTTGCAGGCGAAGTTCCAGAATGGCGCGGGCCTGAATCTCCGACAGGTTGTATGTGCCGTCGTCATTCAACGTATGGGTCGGGTCGTCGATGAGGCGAATGAACGGGGCGATTTCCTCGGCGGGCCAGGCGCGGGTCATCAGCTTTTCGCGCGCTTCGGCGGCGTCCTGGCTGGCGCGGATGGTGCGGACGACTTCGTCCACGTTGCTGACGGCGACGGCCAGACCGCAGAGGATATGGCTGCGTTCGCGGGCCTTGCGCAATTCATAGGCCGTGCGCCGGGCAATGACATCCTCGCGGAACGACAGGAAAGACGTCAGAAATGCCCGCAGGGTCAGCTGCTCGGGCCGTCCACCGTTCAACGCCAGCATATTACAGGCGAAACTGGTCTGCATCGGTGTGAAGCGGAACAACTGGTTCAGGACGACTTCCGCGGTGGCGTCACGCTTCAATTCGACCACGACGCGGACGCCCACACGGTCGGATTCGTCCTGCACGTGGGCGATACCCTCGATGCGCCTGTCCTTGGCGGCCTCAGCGATCTTTTCGATCATCGTGGCCTTGTTCACCTGATAAGGAATTTCGTCGAGCACGATGGCAAAACGATCTTTACGGATTTCCTCGATACGGGTCTTGGCGCGCATCACGACGGAGCCGCGCCCCTCCAGATATGCCTTCCGGATACCGGTGCGGCCCAGAATGATGCCGCCGGTCGGAAAGTCGGGACCGGGAACGTATTCGATCAGGTCTTCGGACGTCAGGTCCGGGTTTTCGATCAGCGCAAGACAGGCGTCGATGACTTCGCCCAGATTGTGCGGCGGGATATTCGTCGCCATGCCGACGGCGATGCCGCCCGCGCCATTGACCAGCATGTTGGGAAAGCGGGCGGGCAGGACCGACGGCTCCATATCCTTGCCATCGTAATTCGGTACCATGTCGACGGTGTCTTTTTCGATGTCAGCCAGAAGGTATGCGGCAGGCTTGTCCATCCGCACTTCGGTATAGCGCATGGCGGCCGCGTTATCGCCGTCCATCGAGCCGAAGTTGCCCTGACCATCAAGCAGAGGAAGCGACATCGAGAAGTCCTGCGCCATTCGCACCAGCGCCTCGTAAATCGCGGAATCGCCGTGCGGGTGATACTTGCCCATGACGTCGCCGACGGGGCGCGCCGACTTGCGATAGGACTTGTCGTGCGTGTTGTTTGTCTCGTGCATCGCATAGAGAATGCGGCGGTGAACCGGCTTCAGACCGTCGCGCAGATCGGGGATCGCGCGCGAAATGATGACCGACATGGCGTAGTCGAGGAACGAGGTTCGCATCTCGTCGATGATCGAAACCTGCGGCCCATCGTGGTGCATGACAACGCGCTTGGGAGTTTCGTCTTCGTTTTCAGGCATTTCCGGCTCGTCGTTCATGCGATTCTCGGCCTCGGTTCGGATCTAGATATGGTTGAAGGTTCTTCTAGCACCCCCCGGATATAGGCTCAACGCCCTGAACCTCTCGAAGTGCCGAAACTTCAGGCGCGCCGCGCCGCCATGATCCAGACCACCGCCAGCGCCAGGGAAAATACGCCGTTCCAGCCTGCCATCGTCAGGCCCAGTTGCCAGACGATATCGTCGCACATGATGATTGTGTCGGACACGTCGGTCGACAGAAGGTCTGCACCCGAAAGCGACGACAACCCATCGCCGTTGCCGGTGCAACTGCCGGGTCCGGGCCACCAGCCCTGTTCGACGCCCGCGTGGAAAAACCCGATGGCACTTGTGGTCAGGGCCGCCAGTGCGGCCAGGCCTGCCATTGTCCGCGGGATGACACCGCTCAGGGCGATCAGTCCTGACACGATCGCAGCCGCGTGTGGCCAACGCTGCCAGATGCACATCGCACAGGGGGCATATCCCGCAAGCTGAAACAGAAACGCGCCACCCAGCAGAGTGATATGGCCCGAGGTGGCAAGCGCAATCAGGCGTTTCATATGAATTTCATCAGATAGACTGCGCCCACCAGCAAGACCATGAAAACGGTGAATACCAGGCCAAGCCGGCGTTCAATGAATGTGCGGATCGGCGCACCGAATTTCCACAGCAAAGCAGCCACCAGAAAGAACCGCAGCCCCCGTGCGACGATGCTGGCGACGATGAAGACCGGCAAGGATAGCTGCGTCGCACCAGACAATATGGTAATGACCTTATAGGGGAAGGGCGTGACCCCCGCGATCAGCACAGCCCAGGCGCCCCAGTCATTATACCTGGTGCGGAACACATCGAAACTGTCGGCCTTGCCCAGAGCGCGGAGGATCGGTTCGCCCAAGGCGTCGAAGGCGTAGAACCCGATGGCATATCCCAGCATCCCGCCCAGGACGCTCGCCACCGTGCAGACGCCAGCGATCAGCCAGGCCCGTGACGGTGCGGCGATGATCATGGGTATCAGCAGGATATCCGGCGGGATCGGGAAGACCGAGCTTTCGACGAAACTGACCAGAGCAAGAACCCACAAGGCCCTCGGGTGTGCAGCCCAGGAAAGGGTCCAGTCATACAGGCTTCGGATCATGGGCTTGCCGGTCCCATGGAACCGTCGCAGGGTCAAGTGCGATTGACAGGAAGAAAACGGAGGGCGGCGATGCGCTGGCAGGGACGACGGGGAAGCCGCAACATCGAGGACCGCCGTGGGCGGCGCAGCAGGGGTGGCCGCGTGGGCATGACCGGCGGGGCCGGGGGCTTGGGCCTGATAGCTGTCGTGCTGATTGGCTGGTATTTCGGGATCGACGTCTCACCGTTCTTGCAGGGCGGCGGCACACAGTCATCGGTGACGCAATCGCGTCCCATCTCGGAGGCCGAACAGCGCGAGGCGGAATTCGTGTCCGTCGTGCTGGCCGATACCGAGGAAGTCTGGGCGGACCTGTTCCGCACGCAGGTCGGCACGAATTACGATGCACCTACGCTGGTGTTGTTTTCAGGTGTAACGCAAAGTCCCTGCGGCGGGGCCTCAGGCGCGACGGGGCCATTCTATTGCCCGGCGGATCGCAAGGCGTATCTGGACACGTCGTTCTTCACGACACTGGAGCAGCAATTGGGCGCGGGGGGCGATTTTGCCGCCGCATATGTGATCGCCCACGAGGTTTCGCATCACGTTCAGAATGAATTGGGCATTCTGGGACAGGCGAACCGGATCAGGGCTCAATCGTCGGAGCAGCAGTCGAACGCCATTTCTGTCCGGGTGGAGCTTCAGGCAGATTGCTATTCAGGCATTTGGGCCCGCGAGGCGCAGGCACGTTTCAACAGTCTGGAGCGCGGTGATATCGAAGAAGCGGTCAATGCCGCCCGACAAATCGGCGACGACCGGCTTCAGCGCAGTCAGGGCAAGGTGCCGATGCCGCACACCTTTACGCATGGAACGTCCGAGCAGCGGGCGGGCTGGTTCGCCATAGGCTATGAGGAGGGTCGCATGGAGGCCTGCGATACGTTTTCGGCGCAGAGCCTCTAGCGCGACGATTGACGAGACGCGGATGGCCCGCTAGGGCTTCGCGCGCTGTCGCCTGATCGGCCCGTGTGGCGGAATTGGTAGACGCAGCGGATTCAAAATCCGCCGCCGCGAGGCTTGCCGGTTCGAGTCCGGCCACGGGTACCAGGCAACAGCATCCCCGATCGACACCGGCATCCGCCGGGTCGATCGAAGCTTCGGGGGATCAGACACTCCGAATACTTCGGATGTCAGGAAATTTGTCACAATTGTGGTTGCCGTGAAAGAAACAGACCATCTTTAGCCAATCCAAATCCTGCCATATTTCGATGCCAGATCGTCAACGATGCGAATGTGGCTGGCCGGTCGGCATGGGTGCCATAAGCTGCGGCCTACATCACTCAGGAAGGGCAGCATTGGCTGATCGCCCTGCGATGAAAGGGTGATTGCAACGAAGAGCCACATCTTATTGTTTCTGCTACGGAAACGTGATTCGAGAATTTTTCGGACATTTCCGGTCGCGACGTTCCCCGACATGACGCAATTGTGGCCAAGTAACCTAAATTGCGCCACATTTCGCTTTCCTCGATAGCAGTCAGTTGCTACACCGGAAGCACGCCCTTTGGGGGGTGATGTCTGCTGGCCACGGGGGCGGCCGCACTTGTGAGCATCCGTATGGATGCCGCCTGTAATGTGCGGGCGCATGCCTTTTGGGCTGCGCGCGGGTCTGCCGACCCTTCTGCATTTTTATAGCGGCTGACTGTCGGGAAAGTGCCTTCAGGTGCGTCCGCAATCTATGGTCCGCCCATCTCCTCACCTTCGGGAAAGTCGCAACTGGACCGGGTGGAGATGCCGTCATGATGACGTCGCCGAACTGCAAGCGCCAAGAAGGTGCCGTCACCCGGATTGCCTCGGTCCGTTTTCATTTTATCTCTGCCGATCTGCTGCGCGACCTGCGCGCCATGTCGCGGTATTAAGGAGTCACTGCCATGACCATTACCAGTCAAACCCTCATTGATTTCAACGATCAAAGTGCCGGGACGATCATAGACGGCCAGTATTCCAGCCAGGGCGTTACGATCGGCAGCATCAACAACGACGGGTCGGTGGACACGAAGAACCCGGCGATGATCTTCGATTCGTCCAAGCCGAGCGGCGGCGACTGGGATCTGAAGACTGATAACCTGGGCAAGGTTCTGATCCTGTCGGAAGATCGCGACAGCAGCGACCCGGACGACAATGCTTGCGGTGGCAAGTTCCTGTTCACCTTTGACAATGAAGTTACCGTCGACTCGATCACGCTGCTCGACGTTGAAGAAGGTGCCTGGATCAGGCTCTATGACGAAGATGGCAAGTTTCTGAAGAAGATCAGCGTCAAGACTGCCAACAATGGTCAGAAGGACGTTCAGATCGACACGCCCGGCGCGAAATACATGACGATTGAGCTGGCCGGGTCCGGCGCAGTCGACAACCTGAAGTTCACTCCTCAGATGCAGCCCGACGGTATCGTCAACGGTACTGAGGCGGGCGAGCTGATCGACCTGGCCTATATCGATGCACAGGGCGACCGGATCGACAATAACGACGCCCTGGGAGTCGAAGGCACCACGGGTGACGAGGATCTGGTTCTGGCCGGTGCGGGCAATGATACCGTCTACGCGGGCGTCGGCGACGATATCGTGCGCGGCGAGGCGGGCAATGACCGTCTGTTCGGCGAAGGCGGCGACGACACGCTCGAGGGCGGCGAGGGCAACGACACGATCTTCGGCGACGCTGGCAATGACAGCATCGACGGTGGCGAAGGTGACGATGTGCTGAAAGGTGGAGCCGGAAACGACACCATCTCGGGCGGCAACGGTCAGGACACGATCGACGGTGGCGAAGGTGATGACCTGATCGACGGTGGTCGCGACAACGATTCCATTCTGGGCGGTGACGGCAACGATACCCTGCGCGGTAACGGTGGTGACGATACGCTGGACGGCGGCGCGGGCGACGACTCGGTTTCGGGCAGCGCCAATGACGACCTGATGTTCGGTGGCGAAGGCAACGACATTCTGTCTGGCTCCGGCGGCAACGATACGGTGGACGGCGGCGCGGGAGATGATTCCATCCGCGGCGGCAAGGGCGACGATCTGGTCGAAGGCGGTGCCGGAAACGATACGATATCGGGTGCCGACGGCGCCGATACGCTGTCGGGTGGCGATGATCGCGATGATTTCGTCAATGTCACCTCGGGCGACATGATCGACGGCGGCGAAGGCGGTGACGATTTCGACACGCTGGACCTGACCGGCGCGAATGCCGCGGTCGAATACGATGCCGACAATGCCGAGAACGGTACGATCTTCTTCCTGGATGACGATGGTACGCGGACGGGCGAGACCGCCAGGTTCATCAATATCGAGAACGTCATCGGCGCGGTCGATACACGTGACGGCATCGTCGAAGGCACGTCAGGCGACGACAAGATCGACGATGGTTACGACGGTGATCCTGATGGCGATTTCGTCGACAACAACGATGCGCTGCTGGATGGCGAAGTGGGCGACGACGACATCATCGTTGCGGGTGCTGGCAATGACACGATCCTTGCCGGTGAAGGCAACGACGAAGTCGATGCGGGCGAGGGCGACGATGTCGTAGATGCCGGAAACGGCGACGATCTGGTCGATGGTGGTGCCGGTGCCGACAAGATCGACGGGAAAGATGGCCAGGATACGCTCAATGGCGGCGATGGAAACGACACTATTTCAGGTGGCGGCGGCGACGACGTGATCGACGGTGGTAAGGGTGATGACAGCATCTCGGGCAGCGCCAACGACGATTTGATCACCGGCGGCTATGGTAACGACACCATACAGGGCGCGGGCGGAACCGATACGATCGATGGCGACAAGGGAAATGACAAGATCCTTGGTGGCAAAGGTGACGATAGCATTGCCGGTGGCGATGACGATGACACCATTCGCGGCGGTGACGGGACCGATACGCTCGATGGCGGTGAAGGTAACGACGATATCATGGGCGGTACCGGCAACGACTTCATTACCGGCGGATACGGCAACGACACCATCTCGGGCGGCGGTGGCAACGATACCATCGACGGCGGCAAGGGCGATGATACCATTTCAGGCAGCGCCAACGAAGATTCGATCCTTGGGGGCCGCGGCAACGACACCATTCAGGGTGCCGGTGGCAATGACACCATCAAGGGCGAAGACGGTGATGACAGCATCTTCGGCGGCAAGGGTGACGACGAGATCGGTGGCGGCGATGGTGATGACCTAATCACCGGCGGCGACGGCGTAGACTGGATCAAGGGCGGAGACGGTGCGGACACCATCTCGGGTGATGACGGCGCCGACATGATCGCCGCTGGCGACGATCGCGATTTGATCCTTGGCGCAACCACCGGCGACATGATCGACGGCGGTTCGGGCAGTGATGATTTCGACACTCTGGACCTGACCGGATCGGACGTGGCCTTCATCACCTATACCTCCGACGACCGCGAAGACGGCATCATCACCTTCCGCGATGACACGACCGCGCAGTTCGAAGACATCGAGGCGGTCGTTCCCTGTTTCACGCCGGGCACCCTGATCGCCACGCCGCAGGGCGAAGTTCCTGTGGAATCACTGGAGGTCGGCGACAGGGTTATCACCCGCGACAATGGCATCCAGGTGATCCGTTGGACCGGAAAGCGTAAAATCGCTGCTACCGAGCTGAGCGAAAACAGCGCGTTGCGTGCCGTTCTGGTCCGAAAAGGCGCGTTGGGTCATGGGTTGCCCGAACGGGATATGATCGTGTCGCCGCAGCACCGCGTCCTGATCGCGAATGACGAAACCATGCTCTACTTTGATGAGCGCGAAGTTCTGGTTGCGGCCAAGCATCTGGTCGGACGCCCCGGCGTCGAACGGATGGATGCGGTGGACGTTACCTATATCCACGTCATGTTCGACAATCACGAGGTCATCCTGTCTGACGGGGCCTGGACCGAAAGTTTCCAGCCCGGTGATCACTCCCTCAAAGGTCTGGGCAAGGCGCAGCGCGAGGAGATATTCGCGATCTTCCCCGAGTTGCGCGAACGGGAAGGCCGCGAGGGATATTCCGCCGCGCGACGGATGCTCAAGCGTCAGGAAGCGGAACTGCTACTTAAATGATGTCATCCTGATTGGCCGCGCCCTGAATGGAGGTGGCCATTTCGACGGAGCGGGGCGCGCTGAACTGCGGGCCCCGTAACCGTTTGTAGCGGTCGGTTTTCGTGATAAGTCGCCCTTCTGAGGTAACGCGCGGAGGCGACATGCAGCGCTGGCATTTCTACGTCATGGGATTGATCTCGCTGGGATACGGACTCGTCTCCCTGGCAGAATACGTGATGGTGTCCTACGGACTCCGAATGGGGTGGCTGGATATGTATCCGCCCGAGCAGATCAACTGGCTCGCCGGGGTGCCGGACTGGGTCCAGGGTGTCTGGGGGGCGCATGTAACGCTGGCCCTGATCGGGTCACTGTGTCTGTTGGCACATCTGCGTCCGGCAGTGTGGATGACGGCGTTCGCGTTTCTGACGCTTGTCGTGCTGGCGGTCTGGGCAGCGTTTTTTGCAAACCCCACGATCATCGCGCTGGTCGGCGGTGGCGTCATGCCCTGGGTGACGATGGGTCTTGTCATACTGCTCAGCTTCCTGATTTATCTTTATACCCGGCAGGAAAAGCAGGTCGGCGAGGTTCTCTGATCCGCTTTACCCCTTGCAATTCGGCTGTTAGGCACGCCTGACTTTAATGCTCGGGTATTCGATGACGCCACGCCTGCAGACCGAAGGACTGGTCCGCCACCTGGGTGGGCGCAACGTCGTCGATGGTATTTCTCTGTCGGTTCCGGCAGGGCAGGTGACCTGTCTTCTGGGCCCCTCGGGCTGTGGCAAGTCGACGACATTGCGGATTATCGCGGGAGTCGACCGGCAGGATGCCGGAACGGTCCGGTTGAACGGCGAGATCGTGGCCGATGCCCGCACTCATGTTCCGCCCGAGGCGCGGGGCGTGGGTCTGATGTTCCAGGACTTCGCCCTGTTCCCGCATCTTTCAGTCGCCCGCAACATCGGGTTCGGTTTGCCACGCGATGCGGTGTCGGCCGCCCGGATCGCCGAATTGCTGACCCGCATTGATCTGGTCGGGTATGATGACAAGCATCCGCACGAGCTGTCAGGTGGCGAGCAACAGCGTGTGGCCCTTGCCCGCGCGCTGGCACCGCGACCGAAGATCATGCTTATGGATGAGCCTTTCTCGGGGCTCGACAATCGTCTGCGCGATGAGATTCGGGACGCGACCCTGTCCGTCCTGAAGGAGGAAGGGACCGCCGTTCTTCTGGTCACGCACGAGCCGGACGAAGCCATGCGGATGGCCGATGAAATCGCGCTGATGCGGG
>Ga0207903_1000364_pt1 | contig 14071 bp, 14 predicted proteins | sample MalvirmetaMSP131_FD_184234 | JGI IMG/M metagenome (GOLD analysis project Ga0207903, IMG submission 184234) | Marine viral communities from the Deep Pacific Ocean - MSP-131 (SPAdes) | ecosystem: Environmental > Aquatic > Marine > Oceanic | place: Atlantic Ocean | collected 2011-06-25
AGGAATAGCCGAGCAGCAGGCCGGTCCCGATGGCCATGTCAGAATAGGCCGAGAAGTCGCAATAGATTTGAACCGCATAGCCATACACGGCTGCGGCGATGTCTAACGCCCCGTAGGCTGACGGGTCAAAGAAGACCGGATCGACCAGATTGACGGACAGCTCCGAGGCAACGATCGTCTTCTTGAACAGCCCCCAGACGATCAGAAGCAGACCCAACGTCGCAGCCTCGCGCGTCAGACGCGGTGATCTGGCAAACTGCGGCAACAGGTCAGAGGCCCTGATGATCGGGCCGGCCACCAGTTGCGGGAAGAAGCTCATCAGCAACATCACGTCGAGCAGGCTGTCAGCCGGCTTGGTCGTTCGGCGATGCACGTCCACGACATAGCTGATGCCCTGGAAGGTGAAGAAGCTGATCCCGACCGGCAGCACCACCTGCAACAGTGGCAGATCCCGCTCCCAACCGACCCGGGTCAGCAGGTCCGCCATCTGCTCGATGAAGAAGCCATAGTATTTGAAAAAGCCGAGGATCAGCAGATTGAGCAGGACCCCGAGCGCCACCAGCCACTTGCGCTGGGCCGAACTGTCATTGCGGGAAATCAGGGCAGCCACGCCCCAGTTCAGCGCCGCCGACAGGATCAGCAGGCCGACAAACCGCCAGTCCCACTGGGCATAGAAGAACCAGCTGGCCAGCAGCAGGAAGAGTTTGCGGCGGCCGTTCTCACGGTCCAGCGACCACGAGGTGAAATAGACGAACAGGAAGAAGACGCCAAAGGCGAGCGTCGGAAACAGCATTGATCAGTCTCCGCCGGTCCGGCTGGCACGCCAGCCGTCGTAGGTGGACATCAGATCATCCGCGAGGATGTCCCCGATCCACTCGGCGCCGGTCGCGGTGAAATGCACCCGGTCGCCGCGCATCAAGGGATCGCCCAAGCCTGCCAGTCGATCCGCCGAACACGCCCCGCCCATACGCCCGTACCAGTCCCAGAATGCCACACCCAAGTCCTCGGACACCCGCCGTTGCACATCCCGGACCAGCGCGAGGGCGGGCGGCGTCTGCCATTCTCCCTCGCTGCCACAGCTCTGTGACCAACGTTGCGGACCGGCAGCCAACTGACCGCGGCGCAGCCCGTCCGGCGCGCCGATGATCATCAAACTGGCCTCGGGCGCGACCTGCCGCAACCAGGCGATCCGACCTCGCAGCACCTGCTCATAGACCAGCGGATCGAAGTGGTCGTCGAAACCCTCATTGACGCCATAGGCCAGCAGGATCAGATTCGGCGGATCGGCCCGCAACTGGGCTTCGACCGTCGACGCATCGCGCCCTTCCAGATCCATCAGGGTCGAGCCGACGACCCCGAGATTGGACAGGCTAAGCCCCCCCTCGCCCCACAACCGGACATCGTCCAGCACCACCGGGGCGTCTGCGGCCACCAGCGTCAGGCTGGCATCACCGGGCGACAAGGCGACCTCGGCACAAAGGGGCCCTGCAGTGTCCCGGCGAAAGTCGATGGACTGCGGCAAGCCGATCTCTGGCACAATGTGCAGCGTGCCCCGGTCCGGCCCGGCCTGACCGCAGACGCCGATCGTGGTCAGGGGCACGCCCGGGTCAAGGATGAGGGACAGGTGATCCCCGGCCTCCAGCCGCCCCCGCCCGCCCGCCAGTCCCATCCGCACCCGCGTGCCGCCCGCGATCAGCGGGGCCGGCAGATAACGGGCGCCGGTCGCAGAGAGGCTCACCTGACGCGGGGCATAACCGGTGTAAGGCAGTCCGGGCGGCAGAATGCCTCGCCCGCCACGCCCGAAGCGGGCCTGCATGCGGCTACGGACCTGACCGCTGATCTGATCGCCCGCCGTATGGCTGTCGCCGACCTGCAGGATGTGGAACCCTCCCTCGCCGGTTCCGCCAGCGGCCTCCAGCTTCAGGAATGCAGGCGCCAGGAATTCGGCCCCGCAGACTGGCGCGCCACAGACCGTCTTGCCCGGCGCAGGACGCTCGAACGGCAGATAAGGGGTCTGGGCGCGACAGGCCGTCGGGCCCACCGTCAGGGACAGGATCACAGCTGCCGCAGCGGCCCGGATCATCATGGGTCAGGGCGTCGCCGTATCGGCCTCGGCCTCTGTCACACCCATGTCCGCCTTCAGCCGGTCGGCAACGGGATCGGCCATGCGCAGATAGCCGCTCATGCTCATATGGATGCCGTCGCCCGCGCGCATGAGGCGACGGCGACCGTCCTCATCGCTCAGATAGGCCTCATAGCCGCCCGCCTCGTTCGAGGTCAGGGCCACGGTGTCGAAATACGGCACGCCCAGCGCCGTCATGCGCGCCTCGACGACGTCGTTGATGATCGTCATCCGCCCGTCAAAGCCGCTGCTCTTCATGCGGGGCAGGCCGACCCAGTAGACCTCGGCCCCGCGCGACCGCATCAGCGCGACCAGATTGTCGACCCGCTGGGCATAGGCGGTCTTCCAGCCGTCGCTGCCGAACGGGTGAATCTGGCCGTCGATGACAATCGCCTGGGCGTCGTTGGTGCCGAACAAGACCACCGCCACATCGACCGGGCGCTCCGACAGCTGGCGGGTGCTCTTGGCCTGGATGTCCACATAGTCATAACGGCTGAGGCCGGTCGAGACTTCGCTGAACTTGACCACATCGACGCCGTCCAGATCACCAAGATCGCGGTACAGAGCCGCCCACAGGCCATCCGCCATGGAGTCGCCGAACACGCCGATCGTCAGGGTGCCGTCGGCATACCGGGATTTGAGCGTCGTGGTCGGCACGGGCGCCTCGACCTCGACCGGCACGTCGGCAACAGCGGTCTCGGTGGCGGTGGCCGAGGCATTGGCCTGCCCGCCCAGCATCAGCGTGGGGTTGCTCAACCAGGCGCGACCGTCTGGGGTCAGCAGCAGGCCTGCCAGAACCCCGACCACAAAGGCCACCGTCAATGCGTTGATGCCAGCGCGCACGCCGTCCCCCGACGAATACAGCGGCTCAAGTCCGAGCCTCGCCGACAGATTAGCCGATCCCGTGGCTCAGAACAGGGCTTGCGCGCCTGTGGCGAACAACAGGGTTAAAATGCGTCAGCCGCCGGCGCGGCTCTCGGCCCAGCGCGCGGCCAGATAGCCAATGCTGGACGCCGAAAGGGTCAGGACCGTGCCCCACGCCAGATCGATGAGGGTCAGGCGACTGGACCAGACATTCAATGTCGCCTGATTGGTCAGGTCATAGGTGGCATAGGCGATGAAGCCGAGGACCGCGCCGTTCAACGCTGCCCGTGCCAGTCCACCGTCCCGAAGCGCCGGCGAAATGGCGAAGAACACAATCCCCGCGATGTAGATCAGATAGAAGGCGACAGCCGCCTTCATGTCCGGCTTGTCCGCCAGGATCGGCCCGAGGATCGGCTTGTAGAGGCGATTGGTCATGGTGGTCAGCCACACGGCGTCGATCGCCGCGAACGCCAGACCCGCGCCCAGATAGCCCGCCAGATACTTCAGCATGTCCTTCCTCCCTGCTCAGCCCGCCACGGGCTTGAGACGATAGTGGCTGACCGCCCAGGTGCGGCCTCCGTCATTTCCGAACAGGCCTGCGGTCGCCAGATAGAAGCGCCGCCAGCGTCGCGTCCACAGACGCGCATCCTCGCCATAGGTTTCGGCCATCAGCTCAGCCACGCGGTCGGCGTTCTGGTCCATATTGGCCAGCCAGTGCCGCGCCGTGCGGGCATAGTGCTCGCCGTTCCAGGTCCATTCGCTCTCGACCTCGAACAGGTCCGGAAACTGGCGGATCAGGCCCCGGCTGGGCATCACCCCGCCGGTGAAGAAGTGCTGGGCGATGAAGTCCCCACTGTCGGTATGGTCAAACCGGTAGGGCGCGTCGCGGTGGGTGAAGATGTGAATGAACATCCGCCCGTCCGGCTTCAGCCAGCCCCGCGCCCGGGTCAGCAGCGCTCGCCAGTTGGCCATATGCTCGAACATCTCGACCGAGACGATGCGGTCGACCCGTCCTGCCAGATCGGCGGGAGCCTCGAAATCATTCATGTCGCAGGTGATGACGGTCAGATTGCCCAGCCCGCGCTCGCGCGCCTGCGCTTCGATATGCCCCCGCTGGCCGTGGCTGTTCGACACCGCCACGATCCGCGCCTTCGGATACTGCTCCGCCATCCACAGGCTGAGTGAACCCCAGCCGCAGCCCAGTTCCAGAATGGTCTGACCGTCCGCCAGTCCGGCGTGCTCGCAGGTCTCTGCCAGCGCCGCGACCTCGGCCTCGTCCAGCGTTTCAGTCCCCGTCGGGTAGAGACAGCAGGAGTATTTCAGCCGCGCCCCGAGACAGATCTCGAAGAACTCCGGCGGCAGCTCATAATGCTGGTCATTGGCCGCGTCCGTATGCTCTGCAATTGGCCGCTCGGCCATCGACCAGGCAAAGGCGCCCTCGTCGTGCGGTGCCTCGCGATCCAGCCGCTTGCGCGCCTCCGACACCAGACTGTCGATGGCCCAGCGGGTCACCGGATCGGGAAAGGGCGCGTCCTGAAGCTGGCGGATGGCGGCGGTCGCTGGATTCATGAAAGGCCCCGGATCTATAGCTAAGCTGGCAACCAAACGTCAGCCGGGGCGTAAAGGCTCCGCCCGGAAGCGTCCGGTTTTCGACATTTACGACTTCAACCGGAGCCTGGATGACTCATCCGACCTGTCCCCCGTCGCGTAACTGCCTCAAAGACGGCTTCAGGGAGAGAACATGAGCCCGCATCTGGTGAATTCCGACCTCGGTTCGACACAGCCTGGCCCCGGTCGGAGGATCGCGGTCGTAGGCTCGGGGATTGCGGGCCTCTCCGCCGCATGGTTGCTGTCGAGACAGCATCGGGTGACCCTGTATGAGGCTGAAAACCGGATCGGTGGCCACACCAATACAGTCACGGTTGAGGACGACGGCCACAGTACCGCCGTCGACACCGGCTTCATCGTCTATAACGAGACCAACTATCCCAATCTGAAGGCCCTGTTCGAGCATCTGTCGGTGCCGACGCAGCCGGCCTACATGTCGTTTGCCGTGTCGATCGACGATGGCGCGCTGGAGTATTCCAGCCACGGGATCGGCGCCCTGTTCGCCCAGAAGCGCAACTACGCCAGCCCCAGATTCTGGCGCATGATCGGCGACCTGCTGCGCTTCCAGAAACAGGCGCCCCGCGATCTCCCCGAACTGGAGCGGACGGGCGAGACGCTGGTCGCCTATCTGACCCGGTCTGGCTATGGCCCCCTGTTCCGTGACGCCCACCTGTTGCCCCAGGCGGCCGCCATCTGGTCGTGCACGCTCAACCAGATGACCGACTATCCGGCCGCGGCCTTCGTCCGCTTCTACATGAACCACAATCTGCTGAAGTATGACGTCCGTCCCACCTGGCGGACGGTGACCGGCGGATCGCGCGAGTACGTCAGCCGGCTGCTGGCCGAGTTCCAGGGCGAAGTCGTCACCAATGCGGGCATCAAGAGCGTCGTCCGCGGTCGCGACGGCGCCGCCCTGCGCTTTGACGACGGGCGGTTCGAGCGCTTCGACGCCGTGGTGCTGGCCACCCACTCGGATCAGGCCCTGGCCCTGCTGGAGGCCCCCTCGGCTGAAGAGCGCCGCCTGCTGGGCGCTATCGGTTACCGGCCCAACCGCGCGGTCCTGCATCGCGACACGGCCCTGATGCCGAAGCGGCGCAAGGCCTGGGCCGCCTGGACCCACGTCGGCTACTCCGCCCGCGCCGGCGAGGGCGGCGTGACCTACTGGATGAACGAGCTTCAGAGCCTGAAGGGCCCACCGCTGTTCGTCAGCCTGAACCCGGCGCTAGAGCCCGCCGCCGACACCATCCTCGGCGAGTGGGACTATGAGCACCCCGTCTTCAACGGTGCCGCGCTGGCGGCCCAGAAGGCGCTGTGGAGTCTGCAGGGACAGCGCAATGTCTGGTTCTGTGGCGCGTGGTTCGGCTCAGGCTTCCACGAGGACGGCATACAGTCGGGCCTGGCCGTGGCCGAACAACTGGGCGGCCTGCGTCGGCCCTGGTCAGTCGAGAACGAGAGCGGACGCATCCATGTCGGGCCCCCGCCGACCTCCGCTCTGGAAAGGGCCGCGTGACGACACCGCCTGCCTTCGGTCTCTATTTGGGCGAAGTCACCCACCGGCGGGTGCGCCCCTTCCACCACCGGCTGCGCTACCGTGTCTATATGCTGCTGCTCGACCTCGATGCGGCGGAGGCGAAGCTGTCTCGCCTGAAATGGTTGCGGCCCGGGCGGTGGGGGCTGATGCGCTGGAACGCGGGCGACTACGGTCGAAAGGGCGATCCTCGTCCGTTGCGGGCCCAGATCGAGGATCAGCTGTCCGCCGCGGGCGTCGATCTGGACGGCGGCCCAATCCGCCTGCTGACCATGCCGCGCATCCTTGGCTACGGCTTCAATCCGCTGAGTGTCTACTTCTGCCACCGCCCCGACGGCGCGTTGGCCGCGCTGGTCTATGAAGTGTCCAACACCTTTGGCGAACGACACAGCTATCTGATCGCGAGGCCCGAGGGCGAGCTCGGCGACCGCCGGCAGACCGCGCCCAAACGCTTCTTCGTCAGCCCCTTTATGGACATGGGCATGACCTATGACTTCATCGTGCGCCCGCCGGGGCAGGATCTGTCCGTCACCGTGGCCGTGCGGCGCCGCGATGAGCCGATCCTGACTGCGACCTTTGCCGGCCGTCACCGCCCGCTCGACGACCGCAATCTGGCGCGGGCCTTCTGGTCCCATCCGCTGCTGACCTGGAAGGTGATCGCCGCCATTCACTGGGAGGCCATCAAACTGATGTTCAAGGGGGCCCGGTACCGCGTCCGGGGTGCTCCTCCGGCTGACCCGGTAACCCACGGCACAGTCCTGTGACCGCTCCCGGGGTTGCCCCCCGCGACCGGTCACACTAGAGACCGAACAGACGGACCCAATTTCATCAGACGATGAAAATAAGAGGAAGCGATGAGGAAACTCTACCCTGACGCCAAGAGTGCGCTCGAAGGTCTGACCTTCGACGGCATGACCGTGATGGCCGGCGGCTTCGGCCTGTGCGGCATCCCCGAGAACCTGATCGCCGCCCTGCGCGACAGCGGCACCAAGGGGATGACGGTCATCTCCAACAACGCCGGCGTCGACGGGTTCGGCCTCGGCCAGCTGCTGGAAACCCGCCAGATCAAGAAGATGATCTCGTCCTACGTCGGCGAGAACAAGGAGTTCGAGCGCCAGTATCTGGCCGGTGAGCTGGAGCTGGAGTTCAACCCGCAGGGCACCCTGGCCGAGCGCATCCGGGCGGGCGGCGCGGGCATCCCGGCCTTCTTCACCGCGACCGGCGTCGGCACCCTGGTGGCCGAGGGCAAGGAAGTCCGTACCTTCGACGGCCGCGACTATGTGATGGAAACGGGGCTGGTCGCCGACCTGTCGATCGTCAAGGCCTGGAAGGCCGACGAGCGCGGCAACCTCGTGTTCCGCAAGACGGCGCGCAACTTCAACCCCATGATGGCGACGGCGGGCAAGGCCTGCGTGGTCGAGGTCGAGGAAATCGTGCCGACCGGCTCGCTGGACCCCGACCAGATCCACACCCCCGGCATCTATGTCGACCGCCTGATCAAGGGCACTTTCGAAAAGCGCATCGAACAGCGCACGGTCCGTCAGAGAGAGGGAGCCTGATCCATGCCCCGCACCCGCGAACAACTGGCTGAACGCGCCGCGAAAGAGCTGCAGGACGGCTTTTATGTGAACCTGGGCATCGGCATCCCGACCCTGGTCGCCAACTACATTCCCGACGGCATGGAGGTCACCCTCCAGTCCGAAAACGGCATGCTGGGCATGGGCCCCTTCCCCTATGAGGACGACGTCGACCCGGACCTGATCAACGCCGGCAAGCAGACCATCTCGGAAATCCCGGAGACCAGCTATTTCAGCTCGGCCGACAGCTTCGCCATGATCCGCGGCGGCCATATCAACCTGTCCATCCTCGGCGCCATGGAAGTGGCCGAGAACGGCGACATCGCCAACTGGATGATCCCGGGCAAGCTGGTGAAGGGCATGGGCGGCGCCATGGACCTCGTCGCCGGCGTCAAGCGTGTGGTGGTGGTCATGGATCACGCCAACAAGCATGGCCAGTCCAAGGTGCTAAAGGCCTGCACCCTGCCGCTGACCGGCACGGGCGTGGTCAGCCGCATCATCACCGACCTGTGCGTGTTTGACGTCAAGCCGGATGGGGCTGGGCTGGAGCTGATCGAGCTGGCCGACGGCGTGACGCTGGAGGACGTGGCGTCAAAGACCGAGGCCACCTACACAATTTCCGAAAAGCTGAAGTCGCTGGCATAGTGCCCCCAATCGGCCGGAACAGGCCGAAGTGGAGGGTGATGAGATGGCTGACGGTAGCAGCGGGCGCCTTTTCGGTATCCCGGAGCCGGATCCCGAACGCCTGCATGGCATGCGGACGGAACTGGAAGCTGACGAGGCCCCGGCCTATGGGGAGCGATCGCGGCAATGGGTCCGCGACGGGCTGGACCGTGTGCTGGCCGAGGCCCGCACGGGCGACCTGACCGAAGCCAGCGCTCGCATCGACCATTTGATCGCCTGTGTCGAGGGACTGCATCCCCGCGAGCTTGAGCCCCGGCGCGGCCTGGCCGGCCTGTTCGACAGCCGTAATGGGCGCCTGAAGCGCTTTCGCGCGGCGTTTCAGGCCGCTGGCCGCACGGTCAAGGATACGCTTGCCGAGATCGAGGAGCGGCTGAAGGGCGTCGAAACGCGCGGCGCGTCGCTGAACGGCGCGCTCGATGTCCTGCGCGAAGGCGTTCGCGAGATTCACGGCCACGTCCGGGTCGGGCTGGCTGCACTGACCCCGCCCCCGGTCGCCGCAGAGGGCGATGAGGCGCCCGTCGATCCCCATCAGGCCCTGCGTACAAGGCTTGACGATCTGGACGGCCACCGGGCCTCGGGCGTCGCTGCCCTGCCCTGCGCGCGCGCCATCCAGAACGCCGACTCCTGGGCTGCAGCCTCCGTCCGCCGTGCTGCCCCGGCTCTGAACGCCTGGCAGGAAGACTGGACCGCGCGACTGGGGCTGGACCGCAAGCGCCCGCGCAAGGTGCGACCCGATATTTCGGAACTGGAGGCCCTGCGGGACCGACTGCTGGACACGCTCAACCGCATCAAGGCCGACGTCACCCAGGCCCAGGACCGTCGCAATGCCCAGGTCACCCGGCTGGAGGCCCTTCGGAAGGGCTGACCTTCGTCATCCTCGGGCTTGACCCGAGGATCGGTGCCGCCCGCCAGGGATAACGGCCTGCCCGAACCGATCCTCCGATCAAGTCGGAGGATGACGAGCCGAAGCTGTCAGTCCGCGCTAGCGGCGCGGGCGGCATTGGCCTCGACCCACGTAACGATCTGCTGGTTTAGATCCTGCGTCGCCGAGTCATAGGCTGAAACAATCGCTCCCAGGCGATTGTCGCTCGCGGGCTGGCTGACCGAAAAGATTTGCTCCGACACGACCGTCCGTTCGGGCATCGCCAGCAGGCGGGCCCGGGCCGAGATGACCACCGATGGCACCGCGCCCGGCGCGGCATAGCGGGTCTCAAAAGTCGTGATGTCGACGTCCAGACCGGCATCGGCCCGGGTCAGCTCCCGTCCCCCGATCAGACGAACGCCGGACCCGCCGGAGCCGAAAGCCATTTCCAGGCTCTGGGTATACAACTCGTCTGCATCGGAGACCCAGCGAGCCCCTGCCAGATAGGCCGCTTCATTGCCGGTTACCGAGAGGATGCGTTGGCCCGCGACCGCTTCGGGAAACTCGATCCGGCGCAGCGACACCTGCACACTCGCCGTGTTCCGCTCGCCCACATAGGGGCTGTCCAGCGGCCCAAACCGGTAAAGCTGCACCGGGTCCGGCGTCGACAGCAGGGCACAGCCGCCCAGCAGGATTGCAGCCGCCGTCAGGCCCGAGGCCGCCGAAAGAACCCGCCGGACGAGCGTCGTTGACCGCATGATCATGGCTGAACCTCCAGCTCGTTGGATGACGGCCGCGAGATGAACTCGCGCGGACTGGTGCGAACCTCCTCGACCAGATCTTCCAGGGACCGCGTCGCTTCGTCCAGGCCACGGATGGCCTCCTCCAGCTGCGGCAGCCCACTGGCCGCGAAGTCGTTGACCGGACCTTCCAGATTCCCGATCAGGCGATTGGCAGACTCGGCCGCTTCGACGGCCTGTTCGGCCGCCCTGTTCATATTGGCCACAGCTTGCTGCCCGTCGGTCTCGACCAGACGACGCGCGGATTCACCCAGCGCCTGATACTCCGCCATGGCGGCATTGGCGCGGACCAGCGCCTGTTCCAGCTCGCCGAACATGCCCTTGCGGGCCTCCAGCTCGGTGCTCAACGCCTCGATATTACGAACACTGACCGAGAAGGAGCGGATGTTCTCGTCCGACAGCACCCGGTTTATCCGGTTGAGCGCATCGACGGTCTGGGCCAGCACCGTGCCGGACCCCGACAACAGCTCGGCGATGGGGCTGGGCTGGCTCTGGATCACAGGCACGACATTGTTTGGATACTGGGTCTTCAACAGCGCGCTGCCCTCGGTCCCGGCGGTGATCTGTATATAGTTCAGTCCGGTAATGCCCTGCGGCTCCAGCTGGGCGCGCGAGGTCACGCGCACCGGTGTCGTGGCGTCGATACGGATGCGGGCCACCACCTGGTCGCCCTTTTCCTGGTCGAGGCGCAGGTCCGTCACCAGACCGACGCGGATGCCGTTGAAATGGACCTCACCGCCCTCGGACAGTCCGCGCACCGGTCCATAAAAGACGATATCATAGACGTCGTACTCCTCATTGAACGACAGGCGGGCCAGCCAGATCGAGAAGATGATCAGGGCCACCGCCAGGGCGACCGTGGCGATCCCGACTGCTGCGTAATGGGCGTCTCTTTCCATGTCGGTGTGGCTCCTCAGCCGGTCCTGTGGGCGGCGCGCCCTCGCGGACCATGGAAATACTCATGGATCCAGGGATGATCCGAACGCTCAAGTTCGGAAACAGTCGCCTTGGTCACGACGTGCTTGTCCGCCAGCACCGCGACCTTGTCGCAGATGGCATACAGGCTATCGAGATCATGCGTGATCATAAAGACGGTCAAACCCAGATCGTTCGCCAACGACCGGATCAACTCATCAAAGGCTGCGGCCCCTATGGGATCCAAACCCGCCGTCGGCTCGTCCAGAAACAGCAACTCGGGATCCAGCGCCAGTGCCCGCGCCAGCCCCGCGCGCTTGCGCATGCCGCCCGAAAGCTCGGCAGGCTTGAGGTGATGCGACTCCGGCCCGAGACCGACCAGGGCGATCTTCATCGCCGCAATCTCCTCGATCAAAGAGCGAGGCAGTTCGGTGTGCTCGACCAGGGGCGAGGCCACATTCTGCAGAACCGTCAGCGACGAGAACAGCGCGCCCTGCTGGAACAGCACGCCGGTGCGCCGCTCGATATCGGCCATATCCGCCTTGGTCGCTCCGGCCATGTCATGGCCCAGCAGGTGGACGCTGCCGCCATCGGGCTCCTTCAGGCCGATGATGGTGTTCAGCAGAACCGTCTTGCCGGTTCCCGATCCGCCGACCACGCCCAGAATCTCTCCCCGCACGACGTCCAGCTCCAGATCCTGGTGGATCACTCGCTCGCCAAACTGGCTAAACAGGCCCCGCACCTCGATGACCGTCTCCGTCTGCCCGGTCATATGTTCAGCTCCAGGAAGATCAGGGCGAACACGGCGTCGAGGAAGATGATGGCGAAGATGGCTTGCACGACGGCTGCGGTCACCCGGCGCCCCAGGGACTCCACATCGCCCGAGACCGCCATCCCCTGACGGCAGCCGATCGCGGCGACCACAATGGCGAAGACCGGTGCCTTAATCAGGCCTACGAACAGGTGATTGCCGATATCTGGGATGACGCTCATCCGCTGGATAAAGAACGACAGGCCCAGGTCCAGCTGGCTCCAGGCCACCAGTGCACCGCCGAACAACCCCGCCAACATGGCGGTGAAGGTCAGCAGGGGCAGCATGATGATCATCGCCGCCAGCCGTGGGATGACCAGCGCCTGGAACGGATTGACGCCCATGACCTGCATGGCGTCGATCTCCTGATTCATCTTCATCGCCCCAATCTCGGCCGCGAAAGACGAAGACGAGCGTCCGGCCAGCAGGATGGCGGCGATGACCACGGCGAACTCTCTCAGAACGGAGATGGCGATCAGCTCGACCGCGAAAACGTCAAATCCGAACTGCTGCAACAGATCGGCGCCGATGAACGCGACGACCGCACCAATGAAAAAGGCGGTGACCGCGATGATGGGAATGGCATCAAGGCCCGCTCGCTCAACCTGGCTGACCCATGCGGGCCAGCGTATACGCCCGGGATGCTTCAGGGCTGAGCCGGTGGCCGTGATCAACCGACCGAGGAAGGCCATCGAGAGGATGGCCTCGCCGCCGATGTCATGCATGCCACGGCCGACCTTGGCGAATCCACGGGTCAGGGACGAGGGGCGTTTGAGGGGCGCCGCATCCGTGCACTCCGCCGCCTGGACGCGGCCATAGACCCGTCCAACCTCGGGTCGGGCCGACCATGCGCCCTCTGGCAGAGTGCCGTGAACCGCCTTGGAAAGAATCAGCGCACCTGTCGTGTCGAAACGGCCAAGGTCTGTCAAATCCAGCGTCGTGACAGGGGCGTCGCCCAATTCCTTGTGCAGGCGCGGACCCAGCCGCCCCCTCAGCCGCGACAGACCCGCAGCCGTCCAGTCGCCGACCAGACGCAGCCGAACGCCCTCGCCCTGACTGTCAATCTCGAAATCGGCGGTCGCCATGGCCCCTTAACTAGATCGGATGCCGTGATTTGCCCATGCGGAAATCACCCCGGCCCCTCCGGCGGGCCGAGCGCGCCGGAACCTGTGTCAAATGCGCCGAACTGCGACCGGTTGCCTTGAGGGCTGCCGTCAGCTCAGGAAGTTCAGCAGCGACACCTGCCGCAGTTGATTGATCACCTGGGCCGAGGCCTGAATCGCGACCTGCGACAGCTCCAGATCGGTGAGAGCCCGGGCCAGGTCGGCATCGGTCTTTTTCGACAGCATCTCGTCCAGCGAGACCTTCTGGGTGGTCTGGGCCGTGAGGATGGATTCGACCCGGTTCTGCAGCGAGCCGTTGCGTGCGCCAAAGTTTGTGACCGTCTCGCGCGCCTGATCCAGCCGCGTAAGCTGGGCCGTCAGAAAGTCGCGGGTCGCGTCATCCAGCCCGCCGTTCATAGGTGTCGCTTCATGGAACAGTTGGATGTCACGGAAGATGTCGAAGGCCTGCTGTCCGACCTCATTGGCCAGAAAACCGGTTTCCATAAGGGTCCCCTCGTCGAGGCGCGACACCTGTTTCAGGGAGTCGTTTGCAAAGGCGTCCGACGCGGCGGGCAGGTCGGCGAGATCGGCCATGGTCATGGCTGTGACAGGGGGCGTGGCACTCTGGCTGCCAGCGAAGAGATAGCGGTTCTGGTGGCGGCTGTTCAGCCCGTCCTGGGTGATCTGATAGTGGCCTTGCAGTTCCAGCATCAGCCCGTCGGTGCGACCGCTGGCAAGGGCTGCGGCAATCGCCTCGCGCGCGCCGGACACACCCTCAGCCACCCGGTCCAGCGCCAGGTCCTGGGTGGAGAGACGCGAAGCGACAGTCTCGCCCGTGTCGATAAAGCCCTGGATACGGCTTTGGGTGGATTTCAGTGCCGTGAGGGTTTCGGAACTCCGACCAAATCCGGACAGGTCCGTTGCGACCTTCTGGGTCGAGACCCGCTCCTGCGCATCCTGGGCCCGGGTCTGGGCGGTCATCAGGTCAAGCAGGGCCGACTGGTAGTTCCCGAATGTGGATACGCGGTTCATCAGACCATCCCCAGCAAGGTGTCGTATAGTTCGCGCGCCGCCTGGATCAGTCGAGCCGAGGCGTTGAAGGCCTGCTGATAGGTGGTCATCAGCACCAGTTCCTCGTCCAGATTGACGCCCTCATGGGCACGCTGGCGGGCCGAGGCCTCGCCGTGCAGGGCCACG
>Ga0207903_1000368_pt1 | contig 14022 bp, 20 predicted proteins | sample MalvirmetaMSP131_FD_184234 | JGI IMG/M metagenome (GOLD analysis project Ga0207903, IMG submission 184234) | Marine viral communities from the Deep Pacific Ocean - MSP-131 (SPAdes) | ecosystem: Environmental > Aquatic > Marine > Oceanic | place: Atlantic Ocean | collected 2011-06-25
CCGCCTTGCACAGTGTTCCGGCCGTGTCGCAGATGTCGTCGACGATGATGACCTTCTTGCCCGACACGTCGCCGATGACCGTCATTTCCGAGACTTCGCCCGCCTTTTCCCGTCGTTTGTCCACGATCGACAGCGGTGCGTTGATCCGTTGCGCCAATTCGCGCGCGCGGGCCACGCCGCCGACATCGGGCGAGACGATCATCACGTCGTCCATCTGGCCCTTGAAGTGGTGCATTATGTCGAGCGCGAAGATCGGGGAAGCATAAAGGTTGTCGACCGGAATATCGAAAAAACCCTGAATCTGCGCGGCATGGAGGTCCATCGTCAGGACCCGTTCGATACCGGAGTTGGCAATCAGGTTGGCGACAAGCTTGGCGCTGATCGGGGTGCGGGCCTTGGTCCGGCGGTCCTGCCTGGCATAGCCGAAATACGGGATCACAGCAGTGATGCGCGATGCAGAGGATCGGCGCAGTGCGTCAGATATGATCAGCAATTCCATCAGGTTGTCGTTAGCGGGGTTCGACGTGGACTGGATGATGAACATATCTTCGCCGCGCACGTTTTCGTAGACTTCGACGAAGATTTCCTGGTCGTTGAAGCGTTCGACCCGTGCGTCGACCAACCCCGTCTTGATCCCCCTGTGCAGCGACATGCGCCGCGAGATCGCCTGGGCCAATGGCCTGTTGGCGTTGCCGGAGATGATCTTCGGATCAGGGCTTGGCATCGACATTCCTCTCGAATCGTCCGGAGCACGTTGCGCAGGGGTTAGCACCGGGCTAGCCGTTCTTCCAACCATTGGAGAACGGCCTGATGCAGATCGACTACTACTTCTCGACGATTTCACCTTTCACCTATCTGTCCGGCACCCGCCCGGCCCAGGTGGCGGCCAAGCACGGGGCTTCGCTGAACTATAAACCACTGGACATCATGGGACTGTTTGGGCGCACCGGGGGCACGCCGCCCAAGGATCGCCACGAAAACCGCAAAGCCTATCGTCTGACGGAAATGCGGCGTGCTGCGGCCAAGCTGGGGATGCCGATCAATCTGCAACCTGCGCACTGGCCGACCAACGCTGCACCTTCCTCCTATGCGATCATCGCCGCTGTCCGTGACGGCTCGGGCGATGTGGCCGACCTGGTGGCAGGACTGACGCGCGCCTGCTGGGCCGAGGAAAAGGATATCGCCCAGGATGAGGTGATCGGCGATTGTCTTGTCGCCGCTGGCTTCGACCGTACGCTGGTCGATCACGACATGATGCAGGGGGCCGAGACCTATGCCCGAAACCTCGAAGATGCTGTCAAGGCCGGGGCCTTCGGCGCGCCGTTCTTCATCGTGGGAGAGGAACCGTTCTGGGGACAGGATCGGATCGATGATCTGGACGCCTATCTTGCTGCGTTTTGACCATAGCGGAAGGCCATCATCGTGACCCGTAACGTGCTGGGCCTGCATTGCAGTCTGGCGTCAGGTGCGGTTTTCGAGGCGCTGAGGGACGTTTTGCCAGAGGTCCTGTTTCACTGTCCGGATCTGCCAGGTCACGGCACGTCAGGGGGCTGGGACGAACTTCAGGACTTTCAGACGCAAGCTCTTGACCTTGCTATGGAGTCTGCACCCAACGGGCGGTTCGACGTGCTGGGTCACAGTTTCGGCGGCTGCCTTGCCCTGCGTCTTCTGGCAGATCACCCCGAGCGGGTGCGAAGTCTCGTCCTGATCGAGCCTGTGAAGTTCGCGGCCGCCGATGCCGCGGAGCTGGAGGACCATTGGCTGGAGATGACGAGATTCGATGTGGCTATGGCGCGGGGCGACCATGTGAAAGCCGCGCGCATGTTCATGGAGGTCTGGGGCGACGGTACAAATTTCGATGATCTGAGCGATCTGCAGCGCGCTTACGTCATCGACCGGATCCCCCTGATCCCCGCGATGGCACCCAGTATTACCGAAGACATCCACGACGTATTGAACCGGCTTCCGGCGGGCAGGCCACCGACCCTGATCGTGGCGCGCCACAATCCGCCCGATATCGTCCGGTCGATTTGCGATGGCCTACAGCGACACATGCCACAGGCGAAACAGGCCCGAACGGGCAGGGGTCACATGATACCCCTTACCGACACGGGCGATTTGGCACAGGTGGTGAGGGATTTCTGGAGAGATGCGGAAGCAATGGACGACGCGGAGTAGGATGGACGCAGCCCGGTTCTTCGACTCTGCTGTCGGAGTTCTGGAATCGTCGGGCCTGACGGGCATCCGCCTGCGGTGGCTGCCTTTGCGGCTGGTCGGGCCGACCCCTTTCGGGATCGACCCTGTGGTGAACCATGGCAACCGTCGAACATGTATTCCCGAGGACCTGTATATACAGGTGGGCGCCGGGTAACGCAGCCAGGACCGCGACAGAGCCAGCTCCCTCGGAATTGCTTAAGGCCACTGGAATTATGTCCGGATGACGGGAAGCACAGAAGCACCGTATCTATCAGATAGGCTTGCGCTGGTGTGCGGGCAAGGGCAATGCCCCGCGATGGCTTAGCTGGACTTTTGTTCACCTTTCATTCACATGTCGCCTGATGACGCCCGAGATCCTCCAACCCGGTCAGTTGCTGGCCCGCGGTGTATGCCGACATCTGCGCGATCTCGATTTCACCTGTCTGGAGGAGTTTTCGCCCGAACGCGGCAAGCGGCTGGACGTCATGGCCCTGGGACCGAAGGGCGAATTCTGGATTGTCGAATGTAAATCCAGCCGCGCCGATTTTACGGCCGATGCGAAATGGTCGGGCTATCTGGAATGGTCGGATCGGTATTTCTGGGCCGTGGATCCCGAGTTTCCGGTCGATCTCCTGCCGCACGACACAGGCCTGATCATCGCCGATTCCTTCGGGGCCGAAGTCGTCCGCATGCCCGACGCGACGCCCTTGGCTTCGGCCCGCCGCCGCGCCCTTACGTTCCGGTTCGCACGCTGCGCGGCGCTGCGCATGCAGGCGCTGCGTGACCCAATGGGGCTGCTATGAAAAATCAGCGTTTGCTGGCCGCGATGGCGGCGGCGGCGCGGATTTCTTCAGCGATCTCGAGCGCGTCCTCGGGGTCGAAATCCATCGGAATTTCCACACTGCCGGATTCGATGAACAGGCGCACCATTCCCTGATCGGTTGGTGCAATCTGCAGATTGGCCTCGGCGTCGGATTGATCGTTGATACCCATGTGCCGATCTCTAGACAGACCGTTGCATCCGCGCAAGGCTGCCGCCATGGCCACGGACATCCTCTCGACCGACTTCATTCAACTGCGTGATCTGCATCCCGGCGATGTGGGCTGGGTCGTGCAGCGCCATGGCGAACTATATTGGGTCGATGAAGGCTATGACATCCGGTTCGAGGGGCTGGTTGCCGGTATCCTGTCGGATTTCATCAAAGAGCGTGGCCCGAAAGATCGCGCATGGATTGCGGTCGACGGACAGGGCACTCGGCAGGGCTGCGTCTTCTGTGTCTGGCCGGACGATGCGACGGCCAAGTTGCGGATGTTTCTGGTAGAACCGGCGATGCGAGGCAGTGGCCTGGCGCAGAGGTTGCTGGACGCAGTGGTGGACTGCGCGCGGTTGGGCGGCGCGACAAAGCTGGTCCTCTGGACTCATGAAAGCCACCGGGCGGCCGGCAGGCTCTATGCACGCAACGGCTTTGAATTGCTCGACGAAAAGCCGGTCGAAGCCTTCGGTCAACCCACGAAGGAACAGAATTGGGCGCTGACCCTCTGACCGCTCCACGACCCTTGCACCCCGGCGTCAGCTTCGCTAAATCGCCCGCAGTGCCGCCGTAGCTCAGTAGGTTAGAGCGCCTGATTGTGGATCAGGAGGTCCCCCGTTCGAGCCGGGGCGGTGGTACCACTCCCAAAGCGGCGATCTCTATTGCAGATCCCCGAACGCCTTTTGCATGCGCGCGACTGCCTTTTCGATGTTCGCGCGCGGTGTGGCGATGTTGAACCGCAGGAAACTCTCGCCGCCCTTTCCAAAGGTCGGCCCATGGTTCGCGGCGATATGTGCACCCTGTTCGGTGCGGTGAGTGAACTCTTCCCGCGACATGCCGGTGCCTGAAAAATCCACCCAGGACAGAAAGGTCGACTGTAACGGCACGGATTTCAGGCCCGGAATCGCATTGATCCCTGCGTCAAACAGTTTGCGGTTCCCGTCCAGGTAATCGATCAGCGCATCCAGCCATTCAGCGCCCTCGGTTGAGTAGGCGGCGGTGGCCATGAACAGCCCGAAGGAATTGGGTGATATTCCGAATGCGCCCATTTTTCTGGCAAACTGCGCCCGCAGCTTTTCGTCGTGGACGATCACGTTACCGACATGCGACCCGGCGATATTGAAGGTCTTCGTGGTAGCGGTCATCATCACGAGGCGGTCCGAGATGCCGTCGATATGCGCCATGGGAATATGCGTATTGCCGGGATAGACCACGTCGTGGTGAATCTCGTCCGCGATCAGGATCAGGTCGTGGCGGCGCGCGAAGGCGGCATATCCTTCCAACTCCTCGCGCGACCAGACCCGTCCATTCGGATTGTGTGGCGAGCACAGGATCATCAGCTTGGCACCCGTACCTTCGACCACCTTGTCCCAGGCATCGAAATCGCAGGTATATTGCGTGCCGTCGAACGGCAGCTCGCATTCCACGACCCGGCGGTCGTTGGCTTTGATCACCCTTGCGAACGCATGATAGACAGGTGTGAAAAGAACCACGCCATCACCCGGATCGGTCCATGTGTCGACGCAGAGCGCCGCACCGTTGACCAGGCCATGGGTCGAAAATATGGCGGACGGATCGACCTTCCACCCATGCCGCGTCTTCATCCACCAGCAGATTGCGTCACGATACGGTCCGTCGTCGCCGAAATAGCCGAAAATACCATGATCGACCTGCCGCTGCACTGCATCGATGACGACTTGGGGCGGACGGAAATCCATATCGGCGACCCACATTGCAAGGCCGTCATCACCTGGCACGCCATAGATGTCCTCCATCATATCCCACTTGGAACAATGCGTGCCGCGCCTGTCGATGACCTGGTCGAAACGGTCATCGATCTGGGTAAGTCGGGGGTCGGCATTCATGGAAATCTCTCCTTGGCTTGATCGGACCCTAGACCACGCGGTCGCGGTTGCAAGGCGCGGGTTGCACGACTATCTGGGCAGCCGATGAAACGTCCGATTTTGATCCACCCCGACCCTCGTCTGAAGCAGGTCGCCGCCGCCGTGTCCGATCTGTCGGACGAACGGCGCGCTCTCGCTGCCGACCTGCTGGAGACGATGTACGACGCGCCCGGCATCGGTCTGGCTGCACCGCAGGTGGGGGTGACGGAGCGTCTGATCGTCGTGGATTGCGTCAAGGACGAGGGCGTAGCACCTCGCCCGCTGATCATGTTCAACCCCGAAATCATTGCCGCCTCGGATCGGACATCGGTTTACGAGGAAGGCTGCCTGTCGATTCCCGAGCAATATGGCGAAGTCACCCGCCCCGCCGAAGTCACCGTGCGCTGGATCGACGAGACCGGGGCGGAACGGTCGGAGGATATGGAAGGTCTTTGGGCAACCTGTGTGCAGCACGAGATCGATCACTTGGACGGCAAGCTGTTCATCGACTACCTTGGCCCGATGAAACGTCAGTTGATCACGCGGCGGATGGTGAAGCTGAAGCGCGAACTCGCGCGTGGATAAGATCTGCGCGCGGCCCGGAGCGGTAGATTGATTCTGCCGATCCTCCTGTCTCCCGACCCGGTTCTGAATGTGCGGTGCACCCCGGTCGTCGGCGACCGGACCGATCTTGCCCGCGACATGCTGGACACGATGTATGCCGCGCCGGGACGCGGGTTGGCCGGTCCGCAGGTGGGGGTTACGGAACGGATTTTCGTGATGGACGCGTCGTGGAAAGAAGGTCTGCCCGATCCGCGCGTTTTCGTGAACCCGGAGATCACAGCGCGGGAGGGCGCGCAGGTGAATACCGAAGGCTGCCTGTCGATCCCGGACATGCCGCGCCGCATTGCCCGACCGGCGAGTGTCACGCTTGCGTTCGATGGGGTGAAAGGCCGCCGGTCCGAAGTGTTCACGGGCATGGCCGCCGCCTGTATCTGTCACGAGATGGATCATCTGGATGGAATTCTGATCACTGACCTGCCGGAAGCGCCCGAATGACGCATCGCCCGTTCCTGCGCTGGCCTGACGCGCGTTTGACAAAGCCTGCGCGGCCGGTGGATGCGGTAACGGACGAAACCCGCGCGATCTGGAACGAGATGATCGCCGCCATGCGTGCGATGCCGGGCGTCGGACTTGCCGCGCCGCAGCTTGGCATTCCGCAGCGCCTTGCGGTGGTGGACGCGGATGACGGGTTTGGCGTCACGCGTCTGGCCAACCCGCGCATCCTTCATGCCAGCGGGGACCTGCGCGAACACGACGAAGCATCGCCTAACCTTCCTGGGGTATCGGCCAAGGTGAAGCGTCCGCGCGCCGTGACGGTTGCCTATCTGGACGAGACTGGGACGGCGCGGGAAGAGGATTTTGTTCTGCTGCGCGCAACGTCTGTGCAGCATCAGATCGATCATCTGGACGGCAAGCTGTATTTTCACCGTCTGTCGAAACTCAAGCGGGACATGCTTCTGCGAAAGGCGTCGAAATGCGCGTAATCTTCATGGGCACGCCCGATTTTTCGGTGCCGGTACTGGACGCACTGGTGGAGGCGGGACATGAGATCGCCGCAGTCTATTCGCAACCGCCGCGTCCGGCAGGTCGGGGCAAGAAAGACCGTCCATCGCCAGTGCAGAGGCGGGCCGAGGCGCTGGGCTTCGAAGTCCGCACGCCGAAATCGCTTAAAGACGAAGCCGCGCAGGCGGAGTTCGCAGCCTTTCAGGCCGATATCGCCGTGGTCGTGGCATACGGTTTGATCCTGCCGCAAAACGTCCTCGACGCCCCGGCAAAGGGTTGCATCAATGTCCATGCATCCCTGTTGCCGCGATGGCGCGGGGCAGCTCCGATCCACCGCGCGGTTATGGCGGGCGACGACCGGACAGGTGTCTGCATCATGCAGATGGAGGCAGGGCTGGATACCGGGCCAGTCCTGCTGCGCGAGGGCACGGATATCGCCCCGACCGACACCACGGGCGACCTGCACGACCGTCTGTCGGCGATGGGCGCGCGGCTGGCAGTGCAGGTTGTTGCGCAGGTGGACCGCCTGTCGCCCGTGGCGCAACCCAGGGAGGGCGTGACCTATGCCGCCAAGATCGACAAGGCCGAGGCGCGCGCCGATCCGGCCTGGGACGCCCAAACACTTGTGCGGCATATAAATGGTCTGTCGCCCGTTCCAGGTGCCTGGGTCGAGCATGGCGGCACAAGACTAAAGTTGTTGCGCGGTCGGGTGGCCGATGAGCTTGATGAGGTAGATGTCGAACCGGGAACTCTTCTCGATATGCCGGGCCTGATCGTTGCCGCCGGGCAGGGGGCGGTTGAGTTATTGCAGGTTCAGCCTGCGGGCAGGGGGCCGGTCTCCGGTACCGCGTTCCGCAATGGCGCACGACTCAAGCCCGGCGACACCCTGATCGAATGACAGTGGGGCCGCAGCTTCATCGTCGGTTTGTGCTGACCCGACAATTCGGCCACTAAGGGGCATTCTCTGCATAGGTGCTCCCTTCCATGTTTCTTACCCTGTTCGGAACGGTCGTGATCGCGGGCATCGTCGGATATGCATCCGAGCGGATGGCGTTCACCCACAATGGCTATCTGCAAAGCATCATCATCTGCATCGGTGGGGCTTTTCTGTTCTATTTCGTCAGCATCATGTTCGGCTTCGGTTTCAGGGCGCAGGGACTGAACGCGATCATGGCGTCGGTCGGAGCGCTCGTCATCGTTCCGACGCATTGGCGGCGCTAGCCGGACGACAGGTGTTGAATACATAACATACCGTTGGATCTGGCAGGCGCGCGCGACATTCCCTCGGTGCCGTATCGATCAACGGGCATGAAGTCGCCTGTCGTGGGCATGAGGTCAAACTCCTGCGTCAGGACGATAGCAGATGCATTTCGCACTCGACTGACAGGTTGCTGGCGATTCATCGGCTATTAGGACTATTCGCCCATGCCCCTTGTGACAGGACCCGTACGGGACCCACTGCGAGGGATGAAAATGCATTTGACGTCAATCAAGGGAAGATGATCCTGCTGGCGGTTTTTGTGTCGGTCGTCTGGGCATCGCTGGTGACACTGAGTTATCGCGTCGGCAAGTTTCTCATCTTGTTCGGACCTGTCGGCGTACTGTCACTTCTTGTGATCTCCGGTCTTCTGGGCCGGTCCATCGGAAACGCTGTAGCAAGGATGACCGAAGTCATGTCGCGATTGTCCGATGGGCGAACGGATATCGTGATTCCCTTCACCGCACGTCGGGATGAATAGGGCGAGATGGCCATCGCAATGCAGGTCTTTCGGCGCAATGCCGAGGCGCAACGGGAACACGAGGCGCTCAAGGCCCGCAACGCCGAGACGAAGGCCGCCCGTGCCGAAGAAAGCCGGGCCCGCGCCGAGGCGGAGAGCGAGCGAGGCGGCGCGCGCAGGAGAGGCCGGCCGCGGCTTCGCCGTCGTCGCATCGGAGGGGCGCGCTTTCGCCGGGCGGGCGTCTCAGGCGGCACAGGATATCGGTACGTTGATTTCCGAAAGTTCGGCCCAGATCGGAACCGGTACGGCGCTGGTCACCCGCGCAGGCATGATATTTCGTTTCAGGATGTAGACCTTCCTTTAAAACTGTTGACCCGCCGCGGGATACGACACGTTTGACGTAAACATTGACGGGTATCCGGACCGATGTTTTCAAATCCGGTTCACAAGAACGTCTTCCCCGCCTGGACCGGTCCATTTCGACCTGCAAAGGAACGCTTGGACTCCATCTGGCAATGGTTGGGGGTGGACGCGGGACAGGGGGCCGCCTAACTCATGCCACGATAGGATGGCCGTGATGAACAAACCCCCGCTGACCCTTTTTCTGGCCGCACCGCGCGGCTTTTGCGCGGGCGTGGATCGTGCCATCAAGATCGTGGAGATCGCACTGGAAAAATGGGGTGCGCCGGTTTTTGTGCGCCATGAAATTGTTCATAACCGCTACGTTGTCGACAGCCTGCGGGACAAGGGCGCCGTTTTCGTCGAGGACCTGGATGAATGCCCGCCCGACCGCCCCGTGATCTTCAGTGCGCATGGCGTACCCAAGGCAGTGCCCGCGGCGGCGGCTGCGCGTCAGATGGTGTTCGTCGACGCCACCTGTCCTTTGGTCAGCAAGGTTCATATAGAAGCCGCCCGCCATCATGAGGCGGGTTTGCAGATGATTATGATTGGCCACGCCGGTCACCCGGAAACCGTCGGTACGATGGGGCAGTTGCCCGAGGGCGCGGTCCTGCTGGTTGAGACGGCCGATGACGTGGCGACGTTAGAGCCGCATGATCCCGAGAAGCTGGCATTCATCACGCAGACAACTTTGTCAGTCGATGATACCGCCGCCGTGGTCGCCGCGCTCAAGGCGCGTTTCCCGGCAATCGTCGGACCGCACAAGGAAGATATCTGCTACGCCACCACCAACCGCCAAGAGGCGGTCAAGGCCATGGCTCCCGATTGCGACGCGATTCTGGTGGTCGGAGCGCCGAATTCGTCGAACTCTCGCAGGTTGGTCGAAGTTGGGGCAAAAGCAGGATGTGCGTATGCCCAACTGGTGCAGCGGGCGACGGATATCGACTGGCGCGCGCTGGACGGCATCCGTTCGATAGGGATCACGGCTGGTGCGAGTGCGCCAGAAGTTCTGATCGACGAAGTCGTCGACGCGTTTCGGGCTCGCTATGATGTGACGGTCGAATCGGTCGTAACCGCCGAGGAGCATGTGGAGTTCAAGGTCCCGCGCATTCTGCGCGAACGGGCCTGAGGATCGGCGCTTGCAGGCAACGCCGTCGCGATCCAGCTTGTATTCGTCCCACCCCCCGACGCGAAACGGACCACGCACCTGGTATGGTCCGACTCCAGAGCCGCCCGCGCAATCGACATGGCTGACGTCTGCCGGAACGCAGACTCCGATATAGCTGCTGTGACAGGATTGCGCCCCCGCTGGAACAGCAGGCAGCCGCAAAAGGGCGGCCGCGAGTTGGGGGCGGACCAGCTCAGTGGGTTCGTGGTAAAAAATCCGACCTCGTTAATATTCGTTAACGAAGTGTTACCAAATCTTATCATCGACAATCGGTGCGGGAGCTAAAACGCTTTGTCGTTCGCGCATCGCAATGTTTGTAGCCGTTACCCACAGCTGTCGAAGCCCTTGCTGGCGCGTGTCCGGCACGCGTAAATGGGTCAGGGTGGCCAAATGATTACCGTGCAGTTGCTTTTACAGCCCTGATCATCGTCATCGCCCCAGAAACCGGCGTCGTCTGCATACCGGCACCAGGACCGGGCAGCGGGTGCCTCTCCAGGTTGGCGGCGGCAGGATGCACTCTGGGTATTGTTCTGGCGCTTGCCACCGCGGCTTTGGGTTTAGGCGCGCTGGCTGTGCGCCCCGCGGACCGCAGATCCGATCCGTTGCTGCGCGTGGCGTGGCGTGGGGTTCTGATCAATGTTCTGAATCCCAGGTTGTCGATCTTCTTTCTGGCATTTTGCCGCCTTTCCTGTCCGGCGATGCCAGCCAAGCCACAGTCGAGATGGCAACGTTCGGAGGCGGTTTCATGGCGGTGACGTTTACGGTCTTTGCCATCTACGGCCTGTTCGCCGAGGCATTGCCTGTCCGATTGCTATAAGCGATCGCGCGATGGCTTGGCTGAATCGCAGCTTCGGCGGTCTTCACGGGCATGGCGGGACGATTGGCATAGGAGCGCACCTGACTGACCGGATTGAATGCAACGCGCATTATCAGCGGCATGCCCAGAGCGCGTGGAAAATCTGAACTGCGCCGATCCGCCCTGATATGCGGCCTAGCGCGCACAAGTTTCCGGTTCCCCGCCGCGCTCGCACGTGGCATCTGCAGCGCATGTTCGACGCCCGCATCCCGACATCCGCTCTTCTGCTCGGTTTGACCGGTCTTTTGCCATTCATCTGGGGACAGGTGACCATCATCTCCGACCCGGCCGCAGCGCTAACAATGGAATGGATGGGTCCGCGATTCATCGGGCCATATGTCGGGCTGTTCTATGGCTCGGTCATCCTGTCGTTCATGTCCGGCGTGCTATGGGGATTTGCCACACAGGCCGAAGGGCGGGTCGCGGCGACAGGATACGCCTTGTCCACGCTGCCCGCGCTCTGGGCGTTTTTCATGACCGGGGGCGGGCCGACCAGCGCGGCCATTGCATTGGTCGCGGGATACATCGGCCTGCTGGGTCTGGACTGGCTGTTCTGGCAACAGGGATTGGCCCCGGCATGGTGGATGAAATTAAGGCTGATCCTGACGGCAGGCGTTGTTGCCAGCCTTTTACCGATCGCGTTCTGAGAGGGCTTCGATGGATTTGACGGCTTATACCGATGGTGCCTGTAGTGGAAATCCGGGGCCCGGCGGCTGGGGCGCGCTTCTCGTTGCGTCCGAAGACGGGGCGGTGTTGCGCGAGCGGGAGTTGAAGGGCGGCGAAGCCGACACCACCAACAACCGAATGGAACTGCTGGCCGCGATCCATGCGCTGGAAGCGTTGGAGCGGCCATCGACGCTGACTGTTGTTACCGATTCGGCCTATGTGAAGGGTGGCGTCACAGTTTGGATGCATGGTTGGAAGAAGAACGGCTGGAAGACATCGACTCGCAAGCCGGTAAAGAACGAGGACCTGTGGAAGCGTCTGGATACCGCACAGGCGCGTCATAAGGTGAACTGGAAATGGGTCAAGGGCCACGCCGGACACCCCGAAAACGAAAGGGCGGACGAATTGGCACGGGCCGGTATGGCACCGTTCAAGGACAAACGGTGACGACATGATACTGACCACCGCGCTTGACCTGGCATCCGTGCTGGTGTTCGCGATTACAGGCGCTCTGGTCGCTGCGCGGTCGCAACTGGACCCGGTCGGTTTCATTTTTATAGCCTGCCTGACGGCGGTGGGCGGCGGTACAGTCCGTGATGTACTGCTGGGGCGCGATCCGGTCTTCTGGGTGGGCAATCCGACTCCGCTGGCAGTCGCGGGCAGTGCGGCAATTCTGGTATTTTTCACGCATCATCTGCTGGCGTCACGGATGGCGTGGATCATCTGGCTGGATGCCGTCGCCTTGTCGATTGCAGTAGCTGCCGGAGTCGGCGTGGCCTACGGACTGGGTCAGCCGATCTGGGCACAGGTTGTCATGGGTGTCGTGACAGGAAGTATGGGCGGCCTGTTGCGGGACGTGGTCTGCAACGAAGTGCCGCTGGTTCTGAAACAGGGTGAACTCTATGTCACTGCGGCCCTGGCAGGGGGCGGGGCTGCCGTATTGACGCGGGAGGGTGGCGGCGCGGGGCTGCTGCCGTTGGCGGCCTGCATCGCGGTGACATTCCTGCTGAGGGCCGGAGCAATCCGTTATGGGTGGAGTTTGCCATCGTTCTGCCCGCGTCCGCCGCGAACATGATACCAGGCTGAAAACGTCCTGGCGTATGACTTTGCAACGACCTACCTGGCGGCGACTGCAGCCGGCTCGGCTTCGCGGGTTTCCCGCGGTGGGCGTCCAATGACGTCTCGCAGATCTTCCAGCTCGATGAAATTGTCGGCCTGACGGCGAAGATCATCTGCAATCATCGGAGGCTGGCTTCGCATGGTAGAGCAGACCGATACACGGACGCCCTTGCGCTGCAACGCTTCGACCAGAGGTCGGAAATCGCCATCCCCCGAGAACAAAACAATGTGATCGACGTGGTCCGCGGCCTCCAGCGCATCGACGGCCAGTTCGATGTCCATGTTGCCCTTGATCTTGCGCCGACCTTGACTGTCAGTGAATTCCTTGGCGGGCTTCGTAATCATATTAAAGCCGTTGTATTGCAGCCAGTCGACCAACGGGCGGATCGGCGAGTATTCGTCGTTCTCAAGCAGGGCCGTATAATAGCAGGCGCGTAACAGCTTGCCACGTCGAACGAATTCCTGCCGTAGCAGCTTGTAGTCTATGTCGAATGAAAGCGCCTTTGCAGCGGCATACAAATTCGAGCCATCGATGAAGAGCGCCAATCGCTCGTCCCGGTAAAACATTTCAGATCCTCATGGAGAACGCCCGGACCCGATCAACGATGAGTGAAATCGTCAGGTACAGCTTCTCTCTGTAATTTCTTACATATAGTGGTTGTCAGATGCAGCAACAATGTTTGGTCATCCGGTGACATTATGTCTAATCGCGCTCGGTGCCAATTCCGGCGTCAGTTTCGCCGCAAACGCGCGGGGTCTTGCCAAGGCGGCCCGACAATTGCCCGGCCGAATAGGCGCGATTTCGCGGATTTACCGGACGCCTGCATGGCCACCGGGGGCGGGTCCGGATTTCGCAAATGCCGTTGCCTTGCTGCACTGCACGATGGCGCCGAGTATCCTGTTGGACCGGTTGCATGGTATCGAGGCGCGCCATGGGCGGGTGCGCGAGCGTCGTTGGGGTGCGCGGACGCTTGACCTCGATCTTCTTGACTGGAACGGCACGATGCGCCCGGATGTGACGACCGTGCGACATTGGATGACGTTGCCCCCAGCCGATCAGGTCAGCATAGCGCCGGACCAATTGATCCTGCCACACCCGCGCCTTCAGGACCGGGCTTTCGTGCTGATCCCGCTGTGCGACGTGGCTCCGGACTGGCGGCATCCGCTGACCGGACGGACGGCGCGGGCAATGCTGATAGCCCTGTCGGGGACCGAGCGTGGACAAATCACCGCGATTGGACCCGTGAACGGGGTTGTCAATATAAAACGTCGGTAATAGATACGCCTTTCCGACCCCCCTGACAGAGGTGCGCCCATGGCCCGCGTGACAGTCGAAGATTGCGTCGACAAGGTTCCCAATCGGTTTGAACTGGTGATGTTGGCCGCCCATCGGGCGCGCGAAATCGCCACCGGCAGCCCG
>Ga0207903_1000369_pt1 | contig 13891 bp, 25 predicted proteins | sample MalvirmetaMSP131_FD_184234 | JGI IMG/M metagenome (GOLD analysis project Ga0207903, IMG submission 184234) | Marine viral communities from the Deep Pacific Ocean - MSP-131 (SPAdes) | ecosystem: Environmental > Aquatic > Marine > Oceanic | place: Atlantic Ocean | collected 2011-06-25
CTCTGCACCGCGGACCCGTCGTAGATCACGATCCGGTCGTAGCCGCTGAAGAACCCGAGATCGAAGCCGGCGAGGTCTACGCGATCGCGGGCCGCGTGCGCGGCATGGACGGCGACAGCGTGCTGATCGTCGTGGGACAGGACGGGCACGAGCAGGTCCTGCGCGTCGCGGCGAGCGACGTGATCCCCGTTCCGGCTGGCCTCGAGCTCAACCCGGCCAGCTTCACGGGCGCGCTCTCGGGCAGCGGCATCTCGACGCTGCAGCAGCTCGCCGCGTGGATCGACGCGAACGTGAACCCATGACTGATCTACCGGATTGGGCTGTTGTGTCCCTGCAGGTCCTTGGAGGCGCCACTGCCGTCGTGGTGGCGGCGCTCAAGACCGTACCGACTGTGCGCCACTTCTGGCGCGAGGCGATGACGCGCCGTGCGAAGGCGACTGTGTTGCGCAACGCGCGCGCTCTGCGCCACCTGAACCTGCTGATGCGCGAGTGGCTCGCACGCAAGGGCGCGCAGCGCGTCCTGCTCCTGCACGCCAGAAACACGGGTCTGCCGTGGCCGCCAGACAAGCCGGTGCTCGTGTCGTGCCTCGACCAGGTCGTTGCACAGAGCGAGTCGAACACGTGGGAGCGGTGGCAGGATTGGCGCGTTGACCCGGCGTATCGGCAGCTGCTGCACGACCTGTTGCTCTCCGAAAGCACGGACCGCGGCCTGCTCGTCCTGACCTCGCACATGGAGCCGAGCGTGCTTCGCGACGCCTATCAGGCGCAGGGCACGCATGCGTCAGTCGTGTTCGCGCTCCGGTGGCTGCCGGACAACGCCCTGCTCTACGTCTCGATCAACTTCGGCTGTGCGGCGAGCGACGAGTCCGATGGCGCCGACGCAGTCGACTACGAGCAGCAGGCGCGAGCCGTGTTCAACCAACCCGACCGGATCCGCAGCATGGCTGCTGCGGGACGGCAAGCCTGGAATCGCTGAGGAACTCATGAACATCAAGCGCAAGCGTTCGCTCCTTCTCCTTCTCACCGTCGCGTGCTGTGCGGTTCTACCGTCCTGCGCGCCGCCCCAGGTCTACGTGACCGCCGATCGCGAGACGTTCAACGCGGTCGCTCCCGAGTACCGCGCCTACGTCGAGGCCGACGCCAACTTGAGCGACGTGCAGAAGGAGCGTCGCTACCGAACGATCGACACGTGGCAGTCTCGCGTCGAGGCTGCTGAGGGGGCAGCGAAGTGACGCCGCTCGAGCAGATCGTCGCTCGCCTCAACCAGCGATTCACCGATCCTGCGAAGCGCGAGCTCCTCGCGGTCATTGCGGCGGACGCCACGACGCTGGCCGCACAGGCCTTGACGAACTCGGTCGACGTCGCGGTCGAGGCGCAGCACATCAAGGCGCAGACGGCCAACCTGACGGCCGAGGAGGCCGCCGTCGCGTCCAACGTCATCTTCCAGGGCCTGTCGGAGACCATCCGCCAGGTCGTGCTCGGATCACTGACCGGGAACTGAGGCAACACGAACGACCATGGTAGACATCACGACAACCTCGCTCGCTGCTGCCACCGAGGGCAGCAGCTACTCGGCGTCCTTCTCGGTCGCGAACGTCTCGGGAACCGCCACCTGGGACATCGTTTGGGGGCGCGTGCCGAACGGCATCGATTTCCACGCGAACGGGACGTGGACCGGCACGCCGACCGAGTCTGGTGTCTTCCTCGTGACGTATCGCGTCACCGACTCGGGTGGCTCGAAGCTCATCAGGATCCCGATGTTCGTCGCGTCGTTGGCTGCGGGCGCGACGGTGCCGATCGTGGCGCCGCGCACGACCGCCACGGCGCCGGTCGGCCTGACCTTCGACGCGACCGGCACGACGCACGCCGGCGTGCCCAACCCGTTCCGCGAGCTCTCGTACTTCTGGTGGTACGACGATCCCACGGCGCACGTGCAGTTCACGCGTTCGGCGTTCGGGGGGCACTCGTTCACGAAGCCCGGCACCTACACGGTCACGCTGGGCGTCGTCGGCCCGGGCGGCACGTGCACCGTCTCGACGCAGGAGGTCACGATCGAAGACCCGGACGTGAAGTTCGCGGGCACCAACACGATCTGCGTGTCTCCGACCGGGACGTTCACCGGCGCGCCGGCCGGATGCCTGCAGGTCACAGCGAGCGACTGGAAGACGGTCCACGACACGCACTTCACCCAAGGCAAGCGCTTGCTCCTGGCGCTCGGCGAGACGTTCACTGTGGGCGCGCAGCCGGATCCGGAGAACCTGAACGCCGCGACGCTGGAGAGCCAGATCGGCTACTTCGGGACGCCGGCTGGGGTCGATGCGCGTGGGATCCCGACCAACGCGCCGATCATCCAGACGACGGCCGGAGGGATCAGCCAGATCCGTCCGCGTGGGCGCCTGATCACGGTCTTCGGCATCGACTGCCGGGACACCAGCGGCGCCAACACGGCGGCTTCCATCGACGCGCCTCAGAGCGAAGTGATCGACTTGTCGATCATCAGCTGCCGCGCGAACACTGCCTATAACAGCACCGTGCTCGGCATCAGCGCGTTCGTGCCGCGGTTCTGGGGCAGCACCGAGACACACCGCCGCTTCGTGATCGCTGGCTGCGACCTCAAGGGCACCCTGTACGGCTGTTACGTCGGGGGCAAGAACTACGCGCTGATCGGCAACAAGTTCGACAGCGACACCTCGCACAACATTCGCATGCAGTATGCGAACAAGACATGCGTCGAGCAGAACGAGTATCCCGGCACCGACGGTGACTCACACGCGATCAAGCTGCACAGCGAACTCGATGCGCAGCCGGGCGGCAGCCCGGACTACTCGAGCCACTTCCCGTCGCCCTACTCCGAGATGGTTGGCATCCGCGACAACGTCGTCGAGGGCATCAGCGACTACCTGATCGCGGTCGGTCCGCAGAACGGTGGACTCGACGAGTGGGGGCGGAACATCATCATCGAGGGCAACCACGTGCGCGCGACGAAGACCGCTTCGTCGAACCCGGTGGTCCCGATCATCTGTTGGTGGCCGGACTGCACGATCCGCAACAACGAGATCGTCGCGGCGTGCACGACCACCGGCACGTTCTACGGAATCGAGAACGCGCAGCGGTCTGGCAACCCGGCGTTCCTGGCGGTCCAGAACTGCGTCATCGAGCACAACACGATCGCGCGCGAGACCGGCACGAACGCCGGTGTATTCGGCGTGCGCGCGGCCGCGTCGCTGGCGGGACCGCCGACCGTCCGGAACAACCTGGTCGAGCAGGCCGGTTCGACGGGCTCCTACGGAGTGGTGAACGGCACCGCGGCGGAGTCGGGCAACCTGCTGACGGCAACGCCAGGCTTCGCCGACGCGGGGAGCGGGGACTACTCGCTCGCCCCGGGTTCAGCGGCCATCGGGGCTGGCGCCACCGGCCTCGACGTGTTCGTCGACGCCGCGGTGATTCCGCGCGACAGCGCGCCGGACGTTGGCGCCTACGAGCACTACACGATCTCGAGCACTTCCGCCGTCGGGGCGCTCGAGATCCTGACCGAGTCGCTGCCGGACGCGGATCAGGAGGTCCCGTACAGCCAGCAGCTGACGGCCGGCGGCGGCGATCCCGGCTACACGTGGGACATCGTGGCTGGCAGCCTGCCGGCGGGCCTCAACCTGGTGGGGGACACGATCACCGGCACCCCGACCGACAGCGAGAACGCCGTCTTCACGGTCGAGGTCACGGACAGCGCGAGCCCGACGCCTGCCGTGGAGACGCTCGAGCTCACCATCACGGTGCGCGCGAAGGTCTCGATCACGAACGTCTCGCTGCCGCCCGGGAACCTGGGCGTGCCCTACAGCGAGGAGCTGACGGCCGCGAACGGCACGACTCCCTACGCGTGGTCCCTGTTCGCCGGCGACCTGCCCAATGGCATGAGCGTCGACGGAGAGGGCACCGTCGTGGGGCAGCCGACCGAGGCCGGTTCGTTCCCGGTCACGATCCGCGTCACCGACGCGAACGACGTCACCGCGGACCTCGTGGTGACCCTCGTGATCAGCGACCTGGTCGCGCTGCCGCAGCAGCGGGCGTTCCGGCCGCCGGTGCCCTACGGGCCGCAGCGGCGCGCTCACGAGTTCTGGCAGTAGCCGCGTGGCGCGTCAGCGCTCGCGGCGGCCGTGCGGGCCGGTGTGATGCTCCGCGCCCGTCTCCTGCCGAGGCGGGTAGGCCGCATCGGTATCGGCGCGGCCTGGCCTGACCTGCGCCCTCGGCTTGAAGTCGTAGCCGTACGGATACATGTCGCCGACGATCTGAATCGGCGCGAGCACTGCGTCGGCAACCAGCGAAGGAACGATGGCCAGCGCCCACACCGTGACCCGAAGGTGCTCGAGCAGCGGCTTGTCGCGCGTGTTGGCCCACGCCGTCACGTTGGTCGTGATGCAGCTCGATAGGGTGAGTGCGACGAGAAGGACTGCGATGCGCCTCATTGTCATTCGCCTCCACGGCAGTAGCTGATTGCAACCAGGGCCAGCACGATGAGGGCCGCCCATCCTGAGCAGCCCAGCGACTCGTCCTTCTTTTTTCTCTTCCGCGAAGACTCTCCTCCGCGTACTTGGCGATCCCATTCACGCTGCGCGCGCTCACTTTCCTTGTGATCGTCGATGAGCTCCATCGCGTCGAACTTGCTGAGGTCCCGCGTGAACTTGACCCCTAGCGCCTGCAGAAAGTCCTTCTGACGCTGAGTCGCCGGCTCAGGCGTCTCGCGTCGCCGCATCTTGACGAGCGAGCGTTCCTCGGGAGGCACGACCTTCTCGATCGCAAGCAGCATGTCCCACTGATCCTGGAAGTCGACTTCGTTGTCGTCCCAGATCGTCGCGATCACCTCGCGCAGGTATGCGGCAGCGGGAAGATCCGCGTGCTCGTTCTCTTCGAGCCAGTCGCGCAGCTCCTCGATTTCGTCGATCTCGACGACGCCGTCGCGCGTGATGCGCATGAGGAGGTCCAAGAGTTCTTTGCCTTCCTCCGTCTTGAGCTGCTTCTGTGTGAGTGAAACGCGTGCCATTGGCCCTGTGCTCTCCTTCAATCCCGTGTTGAGACAGACGACTCAAGGTCGGGCAGGACCGTCGCCGATTCCTGCGACATGGTCAAGGCCGTCGTCGCTCTCCTGCTATCGTTGGCGTTCGTGAGCAAGCCTCCGAGCATCACCATTTCGCCCTCGCCACCGACGCAAGGCGGTCACGTGAGCATATCAGTCGACGGCCCGTTGCCCGCACACGTGACGGTGGTGATCAAGAAGGAGGATGGGTCCGAGCAGGAGATCGGGCTGACCTTCACTGGCCCGGGACCGATCTCTATCGAGGTGCCTGACGATGCAGTCTCGATCGTCGCGACGGATGACGATGGCGTCATGCTGGGTGATGCGACAACCGTGACGCCGAACTAGCGCTCCTCGAGCAATCGTTGCAGCGAAGTCAGTGCGTTGGCGACGTGCGGCTTCATCGTGTCGTCGGCGCTCTCAAGCATCTGCTGCAGCGCCTGCACGTTGTCGCGCGTTTCGTTCAACAGTCGGACGATGGCTTGGCGCTGTTGGCGTTCGTCGCCGAACCGCAGCGTCATCTTGGCGTCGTGCACGTCCCGGCCTTGTGCTGCGACGGGATCCCACACGAAGGCCTTGCCAAGCCCGATGCAGCACAGCGTGAGTGCGGCCGCGAGGCTGGCCTTTGCCGTGCGGCCCAACCGGGTGGCTTGCTGCCGCCGCGGTGCTTGGCGCTTCTTCCCGATGAGGCCTCGTGTCATCGCGTCACCAGTCCTCGGGTATGTCCCCAAGCTCGGCTAGTCGTGCTTCGAGTTTGGCTTCGATTCGACCCCACTCCTCCGCCGTGACTTCCTCCGCATCGATGGGCACGTGCACACCAGCTGCGATGCCCTGACTGTAGAGGTCGCGCAACTCGTCGATTGTGCGCGCGTTCTCTATCCGCTTCATCGCGTCGCGTGAGACGAAGTAGACCGTCTCCGTGCGTCGCGTCGGGATGTCGAGTTGTTCGCATCGATCGCCAAGCAAGGCCGCGGAAGTCGTGCCGATCGCCGCAGCTAGCAGCGGCAGGTCGAGCGCTCGCATTGCTTCCTTGCCGGCTTCCCACTTCTGGATCGTGTTCACGTGACGGTCGAGCAGCTTGGCGACCTGTTCTTGGCTCAGCCCCGCGCGCTTCCTCAGCCGCTGCATCCTCCTGCCGAACGCGACTGCTTGCGGATCTAGCTTCTTGCGCGACTCCATGAGCGGCGCAGGATCCTAGCAACGAAACATGCCAGAGACGCAAAACATAGAGTAAGGGGTGGAACACACAGGAAAGTGTGTGTAGGCTTGCCTCCGTGACCCAGGAGGAACCCGAATGCCAGCCAAGCGCATCGAGCCGGTCGCGGCTCACCCGTCTACGCCGTTGCATGGAACCAGCCTCGCGCGCCGAGGGCGAGCTGGCGGGCCCTGGGTCACACCTGGCCACGAGGTGACGGCGGAGGGAGCCTGCCGCGCCTCGACGCGCCGCGGCGGCTCCCGACATTCCTTTCAGGCAGGCGGTAGTCCTCACACGGGGACTACTGTCGCATCGGACGAATCCTTAACTGCGTTACGATTCCGGGACGACACCCCCTCAGAAGTGTCTCCGGAATCCGGAGTTGAGTGCGTCGAGCGTGCCCAAATCCTGCGTGAGCTGCCCTCGCTGATCGCGATCGTGCTGTGCATGGTCACGGCGCTGGGCTGGCCCATCGACCTGGTCGCGCTGCTCTCGGAGATCGTCCGATGAGCGCGCGCCTCATGACATTCGACGCGCGGTGCGAGAGGGCCGCGCGTCTGCCAGAGCCCGGGGTCCGCGTTGGAGTCGCGGGGTGCATGGGCGGGCTCTGGACTTCTTCGCGTGCGCTGGGCCGGGCGGTCCACGCGTGCGCCGAGGGCGCGGCTGACCACCGCGCAGTGACCTTGATCCAGCAGACCGAGCCCGCGCCGCCGTATCCCTCGGCGCGGGCGTTTCGCGGGGTGGAGCAGTTGGTAGCTCGCCAGGCTCATAACCTGGAGGTCGCCGGTTCGAGTCCGGCCCCCGCAACCACACACACAGGAGGCTCAGATGGAAACCGAACGACGCGACAACCCGATCCTCCGCTACTTCAGCTACGAGCACCTGCCCCCAAACCTGCAGGGGGTGAGCAAGCCGGTCGGGGAGCTCGCGCGTGCGCTTCACTCGCAGCTGCCCGACTGCCCGGAGAAATCCGCGGGGATGCGGAAGCTGCTCGAGGCGAAGGACTGCTTCGTGCGCGCGAGCCTGCCGCAGGGCTGAGACCGAACACTGGCGACACGCCGCGCATGACGCGCGCGGACGGGCAACCCTCAACCGCTTGGAGGACTAGAGACAGCCACTCCTGCGGATCCCCTTCTTCCTTTTGCAGAGCCCGTCGCCGGCGCGCCCGAAGCAGCGCGCCGGCTGTCGCCCCTTCTTCCCTCACCCGGAGGCCGCAGTGGTGAGCCTGCTCTGCCTGCTCTTCGGCGTTGCGCTCGGGTGGACTTTGTGTGCCATGATTCGCGCGGCCGCGAGCGATCCATTCGCGCTACCCGAGCCCGACTGCGGTGTCCGCAAGCTCGCGCGCAAGGCGCTGTTCAACCGCGGCTTCTCGGGCATCACGTTGCACGAGACCGGTCCGGACGGTGTCGCCGACGTGATCGTGATCGCCTACGACGCGGTCTACTTCGATCGCCTCTGGGGCCCGGAGCTCGTCGAGCGCAACAAGCGGCTGGAGGTCGTCGACGATGCCTAAGCACAAGCTCCGCAACGCGCTCTTCGACCAGATCCTCGCCCAGCCGGTGGCGGTGCGCGTGCGCTCCGCGATCGCGATGATCGACGATCCGCGCCGCTCCGTTCGCGGCCTGCTCGAACCCGTGCTCGACTCGGTCGTGCGCGAGCTCGAGGACCCGATCGAGCGCGCCGAGAACGAGCGCGCCCTGATGGACAAGGCCGCGATCGACGGCGGGCGGGTGCGTAAGGACCCGTTCACGTTCGATGTGCCGCCGTGCTCGTGTGGGGCCCCGCCTCGCCGCCTTCTCGTCGAGAACCGCGAGAGGATCCTGAAGGCGCATAGGGAGGGTCGCTGAGCCATGACGAAGCACGTCGACCTCGACCGTTTGGACGCGCTGCACGCGGCGCTCGGCAAGCGCAAATGGCGCTTTTGGAAGGGTTATGGGATCAGCGATCAGCGGGGATCGACGCTCTACTTCGGAGGCGATCCGGGCCCGTTGACGGACGCTGTGATCGCCCTGCACAACGCCTACCCCGCCATCTCGCGCGAGTTGAGGTTGTTGCGGCAGACGCTCCGCGAAGTCCTAATCGAGTGCGGCGCGATCGACCATTGGGCAACCTGCACGGGCAGCGACGACCAGCTTGAGTTCGAGGCGTTCGCGAAGGCGTGCGGCAAGGCGTGGAAGGTTCTGGAAGGCGGCAAGGGAGGCGGCAATGGCGAGTGAGACCACGTTCATCACTAAGCACCCCGAGGTGCCCGCCGACCTGCTCTACCGCATCTATGTCGCGATGCAGTCGACGGAGGTGGTGTGGCGTCACGAGCGAGACTGCGACGGCTGGGAGCAGGACATGGACGGCTATGCGGCCCTGCTCGCAAGCCTGTGCCGGGAGCTGCTTCCGATCATGGACGCCAACGACGTGCCATCCTCGTTCCGGTTCTTCGACGACGAGCTGTGGGAGTGCCGCAGCGATGGGAGCCGCATCGCGCGGCATGCCCTGCGAGACGCCAAGGAGGACGCGGCACCATGACGAAGCACATCGACGAGATTCCCGAGCTCGAGCCGCTGCACAAGGTCGGCAAGAGGCTCGGCATCGGGGCCGATTGTCTGCGCAAGCAGCTGCCCGTCGACTCGGTCTACAAGATCGGCAAGCGCTACTTCGTCGACGTCGACGAAGTCAGCCGGTGGCTTCTCCAGCAGCGGGAGCGTCCGGGTCACTCTGCTCTGCGCGTCGAGTTCGCCCGGCGAGCCGGTCGCCGACAGAGCGCACTGCGTCCCGACTCTGATCGCTCCGACCGTGGTAGTACCTCTGAGTCTGCTCGAGCCTAGCATGACCCATCAGCAACTGAAGTTCGAACGGGTTGAGGCCATCGGCGGCCTGGTGGGTCGCCATGCCGTGCCGCATCGAGCGCGGGACGATCAGAGGGTCGCCGAGCCGATCCTTCCAGCGCGCGAACACCTTCTCGATCAGTCGCTCGCCGCCAACCAGCACGTCGCCTTCGGCGCGCGCGACCATGCGGCGCAGGATCGTCTCGAGCTCGCCGACGATCGGCAGGTAGCGTTCCCGGTTCTTGCCGTCGACGAACAGCTGCCCGTTGGCGAAGTCTGCGTCGGTCGGCCGCAGCCGCGCGATCTCGGCGCGGCGCATCCCGGTCAGGAACGCGAACGCGATGATGTCGGCGTCCCGCTCGCCGAGCCGACCCTTGTCGTGCGACCGGATCCGCTCGAGCACGACGGCCAGGTGCTCGACCGACATGGGGTCGCGGCGCTTCGCGCGCAGCTTCGGCCGGCGGATGTTGCGGAAGGGGCTGCGCGTCAGGACGTCGCGCTTCAGCGCCAGGTTCACGATCCGCTCGAGCACCTGCAGCTCCTTGCCCCAGATCGTCTGGAGCGACACGCCGGCGTTCAGGCGCAGCTCGATGTAGGTCAGGATGTCGTTCTCCGTGACCTCGCGCAGCAGCGCGTCGTCCGCGAAGACCTCGAAGAGGATGCGCGCGTGGTTGCGGTAGTAGGTGACGGTCGCGGGCCGCGCGCCGGTCGCCTCGAGGTCGCGGTAGACCTGGTCGAGCCCGTCCTGCAGGGTCCAGAGCAGGTTCACGTCGGCGGTGCGCGCGGCCTGCATCTCGTCGCGATCGTCGACCGCTTCATCGACCGTCGAGCGCAGCGGACCGACGATCCGCTTCTTGTCGATCGTGATCTCGGCGCGGTATCGGCCGCGCGTGTGGAGGCGGATGCAGCGGGGGAGCTTGGCCTTCCTGCGTCGCTTCGGCATGGCCGCAGTCAACACCGAAACACACACGCTCGCAAGGACGTGGCTGTGATGAAGGGGGTTAGGAAGGGTGGCGGTGGGAGAGGGATTCGAGAAAGTAGGCCTCTCCGACCAGGGTGCGCGGCACGGGGTCGGCCCGTGTGCAGAACGGGTTACGACAGATCCGAGCGTATCCGCTCCAACCGCCGTTTGTGCCCCTCGCGGCCCCTGTTCGGGGCGGAAATCAACACGGAAAGGAACACGGCGGAGGCGCGCATTCTGGGGTGCAGGGGAGTCGAACCCCCGCCCTGCGACCTGTCCCAGCTGACGTTGCGGCAACCCGCCGCCCCGCGCCAGCAGATGCGCCACCACCGGCCATTGTCGGCCGCCGGAGGTGCCTCGTGACGCCGGCCCGAACCGTTGAGGAGATCGCGGCCGAGCTCGCCGCCATGCCGCCGCACGGGCAGCTGATGGCCGCCGCCCAGCTCGTCCAGTCTGGTGACCCGCGCCTGGTCCGGATCGGCTGGCACTGCGCGGAGCGCGCGGTGGCGCGGCACCGCGACCCGTGGACCGACCTTCCCGAGAGCGGCGGCCCGTCGCCGAACCGGACGTTCGGAGGTGCCTCGTGACGCGCGAGCCCACGATCGCCGACGAGCTCGGCGGACACTGGCACAAGCTCGTGGCCGCGCTGCTGGCGCGGCACGGCGACCAGACACTGGCCGTCGACGACTTCGCGCGCCTGGAGGGCAAGACGGTCGTCGTCGGGCATCGGCAGGGCGGCACCGTCATGGAGCTTCGCCTGATGGACGACGCCGAGGCTGAGCGACTCCAGGAGGAGTACCAGCGCGCGGCAAGGAGGCGGTGCTGATGACCGCCCCTCACGCCACCTGGGATCCCGACGAGGACTCCATCGATTGGGACGCCGTCCGCGAGATCGCCGAGACGCCTGACGCTTTGGTCGACACCCTCGACTACCTGGACCCGTTTGACGCGCGGAACCTGTGTCTCGCGCTGCTGCACTACGCGGCTTTGGCGGGAGACGGAGGTGCCTCGTGAGCTACGTCGTCCTCACGATGGGCGGCCTGCTGCTCTGCGCCGCCCTGCTCGGCTGGGAGTTCGGCTACGCCTACGGAAAGCGCCGCGCTCTCGCGCTGCCCCGCACGCCGCAGCGGCGGCTGCGGTTGAAGCGGCCTGACGACGGAGGCCGGCCGTGACGGGCATCCAGTGGACCGACGAGACGTGGAACCCGGTCACGGGCTGCACGAAGGTCAGCGCGGGCTGCAAGAACTGCTACGCCGAGCGTCTGGCGCCGCGCGTGTTCGCTGGGCAGGTCGTCGATCGTGTGCTGTCGGATCGCGTTGATGGCGGCGGAGTCGTCGAGAAGGGGCCGCGCCGCTTCACCGACGTCCGGACGCACCCCGACCGCCTCGCGCAGCCGCTGCGCTGGCGCAAGCCGCGCCGCGTGTTCGTCAACTCGATGTCGGACCTGTTCCACGAGGACGTACCCGACGAGTTCATCGACCGCGTGTTCGCTGTGATGGCGCTGGCGCCGCAGCACTGGTTCCAGGTGCTCACGAAGCGACCTGAACGCATGCTGCGATGGTTCGGCCCCGTCGGCGGAGTGACGCGCCGCGACTTCGTCCGCTCCCAAGAGGGTCGCAGGCTCAACGTGTCGAGGCTGCCGCCGCGCGAATGGCCGCTCCCAAACGTCTGGATCGGCGTCTCCTGTGAGGACCAGGGCGCCGCCGATGCGCGCATCCCGCTGCTGCTCGACACGCCGGCCGCTGTGCGGTTCGTCAGCGCCGAGCCGCTGCTGGGGCCGATCGAATTCGAGATGGTCGCCTCGGTTCCGGTCCCTGGTGGCCGCATGGGCTGGGATGTTCTCGATCGAGAGAGCAAGCACCTCGACTGGATCATCGTCGGCGGCGAGTCTGGCCCGAAGGCGCGGCCGTGCGACGTCGCGTGGATCCGCAGCATCGTCCAGCAGTGTCGTTCGGCTGGCGTCGCGTGCTTCGTGAAGCAGCTCGGTGCCGATTGGGTTGCCGACGGCATGTTCGACCGTGGCCTGCGTGACGCGATGACCGACCGCAAGGGCGGTGACCCGTCCGAGTGGCCCGACGACCTGCGCGTGCGCGAATTCCCCGGAGGAAGCTCGTGAACAGCGCGACACCCGAGCAGCTCCGGATCCTCGAGCACACGGTCGGCGTCTCGAACCTCAAGCGCCGCGACTGGCGCAAGTGCACGACGCTCGACCGCTGCTACCGGAACCACTACGTCGCGTCGGAGGGTCACCACGCGATGCCGCAGCTGCTCGAGCTCGAGCGCCGCGGCTGGATGACTCGGCGCGACGTCCCGATCCCCTGCGGTCCGGACTCCGCGATGTTCTTCGTGACGGCGGAGGGGTTCGAGGTGCTGCGCGCCTACCAGCGTGTGCCGCCGGTGCAGCGCGAGCTGTTCGCGGGGAGGTCCGGGTGAGAACGGCCGCCGACTGGTGGGACGAGACCAAGGACCACGAGGGCTGGATCGACAACCCCGCGGGCCTGATCGAGCAGATCCAGCTCGACGCGTTCGCCGCCGGCATGACCGCCGCCCGCGAGCTCGCGGCGAAGCGCGCGGCGTGCGCCATGGAGCACCTGCCGCAGGTCGCCTACTACCAGGCGCGCGACCTGGCCCGACTGGTCCGCGGGATCGACATCGAGATGCACCTCGAGGCGGCGTTCGCGCGCGCCCTCGAGCAACTCAGGGAGGGAGAAAGTGCGTAGAGCCCGAATCCGGGACGAACGGCTGTGGCTGCGCGCCCTGCTGTTCGTCGTCTGCTACCTCGCGGTGATCGGCGCGACCGCGCTGCTTGGCGCGGCGCTGTGGGGGAGGAGCTGATGGTCGATCGCATGATCTGCATCCTCGGCGACCTCGAGTACGAGGTTCGGCCGCTTACTTCGCCGGACTTCCGCACCAGCTGGGACAAGGGGCGAGAATGGGCTGCCGACCGCATCCGCGCCAAGGCCGACGAGCTGCGCAAGGAGCGGGATGGGGCGGTTGCTCGCGTTGCTCGCGGGCGGATCCCGTCTGTTCCCGGGCTGACCAACGAAGCGTGGTGCAAGAAGTGGGATGCGAAGCCCGCTCCCGCCCCCGCGCCGGAGCCGCCTGCCGAGGCCCGCGCCGGCAAGCTGCTGCGGAAGCTGCGTGAGTGGTTGCAAGGCGGCGTGATGGGAGTCGGCGGGTATCAGTTGCGCCGGGTCGGAGACGAAGACGAACCGGACCCGAGGGTCCCGCAGACGCTCGTCATCGAGGTCGTCGACCGCCTACTCGCCACCACCGAAGCGGACGGCGACCTGCAGCCGGCCCCAGAGCGGCAGGGCGACGACGCAGAGGATCTCCGAGCCTTCCTCGAGCTCTACGAGCGCACCGACCAGGACTGCCGGATGGACCGTGCGGTCGCGGCGCTGGCACGCAAGGCGCTCGCCTACGACTGGTCGAAGTGCGTGACCGACTTCAGCGAAGTCGCGATCGAGCAATGGGACCGCGACCTCGACGCCTGGTTCGCGCGGATGCAGAGCGAGCTGGGCATGAAGATCGTACGCCAGCAGGGAGACCTGTGGGATCGCGCGCTGCAGCTGATGCGGCGGGGGAGGACGTCCTGATGGCCGGCGAGAAGAAGGACCCGGCGTTCCTGTTCTACGTCACGGCCTGGCTGCAGTCCGAGACCGTGCGCGCCATGAGCCTCGAGGCGCGCGGCGCCTACGTCGAGCTCCTCTCGTTCGCCTGGCTGCACGGCAGCATCCCGGCGGACCACGAGAAGCTCCGCGGGCTGCTCGGCGTCACGAAGGCCCGCTTCGCGAAGCTGTGGCCGGTGCTGCAGCCGTGCTGGCATCCCGCTGAAGCGAACGCTG
>Ga0207903_1000372_pt1 | contig 13787 bp, 8 predicted proteins | sample MalvirmetaMSP131_FD_184234 | JGI IMG/M metagenome (GOLD analysis project Ga0207903, IMG submission 184234) | Marine viral communities from the Deep Pacific Ocean - MSP-131 (SPAdes) | ecosystem: Environmental > Aquatic > Marine > Oceanic | place: Atlantic Ocean | collected 2011-06-25
GGCCCGCTTCGGCGGCGAGGAGTTCATTGTCGCCATGCCCGATACCCCGATCGACATCGCCTTCGCGGTCGCCGACCGTATCCGGGCCAAGGTCGCGGAAGAACCGATCCCCCTGCCGGACGGCACCCAGTTGACCGTGACGATGAGTGCGGGGGTTGCGGAATCGGTGGAGCCGGGCGAAACGGCGGCCGAATTGATCGGGCGGGCGGACAAGGCGCTTTACATGGCCAAGCACGACGGCCGTGACCGGGTCGTGCGCGCGGACCCGCTGGTCAGAAAGACAAGCGAAACCGCCGTCGAATAAGCCCAACGGCGGCTGAACGGTCTCTGATTTTTACGAAGGATGCCGCCCTGTCAGGGACGGGGACGGGAGCGGGGATCAAGGAGCGCCGGGTGGCGACCTTACTTGATCTTTTCTTCCTTGAAGGCCACGTGCTTGCGGACAACGGGGTCATACTTGCGCATTTCGAACTTTTCCGTCGAATTGCGCGGATTTTTCTTCGTCACATAGAAGAAGCCCGTGTCAGCCGTGCTGACCATTTTCACGAGAATTGTGGCCGGTTTTGCCATGGTTCGAAGTTCCGCTTTGGTTTTCAGTCACGTCGAAGGCGCGAAACATACAGGGCCGGGCGAGCAAGTCAAGGGGTACGGCGAAACCGGCGTGTTGCCGCCTATTCCAGGGCTGCCGTGTCGGCCCGGGCCGTCGTCGAGGTATAGATCAGGGCGCGGGCATAGAGGGTTCGGTCCTCGATGATTCGCCGCGCCACGTCGCGGTCCTTGGTGTCGTCGTGGCGTTCCGGCGGGCAGGTGTCGCGCAGTTGGGTGCGTTCCGCGTCGTCCAGCGGGCCGCCGCGCCGCCAGCGGGCCAGAATGTCGGTCTGGTAGCGGTCTTCGCCGATGCCGGCCAGGATCGGATCCTTGATCCCGGCGTCCGTGGGGATATGGGCCAGGGACGAGGTGCACACGATGGGATGGACGCCCAGGCCGTGCAGGGTATAGCCCGTGGGCGTGATCAGTTTCGACCAGGTGATGGTCAGTTCACCGTCGTTGGGCAGGCGGATGACCGTCTGCACGCTGCCCTTGCCGTAGGATGAGGTGCCGACGACCACGGCGCGTCCGCGGTCCTGCAGGGCGGCGGCGGTGATTTCCGCGGCCGAGGCCGATTTGCCGTCGATCAGGATGACCAGCGGCAGGCCGTTCAGAATGTCGTCACCGTCGGCGTTATAATGATGAACGCTATCCGGGTGGCGGCCGCGCGTGGTGATGATGTGGCCCTGGGTCAGGAACAGGTTGGCCAACTTGATGGACTGGCGCAACAAGCCGCCTGGGTTGCCGCGCAGGTCCATGACCATGCCCTTGAGCGGCGTCTTGGCCCCGGCCTTTGCGGCCAGGATGGCCTTTTTCACGGAATCCGCGGTCTTCTGGTTGAAGCTTTCGACCGCCGCGTAAATGATCCCGTCCTTGATCGTATGGCTGACCGTGACCGGCACGATGTGGCGGCGGACCAGGTCCAGGGACCAACCGTCCGGACGCCCTGTTCGGGTCAGGCGCAGGCGCACGGCGGTGTCGATGGGCCCGCGCAGCAGTTTCACGATCTTGCGCGCCGACAGGCCCTTGAGGGCAACCCCGTCGGCCGACAGGATGACGTCGCCGACCTTCAGGTCCGCCTCCGCCGCCGGCGTGCCGGGGGTGATGCGGTAGACCTCGGTGATGTCGCCGCGCTGCCGGAAGCGCACGCCGATGCCGCCGAACCCGTCGCGCCGGGCGCGGTTGCGCTGGGCTTCCTCGCGCCCGGAATAGCGGGAATAGATGTCCAGTTCCGTCAGCATGCCGTCGAACACGGCTTCGTAGATTTTTTCCGGGCTGGCGCGGCGCATTTCCTCGGACCAGCCGCGCGCTGCCAGGGAGGCCCGCGCCGTCAGCATCGCCCAGCCGTAGGCATCGTCCTTTTTGGGCAGAGGTTCGCGGACGATTTCGCGGCCGTTGTCGGTCAGGCGGACCTCGGTCTTGCCGATGTCGATGGCGATCGCCGGATCGATGGCTCCCAGGCCGCGCAGCCCCTCCATGCCGATCTCGCGGACGGGCAGGGCTTCCAGGTATTTTTCGGCGATGTTCTCGTATCCCGCCGCGATGACCTCGGCCGCCGCCGGCATGGAAAATCCGCTGTCTTTGCCGGCGGCATCCCGGGGCGGCGGTGTCGCTGCGCAGGCGGCAAGCAGGAGCGCCGCCGAAACGGCGGCAAGGCCCGGGTTGAACCGGATTCCGGATATGAGGGAACCCAAGCGGATCATGATCCGGATTGTCGGCGATTTTCAGGCCGCCGTCATTATGAAAACTTCGCGAGGATCCGGATCAGCCGCGTGCGGGTTTGCCCGGCTTCTTCTTTTTTGCGCGGCCCTTCTTGGATTTGTCCTTGCCGCCGGCGCGCCCGCTGTTCTTGCGGCCGCCGCCGGTCGGCCGGCCGCCGGGCGTGAACCGTCCGCGGGGGCTGCCGCCGCTTCTGCCGGCGCCGTCCATCAGTTCGAAGATCATGCCGCCGGTCAGCGGCCGGGCCTCGACCAGGCGGACCTCGACGGTTTCTCCCAGAACGTAGGTCTTGCCGTTGGACCGCCCGCGCAGGCGGTTGTGGGCCTCGTCGTGGATGTAATAGTCGTCGGGCAGGGAGCGGATGGGGATCAGGCCGTCGGCTCCCGTGTCGTTCAGGGTGATGAACAGGCCGAACCGGGTAACGCCGTTGATGCGGCCGAGGAACGTCGCCCCCACCCGGTCGGACAGGAACTGGGTGGTGAAGCGGTCGACCGCCGACCGTTCCGCCGACGCCGCCCGCCGTTCCGTGAACGACAGGTGCTGGCCCATCTCGGCGAAATCCTTGTGGTTCGTTTCCAGGGCCCCGTCGCCCATGCGGCCGCCGCGGATCAGGGCGCGGTGGACCAGCAGGTCCGAATAGCGCCGGATCGGCGAGGTGAAGTGGCAATAGCGGCGCAGCGCCAGACCGAAGTGGCCGATGTTGTCGGGCGAATATTCGGCCTGGGCCTGGGACCGCAGAACCAGTTCCTGGACCATGCGTTCGAACGACCCGCCCTTGGCCTTGGCCAGAAGCTGGTTGAAGTTCTTGGACTGCATGACCTGGCCCTTGGCCAGCTTGAAGCCGATGGTCGCCATGGCTTCCGACAGGGCCGTGACCTTGGCCGGGCTGGGCTGGTCGTGAATCCGGTACATGCAGGGAAGGCTTTTCTTTTCAAGGGCCTCCGCCGCCGCCACGTTGGCGGTGATCATGAATTCCTCGATCAGCTTATGGCTGTCGAAGCGTTCGCGCAGGGCGATTTCGGCGACGGTGCCGCGGTCGTTGATGATCACCTTGCGTTCGGGCAGGTCGAGGTCGAGCACGCCGCGCGCCTGGCGGTTGCGGGCCAGCACCGCGTAGGCGCCGTACAGTGGCGCGATCACGTCCTTGACCAGCACGTCGGTCACGTCGTCGGGGCGGCCGTCCTGGGCCGCCTGCACCTGCTCATAGGTCAGGCGGGCGGCGGAGCGCATCATGGCGCGCTCGAACCGATGGCGCGTCAGGTTGCCGTCACCGTCGATCCACAGATGGGCGGCGAGGCAGGGTCGGTCTTCCTTGGGGTTCAGGGAACACCAGCCGGTCGACAGCTCATGCGGCAGCATGGGCACCACGCGGTCCGGGAAATAGACGCTGTTGCCCCGGTCGTAGGCGCTGCGGTCGAGCGCATCGCCGGGCCGCACGTACCAGGACACGTCGGCGATGGCGACCACCAGATGCCAGCCGTCCGGGACATTCGGGTCCGGTTCGGCGAACACCGCGTCGTCGAAATCGCGGGCGTCGGCGCCGTCGATGGTGACCAGGGGCAGGTCGCGCAGGTCGACCCGGTCGCCCAAGGGGGCGGGGCCGGCGGCCTTGGCCTGGTCAAGGGCTTCCGGTGGGAATTCGCTGGGCAGTTCGTTCTCGTGGATGGAAATCAGGCTGATCGATTTGGGGTCGTCCATGCCGCCCAGCACGTCCGTCACCTTGGCCTTGCGAAGGCCCAGGTCCTTGCCCGGCAGCACGGCGGCGCGCACCAGGTCGCCCGGTTTGGCGCCGCCCGACTGTCCCGCCGGAACGACGTAATCCTGCTTGGCGCGGCGGTCCGTGCTTTCGATGCGGCCCTCGTTTCCGGCCATGCGGTAGACACCCATGATCGCCGCCGGGGCCGAGGGCAGGCGGCGGATGGTGCGGCCCTGGTAGGTGCCGCGTCCCGCCCGCTCCAGCCGCGCCAGCACGCGGTCGCCGGTGCCGAGCGCCGGCTGGCCCTTGCGTTCCGCCGCCATGTAGACGGTGGGGGCGGGGCCGGCCTCGTCATCCCAGCTGTCCGGGCGGGCCAGCAGATCACCCTCGGCGTCGATGCCGGTGATGCGCAGCACGGTGACGTCGGGCAGGGTTCCCGGCTCGGCGAAGCGTTTGCCGCGCCCACGCTGCAGGGCGCCGCCGCCTTCCAGATCCTTGAGGATTTCGCGCAGCATGACCTTGCCCTCGGACCCCAGCTTGAAGGCGCGCGCGATCTCGCGTTTGCCGACGCGCTTGGGGCTCGACTGGATGAATTCCAGGATCTCTTCGCGGGTCGGGAAGGGCGGGTTTGATTTCGGGGGTTTGGCCACGGCGGGCGGCCCGGATCAGGTGTCGGCGGACGGCGGCGCATCGCCGTCGGCCGGCGTTTTCTTGGCTGTTTTCTTTTTGGCGGCAGGTTTCTTGGCCGCGGCCTTTTTCTTCTTTGGTGCTGCCTTCTTGGGGGCGGCCTTCGTGGCGGTCTTTTTGGCGGTCGGCGCCTTCTTGCCGGACTTGGCGGCGATCAATTCCAGGGCCTGCTCCAGGGTCACCGAATCCTTGTCCATGTTCTTGGGCAGGGAGGCCATGACCTTGCCGTGCTGTACGAAGGGCCCCCAGCGTCCGGCCTTCATGGTAACGGGCTTCTTGTCGGCGGGATGCTTGCCCAGTTCCTTGGGCGGGTCCTTGCGCGGCTTGTCCGCGAACAGCACGACCGCGCGGTTCAGGCCCACGGTCAGCACGTCGTCGTCGCCCTTCAGCGACACATAGGTGCCGCCCATCTTGAGGAACGGGCCGAAGCGCCCCAGCCCGGCCGTGATCATGTCGCCGGTTTCCGGATGCAGGCCGACCTCGCGCGGCAGGGCGAGCAGGCCCAACGCCATCTCAAGGTCGATGGTCGCCGCACTGACGCCCTTGGGCAGGGAGGCGCGCTTGGGTTTGGGGGCGTCTTCCTCGGCCTCGCCGAGCTGCACATAGGCGCCGTAGGGACCCTTGCGCACGGTGATCGGCAGGCCCGTATCGGGATCGTTGCCGAGCAGGCGGGGGAAAATTTCCGCCGCCGCTTCCGCGCCGTCGCCGTTCTCGCCGTTGGGGACGGCCAGGGCCTGGGTGTGTTTGCATTCGGGATAGTTCGAACAGCCGATGAAGGCGCCGAACTTGCCCAATTTCAGGCCCATGCGGCCGTCGGCGCAGACCGGGCATTTGCGCGGGTCGCGGCCGTCTTCGCCCATGGGGAAGAAGTGCGGCCCGAGAAGTTCGTCGAGCGTGTCCAGGACCTCGCGCACGCGCAGTTCCTTGGTGCCATCGACGGCCTTGGAAAAGGCCTCCCAGAAATCGCGCAGCACCTGTTTCCATTCGCGGCGGCCGCCGGAGATGTCGTCCAGCCGGTCCTCGAGCTCGGCCGTGAAGCCGTATTCCACGTAGCGTTCGAAGAAGCTGGAGAGAAAGGCGGTGACCAGACGGCCACGGTCCTCGGGCATGAACCGGCGGCTTTCCAGCTTCACGTAGCTGCGGTCCTGAAGGACCGAGATGATCGAGGCATAGGTCGACGGCCGGCCGATGCCCAGTTCTTCCAGGCGCTTGACCAAGCTGGCTTCGGTGTAGCGCGGCGGCGGCTGGGTGAAGTGCTGATCGGCGTCCACTTCCTGGCGGGCCAGATTCTGGCCTTCCTTGACGTCGGGCAGGATGCGCAGCTTGTCCTCGTCGTCGCTGTCGGCGGCGGCGTCCTCGTCCTTGCCTTCCTGGTAAACCTTGAGGAAGCCGTCGAAGGCGATGACCGAGCCGGTCGCGCGCAGGGCGGAAGAGCCGTCGGCGGCGGCGATGTCGACGGCGACCTGGTCGAGCACCGCGTTTTCCATCTGACAGGCGATGGTGCGCTTCCAGATCAGGTCGTAGAGCTTGCGCTGATCGTCGTCCAGGTACTGGGCGACGTCCTCGGGCCGGCGGGTGACGTCCGTCGGGCGGACCGCCTCGTGGGCTTCCTGGGCGTTCTTGGCCTTGGTCTTATAAATACGCGGCTCGCCCGGCAGATAGGGGGCCCCGTAGGTCCCCTTGATCAGGTCGCGGCAGGCGTTGACGGCCTCGTTGGCCATGGTCACGCCGTCGGTCCGCATGTAGGTGATCAGGCCGACCGTTTCGCCGCCGATGTTGACGCCTTCATACAGGCGTTGGGCGACCTGCATGGTCCGCTTGGCGCCGAAGTAGAGCTTGCGCGCGGCTTCCTGCTGCAGGGTTGAGGTGGTGAACGGCGGCGCCGGATTGCGCCGGGACTGTTTGCGCTGAACGTCGGCGACGGAAAAATTGCCGGCTTCGACGGTCTGCTTGGCGCGCTCGGCATCGGCCTGCGACCCCAGGTCCATCTTGCCCAGTTTCTGCCCGTTCAGATGGGTCAGCTGTGCCGCGATCTTGTGTCCGCCCTCGGCGGCGAAGGTCGCCTTGATGGACCAGAATTCCTGGCGCTTGAAGATTTCGATCTCGGCTTCGCGTTCGCAGATCAGGCGCAGCGCCACGGACTGCACGCGACCGGCCGACCGCGATCCCGGCAGCTTGCGCCACAGCACCGGCGACAGGGTGAAGCCGACCAGGTAGTCGAGGGCGCGGCGCGCCAGATAGGCGTCGACCAGTTCGCGGTCCAGATCGCGAGGATGGTCGAACGCGGCCTTGACCGCGTCCTTGGTGATTTCGTTGAACACGACGCGCTTCACGTCGACGTCCTTCAGCGCGTCGTTCTTGTTCAGGACCTCGCGGACGTGCCAGGAAATGGCTTCGCCTTCGCGGTCGGGGTCGGTCGCGAGATACAGTTTATCGGCGCCCTTGACGGCGTCGGCGATGGCCTTGATGTGTTTTTCCGAGCGGGCGTCGATTTCCCAGTCCATCTCGAAGTCGGCGTCCGGGCGCACCGAGCCGTCCTTCGACGGCAGGTCGCGGATATGGCCATAGCTGGCCAGCACCGTGTAACCGGGGCCCAGGTACTTGTTGATCGTTTTCGCCTTGGCCGGGCTTTCAACGACGACGACGTCGGTCATGCAAGACTTGCCTTTTCTCGGCCGGCCTTCGGGGCCGCTGCCCGGGCCGGCTAATGGTCCATGAGCAGCGATACTTTGCTGCCGGGGTGCCTCTCTAACCGTCCTGCCAGTTCAAGTTCAAGCAAAACCGTTGACACCACGGCCAGGGAGAATTGGCAAACGCGGAGCAGTTCGTCAACAGTCGTCGGTGCCGGGCCCAATGCGGCGATGATCGCATCGCGCGCTGAAGTGGCGTCCTCGATGTCCGTCAATTCACTATCAACTATTTGATTTTCAACAATAATTTTTGACCTCTCCGGGGCGCCGGCATCGGTCAGAACGGCAAATACGTCGTCTGCGCTTTCCGTCAGGGTTGCCCCCTCGCGAATCAAATGATTGGTGCCGCGGGCTCTTGGATCCATCGCGGCACCCGGCACGGCGAACACCTCGCGCCCCTGTTCCAACGCCAGACGGGCGGTGATCAGGGACCCCGACCGGGGGCTGGCCTCGACCACCACGACGCCGCGCGCCATGCCCGAGATGATCCGGTTGCGGCGGGGAAAGTGCCGGGCCTGGGGCTGGGTGCCGGGCGGGACCTCGGACAGCAGGACGCCCGCCTCGGCGATGCGTTCGTAAAGGTTCCTGTTCTCGGCCGGATAGACGACGTCGATTCCGCCGCCCAGCACCGCCGCCGTGCCGGTCGTCAGCGCCCCCTCGTGGGCGGCGGCGTCGATCCCGCGGGCCAGGCCCGAGGCGACCATCAACCCGCCCGCGCCCAGGTCGGCGGCGATTTTTTGCGCGAAGCGGCGACCATTGACGGAGGCATTGCGGGCGCCGACGACGCCGATGGTCTTCTTGGTGAGAAGCTCCAGCCGGCCCTTGGCGTAGATTACCGGCGGCGGGTCGTGGATATGGGCGAGCAGCGGCGGATAGGCGGGCTCACCCCAGGCGAGAAGGGATGCGCCGACGCGCTTCGCCGTCTCCAACTCGCGGACAACCTCGGCCTGCGAAGCGATGCGGATGGCGCCGGCCCGCCCGCCCCGGCGGGCCAAGCCGGGCAAGGCGTCGAGGGCCCGCGTCGCCGTGCCGAAGCGTTCCAGCAGTCGAAAGAAGGTGCCCGGCCCGACATGGGCCGAGCGGATCAGGCGCAGCCAGGCGATGCGTTCGTCGTCGGTGAGCGTCCGTTGGCGATGATGGGCCAGTCTGTCCGGCATGTCTGGGGTCTCTCCGGGGGTGCTGTCGGCGGAAAGATTACCCGAGGGGTCTGATCTGCAAAAGGGAAAGTGAGCGGATTACTTACCCGTTTTGGTTGTCCGTCCCAGAATCCAGGCCGGCACCAATGCCGTCGAGAACACCACGGCCGAGACGATAAAGGCGTCCTGGAATCCCAGGGTCGTCGCCTGGGCGTAGATGACTTTGGACAGGAAGTTGAGGGCCCCCGCCGTTTGCTGGGCATCGGGAATGCCGCTTTCGCTGAGCACGCGGCCGACCTTTTCGATGAACTCCCGGCTCATCGGATTGCCCGACGTTTGGGTCGCCGCCATGGCGTCGGCATGGAAGGCCGTGCGCTGTTCGGTGATGACCACGAACACCAGGGTGCCGAAGGCGCCGCCCAACTGGCGCACGAAATTGTAGGTGGCCGCGCCTGCGTTGATCTTGTGCTCGGGCACGGCACGGATCGCCGCCGCTCCCATGGCGGGCATGACCAGGCCGATCGCAAGACGCGACAGCATGGTGAACAGCACCATGACGAGAAAGGCCGTGTTGACGTCGGACTTGGAAATGAAGAATGCGGCGATGACGAAAAGCAGCACCCCAGCGGTGATCGGATAGCGGGGCGACACATGGTCGTTCAGGCGTCCCGCCAAGGGGGTGATCAGGAACAGGAAGATCCCCGCCGGGACCAACACCATGCCCGCCGCTGTGGCCGTGAAGCCCTGCACCTGCTGGGTGAACACGGGGATGGCGTAATTGGTGGCGAAATTGCCGGCCCCGAACAGGAAGGCGATGACCATTGCCGAGGCGAAGGACGGATCCTTGAACAGGCCGACGTCCAACATCGGGTTTTTCGAGTGCATCTGGTGCCACAGGAAGATGGCCCCGGCCGCCGTGCCGCCGACCAGAAGAACCAGAACCTCGTTGGAATGCCAGCCCCAACGCTGGCCGTTGGCCAGGCCGCTCATGACGGTGAAGCAGGCGGTCACGACCAGAATCAGGCCGGTCCAGTCAAAGGGTGGCTTGGGGCCTTTTTTCCGTTCCTGGGGCATGAAGCTGAGGCCCAGCAGAAAGGCGATGAAGGCGAGCGGCAGGGGGACGATGAAGATGTGCCGCCAGGTCAGGGCGTCCAGGATGGCGCCGCCGACCACGGGCCCGAAACTGGGGGCCAGGGTCACGCCGACTGAATACATGCTGACGGCGAACCCCCGCCGTTCGAGCGGGAACACGGAAATGATGGTTGAGAGCACGAGGGGCTGTACGACGCCGGCGGAAATTCCCTGCATGACCCGCCCGACGATCAGGGTATCCATATTGGGCGCCACGGTACAGACGAAGCCGCCCGCGGTGAACAGCACCAGGGTCATGGCATAGGTGTTGCGCTGTCCCAGATGGGCGACGACCCACACACTCATCAGCTGGCTTGCCACCATGGTTGTGATGAACACGGTGGACGCCCATTGCGCGATGGTCTGGTCGATCCCGTAGGCGCCCATGATCGACGGCACCGCGACGTTGACCACGGTCGCCGACAGAATCATCGAGACCGCGCCCAACAGGCCCGACAGGGTGACAGACCAACGGCGGAATTCGCTGATGGAATGGGGGTCGATGGGCGCGGCGGCGGCTTTACTGGTCAACGTCGATCTTTATTTCGACCATCATCCCGGGGCGCAGCAGGCGGTTCTGCTGTTGAATGGCGATGCGTACGGGCAGGCGCTGGGTGATCTTGGTGAAGTTGCCGCTTGGGTTCGGGCTGGGCAACAGCGCAAATTCCGCGGTCGTGGCATTGCCGATGACCTGGACCTTGCCAGTGAATTCGCGGTCCGGATAGGCATCGACGGAAACCTGGACCGCGTCGCCGACCTTGGTCTTGCGGATGTCCGTTTCCTTGATGTTGGCATCGATCCAGATCACGTCCGGATCGTGGATCAGGGCCAGGCGCTGGCCGGGGGTGACGTATTCGCCGACTTCGACGAAGGTCTTGTCGACGACGCCGCTGATGGCGCTGCGGATCGTGCGATCGGACAGGTCCAGGCGTTGTTCATCCAGTTTCGCCTGCAGTTCCTGCTCGCGGTGACCGAATACGGCGACGGCGCTGTCCAGCACGTGCAGACGTTCGCGTTCGGCCTCGACCTCGGCCAGTTTGGCCTCGGCCGAATGCAGGTCGGCGACGGCGATGCGGTGTTCGCGCTCGATCTTCTTCAATTCCGTCTCGGCCTGATCCAACTGGCGGCGGGAGACGACGCGCGTCTGGAACAGGGACTTGGACCGTTCGTGTTCACGTTTGGCCAATTCAAGCTGCGGGTCCAGGGACGACACGGTGACCTGGGCGCCGACCAGGCGGGCCTGCTCGGACTTCAGTTTGGCCGCCGTTTCCTTGTCGACCAGGCGTTTTTCCGCCAGGGTGCGTTCTTTCTCCGCGCGCAGGCTGGCGATCTGGGCTTCCAGTTCCCGGGCCTTCAGCGCCGATTCGCGGGCATCGATGGTCAGCAGGATCGAGCCCGGCTGAACGTCGTCACCTTCCGTGACGCTGATCGAGGTGACCCAGCCGGCAACCCGGGACGACACGGTAATCAGGTCGCCGCCGATGCGGGCGTCGACTTCGTGGATGTTGGTGACGCGGTCGTGAATTTCCAGACCCCCGAACAGGGTGCCCAGCACACCGATGACGAGCGCGATCGCAAAGCGGCGCTTACGAGCCTTCAGGCGGGCGGTTTCTTCGGCGGAATCGGTGGTGGATGACGCATTGGCGTCTGACCTCGGATCGATATCCGTGGTGTCCGGCATTGGTTTTTCCTCTACTCCTCGGCGACGGCTCCTAATTTAACAGGTATTGTATACAATTGGGAAGTAGGCCATTCGCTATGGACCGCCGTCCCATGCGGTTTGGCGCGATGGCGGCGCATGGGTTTATGCCGCAGTGCAAAAAAATCAGACGCCCTTCCGACAAGCCCGTATATATTCGATACAGGCACACATCTGGCGACGCGATGCGGACGCAATACATCACCACACTCATCAGGCTGGCGATTCTCGCCGCGGCCTGCGCATTGGGCGGGTTCCTCGCCGAACAATACGCCCTGCGCGCGACGGCGACCGAAGCGCGCCTGGAGACGGCGGAGGAACTGGGCAAACTTCGCGTGCGTCTGGAAACCTCCCTGAACGCGGACGTTCAACTGATCCAAGGGCTGATCAGCTACGTCAAGGCGCGGCCCGACCTGGATCAAAAGGAATTCGTCACTGTCGCCGCCGATCTCATGGAATCGGCGGGTGGGCGTGTCCGCAACATGGCCTTGGCGAAGGATCTGGTGGTCAGCCATGTTTATCCCCTGGAAGGCAACGAAAAGGCGCTCGGTCTGGATTACCGGAAGACGCCGGGGCAATGGCGCGCGGTTCAGCGGACCGTAACGGAAAACACGGTGGTGATCGCCGGGCCGCTCGATCTCGTGCAGGGCGGGACCGGCATCATCGCCCGGTTCCCCGTGTTCATTTATCCGGAAGGCTGGCTGCCGGCGAAGTTGTGGGGGCTTGTCTCGACCGTGATCGATTTTGATGCCTTCGTGCAGGACGTCGGGTTGCCAAGCTATCAGCAACGCTATCGTCTTGCCCTGATCGGGCGCGACGGGGCGGGCCGTGGCGGAGAGGTGTTTTGGGGCGATCCGTCGGTCGTGGACGCCGATCCCGTGTACCTTGACGTCAATCTGGTTTCCGGCACCTGGGTGATCGCAGGGGAGCCGGTCGGCGGCTGGCCGCGGCGCTCGGGGCTGTTGTGGCTGAACGTCGCGGGGGCGATGGCGCTGTTCCTGCTTGGCACCGCCATCATCTATGCGAACCTGCGCCTGGATCTGGAGACGGCGCGGTCTACGGAACTGCTGAAGCGGGCGCGGTTCGAGGCCGAGGCGGCCAAGGATGCCGCCCAACAGGCGAACCGCGCGAAGTCGGAATTCCTGGCCGCCATGAGCCACGAACTGCGCACGCCGCTTAACGCGATTCTCGGGTTCTCCGACATTCTGTTCAACCAGTACTTCGGCCCGCCGGGGGCGGGGAAATACCGTGAATACGCCAACGACATCCATTCCAGCGCCAAGCACCTTCTGGATCTGGTCAACGACGTCCTGGATATTTCCGCGATCGAGGCCGGCAAGACCGCGCTGGAGATCGGCATCATCGAAGTCAAAAGCCTGATCGGCGAATGCGTCCATGCGGTGCGTGAGCGGGCCGTCGAAAAAGGCGTCGCGCTGAACGAAACGGTACCTGACGGTCTGCCGCGGCTGAAGGCGGACCGGCGGGCGGTCAAACAGGTCCTGTTGAACCTGTTGTCCAACGCGGTCAAGTTCACTCCGGAAGGCGGTAGCGTGACAGTGAGGGCCGCGGTCACGGGCGAATTCCTTGCCGTCACGGTCGCCGATACCGGCATCGGGATCGAGCCGGAACGCCTGCCCCAGATCATGAACCCGTTCATCAGCAAGGCGGCCAGTCCCTATACCTCGGACCCGGGATGGGGGCTTGGCCTGTCCATTTCAAAGTCGCTGATCGATATGCACGGCGGCGAAATCGCCGTTCAAAGCAAGGTCGGGCATGGGACAACAGTCACGGTGCGCCTGTGGTTGGATAATTCAGCCATCGGCCGGGGCGGGCAGGTGGGCGATTCCGGATTTGCCTGAGGTCGCGGTGCAGAAATTTATGGTATTTAAAATTATATTCACTTTGATATAAAGTATTTTTCCAAAAAATATTAAGTATTAATGATTGTTGTTATTAATATTATTGGAATTCATAAATATAATTTTACAAAAATAATAATTATTGAAAATTAATTTATATTAATTCATATTTGAAAATTATACGTCGGATTGGCGCTTGTTGGCGCAACCACCCATTCATTTTCATGAGTTGTGTTTGCCGTCGGCATTCCGACGGAAAACGCCGAATTTCAATCAATCTACAGGAGCGATGCATGACTTTGCCGAAATCGACGAGTCCCTTTCTGTTGGGCGCGGGCATGGGGGCGTTCATCCTTACCGTCCTGGCCTTCAGCAACAGTTGGGTGGTGAGCGCGGATGCCAATCAGGGCGCAGTGCAGGATGCCTGGATCAACGCCCAGGCTTCCGTTTGCGCGGCCCGCGCCGCCGACCATGTGAAGAATATGGCGAAGGCGCCGGATTTGCAGGGCTATCAGTCCGGGGCCCGCGAGGCGCGTGAAGATCTTGCGAAGGATTTCTCGACCGCCCTACAGGGCACGAGCG